>Ga0209044_1000020_pt1 | contig 155132 bp, 137 predicted proteins | sample SaaInlV_130m_DNA_FD_184655 | JGI IMG/M metagenome (GOLD analysis project Ga0209044, IMG submission 184655) | Marine microbial communities from expanding oxygen minimum zones in the Saanich Inlet - SI037_S4LV_130m_DNA (SPAdes) (version 2) | ecosystem: Environmental > Aquatic > Marine >... | reverse complement strand
TATGGAGCAAAAGGACATCGCCTGAAAGCAACCGACCAGCTTCCCGAGCTTCTCAAAGAATGCCTGAATACGAATGGAGTGCACCTTATCGAAGTGCCGGTAGATTATTCAGAAAATGAAAAAGTATTGATTGAGGAATTGAACGCTAGAACCTGTATCCTGTAGTCCACCAATTAAACGAGGTCGGCCCCATGGCTAAACAACTAAAGGTAAACTCCCCTTACGATGGTCATTTGATTGCTGAAATTGATCTGCATGATGCGGACCAGGTGGAGAGCGCTCTGGAAACGGCTTATCAACTGGCAAAGAATCCTGACAAAGCCCTTCCCGCTCATCAGCGCATCGAGATACTGGAAAAAACTGCGGATCGGGTTCAAGCCAAAGCCGAAGAGTTTGCCAGGCAAGCGGCAGAAGAAGGCGGCAAGCCATTGGTCGACTCCCGCATCGAACTTGCGAGAGCGGTTCAGGGTATCCGTGAAGCGGCACAGTCGATCAGCCAGTTGACTGGACATGAAATTCCCATGAACCTGACCGCTTCATCCATGAACCGGATGGCTTTGACCATCCGTGAACCCATTGGTGTGGTCGCCGCTATCAGTGCTTTCAACCACCCCTTCAATTTAATTGTCCATCAGGTGATTCCGGCAATAGCGGTGGGGTGCCCGGTCATTGTAAAACCCGCACGGGCAACCCCTCTTTCCTGTCTCAATCTCGTGCAGTGTCTCTATGAAGCGGGACTACCCAAAGAATGGTGTCAGGCAATCGTTTGCGAAAGTTCTCTGGCAGAAAAAATGGTGACCGATGCTCGCGTTGCGTTTTTCACTTTCATCGGATCGGGAGCAGTCGGGTGGAAACTCCATTCCAAGCTGGCCCCAGGCACTCGCTGTGCTCTGGAGCATGGCGGGGCGGCCCCGGTCATTGTGGATCATGACGCGGACCTGGAAGATGCCCTGCCGTTACTGGCTAAAGGTGGTTTTTATCACGCAGGACAAGTTTGTGTGTCTGTACAAAAAGTATTTGTGCATGAAAGCATTGTCGAACCATTTTCAAAAAAGTTGGTCGAACTGGCTGAGAAACTTGTGGTGGGGGACCCTCTCGATGAAAAAACAGAAGTGGGACCGTTGATTCAGGAAAAAGAAGTAGAGCGTGTGGATCAATGGGTGAAAGAAGCACAAAATGAAGGCGCGAAAATACTGACAGGAGGAAAAAAAATCGGCACCACCTGTTACGCTCCCACTGTCATCCTCAATCCGTCCGATGAGGCCAATGTCTCCGCCCATGAAATTTTTGGACCCGTCGTCAATATTTATTCGTTCAAAGATCGTCTGGAAGCCATAGAAAGAGCCAACCTCACACCCTTCTCTTTTCAGGCCGCAGTAATCACCCGCAATGTGGATACCGCTCTGGACACCGCCAAAAGAATTAACGCGGCCACGGTTATGATCAACGACCATACCGCATTCCGGGTCGATTGGATGCCATTCGGCGGACGCAAAGCCTCAGGTCTGGGCGTTGGAGGAATCCTGCCCAGCATGATGGAAATGACGGAAGAAAAACTATTAGTATTCCGCTCTAAACTAATTTAGGGAGTGCTCTTGGCGCATCTGAAACCCGTTCCATCTTGCTTGAGCTGGAAATGTGTGGCCTTGCGGTTGGCCGATCTCATGGCTGACACGGACTGATTCCAGGCCCCGCCCCTGTAAACCTTATAGGTAATGGAAATGGACCCAACACAATTCGCCCCGCTACAAGCGTTCAGTTCCGGACGGGCTCCGCGTGGGTCTTTGTCTGGACTCATCAAATAGTAGTTTTCACTGACAGCCATCCAGTCCTGCACCCACTCGCTCACATTACCCGCCATATCATAAAGTCCAAGCGGGTTGGGCGGGAAAGATCCAACCGGGGCAGAATTCTTAAAGCCATCCGTCAAATTAGGGTTCCGGTTGTTGAGATTACAAGTGCTGTCACAGAAATTCGCCTCCTTGCCGGTTATATTTTTCCCCCAATAATATTCCTCCTGTGTTCCCCCGCGGGCCGCATACTCCCATTCCGCTTCGGTCGGTAGCCTGAGCCCCAGTTTTTCGCAATAGTCTCTGGCCCCTTCCCAGGACACCGTGTCTACGGGAAGGTCCCCGCCAACATATTGGGAGGGGTTATAACCCATAACCGTTTGGAAAAATTTTTGCCTCACTTCATACTTTTCCAACTCAAACGGCGACAGGCAAACCTTGTGCACAGGTTGTTCATCCGGATCGCCCAGTCGGCTCCCCATCTGAAAACATCCACCAGGTATTGCAACCATTTCCTCCTCCGGTTTTGCCTGGCTGATGGAAATAGATTTTTTCATCACTTCGGCCTTCAAAGCCTCAACTTTTTCACGGGTGGCCGCAGGAATTCCGGAGTATTGGAGCCGGGTTCGGCTTTTTACAAATAGCTTCATTTTCCCGGTTTTTTTTAGAAACACCCGGTAATGCGGGACGGGTCCCACTTCATCTTTTTTTATAAACTGGCTGAATGCTTCGTCCTCTTCTGAAGATTCGTCCACAGCCATTACGTTTTCATCCACCAACTCTGCCTCAAGAGGTACCGATTCGCCTTCGGCATAAACCAGGATATTGCGGCCAGTAGATACCGGCATGGCAAGAATTTTATCCAGCAGTTTTTCTGCTTCAGCGTATTTTTTCAGCTTTATCTTGGTGTTGGCCTGGGCTTTCAGCGTAATAAAATTACCCGGTTCCTTTTCGAGAACAGCACGGAAAAAATTTTCAGCCTCCTCGTACTTCCCCAGCGAAAACGCCTTTTCACCCTCTGCCTGGGAACCTGAGCTTTCTTTCGCCGACACAACTCCTAGTGTCAGCAGAAAAACTACGGAAAAAATTATTACGCGAACTGAATTAGACATAGTTCTTATCCCTAATTTGAAGTAAAACATCGCGATCATTCTAAGGGAATTTCGTCACCAACATAAACATAAAAGATACTCCGGTTATTTAAAACTTCTTTGATATTCTTCAAAGAAATAATGATTTGATCATTTTTACATTTAGTGTTAACCTATATGTTACCCATTTCAGGAGGTGACAATGGCAACAGAACCAAGCATCACCAGTGAGAATCGTTTTCAGTGGACCATCGCCCGGAAAATCGGTGGCCTTGCAATGGTTCTGATCGTGTTCATCCTGGCCCTGCTACTCTATTCCATCGTCAGCCTGAGTGAGATGCAGGCAGAGTTGAAAGAAATCGCCGAGTTGGACGTGCCATTGATGGAGTTGATCAACAAGATCGAGATTCATCAGCTTGAGCAACAAATCACCATAGATCAATTGCTGCGACAGAGTGAAAGGGCGGAGCTCACCCAAAACCAAGAGGTAGCAATCAAACAACGGTTGCATGCACATTCAGAAGCACTGAATCAGCACATCAAAGAGGGAATCCAGTTGAGTGAACTCGGTTTCCAAGCAGAATTCAGGTCCCTGTTCGAGGATATCCACACCTCCTTGCAGGGAGTACAACAGGAAGAGGGTTATCTGCATTCTGTTTGGATAGGCATAATCGAGAAGATCGATTCAGGCGTTTACCCCGATAAACAGGTCGTTGATGACGCCTTGTCCGAGGAGATAAAATTTGATAAGACGATACTGACTCTGATCCGGAAGATAGAGGCGTTCACAGAGCGGGAAATCGATACTCTGGAGAAACACAACAAAATCTTTTTTATGGTCAACTCGGCCCTGGGAATCTCTGGGGTGCTCATTGGAACGATCCTCAGCCTGATCATCATTGTTGGCATTCGCTCCAACCTGTTCCAGTTGACACAACGGGTCTCGGAAGTGACCCAGGCTGTCGCAGGGACCGGTTCGATTTCTACAGGATCGGTCAACATCGACTCGTCCGACGAAATCGGAAAGCTGGCGAGTGAACTGTCGCTCATGTTCAACAGCGTTTCCGAAGATTTTCAGAAACGCGATGAACTGTTGCGGCAGCTCAAACAGGTGGCTACCACCGACAAGTTGACAGGAGCGTTCAACCGGCTGAAGTGGGAAGAGAATCAGGCTTTGGAGGTCGAACGGGTTAAACGTAGCCAGGATGAATTGTCGCTGATTTTTTTTGATATCGATTTTTTCAAGAAGGTCAACGACACCTTTGGGCACGATGTGGGCGATCTGGTACTCATTGAGGTGGTTCAGAAAACCAAAGGGAATATACGCCAGACCGACTCCCTATATCGCACCGGTGGAGAAGAGTTCATCATCCTGACCCCAAACACTGACCAGGAGCAGGCGGGCATTCTGGCAAACAAGGTTCGGCAGGCTATTGAGAAGCATGATTTCGAAACAGTCGGTCGCGTGACTGTGAGCCTGGGCTGTGCACAGTTCGACAAAAAAAATGAGGACAGCACAGAACAGATGCTCAAGCGCGCCGATCAGGCACTGTACCGCGCCAAGGAAGGTGGGCGCAATCAGGTCATCATCGCGGACTGATCTTCCCTTCTCATGAGGAAAAGCATGGCAATCACTTGTTAAGCCGGGACAACGCTTTGTTCGCCAACAAAAGCCATTGCTCATTGCCACCGGCCGCTGGCCGGCGCCTAGTGGAATTTTTTCATTCTGGACACCAGCGTTGTGGGAGGGGTATCTAACAACTGCGCCGCACCATCGGTGCCAAAAACTTTCCCGCCGGCTTGCTTGAGCGCGTGCAAAATATTTTCCTGATCCAATTCTCTCATTTGGGCAAAAGTCCGTATTTTCGGATATTCCTTCCAGTCCAAATCAGGGATTCCTTTTTTTTCTGTTTTGCTTTTTGGCAAATCAAACTTCAACTTCCCCTTCTGCGAAATAATAACAGCGCGTTCAATAATGTTTTGCAGTTCCCTCACGTTTCCCGGCCAATCATAATTTGTTAACTGGAGCACATTGGCTTTGCTCAAACACGGTTCGTCTACCTTGAATTTTTTTGCCGCAAGCCGCAATAAATAGGCGGCCAGTAAAGGAATATCCTCTTTTCGTTTTCTAAGCGGCGGCACATTTATGGGGAAAACGTTTAAACGGTAAAAAAGGTCTTCGCGAAAATTCCCCCTTTCCACCTCCGCCTTTAAATCACGGTTACTGGCGGCAATGATTCGGACATCTACATGACGGGTTTTTTCATCTCCTACCCTCTCGAAAGTCCCTTCCTGCAAAACCCGAAGCAGTTTACTTTGCAAATCCAGCGGAATTTCACCAATTTCATCGAGGAACAGAGTCCCGTGATTAGCCAGTTCAAACCGACCTGCCCTGTCCCGAACCGCCCCGGTAAAAGCCCCTTTAATGTGACCAAAAAATTCGCTTTCATAAAGTTCCCGGGGAATGGACGCGCAATTGACCCGAACCATCGTATGCCGGTTGCGGGGACTGTGACAATGGATTTCATGCGCAATCAACTCCTTCCCGGTTCCCGATTCTCCTGTGATGAGGGAACTTGCATCCGTTGGGGCGACCATTTCAATTTGCCGGAGAATCGTTTGAAGAGCAGGGCTCTTCCCTACAATATCCCCGAAAGCCTGTAACTCCAGCACTTCCTCCTGCAAGTATTCATTTTGCAGTTCTAATTCTCTTTGCAGTTTTTCGATTTCCCGCAGAGCACAAGCTCTTTCTTCTTCATTTCGCTTTCTTTCTGAAATGTCCCTGGCAGTACTGACAGCAAACTCCTTACCCTTGAAATCGATGAAGTTCGCGGTAACCTCTGTGAGAACAGTTGTTCCATCTTTTTTCGAATTGGAAACTTCAAACAGGAGCACTTTTTCCTTGCGCAATTGTTTCCAGAACTTTGCCCATGTTTTTTTATTGGAAGCCGGGTTGATATCCTGAATGGTCAGCTGGAGTAATTCGTCCCGGGAGTACCCAAGAAGTTTACAGGCCGCTGAATTGACCCGTTTAATATTTGCCGCACAATCATGCCAGATAATCGCATCCGCAGACCGTTCGATGGTAAATTGCGCCAGTTCCTGATCCGTTTCGATATCTATTTTTTTTCGCATAACTCCCCCACTAACTACTTAATTTCGTACTTATACTACCATATCTCATAAATAACGAAATCTAGTAGTTACACAATCAACGCCTTGATCTTGGTAAAGTGTTATAAACAGGCGGGTTATCAATATTACGGGTTTTGGCACGGTCCCTGCTCTATACAGGGTGACAAGAAAATTAATCTCTAAACAGGAGAAACCCAATGCCTTACCAAAACACCCCCCATCTAATCGATGAGACACCGGGAACAAAACATTATTGCACCTGTGGCGAGTCGGCCAACAAGCCTTATTGTGACGGGTCGCACGAAACAACCGGAAAAACTCCGGCGAAAGCAGAAATCGCCACAGCCAAACAGGTCGCCATTTGCGACTGTGGAAAAACAGGAACATCACCATTTTGCGATGGCACTCATGCCAAATGACATCCCATAATTTCAAGGTACAGGATCATGACCCAAAGCCAATTGGATTTTAAAATTTATCCGCCCGAAGCGCAGGGAGTGGGCCAGTTTGACGGCGGTCGCATTACCGAGATCAAACCCATTGGGTTTCCCCAGGAAGGCCCGGCACCCAAAAACCTGGGCCCCCTGTTTTACTGGGCCTGGGCCAGCGCGAAAGGATACGGGAAAATAGCCTTGCACCCGCATCAGGCGTTTGAAATCATGAGTTATGCTCTCGAAGGAGAAATCGGACATTACGATACTTTCGAAAACCGTAGTCGCGTTCAGGCCGGAGGAGCACAAGTCATTCAGGCCGGGTCAGGAATTTCTCATCAGGAAGAAACTGTAGGAGAGTCCAACGAGTTCTTTCAAATCTGGTTTGAGCCCGATCTACGCAGAACAATACAGCGCGACCCTACTTATAATGAGTATGCGAACGAAGACTTCCCCATCGAAGAGCAAGCCGGCGTTACCATCAAGACCCTTATCGGAAAGGGCTCGCCGGTCAGCCTTGAAACAGAAGTAGAAATGCAGGATGTCTCCATCGAGAAAGACCGGCAATTGCAAACCTCTCTTAATCAGGGCAAAACACTGGCACTGGTGGTCATTTCCGGCAAGGGTATTTTGTTCGACATAGCAACTGGAGTGAAGCATTATATCGACAGGCAGGACTTTGCTTTGGTTCATGCCGAACAAAGCGGGGAGTTTTCCATACAAGCCGGTTCTCTTTTACGCGTAGCGATGATTGAAGTTCCCGCACAAGTGGACTACCCGCTATACCGCAACCGATAGAGAGGAAAATGCGATGAAAGCTTTCTTTCAAACAGATGAAAACATAAACAACCTTATTACTCGCGTTCTGCTTGGGATCGTTATGTTTCCCCACGGAGCCCAGAAACTTCTTGGATGGTTCGGCGGATACGGGTTTGAGGGAACATTAGGATTTTTTACCAACCAAATGGGAATGCCCATGATCATTGCCATACTGGTTATTCTGGGTGAATCCCTGGGCGCACTGGGTTTGATAACCGGATTCCTGACCCGTTTTTGCGCGGCAGGGACTCTAATCATCATGGCAGGCGCTGCCGTCATGGCACATACGCCAAATGGATTTTTTATGAACTGGTCCGGAAAACAGGGCGGCGAAGGTTTTGAATATCATATTCTGGCAATTGCTTTATGCCTGCCTCTTTTGATCAGTGGCGGAGGCCGATTTTCTGCAGATGGTTTTATTGTAAAACGCTTTTTCTCATTTTCAGGCGAAAAGCCTGCGGATGCAAATTGAACATTATTTTTAAAAAGGATTCACCATGGAATTTTCAGAAGTTATTCAACAACGTCAATCTATTAAATCCTATCAGCCCGACAAGGAAATAAGCGATGCTGAGTTAAAAGAGCTCATACAGGAAGTGGTATTAAGCCCGAGTTCCTTCAACCTGCAACACTGGACATTCATCGCAGTCAAAGACACGGGCATTAAAGAAAAAATCCAGCAAGCCGCCTGGGGTCAGGAGCAGGTAGGAACCTGCCCGGTATTGCTTGTTATTTGTGGCAAATTAAATGCCCATCAGGATGCCTCTGAAATTTACAAAAATGTTCCAAAGGAAGTGACGGAAAAAGTTCTTCCCCTGATAAATGATTTTTATGAAGGCAAGGACCAGCTTCAAAGAGATGAAGCAATCCGCAGTGCTTCGCTGGCAGCTATGACTTTAATGCTGGCGGCTCATAACCGAGGATGGGGAACTGTGCCGATGATCGGATTTGACCCTGAAGCGGTTTCCAAGCTGGTAAATCTCAAGCCCAATTATATCCCGGTAATGATGATGGCTCTGGGCTATAAGCAAGATGACCCAAAGCCCAGAGCTTATCGCAGACCCATCGAGGAAGTAGTCAGAATGAATACACTGGATGGCCCCGGTTTGAAGGGATAAATGATATACTGATTTTCAACAGAAACCATTTTCAGGCGAGTGCTCAATGATTATTGTTATGTCTTCGGATGCGACTCCGGAGGAAATAAAGAAAGTAGAAGACACCATCCATGAACTCGGTTACACCCCGCACGCGATTGTCGGTGTGGAGCGTAAAGTAATCGGGGCCGTAGGCGATGAACGAGGGAAAGACCGCCTTCAATCCATTGAAACCATGAGTGGAGTAGAGAGCGTATTCCCTATTCTCAAGCCTTATAAACTTGCCAGCCGCGAAGTGAAATCTACAGACTCGGTGATTCAAGTCGGCGGGGTTGCCATCGGCGGACCTGCTATCGCCATCATCGCGGGCCCATGCTCGGTGGAAAGCAAGGAACAGATATGCACAACCGCGAATCTGGTTAAAAGTTCCGGCGCCAACTTTCTCAGAGGAGGCGCTTACAAACCTCGAACTTCCCCCTACAGCTTTCAGGGAATGGAAGAGGACGGACTCAAACTACTGGCCGCGGCCAAGGAGGTTTCCGGACTGCCCATTGTCACCGAAGTTATGAATCCGCGGGAAATAGATCTGGTCGCACAATATGCCGATGTTATCCAAGTCGGAGCCCGAAATATGCAGAATTTTTCATTATTAAAAGAACTGGGAAAGATAGACAAACCCATCCTTTTAAAACGGGGCATGATGAACACCATCAAGGAATTTCTGATGTCTGCCGAATATATTCTTGCCGAAGGCAACAACCAACTGATTCTTTGCGAACGCGGCATCCGCACCTTTGAAACCGCAACCCGAAACACTCTGGATATCAGCTGTATACCGGTCCTGAAAAAAGAAACCCATCTCCCCATCATCGTAGACCCCAGTCATGCAACCGGGCATTGGGAAATGGTGGAGTCCATGTCACGCGCATCCATTGCCGCCGGTGCCGATGGGCTGATCATCGAGGTTCACCCCGATCCCGTCAAAGCTTTTTCTGACGGACCCCAGTCCCTGAAACCGGAAAAGTTTGCCCGACTTATGGAAAACCTGCGCCCCTTCGCCGAACTAATGGGCCGCACCCTCCGCTAGGCGCGGGGCCAGTGTGCCATCGCTTTATTTCGCGAACAGAGAGTTATCTCGGCTCAATTAAGCTCTTGCCACCTTCCTTCCTTGTCAGGGGAAGCATTAAAGTATTGCGCTTGACGGCTTGGCTTGCTTGACGGGCAATGCAGTACTGGCCTCGCGCCCAGCGGAGGTAAGTGCTTGAATTTCTGGTGTTTTAGGTTTACTCTGGAGCGGCTTTGATGGACAGGGATAACCTGTTCAGGATTTAGTAATCGGGTTCAATAACTCTTAAGTTTGGCGCTCCCGCATGAGTGATTTATATCAATCCAACCGCAAACTTGTTGCAACCTACCGGCAACAACTTCAACAAAAAATAGTTTCTCTTCATCAGGCAGAACAATCATCCGACAATATCGATCCACAAAAATTTTATCTGGGGTTCAAAGACCGGGCCATTGAACTGGTCCAGAAGGAAACCGACCTGCTACAAAAAGAATGTGCAGACTCTGACAACTGCCACTTGTTGTTGCTCAAGCAAACTGCATTGGTAGACACTCTCGTACAGGCCAGTTTTTATTCCGCTGTTTGGTACTTCAATCACCAAAATAATCAGGAGTGGACGACGCAATCCGTCCCCATTGCCATTGTTGCGCGTGGCGGCTATGGCAGAGAGGAAATGTATTTTCGGTCCGATGTGGATATCCAAATCGTTTCAGAATCATCTATCAGTGAAAGCGACAAAAAAACCGCTGAGCAAATTATCCGGCATTTTGAATACCTCTTCGTCTTTCAGGATATTTTCCCCGCCTCCATCAACGCCTGCTACACCGAAAACGAAACGTTTGAAAAGGATCAGGACACCGCCAAGGTTGCCGACTTTATGGCTCTTTTGGAACATCGTTTTGTAGCCGGCAACTCCCTGGTTTATAGCGCATTTAAAAGTTCCATCAAAACCGTCAGCCTGCTTTACCGCGAGGAGATTCAAAAACATTGTTTGAGCCATGAAGGATGTTATGAAGTCCAGAATACTGTCTTTCAGCAGGAACCGAATATTAAAGAAGAAATGCGCCGCCTGTACTGGGCATTGGTATCTGCACGGTTTCTTCAAAATATGACAACCACCAACCAGTTTGAACTGCTCGGCGAATTGTTTGCAAAAAATCTGCTGAGTCCATTAGCTTATAAGAGCATGCAAAACGGGCTCCATCTTTTATCCCGGGTACGTTTATTTCTACATATTTTCCAGAAAGGCAGCCACCGGGACTCCATGAGCTTTGAAGTACGGGAAAAAATTGCACAGTCTATGGGATTCGATGTTAAGGCTTTTTTCCAAACCTACTTTTACGATGCTGTGTATCCCCTTAAGCGGTTCAGCCGAAACCTGTACCAGGAGAGCATGGCGGTAGACACCAAAAAGAAGAAATGCCTTTCAGAGTTCTTTGCCCTCAATACACAGAATCAAATTTACTTTGAGAAAAACCCTGAAAATCTGTTCACCCAGGAACCTTTATGGCTATTCAAGGTTTTTATCTGGGTCGCTGAAAGAAATTATTATTTATCCTATGAAGTGACCCGCGCCATTGAGCAACATGTTGATCAGGCGTATCCCATTTTCATGGACGAAGAGTCCAAACTGGAAACCCAGAACTGCTTCAAACGTATTATCCGGGGAAAATATTTTTCAAAAGCTATCCGCCTGCTCCATGAATTCGGAATACTGGGGGATTGTTTTATTCCCGAATTCAATAACCTGAAAGGCATACTCCAGGATATTTATGTGCACAAATTTCCAACGGACATCCATATACTTTCCGCTCTGGATGTTTTGAATGGGTTAGAGTTCCGTGATACCGCCGATCCCTTTCTTTCCGAGCTTTATCACTCGCAAAGGGATAAAACGGCCCTGAAACTTTCCGTTTTGTTGCACGATATCGGCAAGGGTGCAAAGGTTGGCGACCAGAACGAAGAGCTGGTCGGCGCGAAAATGATCCCACATATTTTGGAGAACCTGGGTTATGGCGATAAACCCAAAAGGGTGGATGATGTTTCCTTTTTAGTGGAAAAACATTTGACCATGTACGACCTGATGCTCCTTGACCCGGAAGCCGATGACACCTATGACATGGTGCTCGACCTTGTCAACCATGACAAGGAAAGGCTCAAGATGCTGGTTCTGCTTACCCACGCAGACCGCGGTGGAACCAAAATGGACCTGTCCTCTTTACAGATCGAACAATTAAAACTATTTTACCAATACACCCTTCACCACAAGAGGCGGGAAAGTGTTCCCAATAATGTCAAACTGGAGTTTCTGAAGATGGTTCGCCTGCCCCGGGAACTGCAAACACAATTGGAAATCTATAATAAATTTACCCAATCGCGGGAACCTTTCATGACAGAAATGCTTTTTATGCCGGGGCAACCTTCTGAGCTGATTCTCTGCACCCAGGATATCCAGGGATTTTTGCATAAGATTTCTGCAGTTTTGGCATTCAACCAATTGGATATTGTCGAAGCCAATATTCAGACCTTTCGCGACAAGGTTTTTGATGTCTTTAAAGTTATCGATTCCACCGGGAAACCCATTGACTACGGAGATTTCTTTTTTATCCGACAGCGCATTCAGGACGACCTGCGTCGGATATTTGTCAATCAGGAACCCCTGGCATCGATATTCAAAGGAAAGACCATTAGCAAGGTTGCAGAAAAATCACCTTTTAGAGAAGTTAAACTGAAAATGAAAACCATCGGGCGATCCGTAAAGTTGTCGACCCACAACGTTCCAGGCACATTCATGATGGAAGCCAAAGTGCTCTCTGACGCAAATATGGAATGCCAGAAAGCGGTCCTTCACACACATCAAGGTACCGCCTCAAATATTTTCTACCTGCGCCCCGAAGATGTAGAAAAAATCATGAATAATCAGGAACACTTTATTCAAACTTTTAAAAAATCCCTGCAACCTCTGTTAACCGGGGAACCACTATTTTTACAGGAGGAGCTGACACCCAGCTCCTGATCATTCGCAATGAAGCTTAAGTCAAATTCTCATCTGCTGGCAAAAATCACTTTCGTCCTGCTGGCTTCCCTCTCCTTGCTACCTTCTACGGCCTTCTCTGCGGAAAGCTATAAAAACTTTCTGGAAAAAGCACAACATCTGGATAAGGAAGAATTTTTTGAAGATGCCGTTAAGTACTGGCAAAAAACCCTTGATGCCAATCCGCCTCCAAACATTATTCTTTACGCCAAACTTAAACTTGCTAATACGTATTCACGACTGGGAAAACTGGATAAAACTGTCGAGATGTCCAGGGCACTGACAGAATCCAATCCCGAGCACTACGACTCCTGGTTTCATCTTGCCAATGCCCTTGCGGCCTTACGGCAATATGCACAAGCTATCGAAGCTTTCAAACAAACGGTCACGTTAAAACCCGAAGAAGGACTGGGCCGGGTGGGCCTGGCGTTTGCATATTTTGGTGATGGAAAACCCGATTCCGCCGTCGAAGAATTTAAAAAGGCCATGAAAATATTTAAAGCCAGTAAAAATATTTCATGGTATCGGGATTGCCGTCTGGCCATCAATCAGGTAAAAGGGTTCGCCCGCTTCCCCCCGAATTTTGCCGATCTCTGGCTGGAAAAAAATCTTAAAAGAGTTCAAGACACTTATTTGAATGCGGTCCTGAATCTAGACAACCTGCTGAATTAATATTCGCACCAGCGTGATACCTCTCCGGGGCATGAAGTCAGCCAACCCTCCCCCAGACCCCTCCCTGTGAAGGGAGGGGAGATAAAAATATTGCGCTTGATGGTGTTGTTTGCTTGACGGGTAATGCAATGCTGGCTCCACGCCTAGTGGCAACATTAAAAATTTTTAATGCCGAATTAATACTTCGTTAATATTAATTTTGTACAATTTGTCTAGTACTTTTCTCCTTCTTTATGGGGGGAACGAGCTCGGTGCCATGATCGGGTCTTTCCCCCACTCCTCCACATTAGGGGAACAGGCGGTCTGCCAAGCCCGCCTGTTCCCCTTTTGCTTTTCTCCGCCATGAAAACCTCTGATATTTGGCATAAGCCTAAAGAGGGGTTCATATTTCCATAAATTTAAGATACAATTGACCTTTAATCCTCATACATGAATGGAATAGACCCTTTCAAATGAGGAAAGTCGCAATTTCTGTCGAACGGTAGAATAAAATTTTCGCCAAAACAGGCCCGGCATTGGTATAAACCAGCAAATTTTTCCACTCCCGGTAAAACCTCCAGAAAATAGAACTAAAATTTATGGCTCGAAAATCGAAATACAATCTGGTCTGGATGGACTTGGAAATGACTGGTCTGGATGCAGAAAAAGAAGTCATCATCGAAATCGCTACTCTGATTACCGACAGCGAACTAAATACTCTTGAAGAAGGACCCTGTATCGCCATCCATCAAAGAGACGAGATTCTGGACAAAATGGATGAATGGAACACGAAACATCACAACGCATCGGGGCTGGTCAAACGAGTTCGCGAATCCTTGATAGATCAGGAGAAGGCCGAAAAACGGACTCTGGAATTCATCAAAAAACACTGTCCCAAAGGCACGTCTCCTTTATGTGGAAATTCCATTGGTCAGGATCGGAAGTTCCTTTCTAAGTATATGACTGAGTTGCATGATTATTTTCACTATAGAAGTATTGATGTGACTTCGATCAAAGAACTCGTAAGCCGCTGGTATCCGGATGGTCCCAAATTCCCCAAAAAAAGCAATGAACATATGGCTCTCACGGATATCCGGGAATCGCTTCAGGAACTTGTCTTTTATCGACAGCATTATTTCATCGGTCGTGAAGCAAACATTGCCCAACCCACAACCTGAAAACGACAAACATCCGAAAAATGAATAAAGGCACTGTCATTACCCTGGTATTTCTGGCCTTCGTTGCCAGCGTTTCCATTGACCTTCTTTGGACCGGCAATAAGTATGAATGCGAAATCTGCATCAAATATAAAGATCAGATCGTTTGCCAGAAAGTAAAAGGCATGGAAAAGCAAGACACCGTCATGACAGGCATGAGCACGGCCTGTGCCAAAGTGGCAAACGGTATGACCGAGTCTATAGAGTGCCAGGCCCAGCCTCTTGAAAAAATGGAGTGCAAGGAGATTTAGTCAACCGACTTACCAACAAAAAAGGAAAAATACCTTTGCCGCCTCAAAGTATCTTCTCCCCTTCCTCGTATAAGCTCTTCGGTTACAGTTTTTTAATTCTTTTTTTTGAACTGGCATTAATTCGTTTCATTCCCTCCAATATCAGGATTACCGCCTACTTTATTAATCTGGTGCTAGTGGCGGCCTTTCTGGGAATGGGCATCGGAATGTTGCGGGTAAAAAGGGGAAAGGATCTCACGCAATTTTTTCTCCCCTTGTTACTTTTACTAACAGGGGCCTGTGTTTATTTCAGCAATATTCTGGTAGTCGCCCCACAATCAGAAGAAGCCCTCTATGCCATTTACCATGACCTCTCGCCGCATAGCAGGGAATGGGGAATGGTTCCGGTCGTGTGTGTCATTTTCACCCTTTCCGCCCTGCCTTTTGTGGCCCTGGGTAACGCAATGGGCCGGGAGTTTAAAAACTTCCCCGCCCTCCACGCTTACGCCATAAACACTGCTGGAAGCCTTGCCGGGCTCCTGGCCTTCTCTATATTGAGCTATTTTTCTACCCCGCCCTTGTTTTGGTTTGGTCTGGGCGGCCTTCTTTTTCTTCTCCTGGCCCGAAAACAACAAAACCCTATCATCTCAATTCTTTGTCTGGGGCTGATATTTTATCTGGTGCAAAACCTGCACCAGAAAGATCATGAAATCTGGTCTCCCTATTACAAAATCAATCACTACCAAAAACCAGCGGTCACCTCTATAAATGTTAATGGCTCCATTCACCAATATATAATTAACTTCTCCCCGCCCCTCGCTCCCCAAAAAAATATCAGTGCCCTGATAAAACAGGATTACCAGCTCCCTTATCGCTTCGCAAAAAGCTGGGAGGATGTATTGATATTAGGAGCAGGGTCCGGGAATGATGTACATCTGGTCCTTGAGCAAGGAGCAAAAAATGTGGATGCTGTCGAAATTGACCGGGCGATCTGGAAACTTGGAAAAGATTTAAATTATCATAAACCTTATGATGACCCCCGGGTCCAGGTTTTTATCGATGACGCCCGTGCCTTCCTTAAAAAAAGCAAAAAGAAATATGATGTCATCATACTGGGGACTCTGGACAGCCAAACCCTCTTGTCCGGCATGTCATCCATCCGCCTCGACAATTATATCTACACAGCAGAAGCCTTTCGATCTATACAGGAACATTTGAAAACCGAGGGGATAATAATTTTGTACCATATGTCTCCGAGCTCATTCATTCCTCTCAAGTTATCCAAAATCCTGATGGATATTTTTGGGGTTCATCCATTGATTCACTTTGAAAAAGAACATAGGAATTTCAACTTCACCTTTGTAGCAGGATCAAATGCTGAAGGTGTTAATGACTTTGGTTATTTTTTCCCAGAATTAAAAAATGATAGCGAAATCGCTGAATCTCTCGTCTCTCCTCCCACTGATGACTGGCCTTACCTTTACCTGGGTCATCCTGGTATTCCCTCTCACTATCTTCAAGCCGGTGGCATACTATTTCTAATTTCCTTAATTTCGATCATTTTCGCGGCAGGAAGAAAAAACATTAAAAACCCTGACTGGACTTTATTTCTACTGGGGGCGAGCTTTCTATTACTGGAAACCAAAAGCGTTACCGAAATGTCTTTATTGTTTGGCTCGACCTGGCAAGTCAACATACTGGTCTTTGCATCCATCCTGATGTTAATTTTCGCAGCTAATCTATTTATCCTACGCAAAGGACCGTTTGATAAAACCAGAATTTTTTTCGCTTTATTCATCTCTATCGGAGTCAGCTACGCCATTCCCACTCATTCGCTTCTGGCCCTGCCATTAGCGGGGCAATGGATTGCAGGTGCCTTAATCACAGCAGTGCCGCTGTTTTTTGCCGGAATGTTGTTTTCGCAGATTTTTGAAAATCGGCAGGAGCCCACGACTTCTTTGGGTTACAACCTGATGGGGGCCATTTGCGGAGGATTGCTGGAATACAGCTCCATGGCGTTCGGAACCAAAAACCTGTACCTCCTGGCTTTGGTTTTATATATCCTGGCTTTTCTGGTTCACGGGCGTGAGAAAGGAACTAGCTAGGAAGGAGAATGAGAAAGCAATCCCCTCAATCCCCCTTGTCAGGGGGAAAGAGCACATTAAGTCGAGAAACTCTTTGCTCGCCGGTGCTTAGTGGCAAATTAAGTCGTACACTTCCTGGTATTTTTCTTCCACATTTCCCAGGTTAAAACGGAAGCGGTCTTTATCCATTTTTTCATTGGTTTCCGAATGCCACAGGCGGCATCCATCCGGGCTGATCTCATCTCCCAGAAGAACCTTGCCCTTATGCCGACCAAACTCCAGCTTAAAATCCACCAGACGAATATTTCGTTCCTTAAAAAATTTCATCATCAGGTCATTGATTTTGAGTCCTTCCGACTTCAAAATCTCCACCTCTTGCTTGGTGGCCCAACCAAAAACATCGACATGACATTCATTGATCATTGGGTCCCCTAACGGATCACTCTTATAAAAAAATTCAAGGATCGGCTTATCCAGCACCCGCCCTTCTTCGATGCCCAGCCTTTTACATAAACTACCCGCCGCGATATTTCGCAACACCACCTCTACCGGAATAATATCCAGCTTTTTCACCAGCATTTCCCGGTCATTGAGAGTTTCAACAAAATGGGTTTCGACTCCCTCACCTTCCAGATATTGGAAAATCCGACTCGACATATGATTATTCATCACACCTTTATCAACGATGGTGCCTTTTTTCTTGCCATCGAAAGCCGAAGCGTCATCCTTGAAATACTGAATCATCAAATCAGGATCCGGGGTGTTGTAAAGGATTTTAGCCTTGCCTTCATAAAGTTTTTCCAAGCGTTCCATAATCTATCTCTTATTTTTTGAAGACCCGTTTAAAAATACGGTCTATATTTCTAAATTGTGTTTTTAATTGAAACGTCTTGTCAATCTCGGCGATGGACAAGAGTTTCTTGATATCCTTATCTTTCTTCAATAATGTCAAAAAGTCTTTTCCCGTAGTCCAGCTTTGCATGGCATTTTTCTGCACCAGACTATAGGCTTCTTCCCGGGTAATACCCTTTCGCACCAAGGCAAGCAGAACACTCTGAGAAAAAATCAGGCCCCCTGTCTGTTTCAGGTTGCGCATCATATTTTCAGGGTAAACCATCAACCCATCCATCATCGATGTCATTTTCTTCAACATGTAATGGATTAAAATCGTGCTGTCCGGACCAATCACCCGTTCCACAGAAGAGTGGCTGATATCCCTCTCATGCCAAAGCGGCATATTCTCCATGGCAGCTAAAGCATTCGCCCGAACCACACGAGCCAAACCACTCATCTGCTCAGAAACTACCGGGTTGCGTTTGTGCGGCATCGCTGAAGAACCTTTTTGTCCCTTGGAGAAAAACTCCTCCGCTTCCTGCACTTCCGTCCTTTGCAGGTGACGAATTTCAGTAGCGATTTTATCAATCGTCCCGGCAATAATAGCCAGAGTGGAAAAGAACTCTGCGTGACGGTCACGCTGAATCACTTGACTGGAAACCGGGGCCGGTTTCAATCCCAGTTTGGCACAAACATATTCTTCAACATCCGGGTCGATGCAGGCAAAGGTTCCTACCGCACCGGATATCTGCCCGTAAGCAATGGTTTGTCGGGCGCGTTTGAGTCGGTCTATATTGCGGTTGATCTCTTCATACCAGTTGGCTATTTTCAGTCCAAAGGTCAAAGGCTCTGCATGAATGCCATGCGACCGCCCGATAGTCGGTGTGAGTTTGTGTTTCTTCGCCTGTTTTTCCAGAACATCTTTTAAAGCTTTAAGTTCCTTCAAAATCAGAGTTGCAGATTGTTTCATCTGCACCGCCAATGCGGTATCCAGAACATCGGAGGAAGTCATTCCCATATGCATGTACCGCGCCGATTCCCCGACATGCTCTGCAACACATGTTAAAAATGCGATCACATCGTGTTTGACTTCCCGTTCAATCTCGTCAATGCGTTCCACATTGAATCGGGATTTTGTCTGGATGTCCTTCAAGGCAGATTTTGGGATTTCCCCTTTTTTTGCCAGGGCCTCACAAGCCAGAACTTCTACTTTCAGCCAGATTTTAAATTTGTTTTCCGGCTCCCAAATGGCCGCCATTTCAGGCAATGAGTATCGTGGTATCAAAGTTCAGTTTCCCCGTATAATAGATCGTGGACCAAAGTTGTGGTAAAAATAAATTTATGACGGAGCATATCTTAAACGCAATCGCCCGGTAAATCAATCAATGAACTCAACTGTTGAAGTCTGTTTTGTATGTCTCGGAAATATTTGCCGTTCCCCGCTTGCCCAAGGTGTTTTTGAAGCCCTGGTCAAACAAGAAGAGTTGCAAGACCGCATTATTATAAGCTCTGCCGGGACCAGCCACTGGCATGTGGGAGGTCCTCCTGACCCTCGAATGCAACAAACCGCACGCCAGCATGGCATTCACCTTAACAGCCGGGCACGCCAGTTTCAGGCCACAGATTTCAAGCGAATGGACCTGGTGCTGGCGATGGACCACAGCAATCTGGACTCCCTGCAACAGATGCGGCCTGCGGCGGAACTTCATGACAAATTGTTTCTGTTTCGTTCTTTTGACCCGGAAAATAACGGTGATCTTAATGTACCCGATCCCTATTACGGCGGCGACAAAGGTTTTGAAGCGGTATACCAGATGGTCGAGAGAACCTGCCCAAAAGTTCTGCAACATTTGCAAACCAAGCTTGCTAAAAAAGCATGAATGAAGAAATCAGTCGGCTTTTAGAACCCGTTTTTGGCCGGGAGGTAAAAGTACAGTCCTCGGCCTCAACCAGCGGAGGATGCATCAACCAAACCTCCGTTCTGCGATTGACCAATGATGAGCGGGTTTTTCTGAAGTACAACTCCCACCCTCCCGCAAATTTCTTCAACGTAGAAGCCAGAGGACTTAAACTTCTGGCACAGACGGCGAAAGGGCCGAGAATCCCAAAACCTCTGGCTTTGCAGGATTGCGCAAAACCCACTTTTCTGATTCTGGAATATATTGAAGAGTCTTCTCCCGGACAGGATTTCTCAGTCCGCTTTGCCCGGTCGCTGGCCGAGCTCCACCAGACCAGCCATGACAGCTTCGGCCTGGACCACGACAATTATATTGGCAGTACTGTGCAAAAAAACGCTCAGGAAACCAACGGCATCGACTTTTTCCGCGACCAGCGATTGCGACCTCAGCAGGAACTGGCGCGCAAAACTCTTCCTCCTTCTACCGATAAAAATCTCAGCAAACTCTATGACCGACTGGAAAACTATCTCGATATTTCAGGAGAAAAACCAGCCTTACTGCACGGTGACCTATGGTCCGGAAATTATTTTCCTGACAAAGATCAAGTCCCTTGTATTTTTGACCCGGCGGTTTATTTTGGTTTGCGCGAAGCCGACCTGGCCATGACCGAACTCTTTGGCAGACTGCCGCAAAAGTTTTACGATGCTTATCATGAAGCTTTTCCGCTGAATCCAGGATATGAGGAAAGAAAAGACCTGTATAACCTGTACCACCTTTTAAACCACCTGAATCTTTTTGGCGGCTCCTACCTGGCCTCTGTGGAACAGGTGGTTCGACGTTATGTTAAGTAGACGGGAACATAGCAAGTACTTTTTAAGCCGGGACCAATCTTTAATTGCAGTAAAAAGCTATTGCACACTGGCCCTACGCCTAGTAGTTAGAAACCGCCGCCAGTTTTGGCTATGAAGGTGTTCAATTCTCTTTCGACAGGACCCTCCCAGTTTTTCATCTCAGTAGATAGGGTGGTCAGAACAGCCTTTCCTTCGCTAATTTCCAACGCGGTGGCAATGCTGACCAGGATTCTCGACCCATATCGGTCAACCAAGCCATGCTCTTCAGCGGCGCGGAAAGCCATATTTGACCCAAGAATCATTGCCCAGGCCTGGATGACAGAGACTTGTCTCGACTCCCTGAATTGCAACGAGTCCAAGCCTTCCATATAAGCTTCTGCATCCATCTCGCCTGATTCGAACCGTTCGATCAACTGCTGCAGATTTTCTTCTTTGGACTCCACTTTTTGGAAAATGTATTCGAAAAATTTTGCCTCAGATTTTTTTAGCTCATCCATATTCCAGGGACACAGGAAATCTGCGCCCGTTTCCTTTAAGTTATTGGCCAGGCGAGTTTCTCTCTCAATCTTATAGAGACATTTAGAGCACCGCCGTCCCGCATCATGGCTAAATTCACTGCCGCAGGAACAAGGTGCCAGAGCACTTTGAAAAGCCAGTGCCAAAGCTTCACTTTTTAGCCCCAGCACTTCACGAAAGGCCACTCGAACCGGGTTGGCGCGAGTCACAATAAGACATTGCGCACATGAGGAGCAATAGATCGGATAGGAACTTTCCCCCTCATCGGGTTCGATCACAGGCTCAAACGTCTCCGGGCAGAGCGTACACTGGACTTCTTTCTGAAAAGTATCAACCATCCGTTGTTCCTCACCAAGGTTTTAAAAAGGTCTCGGGCCAATTGCCCTGTAGATTAGATGAGAGAAATGGGCCCAGGTTCTAAAAAATTCTGCCTCTACAGGGCAAAAAAAAACCCATGACCCAGAAGGCCATGGGTTTAAGACTGTTTCGAGTGCCTAACCAGCGTAAGCCTGGCCCAGAGCCGCCGCCTCACCTGCCTCGCCACCCTTAATAACTTTACCTGTAGTCGGATCAACAGGGAACATAGTGATGGCATTATGCGTACTGCAAACCACCTTACAAAGGTCACATCCCTTGCAACGAGGTTCGATCACTATGGCCTTTTGAGTAGTCGCATCCAGCATAATAGTGTCCGCTTCAGGACAATACATGATGCACAGTCGGCAACCTTTTTGCGCAATACATTTTTCATTATCTACCCAGGCAACGTTATACACTCGAAAGTTCTCCTCGTTTAAAAAAGGTTAAAACACACAACCGACTGATCGGATCTTAAATCTATCAGACTTCTACCAATTGCAGATCCTGCGTCTTGGCCCACTCAGTAGCGATTTCGTGGCCCTTAACAATGGTGTCCATATTTGCCTGCAATAGTTGCTCTTTTTTGGCATATTTCTTTTTGATCGCCTCATCAAGAGTCGCTGTACCACCAGATGCCACATATCTTTTTCCAAAGCGGTCCTGAAGAGCACCCTCCATGGCCTTAAGGGTTACAATGTTGGTAACCCCCATACAAGCCCCGATCATCGCCATATTGGTAGAGAGTTCGGTCTTGCCGATTTCCAGAGCCAGCTTAGTCGCATCATGATTGAGCAACGCAACATTGAGGTCTTTCAGCCTTTTATGATCTTCATCAGAAAGAAGATCCGCACTGGTATTAACAATGATCAAACCATTTTCCTTGATGCCGGAATAAAAGGGTGCCGTATAACTTTTCTGCATGGTAATAACCTGAGGGTGGAACACCATGATGATATCGGGAAATACCAATTCACCGCGATCATAGATACGCTCACTTCCAATTCGGCAATAACTTTCAGCAGGCGCGCCCCTCTTTTCAGCACCAAAGAACGGATTTGAAATCGAAAACTTTTTATCTTTGTTTGCCGCCATGGCCAGAAGGTGTGCGGCTGTTACCGCCCCCTGCCCTCCCAAACCGGAAATTCGGATATTCATCCTGCTCATAGTATTTCCACTCCTATATCTTAAGCGTTAACCGGCTATTTAGCTGCTTTAGCCGCTTTTTTTCTAGCCTTGGTTTCTTCTTTGATGGAATCCAGAAGTTTCTGGGCTTCATCGGTGATGTACTCTTTTTGGACAAAGCGCCCTCCAATGCTTTCAGCATCTTTCATTTCATCCAGACCCTCCATGCTCTGCTTGCCAATCTCTAAAATACATGGAGTATAAAGCTGAACAAACGTGGGGCCTACTTCCCGCGCCACAAGCACAGCATTTTTAATCGCCTGTTCCACCCGGTTGGGTTTACTGACGGTCAAAACAGCCACATAGGCACAACCCGCTTCCCGGGCAATTTCCGCCAGGCGTACTTTCTCGAAGTTCTTACCTTTCGGAGCCATCTTGGCAACAAAGCCTTTCTGCATCAAGCCACTTTCCTGACCACCGGTATTTGCATAGAGTTCATTATCAAAACAAATGGTGGTGAACTTTTCCTGACGAAACCAGGACTGCATGGTCATATCCAACCCAATATCAACGGTTGCACCATCACCCGCCAGAACGACAACATCCTTTTCAACATCTGGAAAACGTGACTTCAATGTCCGTTTCAGACCTGAAGCAATGGCATTCTGGTTACCAAACAAAGAGTGAATGTTTTGTACCGCGACATGTGGAAACACCAGACTGGTACAACCCGTGGAACCAACAAATACGGTATTTTCGGGAGCCGGCAAACTGGCTAGAATGTAACGGAAAGCGATAGACTCAGGACAACCCGCGCATAAAGAATGCTGCTCGATCAACTCTTTGGAGGAACCAATGTCCTTCCATCCGCGATCCTGATCACCAAAAGTAGCTGATTCCACCAGCTCCTGATACTCCGGCGGCATGACATCAGCCAGGTCTTCACATAAAACGATCTTTTCCTTACTCATACAAAATTCCCCTTAAATTTAATTCCCGTATGGGAAAGACTTAATTAATTTTAATTGATCTAGCCAAGGGTCCCTCGAGTAGCTACTTCCATCCCCAAATGCTTTTTGATCTCTTCAACAATAACTTCTGAAGGCATGGTCATGCCGCCTGCAACATGCGGTCCGACATAAACCCTCTCGTTGTCCGGAAGGATGGCCTTTATTTCACGTGCCAGCCAGCCAGCCAGATTAAATTCCGGAACAAAGATATGCTTGGCGTTCTTGGTTGCCCGCCTGATTTCTTCAGTTGGGAAGGGACGAATGGTTTTAATTTTGATCAGCCCCACCTTGATGCCTTCTTCTTCCAGAAGCCGGATAGCTTCCCGACTTTGCGATACTGCAGTTCCGGAACCGACAATAAGAATCTCACGGTCTGTATTTTCTTCGTCAATCAAACCATCCAGAAGAGGAATGGTGTGCTTGCGGGAACGCTCAACTGCCGCCTTGATTTCCTGTTGCCAGGAAGCGTGGGTGGCATAACTGATGTAATTGGATTTCATAACAAACGGGTCGCGCATCATACGGATCGGTGCGGACTCCATATCCATAACCGGTTGTGGATTTCTGTACGGATCATAGGGGGTCAAGCATATATCATCCGGCGGAAGATCAACCGTATCTTTGGTATGAGTCACGAAGAAGCCGTCACAACATACCGCAATGGGGACGTGGACATCAGGCTGCTCTGCAACAATGAAACCCTTCAAAATAAAATCAAATAAATCTTGAGCTGTTTCGGCGTGCCAAACCAGCATTCCCGTCTCAAGCAGATAATGCATTTCCAAAGTATCCGGTTGAATGCTGAGAGGAGAGTTGATTCCCCGGCAAGTCACACAAACCTGAATCGGCAACCTAGAGCCCGCCCACATGGGGAAGTTTTCCATAGCCCGCAAAGTACCCGGTCCCGCCGTGGTGGTAAAAACACGGTGACCACCAAAGGCCGCTCCCGCACATTGACCCATAACCGCAAATTCACTCTCACCGCGGAAATACTCATCCACATAGCCTTCAGCGTACAACTCGCCAATCAGGGCAGCCGCTTCACTCTGAGGAGTGATGGGGTAGGCAACTGAAGTCCCGACGCTGGCCACCTTGATAGCCGCACGAATAACTTCACTACCTGTTAAAAAGTTAGGCGTTTGTTCTGCCTTGTAGAAGATATCGTTGATATCCGTATAAGTCTGGCCCTTTTGGTTTTTCTGGCCCAGCTTCACATGCTTCGAAGCTACGATTCCCTTGTTTTTAAGCTCAACTTGTTTATTCATAAAATTAACTCCCGTATAAAGAGTGCTTTGAAATGATCAAAAAATTTCTTCCAGTACTGATATTTTGCTTATATGTTTACGCAGGTGCGACAATAGTTCCGGACCGGCCCATTACAAATTGAGTAAAAGGAATCGCCTGAGATTCCACGCCCTCAGATTTCAACTTTTTTATCGTAGCCTTAAGCTTATTTATCATAGTCAGGTCTGCGTCACGGAAAGAAAGACAAGCGTCTTCATGCCCAGCCATGGCACACATTGCTATTGTATAACAATCCGTTCCGCCGCGGATAATCTTCAGAGATAAGTTAGCCATGTGGCAGTGCACTCCGATAAAAATACAAACGTCGATTTTGTTATGCCAAATGGTCAAATTGGGATGGTTGGGATTGATCTCAACCTCCTGTTGAATCTTAGGGTACTTGGGTCTATAGTCAGCCATCGGGATTATCCGCATCGGAGCTTCAAGTGCCAGTTCACGGATCGCCTTGGCTTTTTCGGCCACATGATCGTTCCATTTCCAGAGAACCAAAGGCCCCGGAAAAATAGTTGGCACTTTGGCCCCTAAAACCATTCTGGCAGCTTTTTCATATGCCTCGTCCTCAGGCACAACTTTACCTCCAATATGCGCTTCCCCGGGATCGGGCAAAACGTTTCCCATTGACGCGGCCGCAGGAGGTAAAAATGCCTCCGGCCCAGCTTTGACCTCATAGTGGCTCATTCTATAATCCTTCGTCGTTAAGTTTGAAAAAGAGTTCAATAATAAACCAGCCCCAAAAAGTTGTCAAACCTTAATAACTAAAACAGCTTAGGCCACTATCAACTTCCGGTTGGTCCAGTATATCCCGGCTCCGCTCCGGGTCTAAATATAATCCCAAAATCCTGAAATTCAGCCGGACCCACAACCTCCCCGGCATCAGGATCAAATCCCCCTAAACCACCCTACTAATGGGTTCTTCTGGGGCTAAAATACCCTAACCCCCTGAAAAATCGCGGCAATTCCTGCAATTCCGCCTACACCAGCAGGGGCAGAAGCCTCACCCCAACCCGAGACAGGTGAATTAGAGTTGTTTTTTTAAATCCTGCAATAAAGACAGATGCTTTTTTTCTTCTACCAGTAAATGGGAAAAGATGGCCTTCACATCCAGCTTTCTTTCCTTTTCCAGCAGTCCTTGCAACATTTCGATGGATCTTTTTTCCGATTCAATTCCCAGTTCGAGAGCCTGCTTGTCACTATGAATATTTTGAGAAGAAAGATCTTCCCCGGCAGGAAAAATTTTACCCTTCAATTCTTCGCCAATAAAATGTTGCAAACGCTCTTTGGGCTGGTTTCGGCTCGCTATGGCTGGCTGCAAAAACCGGGCTTTTTCCTGCAAGGTCTGGATATGCTCTCTTTCCTCATCGGCTAAACGGGAAAACATATCCCGGACCAAAGGGTCCTGAATCCTCTTTCCTGCCGACTCGTAAAAAAGCAGACCTTCCTTTTCAATACAAAGGCTGATCTCAATCGCATCCACACATTGAAAAGAAACCTTGATCGCGTCCGTTTTCCCTGTCGAAATTTCTGATTTTTCCATGTCCCCCTCCCGCAGTCGAAACCTTAAGGGCTTCTATCGATAGGAAACAATTTATCACAGCTTTTCATCCACTCCTTTCGAAGAATCGACAAAAATTGTAAAAATCAAATTTCTCCAATAAAAAGAATGTGTTATAGTGACACGATAAGTTAACTGGCCCCCTACTAAAATGAAACACCAATCCCTCTCAGGTCAAAATCCAAATCATGAATCAAGTTGAAATATTTACCGATGGGGGATGCAAAGGCAACCCGGGCCCTGGCGGATACGGGTGCATCATCCGGCAAAATGGTGATGAGCAGGAAATAAAGGGAGGCCATCCACAAACCACCAACAATATTATGGAGATGACCGCCGCCATCGTTGCCCTGAAACAACTTCAGGATCCCTGCAAGATTAAATTAACGACTGACTCGCAGTATGTCGTAAAGGGAGTGACCGAATGGATGAAAGGCTGGATTCGCAACGGCTGGAAAACGGCATCGCGGCAACCAGTAAAAAACCAGGAACTTTGGCAGGAACTGCATAAATTGAATCAGCACCATGCCATCACCTGGGTATGGGTGAAAGGCCACAATGGTCACACCGAAAACGAACGTTGCGACCAACTGGCTAACGAAGCCATCGCTGAACTCTAGAGCCGGCGAGCCGCCGGAGACAAATTGCAATAGCTCTTTAAGCCAAGATGAGTTGTTGCTAGCCAGACAAGGCTATTGCACATTGGCCCCACGCCTAGTGGCGGCGAGCCGCCGGTGGCAGATAACAAAAGCGCGTTCTATAAAGATGTCCTCCTTCAATTTTTTGATCGGAAGATAGAATGAATTTGATCTCACAACGGTCTCTTTTCAATAAAAATTCACCTCTCCCGCATATCATTATTCTGGGCGTTTTCTTTTTAGTCGCGTCCTGCTCCACCAAGAGCCCGGACTCCCCTCTCAAGCCTTACCCCGATCAACTCGGAAAACGTGAACACTCCAGAGACAGGGATTTCGACTACCGCAAAGACAGGCTCCACCCCGAGGAACAGGAAATCGCCAAGGGTCTGGAACAGGATATGGGGTCATTAGGCGATCCGGCAACGCTTGCCGACCTGAAAGGATTCGCTGATGATTTAGGCCGTGCTTCTCTGGAAAGGGCTATCATAAATCAACTTCAGGCCATGTTCGAACAAGAGCCCTCTACTCCCGTAAGGTTGGGAGCGTTCACCCTTACGCGCGGACGCCTCGTGGAAACCCTGGAAGCTTTTCTAGAAATTCTTCAGCAGGATCTCCCGTCCGAGGAATTCAATAAAAAAATCTCCGAGGAATTTGTCCTTTACCGGGTCGGCAAGGGAAAAGGAAAGAACAAAAAAGTGCTGTTCACCGGCTATTATCGGCCCGTCATTCAGGCCAGTCCAATACAAACCGCTCTCTACCGCTACCCCATCTACCAAATGCCGGAGCAAGGCCTGCAACAAGTAAAATATAAAAGTGGCATTCAACTTGTTGGTACCCACACGGGAATAAAACAAACCCGCGACCCCCAACCCAGCAAGGTGTGGCGGCGTTTCACCCGCGAGAAAATTGACCGCGAAGGCGCGTTACAAGGACAGGGACTGGAAGTTGCCTGGCTCAAGGACGACCTTGAGCGATTCTTCCTGCACATTCAAGGTTCCGGCGTTTTGGAATTTCCCGATGGCAGTCGCCAGGGCGTTGGCTATCAGGGTTCCAACCAATATTCCTATACAGGAATCGGGAAGCTGATGATTCGAGACGGAGTCATCAATACCTCACAAGGTTCCATGCAGGGCATCAAAAAATATTTCGTCGATAATCCTCAGGATATTTCCAAATACCTCTACCAGAACAAACGCTATATCTTTTTCACCCTTAACGATAACGGACCACGTGGATCAGGAGGGGGAGAACTGGTAGGCGGGCGTTCCATCGCAACCGATAAATCCATTTATCCAGCTGGGGGACTAGCCTTCATCCGAGTCAAGCAACCGATCCTTGATGAGAACAACAAGATCGTACGCTGGCAACCTGTTTCAAGATTTGTGGTGGATCAAGATACCGGGAGTGCCATTCGAGGGCCAGGCCGGGGCGACCTGTTTTTCGGAACCGGTCAGAAAGCCGGCGCCAAAGCCGGTCACTACCATGAACGGGGAGAAGTCTACTACCTGATCAAAAGAAGCTAAGTCCACTAGGCGGGTGGCGGTGATATTTTTCCTAAGCTTTCCTGCCCCGGAGGGGTACAGCGTACCATCGCTTGATCTGGCGAACGAAGAGTTATCTCGGCACAATCAAGCATTTGCCCAGCCGCATCCCCTGCTAAGGGGCTTCATTAGAGGTGCTCTTTATTCTTCGCTGTACAACGCCACCAGACGCTTATCAATAAAACTCATCCTTTCATCCGGAACTCTTAAATGCTCTTTTTCCGGATCACCATGCACCGCAGAATAGTCCAGGTTGGCAGGATTGCGTTTGATCATGCAGGCAAAGGTAATGGTCTCGGGCTTCTCCTCCACCTCCAGATAATCCACCGCCCGGATGAAGGAATGTCCGCTCGTGACAATATCATCCACAATCAGCCAATGCGTATCCGGAGAATAAGTTGTCGCGGCGATCTGGGCGTAATCCAGCCGCTTTTTCGGCATGATATAGAAAGGCAAATTCATCAGTTTGGATAGTTGATGGCCAATGCGGATGCCCTGGGTTTCACAGCCCACCACCACATCGAATTTTCCGTGTTGCTTTTGCCAGTTCAGAAGTTTTTTGAGAAGCATCTCACAGTAAGCCTCGTTCATGGCATCGGACATATCCGCATATTCATAAGTGTAAGTCGACTTAACCCCTGAACTGAGGGTGAAACTTCCTTTTTTAGTGATTCGAGAAAACACCGCACATCCTCCTAAAATAAAAAAACCTAAATTAACCACTAGGCGTGGGGCCAGTATTGCATTGCCCGTCAAGCAGGCCAAGCCCTCAAGCGCAATACTTTTAATGTTCCTCCTGACAAGGGGGATTGAGAGGGTTAAATATTCTCGCCGAGTCAGTTCTTTGCTAACCAATAAAAGGTTTGCTCACTGGATCCAACGTCACGTTGGCCAGCCGTATTTTCCGATCAGGGGGACAAATTTGCAAGCCCCTAACTCGCGCCGACTGACACGGCTTCCGTTTTTGGTCAACACCACCAGTTTCTGCTCATCCGCGCCGCCGGTAGGGGCCACCAGCCTACCCCCTTCTCCCAACTGTTTGATCAGCGATTCCGGAATTTCCTTGGCCGAAGCCGTAACCAGAATAGCATCAAACGGTGCCTGGTCGGGCCAGCCATAAGTCCCATCGAACATCTTAAAAACAATGTTCATATAACTCAAGCCTTCCAAAATCTTTTGGGCTTTGCGAGAAAGATTATTCAAACGCTCGATAGTAAAAACCTGACGGGCCAGTTCCGCAATAATGGCGGTTTGATAACCCGACCCGGTACCGATTTCCAGCACCCGTTCTTCTCCCTTCAGGCCAAGAGCCTCTGTCATGGCTCCCACAATATAAGGCTGGGAAAGAGTCTGGTTTTCGCCGATCGGCAGAGGGGTGTCACCATAGGCACGGTGTTGCAAAGACTCCTGAGCAAACAGGTGACGAGGCACCCGGCTCATCGCTTCGAGTACACGCAAATCCTTGATCCCCCGCTCGACCAGTTGCTCCTCAACCATCTTGCGGCGTTGCCCGGCATGGGACTGGATCACTTCCGGCGATAAACGGTTCATAACTTCTCCACCAGCCCCTTAGCAGGGGAGGCTGTAATATTGCTTCATTAGCTTCATGCCCCGGAGGGATAAACTGTGCAATGGCTCGTTAAGCCGAGACAACTCTTTGCTAGCAATAAAAAAGCTATTGCAATTTGGGTCCAGCGTCACGCTGGCGGCGAGGAGTTAGGAGAGGTATCGGCTGTCCGGGTCCATTTCTTCCCATCCAACTTTACGAAACGGATCCATTCCGGAGTTTGAGTAGGGCAGGGAATTTATCTTTTTAGGGTTTTGGTAGAAAACCCATTCCCAGTGGTTCGTCCGCTTATCGTATTTGAGAAGGTAAATATTTTCATCATCCGCTTTAACTTTAAAATAAGACGACCCTTCTCCATACCAGCGGTCAATGATCTCCTCCACCTTATAACGGCTATCTCGAAGGCTGAAGGCCACCGGGTTTTCCTGTAATTTCGAGCCTGTATAACATTCCACCTTAAACATGCGGCAATGGTATGACTTTCAAAAAGGATTGTAAAGAGATAAAGTTCTTGCCACGCCCGTTAGTCCGCATATTAGATGAGAGGTTCTAAATCACCCCAGCCGCCGTGATATTTCCTCACTTGTCTCGTGCCCCGAAGCGGGTACTTTGAAAAAGAGGGGTCCATTGAAAACTCCCCCTTCCACGAAGTACCCGTTCCGGGCATGAAGGCTGAGGAAGAAATACCACAGGGGTTGGGGGGATTTGCTTTTCCAGCAACCTGCCTGCTGGCCTGCTATAATTCTCTGGAGTAAAAATATAAGTTTTTCAATCTGTTGGAGAAAAACCGCGTGCCATGACTGAACTTGCACTGGAAAGAATTCGCCAGCACCTGGAGAACATCGTGGGAGAAAGAAACCCTTTCACCCGACCGGAACAGCTTGAGAAAACAGCCCAGTATTTATCCAGCCAGTTTGAAGCAATGGGACTGAAAGTCACTCAAGAGACGGTGGAATATGAAGGCACGCGCTCCTGCAATATTCTGGGGCAAACACCCGGCGATCCCGATGCAAACGGCCTCTTTGTTCTCGCGGCACATTACGACTCGGTTCCCGATACACCCGGAGCCGATGACAACGCCAGTGCCGTCACCGCACTTTTAGAAATTGCCCACGACCTTTGCCAGACTCCATTACCGAAACCCATCGTTTTTTGCGCATTCACTTTAGAGGAATATGGGTTCATCGGTGCCAAACATTTTATCCAACATGACCTCAAACGAAAAAATCAGATTTCGGCAATGATCTCTCTGGAGATGTTGGGGTTCATCAACACGACACCTGGCTCCCAGACCTACCCCCCTTATGTAGATGCCAGCCAGTACCCGGATACCGGGGACTTTATCGCAGTCGTGGGAAACGAGCCTTCGGCTGGTCTGGTACAAGCTTTGGCAGGAGGAATGACCGACTCTGTGCCCACTCTTAAAGTAGAAACCCTGGTGGTTCCGGGTCAGGGAGAAAATTTCACCGATGTGCGGTTGAGCGACCATTCCCCGTTTTGGGACGCAGGCATCCCTGCGGTTATGGTAACCGACACTGCTTTTTTCAGAAACCCGAATTACCATCAGCCCAGTGATACACTGGCAACACTGGACCTGGAGTTCATTCACAATAACGCTCGCGCCGTGGCTGGATTCCTGAAACAATTCCTCAACCACCACCACTAGCCGTGGGGGCACTATGCCGTAGCTTTTACTGCTAGCAATGATACTCTCGGCTTGACAAGTTGGGGAGCTTCAATGGACCCCTCTTTTACAAAGAGGGGCTGGGGTGATTTAAAACCTTTCATACAATACACAGGCCAGTGAAAAAAGACGCTGAAAATAGCCAAGAGGAAAAGCCCCGCCCAACTGCGAAAAAAAGAAAATCGGCCAGCAGGATTCTGTTTCGCGGACTGGTTTATTCGCTGTTTTTTTTCCTTCTGCTCATCGCCTCTGCCGGTATCGTGCTGGAATATTTTTTCCCTGCCGAGAAAGTCCGGGCGATTGCCGAGGACAAGCTCTCTAAAAAACTCAACCTGCCTCTCAAAATCCAAAAAGTCAGCTTCAGTCTGCTCAATGGCGCAAAGATTGACGGCATGACATTGGGCACCCAACCACTGGCCCGTATAAAACAAGTCGTTCTCGATTATGACCTGGCTCAACTTCTTCAGGGCAAGCTGGTCATCAATCAGGTTCTGGTCGATCACCCTCAGCTGACGGCAGTTGAAAAAAATGGAGTATGGAATTTTCAACCCCTGCTGGACCTTGCGAAACCCAACCCATCTGCCGCTGTTCAGAGCAAGCCAAAGACTTTACCCACCCTCCCCCTTGCCCAGATCGACATCAAGGAGTTGACCATTCGTCAGGCTTCCGCCCGTCTGGATCAGGGTGGAAAGCTCAGTGCGCATATCGATGGACTCAGCTTGGAAGCTCGGGGTAAAGCCAGCCTCAATGCTATTGACCTGAACTTGAAAGTTCTTCTCAACCCGGACGCAGGCAAACCTGAGACACCCAATATTGGCTTTCAATCTACCGGGGATATGAGTTTCCAGTCCCGCGTTTCCACTGATCTGGAGTTTTCAGCCAACGACCTCAACCGACTGTTCGTCTCCGGCGCGTTTGGCCTGCAGAACAACCAGCTACACAGGGGGACCTCTCCCCTACCCTCACCCGATGTCGCGGTAGAAATGGAGGCAAAAGTTTCTTTGCAGCCGGAAATGCTGAACCTGAAAAAACTCTGGCTATCTCTGGGCAAAAATAATCGCATAAAGGTTTCAGGCAGTGCCGCTAATTTTACCAAAGACCCCTCCTTCACATTGATGGTCAATGAGGCCTCATTGCAACTGGAGGATCTTCTCGCCTGGGGCAAACAATGGGTTCCCCCCCTGTCTGGCCGGGGCCTCTTAAAAGCCGAGGCGGTGAAAGTCAGCGGCCAACTTCCCGGCTTCGTTCTGAAGACCTTGAATATGAGTGGAGGAACTCTTTCGACAAAAAATCTATGGGTCAATCATCCCGGTCAAAATACCCGGCTTGAAGATATGAACACCAAAGTCGAGTTGAAAGAAATTGTCCTGCATGATTCCCAGTTGGAAAAAGCCGCCGTCAACATCAACATGCAGTTAAAAAAAGCGGCGATACAACAAGCCGAAATTAAGGATTGGAACCAGTCTTTGGATCTCACCGTAAACGGAATGGATGAAGCTCTTTTTAAATTCAGCACCGACATGAAATCGGCTCACTACGACCACCCTCAAGCTAAGGAAATTTTTCTGCCGGTTCACGTGGAAGGCTCAGGACATCTCAATAAAAGCGATCTCAACAAGCTTAAACTTTCCTACCGTTTGGGCACGAAAGACCTGGCAAGTGGCACGGTAACGGGAAGCATGAAAAATTTTGGTAAAGGCTCACTGCAACTGAAGCAAAACCTCAGCCTGAACCTCGCTGAACTGGCACACCGACTGCCCAAAAAATTTGCCGCTGGCCTGGATAAAAACCTTAAAGGAACTGCCCGGACCCAAACCTCAGTAACCGGCAGACTGAATAAAAAGTTTCTTCCTGTCGAGTTAAAAGGCCAGGCAAATTTTCAACTGGAAGGACTGACAGTCAGCCAACCTTCACTAAGTATCAATGACCTGAACACCCGGGTCGCATTCCCTCTGGAGTTTCATGCAGATAAAGGAGTCCTAATTTCCCATGTAGAATTTCATACGGATTTTAAGAACGCAAAAGCCCCGAACGCCTGGCAGATCAACGCACTGAAACTCGACTCCGAAATAAAGACGAAGGCGTTTCATAATTTGAAATCCGACTTCGGCACCCTGCCGGTTCAAATCGATAGCCGGATTACTCTGCAAAGCCTGAGCCACCCGGACCTCTCTCTGGCTGGCATCAAGACCGAATTCAGCCTGAAAACGGACCTCAAGGCCGATGATCTACGCAACACCCGCGCAGAGGGAAACCTCTCCTTCAAAAACCTGTCCGCAATGAAAATGTTGAAAATTGGCGGAGGGTCTTCCCGGTTCGACCTGGACGTGCATGATAAATCCCTCACCCGGGTCCGCATTTCACAGAAAACCAAAATCAACAAACCTTCTTTTCATCGGGACGACCTGGAGTTGGCTTTGAAATCAATCAGCCTGGAAACTTCGAGCCGCCAGAACCTGAAAGCAGGAGAGGTGGACATCGACACTTTTATTTTGCAGGCACCGAATCTGGTCACAGCCCGATTGAAAGCGGCCCTTAAAGAATGGGGAAAAACTTTCGCAATAGAAGGTCAAATAGAAAAACTGCAACTGGCTTCCCTCTGGAACCACCTGCCGAACACTTTCAAGTCCGATCAGGAAAATCTCAAAATAGGCGGGACCCTGGATGTTGCCTTAAAGACCAAAGGAAGCCTGCCTGACAATAAGGGACCCGCCACTAAATCCTTATGGTCACGGTTACTCGTTCCTGCTAACACTCAGACACCAGTGGAAATATCAGCGGAAGTTAAACTGCACAATGGGTTGCTGAACTTCCCAGAAAATCAGGAAACCAAAAATATTCGCGCCGAAGCTTTGAATACTAAAACCAAGCTGGCATTTAAAAATGGTCATGGGGACTTGTCTGGAAGCTTTTCCGGAAAACTGGAAGGGTTAGGGGAAATTGCCCTGAACCCCGAATTTGAATTTCACTATGCTCTGGACAATCTGGACACCCTGAAGGTCAAACAGCATAAGCTGAAATTAATAAACGTTGAACATTCTCTTGAAGGCCATATAAATGGATTGAAACCTTTTATCACAGGCAGACACCCGGTTCGAGCCCACGAGCTTTTAAGCCGACTGGATATTGAGCTCGCCAATACAAACACGATCGACATCAGCCAGGCAACCAACCCATTGTTTGGCGGACTGGACGCACAGGGGACAATCACATCAAAAACAAAGTTGCGTCAATCTGCCGGAAAAAAATTAAACGTGACAGGAAGCGTGGGGTTTGACCAGCTCAGCCTGTCTTCCGCAATAATATTGAAAAACCTTAACGGAACTTTCCCCTTCAGCAAAACCCTTCTGCTTGACCCAGAACAGATACAGGAAAAGTCCGCCGGTTTTTTTCCTGCGCAAAAAAAGTTCTTCACACGGTTGCGGGACTTCTCTCGTTATAAAAACATCATCCGGGCCGAGTCTCTGGAAGTTGAGGGGCAAATCCTGAAAGATATCGGGCTTGATGTGGTGTTCAAGGACAATCGATTGATGGCGGAAAAATTTATTTTTGATGTTCTCGGGGGAACGGTGGCAGGCAACCTGTTTTTGATTCAGGATCGGCAGGGCCCGGTCCTAAAATTTTCAACGGAGTTCGCCGGGATCGACTCCTCGAAACTACTTGCCATACCTGTGGAGAAAAAAATCGATGCCAAAGTAGACGGCAACCTGCAAGTGGAACTGGAAATAAAAACCGGGTCTGAGGGCCAGCCGGTTTCCCTGGATCAATTGAGTGTGAAAATTGCCATCACCCGGATCGGGATAGAAACTCTGGACCGACTGCTTTTATTTATCGATCCGGAAGAGAGCAAACCGGCAATTATGGATACCCGCGCCAAACTCAAGCTGGCAACTCCCCACCGCGTAGAGGTCAGCCTGGAAAACGGCAACTTGAATGTGGAAGCATGGCTCAAAAGTGACCTGCTAGGAATCTTCAAAGCCCCCGAGCTGAAACGGGTTCCGATCGCGGCATTAAAACGGTTCAACACCATCCACGAACATCTGCAAGCCCTTAAAGACCTGCAACAAATATCAAATTACCTCTCTGCACGAGGACTGGAATTTAAGGATGAAAAAATGATTCTGCGCCACTAGCCCACTCCCGTGGGAGGGAGTATCGCAATTACCTTTTAAGCTGAGAATATCGTTGCTAGCCTAAAAAAGTGGCTGCACACTGGCCCCACGCCTAGTGGGCCGAGACAACTCTTTGCCCGCAAAATAAAGATATTGCTCATTTCCTCAAGGCGTAGCCTTGTTGTTAGTTGACATCACGCCGGGTAGCTGAGGAAGTTTTGTTGAGTTCTTTCAAAACCGATTCGGCTTCTGCCTCGACTTCTTCCCGCTTCCTCCATTCCCAGACTTTCAAATGGGAGCCCATATAATAGGAGTGGTCCAAGAGAGATTCTCCGTCCATCAACCCCCACTTGCCATCCTCGGTCTCAGTCAGCGCTTCATAGATGGGGTTTTCCACCGAAGTAAAAAAAAGCTCCATATCTTCGGGGCTGATGGGTTTCTCCAGCAGGACTTTTATAGCGGTATCATCCATTTCGTAATCGTCTTTTATGCTTTTCAAAGCCTCTTCCCGGGAACTACCCGCTTTCATTTTATTTCCAATCTCATCCTCAATCGCTTTGTTGCGCTTGGCGAATGGATAATGCGTGTAGCCAAGGTCTTGACCAATATGAAAATCCAGATCCGGAAAATATAAATAGGCCCAGTCATCAAAATCGACCTGAATGCCCTCGGAGATACCGTACTCCTTTGCCTTTTCAGGAGATTCCAGAACCAACTGATTGTGGATTTTCACAAACCGTCTCATGCTGTCATAAACCAACGCATGAAAATAGGCGTTCATACGGTACCAGTTATTGGAAGAACTATGACCGTTGGCCAGTTTCCGGAGCAAAAGCATGATGGTATCCGCATCGGCAAATCCGTGGGAAACAGGAAAAGCACCCTTGAGGTAATCGCTCAGCTTTTCCTCATCCCCGGCCAATTTTTGCGTATTGAGTTGCAAATGGTTCTTCGCGTAATCCAGCGCATGATAAACCAACCGTTCATGGTTCAGCTTTCGCTGGTACTCCATATACTGTTTTAACTCATCGTTTTCAGACTCTTTCGAGGTTTTGGGCTGACCTTGGGTAATATCTTTGGCAAAAGCTAACATTTCTCTCTCTTATTAAATTGGTTTGGAAAGCCTCATTCTGACGTTTTAGGGGATTGATTTCAAGGTATTTTAATCCGCCAGCACTATTTGTTCTTCTTGTGGAACTATTGCCCTAATCGGTATAATTGACAAGGCTTGAGCAGTCTGATAGCGTAACGCAATTATTATAATGTTTCATTTTCTGGTGATATAAAGTATGCCTTGGGACGATTTACACGAGCCGAAAGGCTCCGAAGACCGATTTAAAGGAAGTGGCGGACAAGGAGGTGGAGGCCCGATAAAACCACCTTTTGATATTCCGCAAATTAAAATTCCGCAGTTCAAACCCTCCATGGTGCTATGGATCATCCTCGCCCTGCTTGTGGTATGGATTCTGCCGGGAACTTTTTATTTTGTCGAACCGGATGAAGAAGGCGTGGTCACCCGATTTGGGAAATTTCACCGCACCACGTCACCCGGGTTGCATTTCAAATTTCCATCTCCCGTTGAGCATGCCGCGACACCCAAAATTCGTCAGGTACGCAGGGCAGAAATCGGTTTCAGAGCTTCCGAAGGAAGACCCATACAGAAAGTTCCCGCCGAATCTCTCATGCTGACAGGGGATCAAAATATTATTGATATCAATTTCGTTGTTCAGTACCGGATCATGGATTCAGTACAGTACCTGTTCAATGTGCGACGACCGCATAAACTGATTCGCGATTCCGCCGAGACGGTCATTCGCGGAATCACTGGTAGCAAAAAGATTGATGAGGCGCTGACCACCGGCAAGGCGGAAATTCAGATTCTCGCCAAGGACCAGATTCAAGCACTCCTTGATAAGTATCAATCCGGCCTGCAGATCGTGACCGTTCAGCTTCAGGATGTACATCCCCCGGAGCAGGTCGCGGCCGCGTTCAAGGATGTTGTCAGTGCCCGGGAAGATAAAGAGCGAATGATCAACGAAGCCCAGGGTTACCGTAACGCGGTCATCCCGGAGGCACGTGGACAGGCAGCACAAATAGTCCGCGTGGCAGAAGGGTATCGGGAGCAAACCATCAAAAGGGCAGAAGGTGACGCGAATCGTTTCATAAAACAATATACGGAGTACAAAAAAGCTCCGGACATCACCCGCAAAAGGATTTATCTTGAAACCATGGAAGAAGTTCTGCCGGACATCAAAAAGTTTATTATGGGAAAAAAGGGGAGTGGCGTTTTGCCGATCCTGCCTCTAGGCAACAACCCGCTGGGAGGTAATAAATAGTTATGAAACAAAATTCTCTGATTATAGGCGGCGTTATCGCCATCGTTATCTTATCGTCTTCCATGTTCACGGTCCATATGACCCAGAACGCAGTGGTGCTGGAACTGCAGAAACCTAAAGAAATCATCACCGAGCCCGGACTTTATTTCAAGCTTCCGTTCTTCCAGCAGGTCCGTTACTTTTCCAAGCAGTTACTGGATAACGATTCCAATCCGGCCGAGGTTATCACCAAGGACAAAAAAAACCTGCTGATTGATAACTTCACCATGTTCAAAATCGTTGACCCTTTGAAATTCCTGGAAACCGTTCGCGGGGAACAGGGTGCACGGGCCCGCCTGGACGATATCATCTACTCCGAATTGCGGGTTGAAATTGGTACCCATGGTTTGCGCGATATCGTCACAGAAACCCGGAACGCGATTATGGCCAAGGTTACCCAGGAAGCAAATATCAAAGCCGCGGAATATGGTATTGAGGTGGTCGAGGTACGCATCAAGCGCACCGACCTGCCGCCTGAAATCGCCAATTCCATTTTTAACCGGATGCGCACAGAACGCGAGCGGATCGCCATGGAATACCGTTCTGAGGGAAAAGAAGAAGCCACCAAAATTCGCGCTGAAACGGATAAAGAAAAAACCATTCTGGTCGCCGAAGCCTACAAACAGGAACAGATAGTTCGGGGTGAAGGAGACGCCATGGCAACCAAAATTTACGCGGATGCTTTCAGCAAAGACCAGAAATTTTATTCTTTCATGCGCTCCATGGAAGCTTACAAGAACTCCTTAAAAACCGACACCACTCTCCTTATGTCTGAGGATTCCGATTTCCTGGGGTTCCTGAACAAATCCAAGTAAAATTTTCTCCTTAACCGGAGTGGCAAAAATCATGGGATATCCCTATTATATAAAGTGAGAACCGTTCTCTCAACTTATCAGGTGACATGAGAATACTCATTGTGGGTGCGGGTATAGTCGGATTCAACCTTGCGCAGGAACTTTCACAGGAAGGCCATGATATCGCTATCGTGGATCAGGATCCGGAAAGAATCCGGCGCATTGCTGACACGCTGGATGTTTTGGCTGTTGAAGGCAACGCCTGCCTGCCCAGCGTACTCATGAAGGCGGGAATCAAATCCTCCGAAATGGTCATCGCAGTCACTGAACGCGATGAAATCAATTTATTCTCCTGTTTTCTGGCCTCCCGGTTTGAGGTTCCCAAGAAATTCGCAAGACTCCGGAACCGGGAGTTCACCGAAAATGGCAGGGTTTTCTCTCCAGAAGAACTGTTCATCGATCAGGCCATCAACCCCGGTCAGATCATTGTCGAAACCATCCTGAAAATTCTCGAGACTCCCGGCGTGGTCAGCGTCGCGGAATTTGCCGATGGCGAAGTTCTACTGCGGGAATTTGATGTGCCGGAAAACGCCCCCATTGCCAACAAGAGCATTCAGGATATCCGCAGTATCACGCAAATGGATTCGTTTCTGATTGTCGCCATTGTTCGCGATGGAGAACTGGTCATTCCCAAAGACCAGGATATCATTCAGGCCGGAGATCGGTTTTACACCTTGGTCGACAAGGAGTTTTTGCCTTTCCTCCTCCCCATGCTGAACCGGACCATGGAGAATGTGGAGAAAATCATTATTTATGGAGCCACGTCCACATCCATTGATCTGGCCAAGACTCTGGAAGAAACCATGCGTGACGTTTGCATCATAGAACCTGACAGGGAAAAGGCGCATCGGGCCGCAGACAAGCTTGAGCGAACACTGGTCCAGCATGGCAGTGGCACCGACATGGACTTGTTTAACGAGATCAATATGAAGGATGCCGATTTTTTCCTGGCCCTTTCCCACGACGATGAAAACAATATTCTTTCTGCCCTGTTGGCAAAAAAGCATGGTGCCAAACGTGCCCTGGTCATCACCCACGACCCGGAATACCTGCCCATTCTGGATTCCATCGGCATGGACATCACCATCAACCCACGACTCATCGCGGTCAGCTCTATCCTGAAACATTTGCGCAAAGGCCAGGTGATGTCAGTCTTCAAGCTGATTGAGGATGCCGAGGTGATGGAGATTGGGGTGACTGAAAACTCTTCTATCGTCAACAAGAAAATAGGCAAAATAAAATTCCCAAAAGATGCGCTCATCGGGGCTCTCCTCAGAAAGGGAGAAATGTTGCTCCCAAATGACGATGTCACTTTAGAAGCGGGCGACTCGGTCATCGTAGTGGCCTTGCCCGGAACAATCGAAAAAATCGAAAAACTGTTCGACCGCAAAAGATCTTTCCTTCCCTTCCGATGAATATACGGGCTATTTTTAATGTCGTAGGAGTTTTGCTGGTACTGCTTTCCGGGTTGACCCTGGCCCCCATAGGCGTTTCGTGGTATTTCGGCCATGCTCCTATGGAGGGTTTCATGTCTGAGACCTTGGCATTTAGCTGGACGTTTGGTCTCAGCCTGGTATCCGGTCTGATATTATGGAAACTGTTCCCTTCCGGACTGGACAAACTTCGGGACCGTGAAGGGTTTGCCATTGTCACTGTTTCCTGGCTGTCGATATCCGCGTTCGGTGCGCTACCACTCTATTTGAGCGGAACCTGCCCGGAATTCATTGATGCGTTTTTTGAAAGCACCAGCGGATTCACCACCACCGGAGCTTCTATCCTTCAGGATATCGATGTCGTGCCTCACGGCATCCTGTTCTGGAGAAACCTGATGCAGTGGGTCGGGGGAATGGGCATTATTCTTCTTTCCCTGGCTATCTTTCCCATGCTGGGGATCGGGAGCTTCCATCTGTTCAAGGCGGAAATTCCCGGCGGATCTACTGTGGAACAAACACAACCTCGTTTGGTCGAAACAGCCAAAATCCTGTGGAAAACATATCTGGCCCTGACCCTCATCGAAGTTTTTGCCCTGCGATTTGCCGGCCTGAACTGGTTCGATGCGGTTTGTCACACTTTTTCCACCGTTGCAACAGGTGGGTTTTCGCCGCATAACGGAAGCATTGGTGTTTTTAACAATGTTTATATTGAGAGCATCATCATTCTCTTCATGTTTCTGGGAGGCATCAACTTTGCCTTGCACTTTCAACTGGTTCGAGGAAATTTTTCCGTCATCTTCAAGAACCCGGAGTTCAAGGCGTATTGCGGAATGCTTCTCACCGGTATATTGCTTGTAACCTGGAGCCTTACCGGGGTTTCCGATGGAGGTGACGCCAGCCAGGCATTTCGCAGTGCCGCCTTCACTGTAGTTTCCATCAACACCACCACGGGTTTTGTCACCGATGATTTCAACTTGTGGCCGGAATATTTAAAACTTTTTATGGTCGCGATCATGATGGTAGGAGGGTGCTCGGGCTCCACCAGCGGGTCTTTCAAAGTAATTCGATTTATCATCCTGCTAAAAATCATTATGCGGGAACTTAAAAAACTGGTACACCCACGTGCCATCTTCCATGTCAAAGTGGGAGATAAAGCCATTGACGCAGATGACCTCTCCAATGTTGCCGCTTTAACTTTCCTGTTTATCGGCTTTTCCGCTTTAGGTGGGGTACTTCTCTCGGCGATGGGTGTAGACCTCACCACAGCGTTGTCAGCGACAGTGGCTTCATTGTTCAACATAGGCCCTGGGTTAGGCAGTGTAGGTGCGATGGGAAATTATGCGGAAATTCCGGCTTTGGGAAAAGGCCTCCTCATCATTTTCATGTTGTTGGGAAGGCTTGAAATATACGGTGTTATATTGCTTTTTCTGCCTATGGCGTGGCGGAAATAAGATTTGATTTTGAATAAACAATAAATTAGAATTTCGGGTTCCCGGTCTGAGCTTTACCCTTGGCAAACCCAAAAACTCACGGGGAACAGCCTGTCTGGTTTTATTGAACTTAACTATCGGAGACCCAAGGTATCTCTGATTCGTAAAGGAATTTAAATAGCATGGAAACCGCTCCGCTTAAAATTACCGAGCTTGCCTTGCGAGATGCACACCAATCCCTTCTCGCGACCCGCATGCGAACCGAAGATATGCTTCCCATCGCCGAGAAACTCGACCAGGTCGGCTTTTTCTCCCTGGAAATGTGGGGCGGCGCAACCTTTGACACCTGCATCCGGTTCCTCAATGAAGACCCTTGGGAACGCGCCCGGGCACTCAAGAAAAAAATGCCCCGCACCCCGTTTCAAATGTTGCTGAGAGGGCAAAACGCTGTGGGTTACCGGCATTATGCCGATGATATTGTCGAACGGTTCGTCAAACAATCGGTGGAAGTGGGAATCAATATATTCAGGATATTCGATGCTCTCAATGACTTTCGTAATATTGAAACCGCTGTAAAAACCGTTAAAAAATGTGGCGAAACTGTTGAAGGCTGTATCAGCTATACCGTCAGCCCGGTTCATAATATAGAGCTCTACCTGGAAATGGCCAAACAGCTGGAGGACATGGGTTCTGACATTCTCTGCCTGAAAGACATGGCCGGCCTGCTGACTCCCGATGTAACCAAGACCCTGATCAGTGAAATTAAGAAGACCGTCAAGATTCCGATCCATTTGCACACCCATGCAACGACCGGACTGGTGGGCATGAATATGCAATGCGCTGTTGAGGCCGGAGTGGATATGGTAGACACTGCCATCTCCGCGTTATCCATGGGGACTTCCCATTACGCAACCGAATGCATGGTGGCGGCTCTGAAAGGTACTCCCCGAGACACGGGCCTGGACCTCGACCTGCTTGAGGAAATCAACGACTACTTCACCGAAGTGAGAAAAAAATATGCGGCGTTTGAAAGCGATTTCAAGAGTGTGGATATCAACATTCTTAAATCTCAAATTCCAGGTGGCATGATTTCCAACATGGAGAACCAGTTGCGGGAACAAAACGCGCTTGGCAAACTCGATGAAGTACTGAAGGAAGTTCCCCGGGTACGAAAGGACATGGGCTACCCCCCTCTGGTCACACCTACGAGCCAGATCGTCGGCTCTCAGGCTACCTTGAACGTGTTGACAGGGGAACGCTACAAAGTGATTACCAAAGAAACCCGGCAATGCCTGCTGGGCAATTACGGCAAACTGCCCGCGCCTATCGATGAAGAACTACTGGCTAAAGTTTCCAGTGACGGGAAGGTCACAAACTGCCGTCCCGCTGATTTGCTGGACCCTGAATGGGACAAAGTTTGCAAAGAACTGGGAGATAAACACACCAGCGAAGATGACCGGTTGACCTATGCCCTGTTTGGAAAAGTGGCTCTGAGTTTTTTTGAGACACGAGGAAAACCCCAACCAGAACCCGTAGCAACAGCGAAAGCTCCGGCGACTGCGCCTGCTCCATCTGCCGCACCCGCAGGCCCAGCAGGATCTGCGGTATACAAGGTTCGGGTTAATGGAAAAGATTATACCGTTGAAGTCGCAACCGGAGGAGCGGTTGGCGCACCCGCTCCCACAACACCCGCTCCGGCCGCCGCGCCAGCGCCCAGCACTGCAAACGGTTCTCCTCTGGTAGCACCTTTACCGGGGTCCATCTTCACTATGATATGCAAGGAAGGCGATGCAGTTAACGAGGGTGACACCGTTCTTGTTATGGAATCCATGAAAATGGAATCCGAAGTCAATGCTCATCAATCCGGAACCATTCAATCCATCCTGGTTAAAGAAGGCGACAACGTGCAGACCGGGGATGAACTCGTCATTATAGGATGATGGAATTCAGCTTCGGCGCAGCCGCCACCAAGATATTAACCACTACCGGAGTCTCCCATCTGGAAGGTGGCGATATACTCATGATCGGGGTCGCCTGCATCATGCTCTACCTTGCCATCTGGGAAAAGTTCGAACCGCTACTGCTCCTCCCCATCGGGTTCGGGTGTCTGCTTGCCAACATTCCCATGAGTATGATGGCAAACACCGATACTGGCGGATTGCTCAACTTTTTTTATCAGGGAGTCAAGCATGAGGTGCTTCCTCCTCTGATTTTTCTGGGAGTGGGGGCATTGACAGACTTTGGTCCGCTTTTGGCTAACCCCACCACTCTTCTTCTGGGTGCCGCCGCCCAGATAGGGGTATACATCACCCTCATTGGCGCGGTACTGCTTGGATTTAATATGCATGAAGCCAGTGCCATTGGCATCATTGGCGGGGCAGACGGACCTACATCTATTTTTATAGCCAGCAAGCTGGCCCCGCATTTGCTCGCGCCCATTGCCGTGGCGGCTTACTCCTATATGGCTTTGGTACCGCTTATCCAGCCTCCCATCATGAGGTTGTTAACAACCGAGAAAGAGCGGAAAATTAAAATGGAACAATTAAAGCCGATATCTCAAACGGTGAAGATTGTTTTCCCTGTGGTGGTGACCATAGTCTGTTGTTTGATGTTACCCGGCGTTACCCCGCTTTTAGGAATGCTGATGCTGGGCAACCTGTTCCGCGAATCCGGGGTCACCGCCCGCTTGCACGAAACCTCGGAAACTCATTTGATCAACATCGTTACTATTCTTTTGGCGTTGGCCGTGGGTTCTTCCATGACCGCTGAATCCTTTTTGCGGGTTGAAACCCTTAAAATTATTGTGCTGGGCTTGTTGGCTTTCTCTATCGCTACAGCAGGCGGAGTAATTTTTGGAAAAATCATGTGCAAAATGACCGGAGGCCGGGTGAATCCGCTCATCGGTTCGGCAGGAGTTTCGGCAGTCCCCATGGCGGCACGGGTTTCCCAGAAAGTAGGTTCGGAAACGGACTCTTCTAATTTTTTATTGATGCATGCAATGGGACCCAACGTCGCAGGGGTTATTGGTAGTGCTGTGGCCGCCGGAGTATTCATCTCCCTGTTTGGAGATGTCCCCGCCCTGGAACCGCATGCCGCAATCGCAGATATTGTCGGCACCGTAGAACCCGGCAGAGCGGCTGTCGCCCAGGTAATCGAGGTCTTGCGTCCCTAATGGAAGCTTCATTTCTAGCGGCAGTCAACGTTTCTATTCTGGCTCTGGCGGTGATTTTTACCGTTCTGATTATTTTGATCTTCACCATCAAGCTATTGGTGAAGTTGATCCCCTACAAAGCTCCGCCCCCTAAAGCACGCCAATCAAGTCCTTCTGCAAGTAGCAGTCAGGACGATCACGTTGCCGCCATTACAGCGACCCTGGCCATGCACATGGGAAAGTCTCCTGACGAATTCCGCATCGTCAATATTTCCCAGTCCTGAGTTGACCTGAATTTTTATTGCTAATTTTCCGCAGGGGTTGGTGATGTTGCTTTGGGTAGGTTGTCCGTGATAGGAGCCAGGATGTCCTGTGGAGTCTCCAGAATTGCCTGAAAAATTCCCATGACTCGTTTTCCCAGGGAGGTAAAAGGAGTCACTGTAACCTCTGGGTTATTAAAATCTCCTTTTACGGTGTAATAGGATTTCAATATACTTTTTTCATCCCCGCCGGTAATGATTTTTCCCACTACGGGAATCTGGGTCAGAAACCGGTCGAGCCCCGCCAGGGGAGCGATTCCGACCACCGTATCCATTTGATTGTTCACCAGGTCAAATGTACCAACGATAGAGGTTCTTCGGTCTTCTGTTTCGACCACAAAGTTCTGCGTTTCAAAAACCCCGTCTTTAGTAGCAAAGTCCCCGGAAATCTGTTTGAAGGAAGACGGCGCTTCATTTTTCACAGGGTTTGGTTGAGGAATCGAACTGAACAGCCTGCGGACCCCTCTTTGAAGCTTTTCCAGATTTATGCTTCCGGATTGGACATCCATGGACAAATTCCCGGACAAGGAGCTGAAAATTTCCTTCCAGTCCTTTCCACTGCCTTTCAGACGAGCATCAACTGTTTTCACATCTCCGCTCAAACTTTTTTCAAAAACATCGCCAAAAAAACTGAACAGATTTTTTGTCTCCATGCCCCGGGCCTGAATGCTTCCCTCAAAATGGCCGACACCCTTTGCGTCGATCAACATCCGGCCACCACTTTTGATAGATGCATTGGAATCAAAAACCAGGTCCTTCATTTCTATTTCCCGGTTATTGAGCACCATGCTTCCGGCAACTTGGTCCAAAGTAAAAAGTTTGTAGTCCAGTTTATCCAAATTAAATCGTATCTTTCCCTTCCCCTTGGCGAAAAATTCAGATTGGTTCAGTCGCTCCATAAGAGAAGTCTCTTTGTCTTGCGGTTCGGGCAAAAATTCATCAACATTCAGTCTCTTTCCGGCGAGATTCAGGTCCAGTCTGGGGGCTTCGCCTCTATGATAAACACCGGAAAAGGTGACCCCGCTTTGATCGGACTTGATATTTCCAGAACGGATGTCCAAGCGATCTTCTTTAAATCTCAGGTTGGCATCAACGGTCAAAGGAGATAATAAATTTTTTGGCCGGACTTTCATGCCTTGCAATTTCATTTCACCCTCAAACTTTGAATCCTGAAGGTTATTCAAGTTGCCAGAGCCGGTAATTTTAAAATCCGTAGTTCCGTCCATCTCCGCATCAAGGAATCGAAAAAACTGCCGGGAGGGATAAACCTGAAAGTTATTGGAAGCCATGTTGATTGTAAATTCAGGGTTATCAAGGTCAGGAATACTGGCGGTCCCCAAGACCCGGTTCCCACCCAACTCATACGACCAACTGTCGACGATAATACCGCCATTTTTTAAAACATTTCCTTTGGCCTTGAATTTATTCAACGCGTTGGGCTGTTTTTCCATGAAACCTGGAATTTGATATTGCACCCGTGCCAGATCCGCTTGATGTTCAAATTTAAAGGAATCCAAGTCTCCATTCAGGTTCAGGGAGACATGGGCAGGGCCCTCGAACTTAAAATCCTTGAAAAGGGGAATATCCTTCAAGTCGGACCGCACAAGCTCCGGGAAGTTCAGGCGGAGAGCATATTCCAGCTTCTTGATATTTTTGCGGTCGATTTCCCCTTCCAACTGAACAGGAGAATCGCCATACCGCCCGTTCAGGTTCTCCAGCCTTATCTTCCCATCTCCATAGGAGATATTGCCATTCAGGTCCATCATCGCCATCAACCGATCTGGATATTTCATAGAGAAGTCTTTCAACTCTATTTTCCCCCACTCCTTTTCGGTTTCTGGCTTGGCTGGGTTGCCCTGCGACCGGTATTTCAGAACCAACTCACCGGAAATAAAATCCAGCCCCTCTTTCAATCCCACCAGGGCATCTTCAGAGTCATCAGACAAGACATGGATCAAATCGCTGGAAGCTACTTTGTAGGTCGCTGACATTTTTTCCAGAGGCTCTCCATTGCTGAAACCCATCTCTCCATTCATATCTGAAAAAGAGCTTTTGGAAAAAGCGCCAGAAAGGTTGTCATACTTGATAACCGGAATCCAGTAGGCATCCTTGCGTTTGGTCACCTCTGGGATATGGGAGTAAATAATATTTCCATTGAGGTTTTCCAGCCGTGGCTCAAACCCTTCCTCATTGAGTGAAACATTATTAAGGCCTATTCTTCCGGTGATCGCCAGCCTGTCAAAATCATCAAGCGGACCTTTTACGTTCAAGCGAACTTTTGCGGTTCCTTCAAACTTATCGTAGATCGCAATGGAATCAAACAAAGGGTGGCCCTTGAAAATCCGTTTGAGAGTCCCATGAAACGGGCTCATCTCTACTTCGTTTTCAACTTTAAGATCCAGCATAGGCCGCGTCATGAAATCATTGATGGTTCCATGCACATTGCTGATGGGCTGGTTTTCATATCGGGCTTTGGTGATGTGCAGGGTGGTATTCCCCTTATTCACCTTGAAAGTCCCCGTCACATTCTGCAACGGCGGCAAGGGAGACTGCCAGTCCACATGTTTCATTTCCAATTCTGAAGAAATTAGACCCCGGTTTTTTTCCTCCGCCAGTTCCCGAAGCTGATCCAGGCTTCCTTCGAATTTTAAAGATTTTATTTTTATCGAACCGTTTTTAAACCGGGACTGCACCAATGCATGATATTCCTCCGGAAAAAACTTTAACGGCAGGTACTCAATACTTTTATCAACCAGAAATGAATCGGCAGCCAGATCAAAGGATACAGAAGGGTCATTGGAAAGGAAATTTTTGAGAGAGCCTTTGACAGCAAATTTAAATGGACCCGATTCCGATTTCAATTCTTCGATATGAATTGAGTCCTGATCAAGCGAGACCTTGTACTCCAATCCGCCACGGTGGGGCACACGGGCATCTCTCAATGTTGCGCGATCTTTATTCGAGCTGGAGGAATATTTCAGCGTGCCCTCAGATTTCAAGGCACCGCCCAGATTTCCTGAAAAACTGGAGTCCAAAGACAACCGGCTGTCCTGAGGAGTTTTAGCCAACACCTTCTTCAAGTAGGGCTGAAAACTTGAAACATTCAGTTCATTGACCCGGACTTTGCCATTAATGGAAATACCGGTAAAACCCTGGTTTTCGGAGAGGTTGTCGAATGCCCCGGAAACCTGGAAAGCAGTGGGCGACCCGCCATTAGGAAGCTCTCCTTTCAAGGTGAACTGAAATGGTGAATCAAGAATATTTTTCCGTACGGAAAAAGAAACACGCTCCAGGTTCAATGGGAGGGGGTCTTCAGGAGAACGGTTGAAATAGTCCTGAAAATGTATAGCTCCGTCTTCCACCATGACTTGGTTCATGAGGCTGACTTTTAGAATTTTGAACAGGTTGCTTTCGGCAGGCCGGGTGATCCACTTTTTCACATCTCCTACACTAAACCGCCCCTTGGCATCACGGACCATCTGAAGAGATAATCCCTGGACAATGATTTTCTTGACCTCAACACGTTTATCCAATAACGGCAGTAACCGGACCACCACCCAAACACTGCGTGCCGTCAGCTCCGGCTCCTCAGCCTTTCGAGACCTGACCGATACATCTTTTAGACGAATGCTGAGGCCGCGGACAATATCCATCTCCGCCTCACCGATTTTCACTTCCCGCCGGGTCAACTCCTCAAGATTCTCTACGGCTAGCGCCTTAAATTCTCCCAAGTTGCGCAACTGATAATAGGCCAGGGAAAAGACGGAAAAAACCGCAAGAATTAAAGTAAACAGGGAATAGAAAATAACCCTTTTTCGGGAAATCGCCATATAAGGTTTACGGACTGCAGAAAAAGGTTAAAATAGCCTTCGCGGTTTTTTTGCAGGTAAGAAATATTTTTAGAGGAAAATGTGTAAAAACCATTTCGCGAACGCGTAAGGACCACCGATAGACCTCGTCGGTTAAATCCATTGTTTTCATACTGTTATAGATCATTTGGGGCTGTTCGTCCAGCAAAAACCCCCATCAACCCAACACCCTTTCAGGGCATATTGAAATTTTATCTCCCATGAAACCACCAGAACAAACTCTAATTGTTGGAATTAATCCGGTTCGAGAAGCTCTTTTAGCCTCTAGACGACACTGCTACAAACTGTTTGTGGAACAGGGCAAAACCCCTCCACGTATCCAGGCTGTGGTCAAATTAGCTCAGGAAAAACAAATTCTTATCGAACCTCTGCCCAAGGCGACATTTCAGAAAAAGTTCCCCAATCAGGTTCATCAGGGCCTCGCCGGGTACTTTTCCCACATCGCTACTCTGGAACTGGAAGACCTGATTGAAATTGCATTGCAAAAAACTCCCCTGCCCACACTCGTCATTCTGGATGGAATTCAGGACCCACAAAACCTAGGGGCAATCATCCGCTCGGCGGAGACTCTTGGCATTCAGGGGCTGATTCTGCCCAAACACGGGTCACCGGCCCTGAATGAAACCGTTGCGAAATGTTCCTCGGGAGCCATTGAACATTTGCCGATCACGTGGGTGACTAATTTGACCCGCTGTATCGAACAACTCAAAGAAGCTGGATTCTGGATCGCGGGAGTCGTGCCCGATGGGGAAATACCATGCTACCAATACCAGTTCAATACTCCATCGGCACTGGTTATTGGAGGAGAGGAAAAAGGCATTCGGCCTTTGCTGAAAAAATCCTGCGACGTCACGCTCACGATCCCCATGCAAGGCCAATTGGGATCCCTGAACGCGGCATCAGCCAGCACAGTGGTCTTTTATGAAAATTTACGTCAGAAAAAATTGCGGGATGCAACCAAAGGGTAAAACCGACACCCTTTAACGCAGGACAAAAAAGAATACGATGAAATCTAAAGCCGGTTGTAGGAGCGCATGCGGCGCAAGGCGGCTTTTCTTTTCTTCTTGGCTTCCTTTTGCTTTCGTTTTTTCTTTACGGAAGGCTTCTCGTAAAATCGGCGCCGCTTGAGTTCTTTCAGCAGGCCTTCCTTGGTCATTTGTCGTTTCAAGACTTTTAAGGCTTTTTCAACTTGATTTTGGTAAACTGTTACTATCAAAAACCTTTACCTCCTACCCTGAGTTTTTAGCCGGGACGAACAACTTTTCTATGGCTCAAATAACGATTCGCTAGCGAATTCCCGGCATTGATGCTTCCGTCACCTACGGAAAAACCATCTTGATTATGAAGCTTGTGATTATCAACAAAAACCTACATAAAGTCAACACCTCAAATTTATGAACCCAAATCCGGTCACTCAAAGCATTCGGACCATACTGGCGACATTGTTTTTATTCTGGTTATTGGTTTTTGCCCGCGAGGGCTACTCCGAAGAATTTGCCGTGCCCAATCACGGGTCTCCCTATCTGGATCTGGGCGGTCTGGGCACGGGCCAGATCCTCCATCTTCCAACCGGAACAGTTGTCAGCCTGAAACAGATGATGGACTCCATTTCGGCCTCCCGGGTCATTTATATCGGGGAAACGCATGACAATATCGAAGCCCACAAAGTTCAGTTGCGAATCATTCAGCTTCTGACGGAAAAATATCAGTTGGCTATTGGACTGGAAATGTTCCGCCGCTCGGCTCAGGAAAAATTGAACCTCTGGCACCAGGGTCAGCTTTCACAAAAAGAATTTAAAAACCTCTTCCATGCAAACTGGGGAAAAGGATTCAACCTCTACCAACCCATTTTCGAATTTGCCCAAAGCAAAAACCTGCCGCTGATCGGACTCAAGTCTACCCGTGAAGTGGAAAACACTTTTCGCGCAGGAGACCCGGCTCCCGGTGACAAGCTGTACCCGGAAATAGATGAAACCGACCCCTATCACCGGGCTTTCGCCATGTCCGCTTTCGGCGGCCACAAGGGAACCGCAAAGGCACTGGAAAAACCTTATAGAATGTTATTGCTGTGGGAAGAAACCATGGCCCAAACCGTGTCCGAGTTTTTGCGCAACCCGGCCAATAAAGACAAAAAGCTGGTGGTGCTTGCAGGGGGATTCCATATTCAATATGGGTTCGGCATCCCAAAACGTGCTTATCGAAGAATGCCGCATAATTATTCCATCGTTCAGCCCAGCATCACCGAAATTCCGGAAGACTTGAAAGACCGGGAAATGACCGTGGAAAAAGTCTTCATCCCACTTTATGCTTCCGATTATGCCTGGAAAGTGGAATACAAAGTGCCCGGTCATAACAAAGTGAAACTGGGGGTGCGGCTGATTCAGGAAAAGGAGGGGGTGCGTATCAAATTCGTAGCAGAAAAATCCAATGCCCGAACCGCTGGCATGAAAAATGGAGACCTGCTACTTAGCATGGACGGCACAACCCTTTCCGGAGTGGACGATGTCCTGGAACTTCTGGGGGAGAAAAATTTTGATGACCACTCCACCTTCCAGCTTCAACGCAACACCGAAACTCTAACCGTTGAAGTGGTGTTTAAAAAATCGGAAAAATAAGCGGGGAGACATGTCATTCTATTTGGGAATTTTGTTTCTGGCGATAGGGGGTACACTCGTGCTCCACGTTAAATATCTGGAACGCAAGATGAAGCAAACCTTTTCATGGCCTTCGGTCGAGGGTAAAATCATTCACTCTGAAATGGCTCAAAGAACCGGCGGTGGACCCTCCGCTACCTCGTCAACCACTGTTTACTGGGCAGATATCAAATACAGATATCAGGTGCGGGCCCGAACCTACCGGGGAAGTGCGATCCGCATCGGAATCGATACTGGGGAGAGAGACCGCAACCAGGCAGAAGAACGCTTTGCACGCTATCCGATTAACTCTACGGTGACCGTCTATCACAATCCGGACAAGCCCAAAGAAGCCTGTTTGGAACGTGTCGTCGATGCACCCTATTTTTTGTACATATTCGCCGCGGCGTTTGGCTTCTTCGGCCTGTTAATGACGACGGGATACATGTAGGCCACTAGGCGTGGGGCCAGCGTGCAATTGCTTTATCTGGCGAGCAAAGAGTTATCTCGGCTCAATTAAGCCCTTGCCTAATTGCCTCCCTCGCTAGAGGGCCACTTATTTAAAAATCGGTTTTCTTGTGCAATTGCAGATAGTATTTTTCCAAATCCTTCACTGAAAACATCCCCACGATTTCACCGTTGCGGGTTACGGGAACATGGCGAATTTTTCTGGATTCTATAATGGCGCAGGCCTCGGCAACGGTTTGATTCTCGTCAATCGTGCTTGCAAGTTTTGTCATCACAGCTGATATCTGCATTTTTTTTGGGTCGCACTCGCCTTTTAAAACCAGAAACATCCAATCCGTTTTTGTGATGATCCCCACATATTCCCCGCCCTCCTTGACTAAAAGCGCACTGACTTTGTTCTTGTACATTTCGTCAACCGCTTCATAGGCATATTTATCCGGGCTGGTTGAAAAAATTTGCGTACTCATGTATTTGCCAACTTTACTCATTGCAACACTCCTCTTTCAGGCAAAAATTAATTTTTAATAACGGGTACTTTTAGAAAGAGAGAATTTGAAAATCAAATCCCCCCAGCCCCCTTCGTGGAAGGGGGAGCCATTGGACAAAAACTCGTTAAGCCGAGATAACGCTTAGACCGCCAGCCAAACTTATTGCTCGCTGGGTCCAGCGGCACGCTGGTCGTTTGTTAATTTTAAAAATACTTCTTCAAGATCGCCGTGCTGGTGTTCGGCCTGGGAACGCAACTGGTCCACCGTTCCCAATGCTATCATTTTTCCTTTTTGGATAATGCCCACCCTGTGGCACATGGCCTCGGCCACACCCATGGAGTGAGTGGACATAAAAACCGTAGTGCCATTTTCGCATAAATCCTCAAACAATTGCTTCACCTGGCGTGCGCCTTTGGGATCGAGCCCAACCAGAGGCTCGTCAACAATAACCACCTTGGGTTTGTGGATCAGTGCTCCGGAAATAATGAGCTTCTGCTTCATGCCATGCGAGTAGCCTTCGATCAGCTCATGAGCGAATCCCTGTAAATCAAAAAAAGTGAAGAACTGTTCCGCCCTCTCTCGCGCAATGTCCGGGTCCAGGGAATACAGGCCCGCGACAAACTCCAGGTATTCCCACCCTGTCAGCTTATTATAAAGAAAAGGCCGGTCGGGAATATAGCCAATGATTTTTTTTACCTGAATAGGGTCCTTCTCCAGATTGATTCCATCTATGCGAATGGTTCCGGAAGAAGGTTTGAGAAGACCGACTAAAAGTTTGATGGTGGTGGTTTTGCCCGCACCGTTGGGACCGAGAAAACCAAACAGCTCCCCTGCAGGAATCTCCAGGTTGAGTCCGTCTACCGCCAGAACCGAGTCGTATTTTTTAACCAATCCTTTAATAGAAATCATAACAAAAGGTAAATCACCCCAGCCCTCTTTAAAAAAGAGGGAGTAAACCACCTCAAGCCGAGACAAATCTTTGCTCGCCAGAGAGAGTTTTGCCCACTGGGTCGCGCGTTATGTTCATCATTTGCCTTCGTGCCCCGAAGGGGTATCACGCTGGCGGCTAGTAGCGCCTGGTGGCGAAGGTGGTCAGGCCTTGTGGGTCGACCCATTCAATATCCAGGTCAGAGACCTGAGCCGCAGGCGGCCCTTTTCTGCACCAAGTGATAAACTGCTCAAGGGTTTCCTTTTCCCCTTCAGCATGAATTTCCACGGACCCATCCGGGCAGTTTCTCACCCAACCGCATACGCCCAACTGCAAAGCCTGTTCCTGGGTGCCGGCCCTGAACCAGACCCCCTGCACACGACCATGCGCAATAAGGTGAACGGCTGAACTCATTAACTGCTCTTTCGGAACGCGTCATCAAAAAGATGCTGAATTTCCCGGTAGACCTGGAATTTGCTTCCATCACCTATTTTTTCGCCAAACTTGCCGAGGTCACGCATGATGCGCTGGAACTCCTGGGTCTGCCCCTTAAAGTTATCGATAAGAGGACGAAAATAGAGCTGCTCGTCCTCATCCAACCGATCGCAGATCATCCGGAGCCTGTTTTTTAGCGGTTCAAAATCTCTTTCCATGCCTTAATACTAGCCTTCAACAAGGGGTTTCTTAAACTTGCGGGAAACTGATGACCTATTTTTTATCTTTGAGGCGTTCCTTCATGATCGTCTTCAAACGCACAACGGCGGGGCTGGTCTCCGGGAGGGCGAGAAATTTTTCGCGGGTAAGAACAGCGACTTCACAATCTTCCAGGGCTATTACTGTCGCACTACGCTCGCAGGTTGAAATCATCGCCATTTCCCCAAACAGGTCGTTCTCTTGCAGTTTGGCAAGTACTTGTTTGTTACCCTCGGCATCTTCCAGATAAACTTCGACCGTTCCCTTTTTAATCAGGAACGCACTGGTACCGTGAGTACCCTGGCGTATAATCTTTTTTCCCTGGCGGTATTCTTTAATAACAAACATGGTAACCTTCCGTCCCCGAAGCGAAAGAAAATGACGTTGGCCTCACTATAAAAAATTCTATGTCAACTTTCAATCCCCACTCATGCGCAAAACCGGTTAACTATAGAAAAATCAACCCTTATTAAGAATAGGCCCTTTTTTCGTATTGTCCAGTTGTCTTTTCGGCGGGTTGCTAATTTTACGGTGTCATCGTACGTCCTGATATTTTAAATACAGAAGTTTTAACTGGCGTTGCACGTTTCTTATCCGGGCGTGATTCCTTTTTTGGGAATACAGTTCCCGAGCTCGTAGCATATGCTTGATGGCGTTGGGGCCATCCTTTAACAAATCGTAAGCCATGCTCAGGTTGTAATGCGCCGCAGGGTATTTAGGGTTGAGTTTGATTGCCTCCAGATAGGCTTGCACCTCTTCTTCATGTCTGCCCGTGGCTAGGTAAGCTCTTCCCAGTTCAAAATAGGAGATCGCATCCAGAGGGTCTTCGCGAATGATTTCCTTGTGCCGGGAAATTTCTGCCTGGGCACCTTTAAGATAGGTTTTAAAATCCACGGCCCCTGCCCATTTCGCCGGTAACCCCAAAGCACCGGTCAACACCGACAAAACGAAAAGTCCTTTTACTAAAGGATGAAAAATGCTACGACCGACGAAATAAAAGAAGCGATTAAGAAAATGGGATATCATTCCCCCAATGTATCATTCTTTTTGAGAGGCAAGCATGAATTACCGGACATTTGGCAACACCGGCTGGAAGGTTTCCGAAGTTGGACTGGGTACCTGGCAGATTGGCGCGGATTGGGGAGATGTGAGTGACTCTACAGCCGAAGAAGTCCTCGCGACCGCAGTAGAAAATGGAGTGACTTTTTTTGATACCGCCGATTGCTATGGCGAAGGTCTTTCGGAGTCCCGGCTCGGCAGGTTTATAAAAACATTATCTAAAGAAGTGGTGATCGCGACCAAGATCGGCAGGTTCCCACAGCCCGGCTGGCCGGATAATTTTTCCTTAGAACAGTTTCGCAAGCACACGGAAAATTCTCTAAAACGACTGGGAATGGAAACCCTGGATCTGACCCAGGTACATTGCCCTCCTACCGACCTGCTGGAACGGGGTGAAGTATTTGATTGGCTGAGAACATTGAAACGGGAAGGCAAAATTCAACAATTCGGATTCAGCGTGGAGTCGATGGAAGAAGCCCAAATCTGCCTGCGAGAAGAGGGGGTGGCTTCATTACAAATTATTTTTAATATTTTCCGGCAAAAAGCCATTGCTTCCATCTTCAAGGAGGCTCAGGAAAAACAGGTGGCCCTCATTGTCCGCCTGCCCCTCGCATCTGGCCTGCTTTCCGGCAAATTAAACCGGAACACACATTTTGCTAACAGCGATCATCGCAATTTCAACCGTGACGGGCAAGAGTTCAATGTCGGAGAAACTTTTTCAGGGCTTCCCTTTGAAAAAGGACTGGAACTGGTTGATAGTCTGAAAAAACTTGTGCCGGAAAATCAGGCCCTGTCCCAGTCCGCATTAAGGTGGGTTCTTGATTTTGAGGCAGTCAGTGTAGTGATTCCCGGCTCCAAAAATCCCCGGCAAGTAATGGACAATTGCGCCGCAAGCTCATTGGCCCCTTTGACTCCGGCTACGCACGAGGCGTTGAGTGATTTTTATTTAAATGAAGTCGCCTCCCATATCCGCGGGAAATACTAACCACTAGGCGCTACTAGCCGTAGGGGCGACTGGCAATAGCTTTTGCTGGTAGCCGTGATATTCATCCTCAGCTCTCGTGCCCCGCAGGGGTAAAAGAGTTATCTCGGCTCAATTAAGCCCTTGCCTAATTGCCTCCCTCGCTAGAGGGCCACTAGGCGCCCGCGTGACGCTGGACCCCATTGGCAATAGTATTATCGGCTAACTAAATAGTTGCCTCGGCTTAATGAGTTCTTGTTCAGTTGCCTCCTCTACTAAGAGGCTAGTTGCACCCGGCGGTTCGCCGGCGCCTAGCCCCTTGACAGGGGAAGCAGACAGCAAAGACTCGTCAAGCCAAGATGACTTCTTGCCAGCTGACAAAAGCTATTGCCAGTCGGCCCCACGCCTAGTGGTGGGGGAAAAGCATATTATTTTCTTTATGGATGTGAAGATGCGTGTCTTCCTCCAGTTCTTTCAGTCCGTCATACAAAAGCTGAAATGACTGGCACCCGTCTTCCGGCACAGCATAGCTGTTCGTCAAGGTTCTCATTTCCTTTAGCAGTTCCCCTGCCCCATCATGCTCAGAGCGCATGACCCGGATCGGCCCTTGTGCGGGTTCCAGCCTGGAGCCCGGAGATTCGGCTTCCAGTTGTCGTATCAGAGGAAAAAGTATCTGCTCTTCTTTGAGCAAATGCGGTTCCAGATCTGCACGCAAACTTTCAACCACTGTCTGCAATCGTGTCAACTCAGGGTGCCGGGAAGAATGCGCCTGATGAACCTTATCCATCAACATCGTCAGGCGTGGCAATGCCTGTTTCAGGTAAACATGGTGCGTGGACTCAAGATGCTCGGTCAGCTCAGTCGGAGTCAAACCCGAAACATCTTGATCGCTGGCTGAAGGTGCTGATTGCAACTCCACCAAACGCTGATAAACCTCGCGCGGCTCCAGGTTTTCCTCTTCACAGGCAGTAAGGAGAGACGCATCGCCGCCACAACAGAAATCGATATTCAATTCCTCAAAAACCTTGGCACATTGAGGGTTATTCCTTACAAAGCTCTTCACCGGATCATCGATGCTTAAACTCGTTTCCATTTTTCAACCCTTTCAGCACGAGTGATTATTTTGAATGTCGACATAATTTCAACAAATACATCCAATAAAAGATAAACATATCTCTTTATATTTAATATAAAACCTGTATCATTATTTGTCAAGGTATGGAATTCTGAATAATAGCGAAATCGCGAAGATTATTTGCACCACAGTTACCGGAAATCCATCTTATCTTCGAGTATGAAAACAAATCACCAAACAACTAAAGGAACCATTATGCAAGAGACCGATCCTAAAACGTTTTCGGTTGAAGAAATCGAACTGACACCCAACCCCAGCTCGGTGAAATTTATTTTGGACCGGAAGGTGATCGATTCCGGTTCCAAAACCATTGATGGCTATCTGGAATCCGACACCTTTGCCATTAATCTATTCGCTCTGGATATCGTTGACAGGGTCTATTTACGCGAGAACTTCGTGTCTGTCACCCTGAACTCGGCTGACCTTTGGGTAGTTTTTAAGGACAAGATTAAAAATATTATCGAAGCGGATTTGAAGAAATATGAGGACGGGGACGACGAAGTCTCTTCATCCATTCTTGATGATTTTGATACGGAAAAATACCCCGATCTTGCCGATGATGAAAAAGTCATCATCGTTGAGGCCATTCTTGACTCATCCATCCGTCCAGCTCTGGCAAACGATGGAGGAGGTCTGGAAGTGATCGAGGTAGAAGGTCATATTGTCCGGATCCGTTATCAGGGTGCCTGCGGGGGATGCCCCAGTTCCACAGGAGGCACCCTGCGTGTCATTGAAAATCATCTCCGGTCTCAATTAGACCCTGAGATCAAGGTCCACACCTATACTTAGCCGAAACACCCCTGACTGGGCTAGCAGTAATTTATTGATATAAAATGAGTTAAGATCTTCAAGCCGCCGGGAGCAGGGTACTTGCCCATTTCCTCAAGGCGTAGCCTTGTCCTCTGGAATTAAAAACTAAAGTAATTCAACTTTCCCCCGTTAAGCCCTGATAAGGACAGGTACGTCCTTTTTAGGGACATTTCGTGAGCAATGACGGAACTAATATTGCTGATGAAATCATTGCCTCGACAAAGATTCTATGGGATAGTTGGGCAATCCTGGAAAAAGCTATGAAGTTTCCAATACTCATTCTAATTGCTCTATTTCTAATGGTGGACGCATTCTGGTCTCCCCGTTTGGACCTTGCCCTGGCTATTGAAAACAAAAGCCATGTCATTTCCCCATACTGGCAGTCCGATTCAACCAGCTATTCGTTCATTGCCGTCTCCCATTCTTCTTTGTCAACTATCGCAACACAAATTGGCATGGTTATCAATGCCATTCAAAACGATTTGACGGCTTTTGGGACCGCTATCACCTTCACTATTTCTGCCGGGAGCACTGAGAGAATTTTTATCGTGCGGACTAACAACTCGACCATCAATTCGACCAGTATCTCATCGGCAAAATTCATTGTCGGGACCACTAATTTCGAGCACGGGCATATTCGAATCGAACCCGTGGCAACGAATCCGGCCGCAACTTTCGGCTTCAATAATGGACGCCGAGACATCACCATGCTTAATTTCTGGGGAGCGGTGATTATTGAAAGCACTACAACCGGATTTGCCATGGAGTTTATCGGTGATATGCAAGACAGTGCCGCGACTCCTGGCATGAACGACTCCGCTCCCGTGAGTGGGGTCAATTAATTCTAATTTGAATATTTGACATGACCGAGAAAAGAAAAAAAATATTTTCCAGGTTTTCCTATAAAACTTTTATTTTCCCTGGGATATTGCTCGCCTGGCTTTTCCTGCCTTACTCAGTATTTGCCCAGGTGGTGGTAGTACCCACCACAGAAGATAAAGCAAGAATTGTATTGTCCCCGTATGCCCAGGCAGTGCCCAATGATAGTTATACCTTTATGGCAGTCAATCACCCGTCCCTGGATACGGCCTTAACCCAGATAGGTGTGACTCTCGAAGTTTTGGGCATGACCACCGTCCCCGATAACACAGCTGGCCGGGCGGCCATATTTACCGTTGATGCCGGAGAGACCCATAGAATATTTATTGTGAATGTTTCGCATTCGACTATTAATTCTTCCAACGCCTCCTTTACCGACTCACGAACCCATCTGATCCTGACCCAGGATTCGGCCCAGTTTGGAAATATCAGAGCAGTCGGTGTCAATGAAAGTCCCATCAGTGCAACCACAGTAAACTCTATCAGGAAATATAATAATCTCGGTCAACTGAGTTTCTGGGGAGTGGTGTTTGTTGATTCCAGCGGAACCGGGTTTGCCATGGAATTTATCGGCGATGCCCATGGCTCCACAATAGGCCGAAATTTCGGTGACAGTCTACTGGATGGGCTAGATACATCCGGAAAATCCAGCGGGGTTACCCGGGGTATCAATTAAGCAGTGGCTTAAAAATTTATTTAAAGAACTGGCCAGTCGGCGTATTTAAAAACAGCTCCAACGATATATCCTCTTGCTTTAAAAATCCCTGACTCGGCAGGCTTCCTTGTGAAACCAGATCAATGACCGCACAGACTGACGATGCCGTGGTCCAGGATATGGCCTTCCATACCCGGGTCTTTATCTTCCTGGGAAAATAACTACGCACAAATTCCTCCCGGACCAGCTTACCTTCCCTGTTCCCTTCTACCGCCACATGAACGTAAACAACATCTTCTTTAACTGGTGGCTTGGCGTTAACCAAAATTTCTCCCGCCTCATTTCTGCGATCCCTCATATACAACTCATTAAAGAAAAACCGCATCAACTCGCCATGCCCGGGATACCGAATTGTTTTATAGTTCAAATTATTCACCTTGCCATCATAAGTTTCACACAAAGTGCCCAACCCTCCTGATGTAGTGAACGCTTCAAGTTGTACGCCATCAATCACTATGGTCTCCAGTCCTTCCATAGAAGGCACGCTGGCCCTTTGCCCATCTTGAATAACCTCGCAGTCACTGAGATATTCGTTGACCACCCCTTCGGCAGACCAGTTGAAGGCATATCCAAGAAGTCCACGCGGATGCTGTGGCAGAGCCCCGACACGGAGCTCCATACTGCGCAACTGCTCGAACCCCCCGGCAAGATGCGCCCCGCAAATTCCCACAAATCCGGGAGCCAACCCACATTGCGGAGCCATGATTCCCTTTGCCGATCCCGACATTTCTCGAATAGCAGATGTGGTGGGGACATCTTCCGTCAGGTCAAAATAATGCTTCCCGGCCTGGTGCACTTTTTTTGCCACCCCAAGATTCAAATGAAACGGCAGGCAAGTGAGTATGGCATCGTGTCTGGCAATCGCCTCGTCCAGAACAGGTCCATCCGCAACCGTTGCAGAGATTACCTTGAAAGGATAATCCTCATCCGGACTGGTATCAAAACCCGTGACCTGATATCCGTTCGACTCCAATAAAATTGCCGCCAGGCTCCCCACGCGCCCAAGCCCGATTATCAAAACAGATTTAATATTCTTTTCCATTCCGAATCCTTCAATCATTTATCATCCACTACCACTTATAATACAATATAGTCCTAAACAGGAAGAATTGACCATGAATCATGACTCACGCGATTTAAAAACAAGGCAGGACACACGTTTTGTGCTGGTCCATTTCACCGGAGAAGATTCATCCACCTATGAGCAAATCAAGCAATCCCACCTGGAGAAAGGAGAATCTGAAATCGGTTTCCATTTCATCATCACTACAGAGGGTAAAACTTTGATGGGAAGGCATATTTCCAAAACAGGGTCCCATCATCCGGAACTGGATGAATCCAGCATCGGAGTATGCGTAATAGGAGACCGGGACGAAATGAGCGATGAGCAATCCATTGCCCTCACTTTATTGCTCGAAAGTTTGAAATCCGATTATCCCTCTTTGGAAACCGTCAAATATTTGTATCAGAAAAGCTAGCGCAGAAACTCCTGCTGGCCAACGTAATACTGGACTTGTGACAGTCTTCCCTTATACTAGGCAAAAGGAGAGTTGCTCTATGATCCGGCAGGTTCTAAAAGTTTTCAAAGCTTTAAACTCCAACGAAAAACCCTGGCAGCTCAGCCTCGGTTTGGCGTTTGGCGGCATCATCGGCCTGATGCCGCTATGGACCCCACACAATATTGTTCTCCTGTTTCTCGCCTTTATCATCAATTTAAATTTCGCTCTTTTGCTCGTTGGGGTTTTCTTTTTCTCCGGCATCGCATATATTCTTGATCCCCTTTTTCATCAAATTGGTTTGGCGGTTCTGACCTCGGATGGAATGCAGGAATTCTGGAACAGCTTCTTCAGCAACTCCCTTTTCCTGTTCGACCGGCTGAACAACACCTTAGTGATGGGGAGCCTGATTTTTTCCCTGATTTCTGCGGTACCCCTGTTTTTTCTCATCAACGTTCTCATACGAAAATACCGTGAACGCTTGAAAGACCTGATTGAAAAAGTACCTCTGCTCAAATCTCTCAAACTGGCCAAAGCATTCGATACTTTCTCGGGGGGCGGATCATGAAAATTTTCCGCTTGCAGGGGGTTCTGGCTTTCGCTTTAATCGGTGGTCTGGTTGGAGTTTTTCTTATTCTGTTTCTTGATGGCATGATCAAAAGAGGCATTGAAGAAAAAGGTTCGATAGCGGCAAAAACCCAGATCGATATTGCTTCCCTGTCGACTTCATTATTTGCGCAATCCGTTGCCCTGACCGGAATTGAAGTCGCCAACCCGGACAACAATATGGAGAACCTGCTCCAGTTTGAGAACCTGTCTTTGGATCTGGATGGAACCCAGGCCATCTCCCGGAAAATAATCATCGATGAACTGCAGGCCCACGGCATAAGGTTAAACCAGAAACGAACCCAACCCGCAGAGGGTGTTGAATCCGGTCAGAAAGACGGACAGGCAGACTCCGCCAGCCAAACTGGCCTTCCCGGACTGGGTGGGCTGGACGGGCTGAGCATGAAATCTCCGGAAGAAATCCTCAAGTCCGAAAAACTGGAGACTCTGGAAGCCGGGAACCGGGCAAAAAAAATCATCGATGATTTAAAAACCAAATGGGAAAACAAGACCGATCTCATTCCCAATGCTCTGGAAGAAACCAAAAAAAAGTTGGCGGAGCTACAAAATAAAGTCAAAGGAGGAAACCTTGCAGACATCCCTAATGCTCTAAAAGAATTCGAAACCCTGCAAAAAGATATCCAGAGTCAAATCGATCGCATTACCTCGATGAAATCCGAATTGGAAAAAGATGTGCAAATGGCGAAACAGCAGGTTGCCGAGTTAAAAAATCTTCCGCAAAAAGATTTTGAGCGATTGAAAAATAAATACTCAATGAACCCGGAAGGCGGCAAAAATATTCTCGGCTCAATGCTGGAAGGCCCTTTGAAAGAAAAACTAGACAAAGCCTGGAAAGCCTACAAAATGATCAGCCCCTACCTGAACCGGGGCAAAAGCCCGGAAGAACAGGAATACGTTCGCGGCAAGGGAATAGATATCTCGTTTGCCAAGGCTTCGCCCTATCCTGATTTTCTGCTCAGACATGGCAACCTGTCTTTAATCCTCTTCGACACAGAAGTAAAAGGGGAAGTGAAGGATTTATCGGACAATCAGAAAGTATATGGAAAACCCGCACAGATGAATTTTCACTCGAGCAAAAACGAAGTGTTTGATTCTTTTGCTCTGGATGCCGTGATGGACAAAACTGGCCCACAGTCACAAGACAAGCTGGCTCTGGATGTTCAGGGACTCAGCCTGAAAAACACCGGAACTCCAGAGCTAAAAGGTGGGACTGCAAAAATTACCGGACAATTAACCATCACCGATGAAAACAATTTAAACGGGAATTTCAAAGCCGCGCTGAACAGCGTTTCACTTTCCATCCCCAAGCAAGAAGGCAACGAGCTGGCAAACACCATCGCCCAGTCGCTATCAACGATTGACCGGATAAATATTTCTGTCGGAATCAGTGGAACGATAGAAAGTTATCAGTTGGATATTAAATCGAACCTTTCGGAAATCATCTCTAAAGCCATCAAGAATGTCATTGGAGATAAAATGAAAGGCTTTGAAAGCTCCCTGATGTCTGCCATCCAGTCTCAAACCGGGGATGTCCTCTCCGGTGCTGACGGTTCACTCTCAGGCCTGCTGGGTCAAAACAAAATTTTAAGTGATAGCGACTCCGCTTACGGTGGGCTGTTGGGCGAGGCTCAAGGCGGCGCAGACGGTTTGGGAAAATCTAAGGGCCTGCCGTCCCTTCCCGGCGGATTCAAACTTCCCTTCTAGATAACTTCCACCAACAACTTGCCCGTTTTTTTTACATACTCAAAAAATCTCCCCTGACGCAACGAAATATCCACACAAATATTCGGTTTAGCCATACGGAGTACTCTGTCCGGTCTGTTGCGATAAGCAGGCAAAATTTACTTGATTGTAACAACTGCTTACAACTTCATAGTGATATAATTTTAAGATTACAGAAACTTTGATTAAGAACACGAACAGTGCGAGGAAAAGAAATTTGGAAATTCTAGTTGTCGATGACAGGGTTGAGTTTCGTCAGCTTCTTAGTCGAATTCTCAAAGAGCTAGGACCAGATTTTAAGGTCGAAGAGGTCGAAGATGGGGCCACTGCCATTAACCTGGTAAAGGTTAAAAAATTCGACTGCGTGTTGCTGGACTATATTCTTGGAGACAGCACGGGTACTGGAATTCTCAAGAAGATCCGGGAAGTCCAACCCGAAATCCCGATCGTCATTGTCACCGCTCACGATAATCTTGCACTGGCCAAATCACTTGACAAGGCAGGAGCCTCCGGTTTCATCTCCAAAAGCGACTTATCCCCAGCCACACTCGCTAAGACCCTCCAGGAAGTCGTGAGAAGCGAACGACCGGAAAGACAGGAAGAAAGAGTCGATGAAAAGAGCACTTTGGCAATTGGGGATTTGAAAGGAATGAAGGTTTTGGTTGTGGATGACACCCCCGCCAACATCGGCATCGTCAAGAACATCTTGTCCGAGACCAAGCTGAACATCTCCTTTGCCCCGAACGGTGAAGTGGCACTCGACCTTGCCACTAAGAACCCTCCCGATTTGATCTTACTGGACATCATGATGCCGGGGATTGATGGGTTTGAAACTTGCCGACAACTTAAAGCCAATATAGAGACCCAGGACATCCCGATAATTTTTATTTCCGCCAGAAATGACACCGAGGATTTTGTCAAAGGATTTTCGCTTGGGGCGGTGGACTACATAAGCAAACCCTTTCGCGAAGAAGAGGTGTTGGCCCGAGTCCATACGCATTTACAGCTACGCAAGTTGTCCCAAACAAAAGACCTGTCCATAGAGAATTTGAGTTCCGAAGTGGCGAGTAAAAACAAAGGGCTGGAGCAAGTCAACAAGGAGCTCCTGCTTGCCTATGAGCAACTGGAAGAACGCGTTGAGGATGCAACCAGTGATGCCAGGGAAAAAGGGCAATACCTTGAAAATATTTCCAATCACATGTTGGATGGACTCATCACCATTAGCCCCCTGGGAGCAATACAATCATTCAACCCTGCCGCCGAGAAGCTATTTGGATATTCAGCCTCCGAGGTATTTGGGAAAAACGTCAACATGTTGATGCCGGAACCCTATAAAAGCGAGCACGATGGCTATCTGCAAAAATATTTAAACACAGGAAAATCAAAGATCATTGGCATAGGGCGGGAAGTGGTCGGACTGAGAAAAGATGGTTCGACTTTTCCGTTGGATCTGGGTGTGTCGGTAATGGCGTCCGGGGATAACCTGACTTTCATTGGTACTGTGCGAGATATTTCGATACAAAAAAGAGCAGAGGAAATTTTAATCCAAAGTGAGGCCCGTTTCCGAGCCATCCTTGACAATGCACTGGACGCGATTATTACCATCAACGAAAAAGGAATTATCGAAACATTCAATCCTTCCGCAGGACGCATATTTGGATATGAAAGCCATGAAGTGATTGGAGAAAAAGTAAATATATTAATGCCGGAACCCTATAGAAGCGAGCATGATCAATATATGGAACGGTATTTGAAAACGAAAATAGCAAGAATTATTGGGACCACCATAGAGATTTCCGGAATGCGAAAAAACGGCGAAGAGTTCCCACTGAGCTTTTCATTAAGCGAAGCAACAGAGGACCATCGAATCACTTTCACCGGAATCATAAGAGATGTCACACAGCAAAAGAAGGCGGAGGCTGAGATCATTAAGGCTAGAGAAGAAGCCGAGCGAGCCAACCATGCTAAATCAGAATTTTTATCCAGCATGAGTCATGAACTCAGAACTCCCTTAAACGCCATCATGGGGTTTTCTCAATTATTAACGCTGACTCCAAAAGACATGACTCCCGATCAGCTGGAAAATATTAAGAGGATTACCAACTCAGGGGAACATTTGCTTGAGCTCATCAATGAAGTTCTTGATCTTGCAAGAGTCGAGTCTGGTCAAGTGAGCATGTCTATTGAACCCCTACCAATAGGGGCATTGCTTGATGACCTGATGTTGTTGGCAAGCCCGCTGGCAATAGACCGCGGAATCAATATAAGCTATATGCGAAATGAGTGTTCAGACCGGTTTATCCTGGCCGACAAAACAAGGTTGAAACAGGTGCTCCTGAATTTAATCTCTAATGCCATCAAATATAATAAAGATAGAGGCGCGGTCAAGATCACACTCGACGAAGCTCCTGAAAACCTTTTGCGAATATCAGTAACAGATACCGGGCTCGGAATCCCGGAAGAACAACAGGAAGAATTGTTTGAAGCCTTTAATAGACTGGGGGCCGATCAAACTGAAATTGAGGGAACAGGCATTGGTCTTAATATAACTAAAAAACTGGTTGAGTTGATGAACGGGACCATAGGCCTTGACAGCACCCCAGGCCAGGGAAGTTGTTTTTATGTCGAACTACCCTTCTCCGAAGCACATCACAAAGAGGAGAAAGAACGGGTTGAAACTCCACAAGCACCTCGAGTCACCTCACCTGAAACCAGGTATTTTGATATTCTTTACGTAGAGGACAACTCTGCCAACCTGGAGTTGGTCAAGCAGATTCTCATGGTTCGGGAAAATATTAATATGTTTTCAGCACCCGATGCCAGCCTGGGAATTGACCTTGCCATCAGTCATCAGCCGGATCTCATCTTGATGGACATCAACCTGCCAGGGATGAGTGGCATAGAGGCCTTTAAAATACTCAGAAATACTCCCGATACTTCTCAAATTCCTGTCATTGCAGTCAGTGCTAATGCAATGGAGAGGGATATCAGGAAAGCCATGGCGACTGGGTTTGTGGACTATATTGCCAAACCCTTCAACGTCCCACAGTTTTTGGAAAAAATTGACAAGGTGATGAGTGAGGACCGGAAATCTCCCACCAAACAAAAAACTAAAGGCCTGTGTGTCGCCAAAAAGGCTCTAGTGGTGGAGGATATCGAAGACATGGGGGTGCTGGTACAGCAATATTTGTTAAAAATGGGATTTAAAGATATTACTTACGTAAAAACTGTCAAGGAAGGCATCCAAAAATTGTCCGAGGACAGTTTCGACCTTATTTTGCTGGACTGGTTCCTGGATGAAGATAAGGGGTCAGCTATAGTAGAGCATTTAGAAAACGAAAAACAATTAGATGATGCACCCCTGATAATTGTTACCAGCTATCAAGCTGGATGTGAAGAAGCTGCGGATTTGGGCATAAAAAACCACTTGGTAAAACCCTTTGGTTACGAAATATTCAGAAACTGCGTGGTTCGCGTCCTCGAGGAGCATTGAGTTCCGGAAAAAGTCTTTTAACGGGGATGATCAAATAAATTGGGTGGGCAGGCAAACATTCTCTCGACTTAACAAGTCATTGTCCAGGTCTCTCTCACAGGAATGGTCCAAGCGTTAAGAAGATGCTCGTTCAATGGCTTTTTTTATAAGCCCGGCGGCATGTTCTGCATCTTCCCAACCCTCCAGTTCAACCCATTTCCCTGCTTCTAAATCTTTGTAGTGAGCAAAAAAATGAGAAATCTGGTTCAGCAGGATTTCAGGCAAGTCGGAATATTGTTTTACTTCTGCGTAATAAGGGTTCAAGGCATCAACCGGAACAGCTAGAATTTTTTCATCCTGCCCTTTTTCATCCTTCATTTCCAGAACCCCGACAGGTCGGCAACGGACAATGCAACCGGATAAAAACTCTACAGGGGAGGCCACCAGAATATCAATGGGGTCACCGTCTTCAGAAAGCGTATGAGGCACAAACCCATAATTACAGGGGTAGCGCATTGAAGTATGCATAACGCGGTCTACATACAACGCACCGGACTCTTTATCCATTTCGTATTTCACCGGCTCCCGACCAAAAGGGACTTCGATGATAACGTTAATATCCCAGGGCGGTGCTTCACCTATCGGTATTTTATCAATATTCATAGCAGATCACTCACTCCCGTGATAGGGAATTGGTCGATGTCCATAAAGCTAACGGGTAGTGGTGCCGAGGGCCGGAATCGAACCGGCACGAGGTTACCCTCGAGGGATTTTAAGTCCCTTGCGTCTACCAATTCCGCCACCCCGGCTTGGGTTTTTTATCTCTGGAAAAAGTTCCGGCGTGAAATGGGGGCCGCCGGAGTCTGTGCGAGAGGAATATTAGCAGTTTCCATTATAAATTCCAACTGCCAACATGGTTAAATATTATTATTCCGGGGAGGGCTTTCTGCCTCACACCCTGACAGGCTGGACGAGGGGACGTTTAATCACTGCGGTTTGCAAATAGCGTTGTTCTTCTCAAAGATCCCAATCAAATCCCGCGTTCTCTTCTTCCCCTCCTTCAATCGTTAAAAGTGCAATTTCGGCCTTGAGGTCGGCAACAACCAGAGTCAACCCTTCAAGCCGCTCAATGAGGACCCCCTTGCGCAGCCGACAAAATACTTTGTTGGTCCCTGCATCAAAAGACTGGACCATACTCTTTTCTATCCTGAATACCACGACATCATTCCGGGCAATGACATTGGTCTGACGAAGGGCGTTCTCCGTCATAGAAACCGTCCCGAAAACAGCACCGTACTTTAATTTCGCCAACTCAGAGTTGGGGTTCTGGTTCCGGGTAACAATCGCTTTTCCCTTAAGCAGAATATAAATAGGTGTGTCAGTCTCTCCCTGCTGAATAATGTAGTCACCCTCTTTGTAATGCAAAAAATTGTCTTCATTTTCTGCCATTTTATCCAGTTCCTGACCTTCAATATCTTTGAAAAACTGGATTTCCTCCATAAGCTTTAATCGTTCTTGTTTTGTCATGGTTTTATCCTGAAGTTTTTTGGGGCTCATCTTCCGATTCCGATAAAAGACTGCGCAACCGTTCTTTGCAATGATCGTTTTTAGTAATCTGGACCACAATATCTTCGTTGATAGAAAAATTATTAAAATGGTTTTTATTGAAATAATGGTTAAACACCGACCACAGACTGTATATGTCGTAGAACTCGTTATAAATCGATAAAATACTCGTCATATTCCCCACGCTCCTGAGATCTACCCCTCTGTAGACCGCAAACAACTGCATCGCAAGGTCATAAAGCAACTGGCAAAGTTCTTCAGTGGCTATTTTAATAAAAACGAATTTATTGACATTACCTGCCAGCGAAGGACTGTCAGAGTTAAGCACCAGAATAGCTTTGCTGACCACCTTCAGTCTGGGGCTGATCTCTGGCCATATATTAGGGTTTTGCAATCTACTACCCAGCTTGTTCCGGTTTGCCCTCTGCATGATCAAGTTGTGGAAGAGGGTGTAGACAGTTTTTAAATACTGTATTTTTTTGGGGTAATAAATTCGGGTGTTTTTTTCTATTTCCTGGTCATAGGATTTTATCAACGCGTAGAACCTTTTTTCATCTATCGGCTCATCACCCTGAAATTTTCGGGTCATCAGGGAAAGATCCTGAAACAGCAACTGCTTGTTCTCAACCGGGTACCAGAAATCTATTTCCTGAATAATGATATTGACCCTTTCCAGGTTTTTCCTGCCAAACTTTTGTTCGTGATGCGGAGTGATCTCTATGGTGATATCCTCCGCCTCCTTCTGCTGTAAAACGATGTTAAAGTTCTTCTCCATCAAACTGCTAAAAATCATTGGCAGACGATCAAAAGGCATGGTTTTAAATTCAATCTGCTTCCTGACTTCGTCAATAATGTCTTCAAACCTTTTCAGGTCGGCTTCTTCTTCAAAGGTCTTTTCTAAATCCTTAACCGTTTGCTCAAAAGCTTCATCGTGATAATAAATTAAAGTGACTTTTAATTTATTGATTTCCTCCAGCAGTGGGGTGAGCTCTTTGAACCTCTCATGGAAAGAATATTTTTTGCTGATTTTCTGATAAACCAAATTGATGCAAGTATCAATCTCAAAAAGCTCACCCATTTTGGTGATCCTTTGCGGGAGCTTATTTATTCGGTCCAACAATTTTCTAAAATCTGATTCCATCACCCGCTTTGACAAAAAATCAACAGCGGCTTTTAAATATCTCTGGTAGCAGAAATTAATCTCTCCATATTCCGTTGGGCAGTTTTCATAAAACTGGTACTTTGAAAACATTCCTCCGTGAATTCTCAAGTCATCGTAGCCGCGAATCCGGGTTCCCTCTTTTTCGTAGCCTTCTGTAAATTCAGTGAGAGAAATTTTGTTTTCTTCCAATTGTGTCATCAACGCTTCCAGTTCCGGTATTATGGATTCCTGGGTCTTGGAAGGAATCCGGTAATGCTTGGTGAGAAGATCTATTTCGTTTCTCATGTTGGGAGTGATAAATTGGAACAGTTCCGAAATAGCATCCAGGGCCTTGAATAAATTCTGATTGATCGCATTCAATTTGCATTCGTATTGCTCATCAGCAATGGTTTCCGTTATGGACCGGATACCCCCAAGGATCAGGTTGACTTTCTGCAGGCGGGCAAAATATTTTGGGTGATTACTATTTACCGCTTCCGGATCGGTCTTGTCCTGGACCAGGCCCTTGATCTCTGATAGATTTTGTTTGTGGGAGGAAACCAGCTTGAGAATTCGGGCCCTTTCCTTTTCCGGGTCCGTGCCATCAGTAATTATTTCTGATGCATTCTTCACCCTGTCTTTAAAAAGACTTAACAGGTGCTCCGATTCCTTAATCTCTTCATTCAGGGAGAGTAAATTTCTTGATGAAATCATGGCTTATGGTAGTGCGGTTTCAATAACAGTGTGCGCAATTAATCTTAGCAAATTACTGGGAATAGCATATCCTATATATTCTACAGATATTTTCATTTCCTGTAAATTAAATTTTGTGACCAAAACGATTTAGCCATCACGAAGGAGAGGGTTTTTTGAGGGATCCTAAACGAATATTGCAGAAACTTCTGGGGCCGGAAATGGAAGTCGAGCCTTTTGCGGGAACAGGCGAACCTCTGGAACAAACCGTCGAAACACTGCGTGACGTGGTCAAGTGCCGAAAAATCCGTGAATTTGCGCTGGATCATTTCGGTTTCGACCTGGCCATTTCACCTGAGGTCTTTTACAGCCTGCTGGATATCCCGCAAATCAATTACATTGAAACCACAAAAAGGGATCTGGAAGTGGAAACGGTTTCTTTAAAAGAAAACCGTGAACCTGATGACCCCGTCACCATCAGTAATCTGAATTCAGTATTGCGGGAACTTTATGCAAGTCTTTTCCTGATCAAGGAACGACTCGACATCCCCAATGCCGTCTTAATAAGAGAAATACACCCGGAACATATTGACCGGGTCCAGCAACTCGCTAAAACCATCTCTGTCTTGCACGGCAATTTGACAGGTTACCTGCTCACCGGTTGGAAAGCAGGTCGCATCGAAAAAGAATTCATGTCTCTTTTCCCAAAGTCGGCCAAGGCGCACCCTCTTAGAAGTACCTTCCCCCTCATTGAGCATGAACTTGAACTGTATCGCGAAGTTCTTAAAGTACAGAAAAAGTGGGAGCCGCTACAACTCGATCTGTTCGCCGTACTCCGCAAAGAAGACGGACTGTCTCAGCTTCTCGAAAATATTCAGGAATTGGGCAACCGGTTGTGGCAGATCATTTACCAAAGTTCTGACATACGGCAATGTGTGGACCTGGCGGGAATCGACTTCGGAGACATCTGGCCCCTGTTCGATAACGACAAAATAAACCTGAACCCCTTAGGCTAGCCCACTCCCGTGGGGTGGAACTGGCAATAGCTTTTTCAGCCGAGACAACTCTTTGCTCGCCAAATAAAGCGACGGCACATTGTACCCCTGCGGGGCAGGAAAGCTGAGGAAGAGTATCACCGCCACCCGCCTAGTGGTTAGTTTTTGACTTGGAAGCCTTCGACTTTGTCTAGTAGCAGGTGTTTGACATTAGACATTTTTTGCGCTTCCCGGAGGGCATCTTTTCCCTCTTCTTTGATCCGGTTGAGGCGCAAATCGAGACGAACAAGGTTGGTGAAAAGAGGGAGGAATTTCGCCAAAACAATTGCCCCTTCATCGGTAATCTCATTATCCGTAATGACCAGGTTCTGCAAACTCAAAAGGTTGTCTGAAACCGCGAGATACTTCATCCCTTCGTTGCCAATCCGGTTATAAAACAAGTTCAGCGAGGTCAGGTTAACCAGCACTTCAGACTGGGCAAGATATTTCACCCCTTTGGCACCACATAAATTGGTTCCAAAAGCCAGGTTTGTTAAAGGCCGCAAAAACTCCATCCGGGCGATGTCTTTGGCCCCATACTCCTTCAAATAAACAGCAGTAAGATCAAGGGTAAGCCCATCCTTGCTCAAGTGCGTTCGGATAATTGACTCTGTTTCAGCCAGAATCCTTTCCTGACCCATAGAGGTCTTGTTGCCAGCGTAATCCATAATTCCTATTCTCCAACAATATTTCCAGGCACCCGGTACGTAAACCCCGCACCAGACTGAATTCCTGACATGAGTTGATACTAACCTTTAACGATGCCCCGATTATACACTCTAACAAGGGGCCAGGTCCAAGGGAAACTAGTAAGGGCTTGATTGCTCCGAGCCCACTCCCGTGGGAGGGTGTTATATCCCTATCCAAAAACTTCATGCCCCAGAGGGGTAAATATGGCAAAGACTCTTTGAGCCGAGATAACTCTTTGCTCGCCAGCGAATTGCAGGCTTATGCAAACCCCCTTTATCCCCCTTATCAGGGGGAATCATTAAAGTGGTGCGCTTGAGGGCTTAGTCTGCTTGACGGGCAATGCAGTACTGGCCCCACGCCGAGTGGCCCCTTAGCAGGGGAGGCAGATAGCAATGACTCGTTGAGCCGAGAAAAACGGTTGCCGGCCAAATAAAGCGACGGCACATTGGCCCCGCGCCTAGCGGATTTTCTTGGATATTTGGCTGGAAATATTTTAGAATGCGCTATAAACCTCAATTCAGGGAGTGGATGGCATGGCTGGATTATACCGAACCGAGACCGAAATGAGTCTGGGCAATAACGTGATCGTGACGCAAATGACCCAGGCAATAAACTGGGCACGAAAATATTCGTTTTTTATCTATCCTTTCATCACCGCGTGTTGCGGAATGGAGTTCATGTCCGTGGCCGGTCCCCGGTACGACCTCGACCGAATGGGTGCGGCATTCCCGCGGTTTTCACCACGGCAAGCCGATCTGCTCATGGTAGTGGGTACCATCAGCCACAAACAGGCCCCTATTCTTACCAAGGTCTATAACCAGATGACCGAACCTAAATGGGTAGTCGCCTATGGGGTATGTACGGTTTCAGGCGGATTCTACGACAACTACTCCACCGTGATGGGAATCGATACCCTCATCCCGGTCGATGTCTATATTCCCGGATGTCCACCAAGACCCGAAATGGTGATCGACGCCTTAATGAAATTGCAGGACAAAGTTCAGGCGGAAACCCTGGAAGACCACGTTAAAGGTCCCGCTCTCGTCACCCCCGCCAGCAAACTCTAGCCACTAGGCGTGGGGCCAGTACTGCATTGCCCGTCAAGCAGACCGAGCCCTCAAGCGCAATACTTTAATATTCCTCCCCTTGATAAGGGGCCCTTGCCCGGTTCTCTCCCCTGCGGACATACGGAACCATCAAGCCAAAGGGAATGATCCATTTCAGGATATAAGACAGCGTTTCAAAATAATACCTCTCCGGATAGTGGCGGCTTAATTTACTTACAGAATTCCCTTCCTTCCCGTAAATATCCACAAGCACCTGAATCGTTGGAGAGTCATAACCCTTCCGCTGATAAAATGGCCTGACGATCTCCGGTTGTTTTTCAATTTCATTGATGTTGTGTTCAATCACCACCCCGTAGTCACCGTCCAGTATCCACCACTCAGCTTTTTTCTCATCCACCTGGGCCGTAACCACCACATGGCCTTTCAGGCCAACCATTTTGGCAGGTATGTTTTTTTCTTTTAAGATTTGGGAAATAATAATTGCGTGCTGAGAACATAACCCCGCACTTCGTTCAACAGCTTTTTTATAATCAAAAAATTCCCATTTCCCAAACCAGTCTGGAATCAAATATCCCAGGCCGAATAGAATGAAGTTTTCATAAAAGGGGATGCGAAAATTATATTTATGGGTTCCAGAATCGCCCCAGTAATGAACGATGGCCAAATTTACCGCTTCATTTAATTTACTGGCATAGATTTTTCGGTTCGCCAGATCCTGATCGACAATTGAAAAAAACCGCTTATCCGAAAGGAGAACATCATTTTTAAAGCGTCCTTTTTCTTCGGTGTAGACATCCGGATTTTTCAGGGAGATAAAAAATCCGGCGATGTTGGCTACCAACAAAAAAATTCCCATCATCAATAATATCTTTTTTGCCTGGGCGTTCAATAAAGCACTCATGGCAAAATTTTTAAACGCTCTCGGGTTGTTTTTTCAAATTCCATCGGGAATAGATTTCAGCATTCGCAGAGCCCCTTCTTTTTCAATCGGAGTAAGTTTGGGAGAGTCTGCCATTTTCGCGATATCACGACGTTTCTCTTCAACAAACAACTTTAGATCCTTCTCATCCGGCACCACCAGTTTTACTTCTCCGTTTGCTCCGATGAATCGTTTTTTTAAAAACCGGAAATAGATTCCCAACTGGGTTGCCGAATCCTTCAATCGTAAATGATAGCTCATTGCCATCAATGCCTCCCGCTTGCGATCTATACGATAACCCAGCCGGGTGTTATCGAGCTTGTTGAACTGTCTCTCAAAAATGGCAAACGCTTTATCCAATTCCGAGGGACCAATATCCAGTGGCGGGAGGGGCAGAATTTTCACCGCCGCGATGTCGAGCAATAGCGAAACAGCATGGGTCTGTTCCCCAAGATAAGCGGACTCCAAAGGGTACTCCCGGTTCAGGCGAGACACTTCCCTTAGCACCGGCTCCAGTTTTTCTACTGCTGTGGCCACCCGATTCAACGCGTCGTCTTCAAAAGGCATTAAAAACCACTGCACCTCTCTGGGAACAATCATATCCTCTCCGAGAACATTCGTTGCCTCTTTAACCTCACGGGCAAAAAACCGATTGAGGATATCGGGAAAATCCGTAATAAAAAAAGCCGTTATCGTATCCGCAAAATAAGGGAAATTCAAAAACAGGAACCTGGGGTCGGCACGAATATTCAATCCATACGCTTCCAGTTCATTGGTAATACCCAGAAACGGCTGGGTCAGATGCAGAGACTCATGCAGGTGAGTGGCGTTCCCATACACCCGACTGTCCACCAGAATCGCGGCAGGGGAAATGCGGATCGTGTCAAAAGTGGTGTGCGCAAACTGACCGGGCCGCAACCATTCATCCGACCAGGACTGGATGATGAATTGTTTTAATGGGGGCGGATCGGGAAAAATAGAGGAAAGGCGAACCAGCGAATTTCGCATCCGGTCGACAGACAGATCCAGCAGTTGTTCGGCCTGATGGCACTCTCCGCAACCATGAGTTTCGAATCCGGGAATCGTGAATACGGTTTCTTCACTTTCCGGCAGGAGTTTTATTTTTTTGGAAGGACCAACATTTTCATGAAATTTTTTCGGCAGGTGAAGTTGAATCAGCCGGTTCAGTTCACCTAAGCCCACCACTGCCCGTGGGGGGAGCTTGCTAATATCGGACAGAAGTTTCTGGTTTAAGTTCGATGTTTCTCTCTTTGGATCTACCGCTTCCTCCGCCTGCAACGGGGAGGCAAGAAATACAAGAGAAACAAAAAAAACCAGGATGCAGACCTTTTTTCTCAAGGCGTTGGTTTCTTAACGTTGAAACGTTGCCAGACACTGATCACCTTGCGTCCGTTTCTGTCTTCCTTAGCTCCATCCCAGACAGCAAATGCCACCAGTGCCGGGTCGATGCGCTGGGCAAAGTCCACATCCCATTTACCGGTTTTTGGCATATCACGGATAAAAACAATGGTCCAGATTCCGTCCTTCCATTCACCCTGGCCTTCCACATTCTGATTTTCCGGCGGCTGTGGCGTGACCGTGCCGAACCCTTCAGCATTCATTTCTTCAACGGGGTTTTCGCCGGTGGCGTTTAAGCGATACACAGGATTTGACATGATGCCGCCATAGATCAGCGCATCCATGTCCACCCCACCGCCGGCATATTCCAGGTCGTCCTCAGCTTCGAGTGCTTCGTCCAAACCGGCTTTCCAATGCCAGATGTTAACCGGTTTGTTGCGGTTACCCATCCCGAAAAACGGTTCATTGTGACCATGGGTATGAAGCGTTACCGCCCCCAATGCAAATTGCACCGCCACCCCATCACGAAATATATCCGAATGCAGTTCAGAAAACGCGTCATGAGTCGGGTCCTCCCACTGCAAGCGTATCGCCAGTTGCTCGCCATTATTCACCGAAGCCACATTAATGAACTCCACCGCTTCCCGCCTGGCGGATAAGGGACGCAATACCAGGCTTGTGCTGGCCACGCCTTCCCAGACCGGACTAAAAGGATCGGCATTCAGCTCCACGCCAACAGGCAACGAATAAATATCCGTTTCAAATTCCGCCTCTTTAAATTCCTTCACAGACTTTGAGCGAATATAATGCACCAACGCCCAACGGTCTTCTTCCGGAATATGAATGTACGAACCCATAGGCGTTCCATCCAATCCAGAGGTGAGGGTTCTAAAAAGATCTTCCGGCGTGTGTCCACTCTTGAAATAATTCGGATCGGTGATGTCGTGCACAAACACGGCGTGTTTCCAGGCATCCATGAGCGATTCAGCCAGTTCGCCATCCCCTTTCAAAGACTCTCCGTGACACCGAATACATTTCAATTCTTTAAAAAGTTCCTTACCTCGGGCCACTAACGCCGGGGACGAAGCAAGAGAAGCGCCCACCTCTATTTTTTCACCCTGCGGTTCGTTTTTGAATCGCGCAGAAAAGTTTTTAATATGATGTATCAAAGCCCAGGTGTCTTGAGGGCTCAGCGCATCTTTCCAGGCTGGCATTGAGGTACCGGGAATACCGCTTATGATGGTTCGGTATAAATCCTCATCGCGGGGAAGCGTCCCCGTAGGAGTGGTGCGGAATTTAAAAATCCCTGCTCTGAAATCCCTCGGCCAGGGATATAAATATTCAACCGCCTGGCCACCGCCATTACCATCTACTCCATGGCAGAACACACACATATGCATATAAATGTTGCGGCCACGGGCCAGAAGACTTTTGGCATCCACATCTTCCGGCTTGTATTGGTCCGCCTGATCATGGGACCCTCGGGTGCGGAACAGACCTTCTTCGTGGTGCATCGCGCCATGATCACCATGATCCATAGGCTCATCCGCCCGGTACTCCTGCCCGGATACCGAATGATCCATCGCAGAATGGTCCATTTTATGCTCTTGCGCCATTGCAGACGAAGAGCACAATCCCACCAACACCAACAAAATAAACACTGAATGAAAAAATTTTGGTTTCATATTTAGTCCAACCCTCTGAATGTAAATCACCCCAACCCTTGCGGTATCCCCTTCCGAAGTTTTCATGCCCCAAAGCGGGTACTTTGAGAAAGAGGGAGCAAAATCCAACCCTCCCCAAGCCCCTCCCTATGAAGGGAGGGGAGATAAAAGTATTGCGCTTGAGGGCATTGCTTGCTTCACGGGTAATGCAGTACCGGCCCCACGCCTAGTGGTGAACCATTTTGACACCTTGTTCCAGGTCCGCCAGGTCCTTCAGGTTAAAATAATTTTCTTTATGACCGAGACCAAAATACCAGGCATGGTCCAGTCCACGTTCGTCTCCGGTCCATATATAGTAACTCCCTCCACTTGCAAATCCGGAGGGAAGGCCAAGCGTTTCTTCATCTTTACTTTTTATTTTTCCTGCGGCTACCCACAACTGATTCAGTTCTTTCAGAGTAGGCAAACGCCAGTCGTCATGGTCCGCGAACTTTTCCGAGTTTTTTCGCGTGATATACTCCAAAGCTTCATACCAGTTGAGACCTTTTTGCAAATCATGAAAGGAGTCGCCTTTTTGCCAGACCAGACCAGAATTGGAATCTGTCACAGTTCCATTTCGGTTGTCGACAAAACCTGCCGCCGCAACTGGGAAAACATTGAGAAAAAAAACAAGGAAGATTGTAGAAACAAAATATGGTAAAGCTGGCATGTGCTCACCCCTTTTTACAATTGAGCAATTACCCATAGATTATACCGGAGAAGAAAATCGGAATGAACCCGAAAAATCATACTGAACAAAATGTTTTTAAGAGGTCATTCATTACCCAAAGAGCCCTGAAAAATAAAGGCTTTGCCCGAAAAAACCAATTATGGAAAATCTTATAAATAGCATCACAAACTTTATCGTCGACCTGCCACCCATGTTGCAGATGTTAGCCGGCCTGTTTGGAACCCTCGCGATTCTCCGGATATTCATGTTTATAGTGGACTTCATCGAAGACCGCCGCGAAGGCCACTAGGCGCCAGCGTGACGCTGGACCCAATTTGCAATAGCTTTTACTGCTAGCAAAGAGTTATCTCGGCTGAAAGAGCCACTGCTATCTGCCTCCGGTGGCACACCGGTTGCCCAGCTGCCCCTGCGGCTAGCAGCCGGTGGCGCACCGGCCCTTCACAGTTCAAACTGCATACCGTCATGGGCCAGGGCCAGTTCACCATCATAGATGGCGGATACGGTTTCGCGCATGACATCCAAATCGCAGGGCGGGTAAAAATGGGTGAGGCAAAGTGTTTTGCAGTCGGCTTCTTTCGCCAGCTTGCCTGCCAGCGAGGGAACCAGATGCCCCGTTATTTTGTTTTCCTCTGGCATGGCGCATTCCAGAATCATGAGGTCGGCCCCTCGACCCAATTCAATCATGCCCTGGCAGTAATCCGTATCTCCAGATAATGCCACCGACTTTCCTACACGGTTCTCAAACCGATAGCCCCGGCTCATCTCTATATGCTGGACTTTTTTGAAACTGACCTGGTGACAACCAAACTTTTTTGACCCCTCATCAATTTCCGTGATTTGGATTTGGTATTCGCTGGGAACGAGCCACTGCTTGTATGCTGACATGAGCTTGTCGAAAAACTGCTGAAATCCGGGTCCCGCCACAATTTCCAGAACCTTTTTTCTTGCAGAGAGATGATATCGGGTGCCGAATAAAAACGGGACCAAATCACACATATGGTCTGGGTGGTTATGAGTGAAAAAAATCCGATCAATATCGTGGTAGTTGATTCCCAGATGCAAAAGTTGTTTCAGGGTTCCATAGCCGAAATCAACCAGGGTATTGCACCCCTCTTCCTGAATGAGCACGCCGGACGAATTGCGCTCCAGCGATGGCACCGCAGTACCGGAACCCAGTATTGTGACGTTCATATTCACCCACCATTAGGTTGCTGAAAATCAAATCCCCCCAACCCCTGTGATATACAGGCTAGCCCCTCGCCAGGGAGCGGAAGATGCCGAACGAGCTGGTATAGCCGTGTAAAAAGGTAGTGTTTCCCACCGGTCCAATTTCTCCGTTGCAGAAAAATCCTCCCAGAGGAATTTTCCCCAGTTTACCGTGAAACATATCGGTATCGTGATTGGCTTTGCCATAAAGGTGTTTCCCACGACCCAGGCAGGAAAACAACAGGGCTCCTTTGGCATTTTCAGCGTTCCCCAGTTTCAGGTAACGAGTCAACATGACATCCAGATCCTCTGCCGACATCTGTTTATCGCGCAGATGGAATTGCACCAGTTGTCCGTTTCTTAATAAAGCGCCTATACCCAAGCCTCCACTCTCCCGGTCAACCCCCATTAAGTTACGGATGAGGAAATCTCCCTGCTTCGGGCTGTCTTTCATAGGATCCATTTCTATCCCCAGAAACAGAGAAGTTTGCAGTAGTTTTTTGTCGGCATCTGATAACGTTTCGTGGAGTTCTTCGAGTACTTTCAGCGGGGGTTTCCCTTCCAGTTCCTTCAACAAGGTCTGTTCGCACTGAGTGATCTGCATGGGTTCGCCAATGGGACGGCACCCCTGCGCGACAATGGTATCAACTTCGATATTGCCGCTTAACGCGATACCCACCAGTCCACTTTTATAGATTTTATCTCCGAGATACATGGCGTTGCCGCCTGGGCTCTGCGCACCGCTGGCGAGTCCACCCACTTTTTTACTGTTGGGGTAGGCAAAATCCACCCCCGCCAGAAATTCTTCACCTCGGAATGAAAAGGGGTCTGCCAGAAAAACAAAATGCGGTTTGTCTTCCACATCCACCTTCAACCACTCCCTCCAGGCAGAGGGGGCGGTATCCTGATCCGGCAGGTCGGTGGTCTCGAACTGCAAGGGCTGAATTTTTACACCGGGCAATTCTGCACAGGTGATGCTGAGTGCCGCCTGTTGCTCCGCCTCTTCGCCATTACCGATGATCCCTCCTCCTGAACAACCGAAGAGCAGACCGGGCTTGAAATATCGGCTGACCAAATCAGGAATCTTGTCATAAAATTCACTGAACTGGGGAGAAACAAACACTATGGTCAAGTCGGCATGGTCTTTACCAAGTTGGCGGATAGCAGATTCAGCCGCTTCTTGTACTGCACTATCAATATCTGTTTGCCGGGACAGAGCGGAAACCCATTGCATAAAAACTCCTTTTCCTTAATCTTATTCAGTTTTATATGTTGGATGCTAATTTTCCGCTTAGGATTTGCCCGTCAGGAACTGGATCGCTGATTCGGCGGATTGATTACCATTTTGGATGCAATCGGGTATCCCGATCCCGCGATAAGCACTTCCTGCCAGGAACAAGCCCGGAAAATTTTCCAAATCCTTCATAATGGAATCAATATGCCTAGAATGGTTCACATGGTATTGCACATTGGATTTTCGATTGTGAAAAACTTTGCAGAATACCGGTTCTTCTTCGATTCCCATAATTTCCTTAAGATCCTGCCGGACCAGGGTCGCCAGAGTTTGTTCATCTTTTTCGGCAATATCTTCCTGCAACGCGCCTCCGAGATAACAGCGGAGCATGACATATCCTTCTGGAGCCCGGTGGGGAAACTTCGACGAGGTCCAGGTGCAGGCAAGAATGCTCCGGCCCTCACATTTGGGAACGACAAACCCGAACCCATCCAGCGCATGAGAAAAGCCTTCCTTTTTGTATGCGAGAGTAACAGCCGCAGTAGAAACATATTTGATTCGCTTTAAGGTTTCCGCGGCATTGGGGGCAACTGGCTGTAAAAGCCGGGCAGTGATATGGCCTGGGGTAGCCAGTATTAATGCGTCCGCTTTGTGTTCACCACCGCCTTCTAAATTTACGCACCAGTCGCCTTCTTTTCCAGAAATGGATTCTACTCTGGCTCCGGACTCGAATTGAATATCAGGAGATTTTTTAATCACTGCTTCGACCATTTCCCCTAAACCGTCTTTCAAGGTCATAAACAGGCTGTAGTTATTTGCAGGGCGCTTATTGGCATTTAAAAGCATGGCTTTTTTTCTTGCCAGCATTCCAAGAATGAGGGATCGGTATTTGCGTTCGGTCTCGACAAACATGGGAAAGGTACTGCCAATACTCATAGTTTCGGGATCACTGGCATAAATGCCGGCCAGCATGGGCTCAGCCATTTTTCTCAACGCTTCCTCGCCCATCCGCCTGCGCACAAATGAAGCCAGGCTTTCATCGTTTTCATCCACTTTTTTGGGAATCAGAAGATCGAACGCCATACGGATTTTCCCGGACAGACTGAACAGGGGTGTCAGGGCGAAAGGCAGGAATTTAGTGGGAATCATCAAACTCAACCCATCCGGCATGGTCACCAGCCTGCCTCCGGTGTAGACATAGGTGCTGGGGGTTTCCGGATTGGTTCCGACCAGATGGTCTGCAATGCCCAGTTGTTCACATAATCGGATGGCCGCAGGTTTTTGCGAAATAAATGAATCGGGGCCCCGTTCGATGACGAACCCATCAGACCTTTCTGTGGCGATTTTTCCGCCAAATTGGTCTCCACCTTCAAGCAGGGAGCATTCCAGCGGAGCTCCTGCTGATATTTCCCTCTGGATACGGTATGCCGCCGCCAGCCCGGCAATGCCGCCTCCTATGACAATGACTTTTTTCATGGGCGCATTATGTCAGGTTTCCCATACTCCCGCAACACGCCTGGATTCGCATGGATAACATTATTGCTATTTGGGCAAAGGATTTGCTATATTTTTAAAGTCCCACTAAAATACTATTTATACAAAACAATTAATTTTGTCAGGAGATTCGACAATGTCCAGTTCCGCCGCAGTGTTAAAAGAAGCTGTTGAGTTTGAGAAAAAAGCTTTGGAAAAATATATAGAGGCCGCCGCTTTAGTGACGCATCCTGAAACCAAAGAAAGCATTGAAAAAATAACTTCCGAAAAAAAACAGACCATTGAATCCATGCACTGGGTCATCATGGCGGAAGCGGGAGAAATCGAAACCGAAAAACCTGCACCTGCCGCCGAAGGTGAGGCTCCCGCAAGTAGCGCCAGCAAATGTCCTTTCTCTGGCGCATTAGCTGAAATGGGCATTGATATCACTAAAATGTCCAAGGAAGAAGCAATGGAGAAAATGGGGGATATGTCAAAAATCTTTCCGGAAAGCTCGGACTCATAAACCGCCATGACCTTGCAGACACCTGTCGAGCTACTGATAGAATGCGGCGGTTGTGGGCTTGAAAATTTGATTCCCGCATTCACTTCCGAAGTCCCGGCCATATGTAATCAATGCCGGGAAAACATGCTGGCTTACGATTTGTCCCAAACCCATCAAGGCCACACCTGCGATTCCTGTGGCAGGGCTTATCTGCTCAAGACCGAGACAGAATTCGTAGATGGCGAATCAGAATGCCAATGCGGGGGGAGGGATTTCACGGGATTGGACTTGAAAAATTTCGCTGGCCAAACACCCCAGACAGCGGAATCGAAGGATGCCGATGATAATCCCGATTTCGACTGGTGCCGCCCTGCATCGGATAATTCGGCTACGGAAGATTATAACGAAATATTTGATGACAACCCGGGGATTTAGTAAACCAGCCCTGTCAGATTGCTGTTAAATCCCATCAATTATCGGATATCCCCCCCATCTAGCCTGCCCTTTATCATTGAAATCATTAAATTATTTGCTAAGTCGTTGAAAAACCTTTTATAATATTAATTCAGCCAAAAAATTTAACCCTCGTCAATGTATATGTATATATGAAAGAAAAGAAACCTATCAACGGATCAACTTGGGAAACAAACCTGAGTCAGGCCGTTAGCGTAATCAATTCCAGCAACAGTTTTTTGTTCAGTGGGGATATCGACCCGGACTCGGTAGGCTCTATGTTATCTCTTTCCCTTTACCTGAACCAGTTGGATAAAAAAGTCTTCTTGATCATTCCCGACACGCTTGGAGAAAATCTGGATTTTTTTGAAAAAATCATCCTGTACAATTCTATCCACATTCTCAGAAACCAGGAAGAGGTTGAGGCGATTAAGGATGAAATTGAAACGGTCATTTTTTGTGATACCGCTAATACCAAACTGGTTCCTTTTTACCCTTTCATTTCAGAATGCATATTATCGAAAAAACCCAAGGTCATAGAAATTGACCATCACTTCGGGGCGGATAGCGAAGAGTTGACCGATTATGGTATCAAGCTGTTCCGAAATGCTAATGCCAACACAGAGATTATTGGGACCATTCTGGAAACACTTTATAATGAGCACCCGGAAGGGCCCAATCCGTTCAGCCAGCGCAATATCATTCTGGGGCTGATAACAGGAATGCTCGGTGATACGGTGGGGGGCAAGGTGATCCATTTCAGGGAAGACTACGACCGATGGATGGATAAACTTGGAGAGCAGTTGAAAGAAATCACGCGCTGGCGAGGTTCTGACGATAAACGAGGAGAGGATTGCCGAACTGAAAAATTTGGTGACCCCAAACAAATTCTGGATTATTTGAACAGGCTGACAGAAGACCAGGAAGTCTGCTTCAATTTATTGAGCTCCCGTATTGAGATAAAAGGAAAGATGGGATTTTTAAACCTCCTGCCTTCGACTTATCAGGAAACGAAAGGAAGCTGTCAGGAGTTTGGTTCGGATTGGTTTGTGGATATCATGAGTTTTCTTGTAAACGCTGTGCCGGAAAAATCCGGACATGCCGGAGTCGTTATTTTTGAAGGGAAAAATGCCGGGGGGGAAGATTGCATCTTTATCAAAGTTCGAAGAGCTGTAGATTTTTCCGGCGTTGACTTGCGCACTGGCGAAGACAAGATCAAGGAATTATTTGGCGATCTTTATATGGGAGGAGGCGGCCACGCTGGTGCGGTGTCCTTCCGAGTTCATCTGCTTGAGGAAAAAGAACTCCTGGCCCGGCTGGAAAATATCTTTGATTTTTTTAACGCCTCTATTGAGTCGGGCGGCAATTGACTGAACACCGCAAATTGCTCCCCTAACAACCCCCATTCCTTGCTCACACCCTTCCTTCTCGGTTTAAGATATTTCTCATCACTTGAAAATCATGCTCGTTGAACGCCCGAAGCAGGAGTAACAACGCAAAATAAACTCCCGCGCCTGCAAAAATTAAAGGGAAAAGGGGCCATGACACTTCGGTTAAAAAATAAGCCATTCCTGTGGCTGATAACGCCGGCTTCCATATCAGAGAAAAAACCGGCGTGGAGCCACAGACACTCCTGATAGAGCGGAAAAACAAAAAAAGCAGTAGGAATTCCGTCAACCCTGCGACTATCGCGGCCCCCGTTATTCCCATGCGAGGTATTATTAGAATATTTGCAACGACACTAAATATCGCTCCGACAATCGCTATTTTTATAACACTCCTGGTTTTATTAACCGCCAATAGCAGATAAGTTATAAACTCATTGAGAACCAGAAATAAGAATGGTGCCGCCAATATTTGAAGAACCAGAGCTGACGCTACAAAATCAGCCCCAAAAATAATTGCTATAAGTTGAGGAGCCAGCGTTACTGCAATCACCGAAATCGGAATAGCTATTAAAAACAAAAAACGAACTGCTCTTTCCCAGATTTGGTGGAGTTCTTTAGGGTCCCCCAAAAAGGCCCGGGACAATGCAGGAAACAGCGCCCCCCTGATACTGGCCAATATGAGTGCCAGAGACTCGATGAGCTTAAAAGCGGCAACATACAAACCGGTTTCTTCTTTCCCAAGGAAAAGAAAGATCAGGACCGAATCAATTCGAAAATATAACCAGACAAATAGAATAGCCAGGCACAAGTATTTCGATTCATTGAAAATTGTTTTAGCCAGGGACCTATCGATATTTGCGAAAAATTCTCCCCTTTGATCTTTCAGAAAGTTTCGCGCCAATAAAAAGTTTAAAATTGACGCCAGCAGAAATATTGCTGAAAATTCAATAATCCCACCACCCAAAACCAATACCAGAAAACCAATAACAAAAAACACAGCCCGCTGAATTACCATCAATGAAGCAACCAGCTTCATCCTCTCAAAGGCCCGAAAAACCCCGAGATAAATTTCAGAATACCCATTCAGAATCATTGCCGCTGCCATTATAGCCATCACACACAAAGTCTCTCGGTCCAGGGGAAGCCAACTATAAATCCCGAAAAGAACAAACACCGTTATTAGCGTCAGACACCATTTAACAGCAAAAATATTGACCAACAGACTTTTAGTATCGTCAGGCCTTCTTGATAACTCCCGTGTCAGGTAAGTTCGCAACCCATAATCGACAAAGTCCAAAATGATTGCCGCGGCCACGAATGAGAAGGAAAATATGCCATACCCTTTACTACCCAAATACCTTGCGGCTATTATCTGAATTCCCAACGCAACAAGCTTTGAAAAAACTTCAGCACTAAACAACCAAGCTGAATTTTTTACTAATCGCGTAGCTGTTTTATTTTTTTCTAGGGTCATCGCTATATACTTTCCCTGTGGGTTTCAGGGAGATCAACACACCTCGCTAAAACAACCTTGGCCTGGTTTTTCAACAGAGGGGTTCCCTGCGCAAGGGGCAACAAGGGGCAGGTATTAATATTGCCTTACTTTGGAAACTTTTGTGATTCGCCGGGCTACCGGTTTACCAAATCTATACAGGGACTATTAAAATTAGGGCAACGCAGAGCCCTCAGCATCAACACTATATGTTCATTGCTTTATGAAATCGTTCGTATTCGTTCTCTACGAACCGAGAAAAATTTTCCCGAAATACTTCCGGAGCGAAACGTTCTGCATTCTTGCGACAGGCTTCTGGGGTGATACCTTCCATGTTCTTCTCAAAATATTCGACGGTCTCTTTTATGCTTTCAACCGTTTGAGATTTGAAAAACACACCAGTGGGTTCTTCATGGCTAGCCAGATCACGTATTGTCTCTAAAAGTGCTCCCTTTCCATATGCAATGACAGGAGTACCGCAGGCCTGCGCCTCTAATGGAATGATGCCAAAGTCTTCTTCTGCGGCATAGACAAACGCCCGAGCGCGTTGCATATGATCTTTCAACACTCCAAACTCCTGATATCCAAGTATCTCTATGTTTTTCCCCGCCTTGGCTTTCACCTTATTAAATTCTGGACCATCACCAATTACCACAAGGCGACGATCCGGCATCTTGCTAAAAGCCTCTACAATCAAATCTATGCGCTTGTAAGGCACCATGCGTGAGGCCGCAAGATAAAAAGACTCTTTATTATCTACTTGCGTAAATGCATGAATATCAACAGGCGGGTAGATGACCGTTGATTCGCGTCGATAAGATTTTTTAATACGTCTGGCAATAAAATGAGAAATCGCAATAAAAGAATCTACGCCATTGGCCGTGCGCGCATCCCAAAGACGAATCTTATGCAGAATCCACTTGGCCAACCAACCCTTTATCCCCCTGTCAAGACCAGCCTCTTTGAGATACTGATTCTGCAAATCCCAGGCGTATCGTATCGGCGAGTAAATACAACTGACATGCAACTGGTCTGGTCCTGTGAGCACACCCTTTGCCACTGCATGACTGCTGGAGATTACCAAATCATAACCAGATAGGTCGAGTTGCTCGATAGCCAACGGCATTAATGGAAGGTAGGATCGATATTTTGAACGCGCCTTTGGCAAATGCTGAATAAAGGTGGTGGTTGGTTTTTTTCCTAAAATAAAGTCGCGGCTTTGATCGTCCAGGAAGTCAATAACGCAGAATAAGTCGGCATCAGGATAAACAGCAAGCATCTGCTCAAGCACTCTCTCGGAACCCGCATAGGTCACAAGCCATTCGTGAATAATTGCTATACGCATAGACCTTGATCACACCCCCCAAACAAGATAAAACTCCAATATTGACCAACCTGTTTCAATTAAGGTGCCGCTTTATAAATTAGCACTCCCGTTTTTTGAGCCTTCCCGGTTTTTCATATTGGCTTCATCTACAGATTATTCCGGGAAAACGGGTGGCAAATCACCCAGGGGACTGTGCAGACGAGGCACATTATACATCTCTCATGGAAGTTTTAACCTAAAAAGTGGTACAACTTGTCGAGGAACAGCCAGGATGAGACCAAAAATATACTAACTCGGCGATATACGAACATGTGAGGAGAGCGATGAAATACCCATTAGCGTGTGACACATGGGACGACAGGGAAATCGAGGCAATCCAAAAAGTCATCAAGAGCGGTCGATACACAATGGGACCGCATGTCAAACAATTTGAAAAAGAGTTTGCCCGTCACTTCATGTGCAAAGACGCCGTGATGGTTAATAGCGGTTCAACAGCGAACCTTTTAATGCTCGCCACCCTGGCAGAAAAGTATAAGCTGCGCGGAAATATTATTGCGCCTGCCGTTTCCTGGTCCACAACTTATTTCCCACTGCACCAATATAATTTCACAATAAACTTTGTCGACATCGACAAGCACACATTAAATATTGATCCAGAAAAAGTAGAGGCGGCAATCAACCCAGAGACATGCGCGATATTCGCCGTAAACCTTTTAGGCAATTGTTGTGAATATAAGAAACTAAAAGAAATCGCAAAGAGAAGAGGTCTGATGTTGATTGAGGATAATTGCGAGAGCTTAGGTTCGATAACCGACACACAAGAGCATGCAGGCACAGTGGGTCAGCTCGGCAGCTATTCATTTTTCTTTTCACATCACTTGCAAACAATGGAAGGCGGCATGATTGCATGCAAAAACAATGATGATGCTGATTTTATCAGATCCATGAGAGCCCACGGATGGTGCAGAGATTTACCCGATGACAATAAAATTTATAAAAAGAGCGGAGATAAATTCAAAGATAGTTTCACATTCATAGCTCCAGGTTATAGCGTAAGGCCTCTGGAGATGAGTGGTGCAATTGGTAGCGTACAACTTGAAAAGTGGCCGGAGATGAGGAAAAAAAGAGTCAAAAACGCCGAATACTTTAAAGAAAAATTCAAAGACCTTCCCGTAACCACACAGAAAGAAATTGGCAGTTCCAGCTGGTTCGGTTTCTCAATCGTATTAGAAGACAAGCTGGCAGGCCACAGAGACGTTGTTGTGAAAGATTTAGAGTCAAAGGGTGTAGAATGCAGACCTATTGTTGCGGGTAATTTCATGAAAAACCCTGTAATTGAGTATTTGAGTTTTTTAAGCAATGGTGATTACAAGAACGCCGATTACATACATGAAAATGGTTTATTTGTTGGCAATGATGTTCGAGATTTGAAAGAGAACATCGACCTTGTGTATGGAATTATAAAAAATACGCATGACCGCCTGAGGAGTTGAAAGCAGTATGAGCAAAACAGCATTGGTTACAGGCATTACCGGCCAGGATGGTTGCTATCTGGCGAAATCGCTACTGGAGAAAGGGTATAAAGTTTACGGGGGTCAACGCAGGAGCACATCCTCAAAACATTGGCGTCTGGATGAGATGGGCATCACAGGGGACATTGAATACGTAGAGCTGGATGTTGTAGACCAGGCAAATATCAGAAGAGCTATAGAAAAAACAAAACCGGATGAAGTCTATAACCTGGCGGCCCAATCATTTGTCGCATTATCATTCGAGCAACCCGAACTTGCCACGCTGGTTGATGGCTTTGGCACATTAAAAGTACTGGAAAGCATCAGGCAGGTTAATCCACGGATCAAATTTTACCAGGCCTCTAGCAGCGAACTATACGGCAAGACACAAGAAGCACCTCAATCAGAACAAACCAGCTTCCACCCATGTTCTCCCTATGCCGTTGCAAAATTATACGCTCACTGGATCACTATCAATTATCGAGAAGCATATGATATGTTTGCCTGTTGCGGCATTCTGTTCAATCATGAATCTCCGATGAGGGGGGAAAACTTTGTAACCAGAAAAATTTCAAAAGGCATTGCGTTATGGTTGAGAGAAGGCCAGCCTATTGTATTAGGTAATTTAGAGGCCAAAAGGGACTGGGGACATGCCGAAGATTTTGTTGAAGGAATGCAGTTAATGTTAAATGCGGACCAACCACAAGAATACGTATTGGCAACAGGAAAAGTCCATACCGTTAGGCAGTTTATTGACAAGACATTGGCGTACCTATCAATACCCGGGTATTGGAAAAACGATGAATGCTTTGACAAAAGAAACGACAAACTTATCGTGACCACCGACAAGTCCAACCTGAGACCAGCAGAAGTTGGTCTGCTGGCTGGTGATTCCACCAAAGCAAAAACAGAGCTTGGGTGGAATCACAAGTATGATGTGGACAGTTTAATGGCCGATATGGTTGAGGCAGATTTAAGAAGATATCCCAGACCTTGAGAAGGGTCAGGCTATATAATCGAAGAGCGGTTTATGGGAGGAGTCAGGCTTGGGCATCCTGGGGGGTCATTAATTCGGCAGGGTCCAGACCTTTGTAGAGAAGATCACTTTTCACCATGATGCGCACAAGCTCCTTATAAGAAATTCGGGGTTCCCATCCCAACTTTTCACGAGCCTTACTGGCATCGCCAGTAAGCACATCCACTTCCGCCGGACGGAAAAATTTTGGGTCCACTTCGATCAAAACCCGTCCTGATTTTCGATCAATTCCCTTTTCCTCAAGACCTTCACCCTGCCATTCAATATCGAAACCACAACTGCCAAACGCGTCTATTACAAAATCGCGGATGCTTTTCTGAATCCCCGTTGCGAACACATAATCTTCCGCTTCCTCCTGCTGCAAAGCCAGCCACATTCCTTCGACATAGTCCTTGGCGTGACCCCAGTCGCGCTTTGAGTTGAGGTTTCCCAAACTCAGCTTTTCCTGCTCGCCTGCAAGGATATTTGCCAGTGACAAGGTGATCTTTCGGGTGACAAAATTTTCACCTCGCCGTGGCGATTCATGGTTGAACATGATTCCGTTGAGGGCATACAACCCGAAGGATTCCCGGTAATTGATAGTGATCCAGTGAGCATAAAGTTTTGCCACTGCATATGGACTGCGGGGATGAAAGGGCGTGGTCTCGTTTTGGGAGGCCTCCTTCACCTTACCGTATAGTTCGCTGGTCGAAGCCTGGTAAAACCGACAGGTATCCAGTAAATCCGTAGACTTGATAGAGTCCAGAATTCGGAGAGGGCCCATGGCATCCGCCTGCCCAGTATACTCAGGCGTATTAAAACTAATTCCCACATGGCTTTGTGCCGCAAGGTTGTACACTTCGTCAGGGTGGACTTCCGACAACAACCGACTCAGGCTTGGGGTATCGGTCATATCCCCATAATGCAAACGGATTTTCCCCAGCGGGTTTTGTGGGTTTAACAGGAGGTGTTCAATACGGCCTCGGTTAAAACTACTGGAACGCCGCACCAGACCGTGAACCTCATATCCTTTTTCCATGAGGAACTCAGCCAGATAAGACCCATCCTGTCCCGTAATCCCTGTAATCAAAGCTTTTTTCAAGAGCCCCTCTCTTTTTGCTACCCCATTTAATCAATGGACCGAACTCTGACTTTAAAACCTCAGAGCCTCTAAATTGTGAAACTTTGGAGAATCTGCCAGGAATATCAGGTCCACATCCTTTAGTTTATTGCGGCGAAGGTCCAGCTTTTTCAACTGGGGCAATATTGCGGAATCGGCCAAAGAATCCAAACTTTCCCGGGTGATGACATTACCCATGGCCTCCAGCTCTTCAAGCTGGCTTAAAGTATCAGACTGGACAATAGCCTGAAATTCGGTATCTCCCACAGAAACCCCGGAGGTTCTTAGTTTAGTCAGGTTTTTGAAATTCCCGGAATCCGCTAAAATACGAAAACCTTTTTCTCCCAGGTCGTTACTGTTCAAATTAAGCTCTTTGAGTTTATTAAGATGCGGGGACTGGGAAAGGGCCAGGATTCCCAGTGCAGTAACTCCGGTATTTTCCAGGTTCAAACTTTCCAATTGGGACAGGTTCGGGGATTCCGCCAGTAACACAAGACCTTTGTCTCCCACTGCATTACTCATCAAGTTCAGGGACTTCAGGTTTTTGAGGTATGGGGAATTGGCAAGCTCCTGAACCCCGTGATAATCAAAATGGTTGTTCCGCAGTGTAAGAGAAACAATCCCATCGAGTTTTTCATATTGTGCCAAAGAGACAAGGTCTTTATTGCCCAACCTCTGTTCATTGAGGTTGAGTTTATCATCGACTCTTTTCTTCTCAACCAAATTCCTGGAACGCATGGCCAATAAAGCGGTTTCCCCTGCCCGGCCTATATTGTTATCCTGCATATAAAGTTGAACAAGATTATTTAAATGCTTGGATCCCGCAATATCCAAGGCTCCCGGATCACCAATGTGATTGGAATCAAGAACCAGAGTTTCCAGCCGGTTTAAAGTTGGAGAATGCGCAAGAATGCGGGCACCTTGATTGGTGAGTTGATTCCAACCCAGGTTCAGGTGAACCAGTTTTTCAAAAGCTCCCGTCTGCGCCCAGTCTGCAATATTTTCATCTGCCAAAAGATTGCGACGAAGGTTGAGGATGCGAAGCTTGGAAACCACCGCACCATCTGGGAACCGGGTTAATTTCTGTTGCCCCACCTTATTCATCTCCAGGTCCACGAACCCGAGGTTCAGCAGGGACTGAGACTTTACAAGGCTCAAGGCTCCAAAATCGGAGACCTGATTATGGGCCAATTCTATCGATTCAAGGTTTGGAAGATTTTTAGAAACTGCCAGGCTTTTGGCTCCCTCATCCCCAATTTGGTTAGCATTGAGAATAAGATGTTTCAACCCGGCCAGCGAACCCGACCCGGCAAGAACACCCAAGCCTTCATCAGTGATCTCATTCCAGCTCAAATCCAGTTTTTGAACATGGGATAAGTCTTTATTGCGGCACAAAAAAACGATTCCCGCATCTCCCATTCGATCATAGGCGAGATCCAAAACCGGATCCTTGCGGGTCAGTTTTTTATTAAGGGTCTGGATAAAATTTAAATCTTTATTTTCAGGCCGCATGAATCAACCGCCAATATGGGGGTAGTCCGTTTTCACCGCGCCCATTTCCTGTAAACGTTTTGAATTATTCAATAGCTCCAGTCCCTGAAGATCAACTCGGTTATACGACAAGTTTAAGGTTTGGAGGTTTTGCAATCCGGAAAGTTTGGCCAAAGCCTGCATTCCTCTGAGACCAATTCGATTGGCATCAAGATGCAATTCCTTCAATTTTTTAAGGTGGCTGGAATTTGCCAGGGCCTCCGCTCCACGATCGCCAATGCGGTTAAACGAGAGGTCCAGGGTTTCAAGCCTGGAAAGGTTTTTAGAGTTTGCCAAAGCCACGGCCCCTTCATCGCCGATTTTATTGGTATATAAACTGAGGTAACGTAATTGGGTCAATTGCTCCGATTCGGCCAGAGCCCTTGCTCCTTCATCCCCAATCAGGTTTTCGTATATCCAGAGCTCTTTAAGCGGTTCGAAAAATTCCGACTGCGCCAGTTCCTCCACACCCAAATCTTTGATTTTATTGGTATGAATGTACAGGATTTCAATATCGGGAAGCGCCACGTTTTCAGCCAGATCCATAGCCGTCTGGTTATCGATACCTCTGTTGGAAAAGTCCAGAGTTTTCTTGTCCTTGCTCAAGCCGCGCTTGACCCATTTTCTGATATAAGAAATATCTTCTGCCATACTCACACCCCAACACTGAGAAAAAACTCCATTCTATAAAGGTGAGGGAAAAAGTAAAGAAATAAATGATTTATCCGGGAAATTTCGTGTTTTCGGGTTATATCGGGCTTGTGATCAAGGCCTGGTTCAGACTTTGCGAGACACTAAACCCTCATTTCCCGTCAAAAAAAGGGTCATGACTGGGCAGGGGGTTAGAAAGCATGCTAACCTCAATTGTTTGGTAGCAAAAGGTTTTTACGCAAAATATTCAAAACCGTTCCGAGTCGATCCATCGGTTCAACGCGTGGACTAAAAATATGCGAAAGCTTTCCATCACTCTTTGCATTCCTGTATTGACCTATCTAATTTGGCCTTATATAGCGTTAATTAAGTTATATGTGGGCCTGGAATCTGCCAACAAGAAAATAGTGATGGAGGAAATCCATTGGCCTCCCATCAAGAAAGGAATTGAGAAGAGCCTTAACCATTTTGTCAAAGAAATTTTAAACAAAAATCTAAAACAGCAAAATTTGCAGATAAGCTTTAGCGCCGTCTCACTAACCCGGAAAATCGCAGATGAAATAGCTACACCAGAGGGAATAATTTATCTTTACCACAATCCAAACAAGTATGCCGACCAAATCAGAAAAACATTTGAGAAAGCTACTGAACCAAAACAATTAAGCCCCGATATAAAAGAAAAACCACTAAAACTTGAAGGCCCCAATATCCCCAGCCTCTGGGAACAGATTGATTATATTTTCTTCACAGATTTTTCTCATTTCCAAGCAAGCTTTAATGTAAAAGGAAAACCTTTTACTATCATATGGGAACGGCAGGGGTTTGATTGGAAAGTAGTGCTCCTGAATTTCCCATTAACATGACCTGCAGTGCAAGACCACTGCATGGAAAACAATTCAAGTTACCTGGGCAAATAACTCTATCAGGTGACCCATGGTCCTCGAATTCTGATTCTGATATGGGTTGATATTACAGAAAAAATATTTTTGGGATCAAAGCTGATTTTAGTTCATAATATCAACGGATTGAAGAAAAGACCCTTGCCGGTAGCGTGAAGACCTCTTTTAAAACAGTTGGCAAATCTACAATGGCCGTAGAACCCTCATTTTATGCAAACGGAGAAATTCTTGCCTGAAACTAATTCATCCATAACGCACCCGGCAATTCCAGCCTTGGACAAACTGATTCAGTTTTCTTTGTTCACGTTCGTTGCCTTCTCCATGTTTTCCATCAGCGTCACCCAGATCGCATTTTCCATAGGCTCTATATCCTGGCTGTGGAAAGTTCACCTGACCCAAAGCTGGAAAGAAGTGCGGGGCACACGGGTTGGCATTGCAATCCTGTGCTTCTGCCTGGCCTGTTTTTTGGCGGTGGGGACATCGGTTGATTTTGAAAGCAGCTTTACACACCTGAAAAAACTGCTCCAATTTATCGTGTTCTTTTGGGCGGTCAATACGGTCACGGATGAAAGGCAAAGGGATTTATTAATTGGAACGATAATTGTTGCCGGAGTTCTTGCGGCATTGTATGGGCTCTCCCCTTATTGGGAGGCGGATTTCCTTGAAAATCACAGGATCCTTGGAACAAGAAGCAATCGCGCGACTTTTGCAGGGGTTTTAATGCTTACAAGTTTGGTGGCCTTGGGTTGGTGTCTATTTCATAAACCCAAAGAATATTGGGTGCTGGGGAGTTTAGGCATTATGGGCCTATGCCTGCTGGCGACATTGACGAGACAAGCCTGGCTTGGTTTTTTTGTAGGAACTGCATTTCTGTTGTTTTTCTGGAATAAAAAATATCTTTTGCTCCTGCCATTGTTGCTAACAGGTCTTTTATTTTTTGCTCCCGACTCTGTTAAAAACCGTATCCATAGCTTTGGAAATATAGAGGAAAATTCCTTCCAGTCAAGGGTGTCCCTTTGGAAAGGGGGATGGGAAATTTTCAAGGACTACCCCATTACAGGTTGTGGCTTTAAATGTGTGGATGCAATCCATACCCAATACCCGGATCCCTCAGGGTGGGTAGGGTTTTTCCGGGGAATGCACAGTAATATAATTCAACTACTGATCGACACAGGAATTGTAGGGCTGGGACTATGGGTTTCCATTTGGGTGGCATTTTTCATGGAAATCTTTAAACGTTGGAAGGCTTTAGCTGAGGAAGCGTCTTCAGATAGTGCCAAGGGCATACTGATGGGATCCTCGGCAGTGGTTGTTGGCTTTTTAGTTGGAGGTTTTTTCGAGACAAATTTCTACGACTCAGAGATAGTCATGTTGCTTTATTTCGTCATGGGACTCTCTCTGGCCAAAATAAAAAAAGCAGACAGGTTCACAGAGACGCCCTTCGACCTGGGGCGTTTTTTAAACACAAATCGTATTCTGTGGCTGGATAAAGCGATTCAGTTTTCTCTGTTTATGTTTGTCGCGTTCTCCATGTTTTCCATCAGCGTCACCCAGATTGCGTTTTCCATTGGGACGGTTGCCTGGTTACTCAAGGTCCACCTGACAAAATCCTGGAAAGAAATCCGTGGCACAGCTATAGGTCTGCCTATTTTATGTTTTTGCCTTGCCAGTGTTTTAGCGGTTATCACATCTGTAGACTTTGCCACCAGTCTCAAGCCTCTCAAAAAAATTCTTCAGTTTGCAGTGTTCTTCTGGGTTGCAAATACCGTGGAAGATGAAAGACAGAAGGACTTGCTTATAAAACTCCTGATCGCCGCAGGAGTCGTGGCCTCCCTGTTTGGTTTCTCTCAGGCATGGACCACTGCAGTGGGCCTGGAAACCAGGGTCTCCGGGACAATGAGTGTTTATATGACCTTTGCGGGATTACTGATGCTGGTCGGACTCTTTGCCCTCGGCAGAGTCCTTTTTAACAAAGCTAAAGAGGTTTGGGTGGTCGGTGCCGTGGGGCTTATTGCGTTTTGTTTATTGCTGACTTTAACCCGACAGGCCTGGTTGGGTTTTCTCGTTGGAATAGTAGTATTGACTATTTTCTGGAACAAAAAATACCTTCTAGCCATCCCTGCAATAATGGTAGGGCTTCTACTATTTTCTCCAGAAAGCGTCAAAGACCGTTTGTTCTCACTGATAGATTTAAAAGACTGGACCCTGCAGGCCAGACTCTATCTCTGGCAAGGAGGCTGGGAAATTTTTAAGGACTACCCCATTACAGGTTGTGGTTTTAAATGCGTAGATTTGGTTCATTCTCAATATCCAGATCCTTCAGGATATGTTGCACGATACCGAGGGTTGCACAGTAATATATTTCAATTGCTGGTCGACATGGGAATCCTGGGATTGGGGGCCTGGCTCTCAATCTGGGTAGCCTATCTCCTGACTATGTATAAAAAATGGTCGCAACAACTCGTCAATGATAATTCCAGAGCCTTGATCATGGGTTCCGTAGCGGCGGTGATGGGTTTTCTGGCAGGGGGATTGTTTGAGACAAATTTCTACGACTCAGAGGTTGTCATGTTGCTTTATTTCATTATGGGTATTTCCCTGGCCCAGACACATAAAAAAGTTTCGCAATAAAAACAATCTCTATACAAAAATCTGTAAACGCCACGGCATTCTCATGAAATTGCAAACCGCCGTTTTTTCTTTTTGCTTGGCCGTTGCATTGTTGCTCCTTATCGGTTGCAGTCCGACTGCCTCAACAGACCATTCTGTTTTCCGGATGTCCATAAAAAATGAGCCCCCTACCCTGGACTGGACTCTGGCTACCGACAGTGTTTCTTTCACCATTCTCACCAACCTCATGGAAGGACTCACCCAATACGATGCCGAATTAAACCCTCAGCCCGCCATCGCAAAAAAATGGAAATATTCTGAAGACGGCAAAACCATCACTTTTTTCCTGCGCAACGATGTTTATTGGACCGATGGGAAACCGGTCACAGCGGGAGACTTTGAGTATTCCTGGAAACGGTTACTGGCCCCTGAGACAGCCGCCCAATACGCGTACTTCCTCTTCGACATTGAAAATGCCAGCCAATATAATTCAGGAGAAATAACCGACCCCGACCAGGTTGGGGTAAAGGCATTGGCCCCGGATGTTCTACAGGTCCGATTAAAAAAACCCGTGGTCTATTTTCCCAGTATCACCACTTTCATGGTCACCTACCCCGCCCGGGAAGATATTATCCATCAACATGGTAACTCATGGACAGAGCCTGAAAATATTGTCACCAACGGTCCCTACACACTGAAAGAGTGGCAACACGAATACAAACTGGTACTGAAAGCCAACCCTCGCCACTACGAAGGCAAACCATCGGTAGATACTGTTCGAATGTTTGTGGTGCAGGAGCCCACCACTTCGTTAACGCTTTACGAAACCGGAGAGCTGGACTATATCGAACTGCCCTCTGTCGCTATTCCCCATTATAAATCCAGCCCCGAGTATAGGAACCAACCTCAGCTACGGGGAAGTTATTACGGTTTTAATGTACAAAAGCCTCCCTTTAAGGATGTACGGGTCCGGCAGGCATTTGCCCATGCGATTGACCGGTCCCGCATTCCCGGAATCATGAAGGGGGGAGAACTGCCCTCCTCATCATGGATTCCCAAAGGCATGTTCGGTTACGATGAAAACATTGGATCAAAATTTGATCCGGAAAAAGCCCGGTCCCTCTTAGCTAAAGCGGGCTACCCGGATGGGAAAGGGTTCCCAAAAGTTACCGCCGTCTTCAACACAAGGTACACCAACCAGCTCATCGGGGAATTCCTACAGGGACAATGGAAAAAGCACCTGAATGTACATATTGATTTAGAAAGTCAGGAATGGAAGGTTTTGCTTAGCCGGTTGGATCTGGACCCGCCACAGATTTTTAAGCTGGGATGGGGGGCCGACTTCCCGGACCCCGATAACTTCATGAACCTGTTCATTAAGACCAGTGGCAATAACCGGCTGAGATGGTCTCATCCGCGCTACGATGAATTGGTTGCCCTGGGGTCTACGCTGAAAAATCCGGAAGAACGAAAAGCGGTCTATGATGAAGCTCAAATCCTGCTCACCGAAAAGGAAGTCCCGATGATTCCCCTTTTTGTTGCCGCCCAGAACCTTTTGGTCAAGCCTCATGTTCAGGGATTAAAGGTCAACGCTATGGAACTTTTATATTTAAAACGCATTCATTTGCAAAAAACGAGTCCCGCTAATTAAAGGCATAAAAAAAGCCTGCCGATCACTGGGCGTGAGGCAAGCTATGATGTCTTTATTTTGTGGGCAAGCATTTACTCAGCCCAACGAGCTATTGCTAGTTGGCCCCACGCCTAGTGGCAGCAGGCTTTTATAAAAATCAATCCTATACAATCGCCAGAAACCCACAGGCCTGGTAACAGGCATTGCAGTTGATGCACAAGTCCATATCAATATGCGCCGCAACTTTACGGGTTCCCCCGGTGATCGCCCCAGTAGGACAGGGCTTGATGCATGCGCCACAGGCTACACAGTCTTCTTCCTTAACTACATAGCGGTAAAGCCCCGTACACCGTGCCGCGTCACAAATCTGGTCCACGATATGCCGTTCATATTCTTTACGGAAATATTTCAGTCCGGTAAGAACCGCCTTCGGTGCCGTTTCCCCCAACCCGCATAAAGAAGACTGGCTGATTTCCTCGCACAATGCCTGAAGCTTGTCCAAGTCTTCCATTTTGCCCCGGCCCTCGGCGATATCAGTTAATTTATTTTTTATGAGTGTCAGACCGATCCGGCAGGGAGTACATTTGCCGCAGGTTTCGCCTTCGTTAAATCCGATAGCAAAAAGCGCGAGATCAATCACACAAGCCGATTCATCATAGGCCGCAAAACTGGCCTGGCCCATCAGCACACCCGCATCCAAAAGGCTTTCGTAATCCGTTGCAGTGTCAGCTTTTTCCGGCGGAAGGAATCCCCCCGTCACACCGCCTACATGAACCACCTTGAGTGGTTTTTTCTTTTGAATACCACCGCAATAATCATCAATGGCTTCCTTGAAAGTTGTTTTCATGTCCAGCTCCATCAATCCGTTGTATTTGATGTTGCCGGAAATTGCCCATACCTTGCAGCCTTGGGCATTTTCGTTGCCCATTGCCGCATACCAGTCCGCGCCATTCTTGATGATCTTGGGAACGGTGGCCCAGGTTTCTGCGTTATTCAAAAGTGTCGGTTTGCCCCACAACCCGGCATCGCAGGAATGTGGCGGTTGTGCTTTCGGGAAAGGACGCTTGCCCTCAACCGATTGCATCAATGCCGTGGACTCTCCGCCGATAAACGCTTCCAGTCCCTCATGCACCCGAAAGTTAATACTGAATTCCGTGCCCATAATCTTGTCACCCAGGAAACCTCGTTCCCTGGCCTGTTCCAGAGCCTTATTCAGCCGCCTGACCGCAATCGTATAATCCGAACGCGTGTAGATGATCCCTTCCGTTGCGCCAATAGCATAAGCTCCGATCAGCAGACCTTCGATCACCTGATGCGGGTTGCCTTCCATGACACTGCGATCCATATAGGAAGCGGGGTTGCCCTCGTCTCCATTGACCATAATGTAACGGGTCCCTTTTTCGTCAGTCGGAGCCTTGGCCGCCTTCTCCCATTTGGTCGCGGTGACAAATCCGCCGCCGCCTTTGCCGCGCAGTCCGGATTTTTTGACCTCGGCGGTCACCGCATCCGGCTTCATGGAAGTCAAAACCTTTTTCAAGGATTCATAACCACCCACCCGGATGTACTCATCAATATTTTCCGGGTCGATAGCACCGCTGTGTTCCAACGCGACACGGGTCTGTTTTCCCAACGTCTCGTAATAGTCGTCTTTGGACGCGGCCTTTTTAAACACCTTGCCGCCCACAATATGGTCATTCAAAATGTTTTTGACCATCGCAGGCTTAACCTTCTCGTAGGTCACCCGCGCTTCACCGGGAATATAAACATCTACCAGCACATCACGACTGCAATAGCCCCGGCACCCGACCTGGCCCATTTCACATTTTCGCTCACCGAGCGTGGCATTGGCTTCCATTTCAGAAATCTGCTTCTGAAATTCGTCGTAAACTTCCTGACCGCCTTCAGCAACTCCACTCAGGCTCAAGCATACGGTGATTTTTATCTGGCCTTGTTTCTGAGCAACGGCCTGGCCCTGTTCTTCAACGGCTTCCATGAACAATCTCCTTGATACCCGTCGTTATTCGAAAATTTTATCGATAATGAATTTGATAGTCCCAGTATCCGGCGGGAAAAAATAACATCCACCAGACTCGACAATATGTCATATAACTCAGGAAAATTCCAGCCATTCTAGTAACCCGAACGCGGATTGTCAAACTTTCCCTAGAGCCTGATTTTAAAAGGTTTTTAACCTTAAACAAGACCCTTGATTTCAACTTCCCATGGCGAGGGGAACGCCGGGGCCAAATACCCCGTTCCAAGTCTGCAAGACTCTTATAATAAAAGAGTTACCCCTGTTTTTCTGTGCAATCATCGTGATCGGGCTCTTTGCGTAGAACCCATAATGGGTTCCTCCCTATTTCTGGTGATGGCCCATCGCCCCGACTCACCCACATATTTGTCTCACAAACCTTGCACCCGATTTGAAAATTTGAGGTTGATTGCGCCGGGGCATGAATATAGACTGCCCATCGATATCAACCTCTTCCAGTAAAAAGGCGAGCCTTTTTTTATAAAGACATTATGATAAAAATAAAACAGAAATCCGATAATCTGCTTGACCATAAAACAGAATGCCTGATTCTCCCCTGCACGGAAGAAAAAAAACCTGGCCAAACACTCAAAGCTGTCGATGCCGTCCTCAACGGCGCAATAACTGCGGCATTTGAAAACAAACGCTTCACAGGGAAACCCAACCAAACCCTTTTGCTCAACAGCGCCGGCTGTCTGAAAGCCGACAACCTGCTTCTGGTTGGAGTGGGCAAAGCCAAAGAGGTAACAGCAGAAAAAATCTGCCAGGCTTCGGGAGCCGCGGCAAAAGTGGCGGAAAGATCCAATTTTAAATCCGTTTCGATTTTTCTAAACGATAGCTGTTTCGACCAAATAGCCAAAGGCAAAGGGAAACTCTATGGCGAACTCTCAGGAGCCGTTGCCGAAGGCGCAGGTCTCGCGCTTTATCATTTTGACAACTATAAATCTACCGATGAAAAAGACGATCCGCCAAGCAGGGTCGGGCAACTGACCCTCATCCCTGCATCAAAAGTGCGGCAGGCAACTGTGGAGAAATCCATCGCCCGCGCAGAAAAAATTGTCAACGCCGTGCATTCGGCAAGAGACTTGGTATCGCATCCCGGCAACACCGCAACACCCACCTTCCTGGCCGAGCATGCAAAAAAAATGGCGCGTAAAAACAAAATCACCTGCAAGGTGCTGGGTAAAAAGGAAATGGAAAAACTCGGCATGGGTGCCCTGCTCGGTGTATCCCGTGGTAGTCACGAACCGCCGGCCCTGATCGTGCTGGAATATTATGGTGCCGCTAAAAAGAAAGCCCCTACAGTAATCGTTGGCAAGGGTATCACCTTTGACACCGGCGGCATTTCGCTTAAACCCGGTGCCAAGATGGATGAGATGAAGATGGATATGTCCGGCGCCGCCACCACATTGGCCGCACTGCAGGCCATCTCCAGCCTGAAACTGCCCATCAACGTCATCGGCATTGTGGCGGCGGCAGAAAATATGCCCGGCGGGTCTGCCATCAAACCCGGCGACATTTTAAAAAGCCTGTCCGGAAAAACAATAGAGGTGCTCAACACCGATGCCGAAGGCAGACTGGTTCTCGCCGATGCGCTGACCTATGCCCAACGCTATAAACCAAAAGAAGTGATCGATCTTGCCACCTTGACAGGAGCTGTGCTCATGGCGCTGGGACATCAGGGTGCCGCTGTGATCGGTAATAACGAAAATATGATCGCCCGGCTGAAAAAATCCGGAGACGCAACCGGAGAACGAGTGTGGGAACTGCCGCTGTGGGAAGAATTTGAAAAAGCCGTTAAAAGTGATATCGCCGATCTTAAAAACATCGCCTCCCCCGGAGTCGGAGCAGGTACCATCACCGCCGCCGCGTTCCTCAAACCTTTCGCGGGCGACCAGCCCTGGACCCATATCGACATTGCCGGCACCGCATGGGGATATGACAAACCCTACACAACAAAAGGCGCATCCGGCTACGGGGTACGACTACTCATCCATTATCTGGAACACCCAAAATAAGCATGACAAATGTCATCATCATTTTCATACACCTGCTGGCGGCAGGGGTGGCGCTGGGCAGTCTCATCTATTGCCTGCTGGTCTACCTGCCGGTGGTTGAGAAAAATATAAGTGAACGCGATGAAAACTCCCCGTCCTATAAAATCCTCGACCTTTTAGCACCTGCAACGTTCGCCAGCATCCTCATCCTCATTGGATCGGGAGTTTATTTTTTGTTGGAAAACTATTCGGCGCAGGTCGGACTCAAACCCGGTTACTACAATCTGTTCGGTATCAAAATGTTGTTCGTGGCATTGGCGTTTTTCCCAAGCATGTATGTGACCTTCTCGTTAAGAATCCAGATCGCAGACCTCGACCTGAATCCGGGCAACAAAAAGCTAGTAGCCAAAACCCTTAAAAAAATGATCGGCTTGAGCCGAATGACCTTGTGGATGTTGGTCATCACCCTGTTCCTCGGCATCTGGCTGGCAAGGTACTGAAACACCAGCGTGACGCTGGCCCCGGTGCAACACTTCAAGATCCCCCCTGACAAGGGGGGCCAGGGGGGTTTGATTTAGTCAAACTTTTTAAGTACTATGCAGATGAAAACTCTTCTGGAGACCTGAGCATGAACGAAACGACCGAACAAACCCCACCGGAATCGAAATCTATCATCAATGAAGATGAACAGATGCCCGTCCCGCCACAGAGCCAACTTCCGTTCCCGGAGCAGGAAATTAATCTCAACGAAATTTTTCCGGAAGAAGAAAACGATCTCAACGACCTGTTTCCGGATGAAGAAACCCGCACCCTGCTAAAAAAAGTCCAGCGCAACAAAAAAGACCTGCACACCATGACCGACCGCTTCACCGATGAGGATTGGGGTGGCAATGAACTGGCAGACGCTGAAGGCGGGAGCAACCCCACCAGCGAGGACAGCCCCGCAGCCACTGAAGAACCCTCTGGCGAGGGTGGCGACTAACCCCTCTTTCTAGAAGAGGGAGAAAAACCAACCCCCATCAAGCCGCGATAACTGTTCGCTAACTTGACAAGCTATTGCAAATTGGGTCGCGCGTTATGCTCATCATTTGCCTTCGTGCCCCGAAGGGGTATCACGCTGGCGCCTAGTGGGCCGCCAGAAGAAAGATGACCCCACCAGCGTAAGAAAACCAAGATCCATGAACAGTACGTGTTTGGGATCGAACCCCTCCATATAGAGAACCCGGCTCAGCCAACTAGCTATAAAAGAACCCTCATAAACCGGATCCTGTCTTAAAGTTTCTTCCAGAATTGTTAAGGGGCAGGGTATACCCAGAACCATCAGCAGAGACACCCCCGCTAACGCAGAAAAGTGAATGATACGGAACAGGCGGGAATTATAAAAAAGTCCGATCGGGAACCCGAGAATGAAAAACAAAACCACGAGAAAATGGATTATAAGGATCAGCTCTTCCATAAACCCCAAATTATACAATAACTGGGGTAAGGCGAATGTCTTTAAACATCCCCTCCACTGCTGAGCTACCCTCTCTTCCACTACCTTCATCCCCCGAACAGGCAAACAATTGATCCATTGCCCATAGATATTTAAAGACAGAGGGACTATTTTAACGATAGGAAGGAGAGGATCATGTTTTTAGAGAAATTTAGAGGAACATTTGAAGGAGGTATCGACACCAGCGACAATACTTATCTGACCCCAATTGTTTGGGTAGGAATTGCGGTCACTTTATTTGTGGTTGTGCTGTTGATGACATTTTGGATGTTTTGACCTGTTGGATTGGATGATCATTTTCACGGTTAAAATAGGCGCGGGGGGAGTTTTTTGTATTTGTCATTGCTGTGCCGCAATGACGACCAAGGCAACCCCCTAGCCCCCTTGTCAGGGGGAAGATATTAAAGTATTACCCCTGCGGGGCACGAAAGTTGAGGAAGAGTATCACGTGCGCTTGATGACGTAGCTTGTTTGACGGGCAATTACCCCTTCGGGGCACGAAGTTTAAGGAAGAATATCACGTGCACGCTGGCCCCACGCCCAGCCCACTCCCGTGGGAGGGAGTATAGCAATGACTTGTTAAGCCGAGATAGTTTCTTGTTAGCCAAACGGGTTATTGCTAGTTGCCCCCGGCGGCTAGCCGGTTAGGCGTTTTTTAGTTGTAGTTTTCGTCTGGAGAAGACGACCTTCATGTTTTGCTTGAAAAGCGGGTTTTGTTTCAGCATGAAGTTAAAACTGGGTTTGAGCAGAACAAAACAGGACGTGTCTGTCTTTGCTGTGACGGTAGCGTTTCGCTTGGAATCCGAGACCAGGGCACTTTCACCAAAAAAGTCTCCAGGGTTTAGGATTGCAACCTGTCTTTCCCCGAAAAAAAATTTCTTCACGGATACTTCGACTTCGCCCTCATGAACTATAAAAAATAAATTCGCCTGTTCACCCTGACTCACAATCGTAGTCCCGGCCCTGAAATGGAAACTCCTCATTTGTGAAACAACGTGCTTCAGCTCCTTATGGGAAAGGACCGAAAAGGCCCGGACTTTCTGCATTTGCTCTACAAACCAATCTAAATCTTCTTCAAGCAACATCTTCATATTTACTTTCATACCTTCACCTGCGTAACGATTTTAAACTTCCAAACCTGGGGCGGGTCATCCGCTTGAAGTGCCCTCTTCGAAAAGTTTGCGGGCCTCCATAGAACTGTTAAATAGCAATTTGCATACCAACGGAGGACACCCTGCAAGGGAGGAACATTTAAACTATTGAAAACAAATCGTATATTTTTAGACCTGAGAAAAAAGAAGGGAATAAGGTTGGGCGAGGATGGGGTTTGATTTACAAAAATGTGCACAAACTGTATGAAATTTCCCCAGTTGTCACCCTTACCCCCCCCCAATGGGGTGATTGACTGCTTGGGCTATTCGGTACATATTCGTGTGAACGTAATGTGCGTTCGGGACAGACCCTACCTTTGAGAAGTGGAGAGTTTTAGTTATGAAAAAAGGGTGTATCATTTTCGGGTTTTTGGTTCTGTTATCCGGGTGCTCCGGGCTACAGGTTGCTCAAAATGGTCCCGAAGCAAATCAACTGTATGGCCCCAACTGTGCCGGATCCGGGAATATAGAGGGAACACAACCTTACGCAGATTGTGTCTGGCAAACCTGGAAACTGGCCAAAGAATTAGAATACACCAGACAACAAGTAAAAAAAATGCTTCTCCTGGACAGGAAAAGAGATCAGCGCGATAAGGCTGGCAAAATCTAGCCCTCCTTAAATCCCCGGCATTGATCCCCACGCCTGGTGGCCCCTTAGTACCCCTTCGAGGCATGAAGGCAAGTGAAGAGAGATATCCCGTAGGGGAGGAAGAGAGCAATAGCTTTTTCAGCCGAGACAACTCTTTGCTCGCCAAACAGAGCTATTGCACATTGCAAAAAGATGCAAAAAAATACCGGAATTTTATTTTTAAAAATCATTAATTTCTATTCGGTAAAAATATAAACCCAAACAGCTATCAGAATAACAATGCTGGCAAACAGGAATTTAAATAATCGATCGAAAAAAACAAACCTTCTCTCGACATCTCTTCTTTCCTGAGTTCTCCGGTTCGTTTTCCTTCTATCTACCGTTCTTTTATCTTCGACCATACCTCCTCCAGACAAATGACCTGTTAAGCCGAGCCCACTCCCGTGGGAGGGAGTATAGCAATGACTTGTTAAGCCGAGATAACTCTCTGCTCGCCAAATAAAGCGATGGCACACTGGCACTCCGCCGAGCCCACTCCCGTGGGAGGGAACTGGCAAGATCTCTTTCAGCCGAGATAACTCTTTGCTCGCCAGAGAGGGCAATTGCACATTGGCCCTCCGCCTAGGAGGGCTAGTGGGTATTCAGGTTCTGACCGCCCCTGAGTTTATTGAGCACTGCGGTCATATGGTCGTAGCCCATCTGGTTTTCCAGGGCGGAAAAAACATCGCGGGTGCGGGTATACCAGACGATGGCCTCGGGAATATTTTCTTCTGTTTTCCAGTAAAAACGCCCCATATTCTCGAACAAAAGTGCCTGATTCTGATGAGGGGGAATATCTTTAATCAGTTCCACCCCTTTTTTATACCAGGCTCCCGCCGAAACGTTATCACCCCGTTCCATAAACAAATCGCCAGCATGGTTCATGGCCCGGGCTTCACCTAGCGGATTATTGATTTTGTGGTGGTATTTCATGGCCAGGATGTATTGCGCCTTGGCGGCCTCAAGGTTTCTACGAAATTTATACAGGTCGCCGATGGACTCGTAAACCTTCGCGGCCTTTTTCAACTGGTTTTCTTTTTCGAAAGCCGTGATGGCCTTGCCATAATTCTCAATGGCCCGATCAAACTCGTGATAGAAAAAATCTTCCGATGCCTGTTGCAGGTAGCGACCGGCTTCGTCTTTGGCATCAATAGGAGTGGTGATGGACTCTTCTTTTATCTTTTTGCCATGCGGCAGGAGCCAGACCGAAAAACCCATTCCCAGGGTTACGATAACGATGACTAAATATTTCAGTGCCGGGGAAAAACCCATTAAATGATTAACCTGATGGTTGAAAACGTGTGGTCTTTATCAGATTAACATGAAAGGAATGGGAAATGACAACAAGGCCCCTGGCGGGGGCGGGGGAGGATGGGTTATTCGCTCAGAGTCTCTGCGATAGGTTGTTGCAGAACCTCCTGAATTTTATCGTCGAATATTTCGGCGTTGAACGGCTTGACCAGATAATGCCGGATGCCCTGCTTCCGCGCATCAGCAATTTTAGTTTCATCATCTTCCATAGTGATCATGACGAAAGGCGTGTCTTTTAGTAACGGCTCCATCTGGAGATTGCAGAATAACTCCAGCCCATTCAATTTGGGCATGTAACGGTCGGCAATGATCAGATCCATCTTGGCTTGTCGCAATATTTCAAGGGCTTCCTCACCATCACTGGCCTCGAAAATATTTTTGATCCCTAAACGAGTCAAATGATGCCTGATGATTCCCCTGGCAAACAGGTCATCATCCACAATTAAAGTACTACATCTGGAAAGCATAGTGCGTCCTCCCCGCAAAAGTGGTACGCGCATATTTAGTTGAAAAGATTGAAGGAATTCTACCATAAACACTTGGAAATGCAAAGAAAATATAGTGAACACGATATTTAAGCTAAATAATCGGCGGTTTGTCAGCATTTTTCAGGCAGCTTTAAGAATAGTCTTTTTTCCTCTTATATCGACCCATTTTGACTATTGGAGATTGCGCCGGATAAGTATAAAATACACCCGCTTTTTATCTGCGTTATTTGAAGGGCTTTTTTATTCCCGGTTGGGGTCTTCGAAACCCAAAACAATCGACCTGCTTTCCTGAAAGATGCCCTGCCCTAAAACAAACTTCATCAGAATAGGATTCTCTTCTTGTTGAATTTATTAGCCAACACCTATCGGAAATGGGTAATCGAAAAACCCCTTGCCAGCCTGGTGGCGGTTTTCCTGATTGTCGGTTATTTCTCCTATCATATCCCCAGCTTCAAGCTCGATGCCTCTGCTGAATCTTTGGTGCTGGAAAATGATGACTCCCTGCAATATTACCGGAAGATCAGCAAAGCTTATGGCTCCGATGATTTCCTGATCATCACTTACGCTCCTTTCAAGGATTTAATGTCTGATGGGGTGCTGGCAGATTTAAAATCAATGAGCGATGAACTTGCCCGCCTGGATCGGGTGCACTCTATAGACAGCATCCTCAATGTTCCTCTGCTGAACAGTCCGCGCGTTGAAATATCCAAACTGGATACCGACATCCGCACTCTGGAAACTGCTGGCGTAGACCGGGAAATGGCCCGCAGGGAGTTTCTGGAAAGCCCCATTTACAAAAACCTGTTATTGAGTCCGGATGGGAAAATCACAATTATCCGCATCAATTTCAAGCGTGACGAAAAATATTTTTCTCTGCTGTATCAGCGCAATGACATGCGTGACAAGAAAAACGGACCCGGACTCAGCAAAGAGGAAGAGGTCTTGTTTGTCAAAGCCCGCCAGGAATTTCGCGATTATCACGCCCAGGCACTGGACTATGATGACCAGATGATAAAAACCGTTCGAGATATCATTGACCGGCACCGCGATCATGCAGAAATGTTTCTCGGTGGGGTTCCCATGATCACTTCAGACATGATCGGTTTCATTGAACACGACCTGGAAACATTCGGGTTGGGAGTGCTGGCTTTCCTGATTCTGGTACTCAGCCTGTTCTTTAAAAAATTCCGCTGGGTAGCCCTGCCCGTAGGTTGTTGCATCATCACCGTGCTGGTGATGGTGGGCTTTTTAGGATTGATGGATTGGAGGGTGACGGTGATCTCATCCAATTTCGTTTCGATTCTGCTTATCATCACCATGTCCCTGACCATCCATTTGATTGTGCGTTACCGGGATATCAACGACAGCAATCCGGGCCAAAGCCAGAAAGAACTGGTATGGCAGACGGCTCGGCTCATGGCCCAGCCCTGTTTTTATACCGCCATCACCACGATTGTCGCATTCATCTCCCTCATTATCAGCGGCATTCGCCCGGTGATCGATTTCGGCTGGATCATGACTATAGGAATCGCCCTGGCCTTCGTACTGAACTTCATCTTTTTTCCGGCGGCTCTGGTTTTATTAAAACCCGAGCCTCCCGGTTTCGCCAAAGACGGCACCCGTCGGGTCACCCTCGCCATTGCCGGGTTCACCAACCGGAACCGCAATGCCATCTTGATCGGCTCGCTCATCCTGGCAGTAGTGAGTGCTATCGGGATTTCCAAACTGGAGGTGGAAAACCGTTTCATCGACCATTTTAAAAGTAACACCGAAATCTACCGGGGAATGGAAGTGATCGACCGACAGTTGGGAGGCACTACGCCTCTTGATATTGTCATGAGCCCGGATCAGAAATATTTTGATTACCTGGAAACTTCCAAAGAGGAAGAAGATTTTGATGATCCCTTCGCTGAGGAATCAGAAGAAGTGGAAGCGAATTATTGGTTCAACTCCAATATGCTCGACCGGGTAGAAAAAATTCATGACTACCTGGAAAGCCTGCCGGAGGTGGGCAAAGTCCAATCAATATCCACCTTGGTTAAGGTCTTCACCCAACTGGACAGGGGCAGAAAACCGGACGATTACGATCTGGCACTCATCCGCAAACTCATGCCCAATAATGTTAAAGATTCCCTGGTCAACCCCTACCTGTCGCAAGACGCCAACCAGATTCATATCAACATGAGATTGATCGAGTCCGACCCCACGCTAAGACGCTCCGAACTCATAGAAAAAATCCGCAACCATCTCGTTGAAGAATTAAAGTTCGATCCGGAAACCATCCACTTCACAGGGATGGTGGTGCTTTATAACAATATGCTACAGAGCCTGTACCGATCGCAGATTCTCACTATCGGCACGGTTTTTATTGCCATCATGTTCATGTTCATGATTTTGTTCAGGAGTGTGGCCCTGGCGTTGATTGGCATCATCCCCAACCTGCTAGCGGCAGGAACGGTATTGAGCCTCATGGGGTGGATTGGGATTCCGCTGGATATGATGACCATCACCATCGCCGCCATCACGGTGGGAATCGCGGTAGACGATACCATCCATTACATCCACCGTTTTGAAACAGAGTTTAATGTAGACCGAAATTATCTGGCGGCTATGGAGCGGTGCCACGGGAGCATCGGCAAAGCCATGTACTACACATCGGTGACCATCACCCTCGGGTTTTCGATTCTCGCACTTTCGGAGTTCATGCCCACCATTTATTTCGGCCTGTTAACCGGCGCGGCAATGGTGGTGGCCCTGATCGGTGCTCTCACCCTTCTCCCACTTTTGATCGTTGTCTTCCGTCCCTTGGGCCAGGCCGCGCCTGGTGAGAATTAGCCACAAATTGGCAATCCACAAAAGAAAGATAACGAGCAAAAGCTTGATTGCGCCGAGTTAACCTATCGCTTGCCAGAAGAGTTATTGCTAATTCGCCCCACGCGGAGTGGGCGGAGAACCTCCGCTAGTAAATTGCAATGTCTTTATGAGGCCGGCAAACGTTTTCTCGGCTCTAATCGCTATTGCTAGTTGCCTTCACGGCCAGTGGGCGGGAGACGAAACGGAAGGGGAGCACTTGCCCGCCCTTTGAGGTGAGTTCTTCCATGACGGATTGTTTTTTGGCTGGTGGCACAATGAAGGCCACGCACCCGCCGCCACCTGCACCGCAGACCTTGCCAGCCAATGCACCCTTTTTCTGGGCGGCACGCATCAACCGATCCATCTGGGGAGTGCTGATATTGGGAGCCAACTGTTTTCGGGCTTTCCATTCCCGGGCAAAAATCGGGGCTATACTTTTAAGATGTCCCCGGCTCAATGCCCGCTCCATTTCCACTGCACAATCCCGAATGGATTTCAGGTGACGGATCACTGTCTTGTTGCCATCCACAGCCTTTTTCGTCACATCCCAGTTATTGATCCCCGAGTTTCTCGGTTTGCCGGTATAACACAGGACAAAATGCCGGGTCAGCTCGGCAGGGCTGATATCAAACTTTTCAGTTTCGGTGCCTCGCACTCCGGGCAAAACTTTTCTCACCCCTCCATACATCGCCGGATAATAATCCTGACATCCTGCGGGAACCTTAATAACCTGAGTCTCAATATTTTTGGCGATTTCAATCATCTCAGCCTTGCGGTAACCCCGGCCGGTAAAACGGTTGAGTGCCCCGTGCAAGGCAATATTCAAAGCCGAGGAACCACCAATGCCCGACCCTTGCGGAGCCTGGCAGTCTGTAGATATTTCCAGTCCCGATTTTGGCGCATAGAACTTCAAGGTGCGCACAATGAGTTCCAAAGGATGATTGTCTGGAACCGCGCTCAGCGAGGGAAAGTTGTCGCTCAAACCTAAATCGCCTGAGGTTAAGAATATCCGCTTGTCTTTTCGGGGAAGGATTTCTACCGTGGCATAAAGGTCGATAGCCGCATTGAGGGTGGGGGGGCTATCAAAAAACAGATGTAAAGGCCAGATGTCCAGCGTCCCCCCGGCTAAATCAATCCGGGTGGGGGCAGAACTTTTAATGCGGGACACCTGATTCAAGTCTCTCAGAGGTTTTCCGCATCCGCCTCTTTGCTGGCTTCAAGATCATGAATCTTCTTATTCAGCTTACCGACCAGGGCCGCATAAGATTCGGTACTGATTATTTTGGTGAACTGGGACTTATAATTACGGATCAGGCTGACCCCTTCTATCACAAAGTCATAAACCAGCCATTGACCATTATCCTTAATCATTTTGTAATCAACATCGATCGTACCATCCTTGCGGACAATCTCGGTTTTGACCAGGGCATATTTCCCCTTAACCTGTTCACTGACATAGTTGATGGTCTCATCCCGATAGTTCTCAATTTTACTGGCGTAGGAGTTTTCAAGCAGTTTTTTAAAAAGCATAGTGAACTCTTCGCGCTCTTTATCGCTCCGGACCTTATAGTTCTTGGCCAGAGAGCGCATCACCATCTGCTTATAGTTGAAACGCAGGCCGATCACCTGGCGTAGTTTTTCCCTTCTTAAAGTCGGGTTGTCCTTAAGGCCTTTGTCGGAAACAATTTCCAGAACCTGATCGATGGTCCCCTTTAGATCCTCAGTGATTTGCGATTGCGCAAACACCTGTCCAGAAGCCCAAAACAACGAAACCGCAAACAATACATAAACCCAGATATTTTTCCTGTTCATCGAAAGATCCTCACGGTTAGTTCCAAATCAGCCATTTTCAGCAACTTTAACAAATATGGTTTTCCTAATCAAGCACCCCACCAATTCTCCTTCTCGCCAGAGGCAATCCGGCCTTATCCAGTATAAGAAAAATGCCGATAAATTACAAAAGGGGCCAAATTCCCCAGCCAGTAACTTAGTTAAATTTAAACAAATTTCATAAAATATTGACAAAATCACTGTTATTTCATATAGTTGACTAACCCTTATTGCGCAGGAAGACCAAATTAATCAATAATTTATAAGAGGTATTGAGTCGTGGGCCATTCCCGTGTCTTTCCATTCCTGGCATTGTGCATCGCATATTCTGGCATCTTGCTTGCCGGGTGTGGCACCGTTGACTTGGAAATTCGTCAGGGACACACAAGTTCAAACATGCAACCCCACTCCGTGGCCATCCTACCCTTTACCCTTGAGGCACCGGATCCCGAAAAAGTTTCTCCCCACGAGCTGTTCCGAGACTGTTTTTACAATTATTTCAGTTATCTCGGCTATGTCGATCTGCCTCTGAAGACCGTTGACCAAAAATTGAGCCAGGCGGGTCTTACGGACTCCAGTAAAATTTTGGAATTGAGTCGCGAGGAGCTTCGGAAAATCCTGGGCGTTGACGCGGTGATTCGTGGTCGTGTTCTGTCGGCCAGTAACTTCACTGGCGGTATTCACGCGGAAACTTCCATCAAAGCAAAAATTGACATGCTTGACCTGAGAACGGGAGACACTCTGTGGGAAACCGAACACAAAGAAATGGCTTATTCAGGAATCCTTTCGCCAACAATTGTCGATATCATCCAGGATCAAATGGATAACGCAAACGTACACCAAGCCTATTTCAAAGTAGCAGAGACATTTTCGGTCAACATGATGAAAGAAATCCCGGACCCTGCGGATAGCTGGAAAGAGAACATTCGCTTGCCTGAGATCACCGACATCGAAACCAACTTAAAACCGAACCTGAAATTGAAACCCCGTGATCGGATTTATGTGAGCCTGAAAGGCGACCCGGGGCTGACCGGATATTTCGATATTGGTAGTTGGAAATCAAACATACCCTTAAAAGAAATCGTGCCCGGACTCTACACCGGAAGCTACACCATAAAGACTTCCGATAAAGTGACCAGCTCTTTGATAATCGGTAGCCTGAAAAATAAAAATGGCCTCACCGGGAAAAAGTTCTATAAAACCAGCATGGCCCAATTTGGGCCTTCATCCACCCACTGACCCTATGATCTCTTTGACTGGCAAAAATATTTCAGCTCTTGCGCAGTACCGGTGGATCTTCCTTTTGGCAATCCTGGTTTCCGGTTGCGCTTCAGACTTGCAGACGAAAGTGGCCGGTAACCTGAACAGCCTGTCCAAAAATCAGACTGTGGCCATCCTGCCCATTGAAATGAGCCATCCGGGACAAAAGGAAATGGCGGATATGTTCCGGCAAGGCCTGTATGCCAACCTCAGACAATCCCAATTCAATTTGCTGGAAAAATATATTGTGGACGGCCTGCTAAAGCAGAACAACCTGACCAACCCCGCAAATTTTCTCACTATCAACCCCATGCAGTTTGGTGAAATCCTGGGTGCGGATGCCGTTTTATTCAGTCGAATTAATAAAGTGGAGCGCACTTACTTCATTGTACATTCTTCCATAGAGCTTAGCGTCTCCGTGCAAATGGTGGACACCCGGACCGGAGAAATCCTCTGGCGAGCCGAACAAACGGAGCATGATTTTTCCGGCATCGGGAAAATTCCAACTGGAATTTTCACCGCCCTGTTCGCTCCCATTCAGTTTGTGACCAATAAATTCAATCTGCGCAAGATGACTGCAAAAATGATCAACAAGCTGACCGCCCTGGTAAAGAAACCGGAAAGTGCGGAAGTAAACTCCAAATTTGAAAATCCGGTGATCGCGAAAAAAGCCACGCTCGATTTACAAAAAATTGAAGAACTCCAGCAACTCAAGGCCGAATGGGCCCAGGCACTGACCCTGGATGAGGAAGTTTTGCCAGATGAAACCCATCAGGAGGCCGAGAAGAAAACTCTGCCTCTGAAAAATGATCCTGCTCCCCTCGCACCCGAAACGATGGGAAAAACTCAAAACAAGGTACAACCGCTGGTGCGCAAAGTCCTGGCCGTGGAAACGGAAATGGCACCCGTCCCAGAGCCTAAAGCGCAAAAAGCCGAGACCCTCATATCCCTGAACGCGTTGAAGGCAACTCTGGTCTCTCCAACCCCTGTCGAAAACTCTGGGAAGCAACCGCGCAAAATAGTTAAAGCAGACAAAAATATTAAAAATAACCCGGCGCGCTCAGCGACTTTTTATACCGTGCAGGTGGGAGCCTATAAAACCAAAGCCTACGCTCAAAGCCTTTTGAGCAAACTGGCAAAAAAAGGCTATAACGCTTTCGTGAGCCGGAACAACAAAAAGATTTACCGTGTGCAAGTGGCTAAATTTAAAAACAAAGAAGACGCAGTTAAACTCGCCCAACTCATCCAGAAAAAAGAAAAACTGAAAAATTTTATCACCACCGTCCAACCCGGCTAATTACCACATCCTCTTAATACCTCAAGAATTTTTTCAGGTTCAGCCCTTTGGGTATAATCCGACTGCACAAAAGCAAACTGAATGACTCCTTCCCGGCCCACCACATAAGTCGCGGGAATGGGTAGCTCCACTTTTTCCGCCCCGTTTATGGCGACCAGATCCCAATTAAAATTTTCTTTAAACAGAGGTATCAGCTCTTTAGCTGGCTCAAAAACCAGACCAAATTTTTTGGCGACCCGGTTATCCGGATCGCTTAAAACCGGAAACTCCAATTCATATTTTTCCCGGGTAGTGAGTGAGTGGTTTGGAAGTTCCGGAGAAATTGCTAATAGGGTCGCATTACTGGCTTTTATTTCCGGCAGAACTTTTTGCAGGGCCCGCAACTCCAGATGGCAATAGGGACACCAGCCACCCCGATAAAAACTGATGACCAAAGGTCCATTTTTTAGAAACTGGTCGGAAGACCTGGCCTCCCCCAGCGCATCGGTCAATTCGAAGGAGGGGATGGTATCCCCATTTTTTAAAGCCCCGGCCTCAAGGTTTCGCTCAGCCAACTCTTCAGAGGTCCTCATGATAGTACTCAGAACCTCCTCTGGAATCTTAGGAATTATTTCTTTTTGAAAATCTCGAATTTTCTGCTTCAAAGTCATACTTTTTTCTCCTTGGTTCTGAACAAATTAAGCAACCGCCTCCGGCAACATTTCCACAAACTGCTTGGCGATACCTATCGGACTGCTCTGGAAATCTTTTTGAAACTGTATTGCAAAGACATCGATAAAAACATCCTCCTGCCCTTCTTCGATAGCCTGCAAAGTCCCGTTCGCAGTTTCTTCAGGCGAACTTTTATCCATGGGAACATCTTTTGCCATATCGGTGTCTATGGGACCCGGATACACCCCCAATACATGCGTCCCCTGTTGATCCAACTCTGCCCGGACCCCCTGGGTTAACGAGTAAAGAGCCGCTTTCGATGCGGAATAAGATCCCAGAATTGGGAAATTAGCCAGACTGGCAACCGAAAGAACATTGACAATCGTGCCACCTCCATTTTTTTCCAGAACGGGAGCAAACGCGCGGATCATGGAAAGCGTTCCAAAATAATTCACGTCCATTTCCTGACGCACAGGGCCCAGGTTTTTGGCGGCAATCAAACCGGTATAATTGGCAATTCCCGCATTATTAATGAGCAAATCGATACCCCCCGCTTTTCCCACCGCAGAAGCGATCTGCTCTTCATTGGTAATATCCAGAGGTATAAGCTCCAAAACATCTTTATATTTCTCTAAACTCTCCGGAGCAGATTTTTTAAAAGCCTCCACATCGCGCATGGCGGCATAGACTTTTTTAGCCCCCCGCTTAATCAGGGCCTCCACATAAGCCTTGCCAATTCCCCGATTCGCACCTGTCACCAATGCTGTTGAATTTTTAATTTTCATTTTCTTACCTCTTCAAGTTTTATGATTTTAATTTTGTTAGTTAAATAACTTAATTAAGTCGAAATTTTTAGAGTTTTCTGACCCATGATTTCAGCCGCTCAATTTCACATTCAATAATCCTGGCATCTTTCATAGCATTGGCCACCACCCCGGTCCCATGAATCGCGGTCGTCAACCGAAGACCCAATTCCTCAGCGTCTTTTTTGCCCAGCTCGCGAAACTGGTCGGTGATCCATTTCAACTGCATTTTGATCAAGCCATCCGCCTGCTTGGCAACCGGCATCCTCTCCTTATCCAATTCCTGACAGAGACTGCCGACAGGGCACCCATATTTGGCTAACTTGTGCTTCATCGCTTCCATATCAGTTAGCATTTGCACCAAGCGTGCTTTTGGGTTCGGGAGTTTCTCCAATTCTTCATACCAGGATTTAAGGGACTCCCTCCGATGATCCAGAACCGCAGAAATTAAATCCGCTTTGGTCTTGAAGTAATAATGAACATTCCCTAATGGAACTCCTGAGTCCTCAGCAATATCCGCGATGGAAGTCTGGTTGAACCCCACCTGATGGAACAGTTTTCCTGCGGACTGCACCAACTTTTCTCGTTTATCACTCACTCTTGGCATAATCCCCTAAAATTTAGTTAACCAACTAACTTAATAATAAAACCCCTTGTGGGCCGTGTCAACCTACTTTTTCGAATATCCATCTAACAGGTCGAAGAATTTAAGGATTTCGTCCTCGCTATTATAAAAATGCGGGGAGAGGCGGACAAGACCATCGCGGACGGTGAGCTTAACCTTGTTCTCCAGCATCCATTTATCAAGACGACTGATATCCTGATTCATGATGAAAGCAATATTGCCGGAGCGTTCTCCCTCTCGGGTGGAGCTGTATACTTTCAGTCCGCGCCGGTTGAGTTGTTCGAGAATCGTGTCACCAAGAGTCATCACCCGCCGCTCGATATTTTCAATGCCTGTTTCCATCAGTAAATCCAGCGCAGAACCAAACGCGTGGATGCTCATCGTATTGGGCGAACCTTCTTCGAAACGTCGCGCCCCCGGCCTGAAAGCAAATTCGTAGTCCATAAAATTTTCGGCGTTGACCATATTCCCCCATCCCACCGTTACCGGATACACCTTTTCCAGGACATCCTTGGAAATATAGAATCCGCCAAGTCCTTCGACACTGAGCATCCACTTATGCCCATCGGCTGAGAGAAAATCGATATGGTCGCGTTTCACATCCATCGGCAGGAGGCCCAGGCTTTGAATGGCATCGACGCAAAACAGGATGCCCTTTTCCTTGCAGAACGTACCGATGCGATTGAGGTCGAAGCGAAAGCCGCTATTGCATTCCACAGAACTGACAGAAATGAGTCGCGTCCGTGCGTCCACCTGTTTGACCAGGTCGTCAAACAACACCCGCCCTTCGATGGCGTGAACCATGCGGGTTTCCACTCCCAGACGTTTTAAGTTCCACCACGGGTAAACATTGGCAGGAAATTCGATGTCAGGGATAACCACATTGTCGCCAGACTTCCAATCCAGTCCGTTAGCAACAATGGAAAGTCCTTCAGAAGTATTTTTGACGAAAGCCACCTCATCCGTTCCGGCGTTGATGAGACGGGCGAAACTTTTCCGGGACCGCTCGATCCCAGCCATCCAGGTTTCGTAATGGGCCGTACCAAAACGGGTGGCCTCATCAACAAATCCCGTCACGACCTTGCGCACCCGCTCGGGCAAAGGAGCCACCCGGGCATGATCGAAAAAGGTCAACTCCCGGGTCACCGGAAACTCTTGTCTTATTTTTTCAAGATTCAAAGTCAAATCCCCCCGACCCCCTTCGTAGAAGGGGGAGCTTCAATGGACCCCTCTTTTTCAAAGAGGGGCTGGGGTGATTTACAACCCCTCAGTTAGCATCACGCTGGCTACTGCGTGCACGCAAAATGGAACGGAACCCATATTTATGACGGATGCGGTCGATGCCCTGGTACAGGTTGTCCCAACATTGCCCGCCTTTATGATCAAACAAATCTTCCTGCCTGTCAGAGGTTGCTGTCAGCGAAGTGAACGTGATACCGATGAGACGCACCCGCGTCCGATGTGTGAACAACTTGCGGAACAATCCCGCGCCGGTTTTCAATAGTGTATGATCTTCCGCCGTTGGCATCTCCAGTGTTTTCGATCGGGTCACCGTCTTAAAATCAGAGTACCGCAGTTTCAACGTTACCGTACGAGCAAACAATTTATTTTCTCTTAGCTGACCCGCCACTTTTTCGGTCAGGTAACTGAGTGTGGACTCGAGAAATAACGGGTCTGCCGAGTCCGTCTCCAATGTCGTCTCGCGGCTGATGGAACGCGGGTCTACGGTTTCGCCGATGACCGGACTCTCGCTGATTCCCCGGGCCTTGCGATAAAGCGATGCGCCCCATTTGCCACAAGCCAGCGATTCAAGCGGCAGGCGGGCAAGGTCGCCTACAGACTTGATACCCATGCGCCTTAGTTCGGCCTCGCCCTTCGGCCCGATTCCCGGAATACGTCGAATAGGAAGCGGCGCCAGAAATCTTTGCTCCATTCCCGGAGCGATCCACAGCATTCCGTTAGGTTTGCAATAAGCCGAGGCGATCTTTGCCAGCAGTTTGTTGGAAGCGATACCAACAGAAGCGTTCAGTCCCAGTTCCTCACGAATCTCGTTACGGATTTTTTCCCCTGCCTTCAGAACCGGACCGTGCAGTCGTTCGCATCCGGTCAAATCGACAAACGCCTCATCGAGTGACATCGGTTCCACCAAAGGAGAATAGCGTTTTAAAATTTCAAACACTCTCACCGAGTATTCGCTGTACCGCCTTTGCGAACCACTAAGAAAAATAGCGTGCGGACAAAGCCGTTTCGCTTGCGCTATCGGCATGGCGGAATGAACGCCATACCGCCTTACTGCGTAAGACGCAGCGGCAACCACCCCCCTAACGGGGGAGGCAGAGGGCAATAATTTTTTCTGGCGAGCAAGCGTGCTCTCGGCTTGAGGAGCTATTGCCTCGCGCTCACCGGGCATGGCCCGGCCGCCAACTATTACCGGCTTGCCTTTCAGGGAGGGGTCGAGCACCTCTTCCACCGACACGAAAAACGCATCCATATCCACATGTAAAATTTTGCGAGAGTTCATCGGTGATTCAATTTTTAATTATTTACCAAACTTGCGCAGTACACCAACGACCACGCCCTGGATAGCGAAGTCGCCTTCGCGGACAATGATCGGTTTCATATCCGGATGGGCGGGTTGCAAGCGCACCCGGCCCTTCTCCCGATAAAACCGTTTCAAGGTGGCCCGGTCATTATCGATCAGTGCCACCACCGTTTCTCCGTTCTCAGCCACATCCCGCCGTTCCACAATCACGTAATCGCCGTCCTGAATATGGTCCTCAATCATCGAATTGCCTTTGACCTGAAGCACAAAGATGTCCTTGTCTCCGGCATCGGGTAACAGAGCCATCACTTCACGGTGATCCAGCACCTCGATCGGTTTGCCTGCCGCGATATAACCCAGCACCGAATATCCCGGTTCTTCCACCACTTCAATCGCCCGGCTCAAATTATGTTGCTTGCGGATCAATCCCTTCTGCTCCAAATGGACCAGGTGCTTGTGCACCGTTGCCGGGGAACTGAGCTGGAACTGTTTGCCAATTTCCGCAATACTCGGCGCATAACCTCTGGAACGGATATGCTCCTTGAGATAGTCGTAAATCTCCCGCTGACGTTTGGTGAGATGCATGACGTAATCTCCCCTTTGAGTTTAGTGGTACTCCATATACTAGGCGAAAAAAACACGAAAATCAACCACTAGGCGTGGGGCCCGCGTGCCGTCGCTTTATTTGGCGAACAAAGAGTTTTCTCGGCGCAATCAAGCCCTTGCCCAGTTGCCTCCCCTGCTAAGGGGCTAGCCGCAGGGGCAACTGGCAATGACTTTACCTAGCTGACAAAGTGTTATCTCGGCTTGACGAACCCTTGCCTCATCCCCCCAATCCCCGTGGTATTTCCCCCTGATGTTAGAGGGTGGTATATTTAAACTGTATGGTAGAGAAACTGAAAATCCTGTTTTTGTGTACTGGCAACTCGTGCAGAAGTCAGATGGCAGAAGGCTGGGCCCGGCATTTGAAGAGCGACTCCATCCAGCCATTTTCAGCCGGACTCGAAGCGCATGGACTCAACACCAACGCAGTGCAGGTGATGCAGGAAGCCGGGGTCGACATCACCAGTCAGAAGTCGCAGACAGTGGAAGAAGTAGAAACCGTTCCTTTCGATTTCGTGATCACCGTATGCGGGCACGCCGATGAGAATTGCCCGGTTTTCACCTGCGCCACCCGAGTCGTGCATTTTGGATTTGACGATCCACCAAAGCTGGCCCAAAATGCTAAAACAGAAGAGGAAGCTCTGGATCATTATCGCCGGGTACGCGATGAGATTCGTACCTTCGTTGAAACCCTGCCGGAAATCTTATGGTAACTATGCAAAAAAAACAAATCCCCCCAACCCCCTTCGTGGAAGGGGGAGCTTCAATGGACCCCTCTTTTACAAAGAGGGGCTGGGGTGATTTAGAACTACAATACGCACGCTAAACAAACCTGAGAATCTATTATGAAATGGTTCACTTTGAAAATTATCTTTCTTTTTACCCTCGCAATATTTGTGGACTATTCCATTGGGGAAGGCGCGCCGCGTTCGACAGCGGACTGGAGCGTCCAAAAAGTCATGGCCCCGTTTCCCCAGAGCACCACCACGCGCATTGCCATCATCGGCGATACCGGAACCGGCGAGAGGGCTTACGCACCGGGATTCTCCGCCGTGCAAAAAGCCATGCGCGATACCGTGCCAGACGCGTTACTGCATCTTGGCGATTTCGTTTACCAACCTGAACCGTTTCCCAACTCCTGTCCGGACCGATACATAGAAGAAATCAAAAAAACTCTGGTCGCGCCTTATCCCCTGCGCCTTTTTGTCGCAGGCGATAATGATCTTCCTCCCAAAAAGAACAAACCAAAAGCTTCGGGTTGCTGGGATAAAATTGATCCGCTCGATTCCGGTTTCGATCTTTCAGACAAAAATATTCCACAGCCTCGGAACTTTGAAGGCACCCGGGTAGTGGGCAACGCATTGATAGGGATCATCCATAACTATCCCTGGCAGGACCCGACCCCGTGGCTACAGCCGCGTATTCAAGAAGCCCGGAAAAAAGGACTCTGGGTCATTCTCGCCGTCCACGAACCGGCACTCACCACCGCCTGGTATCGAGACAAACGCGACACAGTTCTCAAACAATTGAACGCTCTGAATCCCGACCTGGTACTCGCAGGCAACCAGCACTCCTACGAACGGTTTCATCCCATAGGCTCAATCGAAGACGGCACGTTGAAGACCGTCAAATCAGAGTCCGGAAAATATCAAAGCGGGGACGGGGCGATCCACATTGTTTCAGGCGGAGGCGGGGCCACGTTCAAACCTTTTGCCGACATGCAGGAGAACGAAGAGCATACCGCGCCAAAAGATGTGTTTGACGCATTGGCCAAAAGAGCGTTGATGAATCACTTCATTACTCTGGATATTTCGCCGGACATTTTAAAAGGAACCGTGTGGCGGGTATGCGTGCGGGATGAACCGCATGACAAATGGAATCCCAGGTGGAAATCGAGACAAGAATTCTGGAACACCATCACTCTGGAATGCGATGGCAAACCGGAAGGCGTGACGGTTTATGAGGAATTTGAAATTCAAGACAAGACCCGCAAACCCTATTCACTGACCCCCCCACTCGGCGCGGAGCCCATGTGACCGGCGAGCCGCCAGTGGCAATAAAAAAACTTCCGTTATATTCTTCCAAGGACTTTACCCTTTCAGGGCATGAAGGCAAGTGAAGAGAGATATCACACGTGCCCCGAAGGGGTAATAAGGGGAACTGAGGGGGTTGGCTTTTGCCCCCTCTTTTTCAAAGAGGGTTGGGGTGATTGACCTCAAGAAGATTTTTACCTGTCATACTGATTACGGCATTTCCATCATCTCGGAGACACGTATGGTTCCCGCATTTTGCAGAAACGGATCGGACTTTGCAATTTCAACAGCGGCTTCCATGCTTTCCGCTTTAACCACGGCAAATCCTTTCATCGCATTGGGATCACTTTCGTCCTGAACATCGCTTGCAGTGACAATTTTAGTTTCCATGAAAGGTGTTCCCGGATTGACTACCTTGTCACCAAGACCTTCTACCCAGGCTTTCCATTTATTCATTTGGGCCATACCCTCTTCTTTTGAACTCGGCTGGTTTCCTCCGTAATAGGCGATCATAAAATCTGCCACAATTTTTCTCCTTAGTTATTAGCTATTAATATTTTACTACAGCTGGGGCCCAGTAAGGGTCCGACCATCTTATCCCCCCACCAAATTCTTTGGCGATTGTGAATGAGCTGTTTTCCCCGCTATCGGGAAAATATTTTTTTAGCTAAGCAGTTGAAGTCATAGCTAAAAAGTCCAGCCAAACCCCACCCACCGTGTACCCACGATGTAAGGCTCTGAGAAAAATCCCGATCGTTTCAGGAATATTATTCCAATAAATATCTCTAATGAAAGACCGTAAGGTCGGGGAAGACTCGCCTCACCTCCTGGAATTTACCTGTGAAGGTGAATGACACCAAACGGGGCGGGTTTTCCTTCACCCCCCTACCCTCAAAATAGCCACACGAAAAGGCCCACAAATTTGGAGTGACGGTTTATGAGGAGTTCAGCTTATCGCAGCAATAAAAAAACCGAGATTCTTCACTTCGTTCAGAATGACAAGTGGTGGGAGTAGGACGGGGACACGGAAAAGCATACTGGATTGCCGCACCGTTTTCAACGGTTCGCAATGACGGCTTACTGTATCCAACGTCACGTTGGCGCCGGTTAGGAGCCGTTTTTCAGGATGGCGTCGATTTCGTCGCAGGTTTTTTTCACTTCTTCTGCGGATGCATTGAGGGCGGCTTGTTCTTCATCGGTCATGTTCAGTTCGATGACTTTCTCGATTCCGTGGATGCCCATCATGACGGGAACACCGAAGAAAATTCCACTCCAGCCATACTCACCTTCCAGGTAAGCAGTACAGGGGAGGATGCGGCGTTTGTCCTGCAAAATCGCTTCGATCATTTTCACGACTGAAGCACCCGGCGCATAGAAGGCGCTACCGGTTTTAAGCAACGCGACGATTTCGGCTCCGCCTTTTCGTGTGCGCTCCACCACCCGTTCGATCTGCTCCGGGGTCATCAACTCTGTGATCGAGATGCCCGACACCGAAGTGTAACGGGGTAGCGGAACCATGGAGTCGCCATGCCCGCCAAGAACCATCGCGTCCACATCTACCAGTGAACACCCAAGCTCCAGCGAAACAAAAGTGCGCAAACGCGCCGAGTCGAGCACCCCTGCCATGCCGATGATTTTGTTCTTGGGCAGGTTGCCGGTTTTCTTGGCCATGTAAACCATGGCATCAAGCGGATTCGACACCACGATGATGATCGGGTCACGGGAATGCTCCATGACCTGCTCTGTCACCGATTGCACAATTTTAGCGTTGGTAGCGAGAAGGTCTTCGCGGCTCATGCCCGGTTTTCGGGGCAGGCCCGCGGTGATCACCACGATATCGGAGTTGGCGGTATCTTTATAATCGTTGGTTCCCGTCACCCGGCTATCGAAAACCTGCAGACAACTCGACTCCTGCAAGTCCAGTGCTTTTCCCTGTGGAACCCCCTCGACAATATCAATGATCACTACATCGCCGAGGTTTTTATAAGCTGTCAACTGAGCGACGGTGGACCCAACCTGGCCTGCGCCAACTACCGTGATCTTTTTTCTCGAGCTTGACATAGAAGTTCCTCTATAAGTTAGCTACCTGTTATTAGCCCTGGGCCTCGCCCGGTGGACGTGAAAACCTTCCGCTATTAATTCAAGCTGTCCAGTATTGCGTTGAAGGTCGCGCTCGGACGCATCGCCGCCGCAACCTTTGCAGGGTCTGGCTTGAAATAACCACCGATGTCTTTAGCCTGCCCTTTCGAAGCGTTCAGCTCATCAATAATGGTATCGAGCTTCGCCTCAAGTTGTTGCGCCACAGGAGCAAACTTCGCTTTAAGGTCCGCGTCACCATCCTGCTTCGCCAGTTCCTGCGCCCAGTAGAGTGTTTCGTAAACATGGGTACCGGCATTGTCCAACTGCCCGACTTCGCGTCCCGGTGACTTTTTATTATCCATCAACGTGCCGGAAGCCTTATCCAACGTTTCAGCCAGAACGGAAGCTTTTTTATTGCTCTTTGATCGACCTAAATGTGCCAGGGATTCAGACAGTGCCAGAAATTCGCCCAGAGACTCCCATCGCAAATGCCCTTCTTTGACAAACTGTTGCACATGTTTCGGCGCAGACCCTCCGGCCCCGGTCTCAAAAAGACCGCCGCCTTTAATAAGCGGAACGATGGAAAGCATTTTCGCGCTGGTACCCAGTTCCAGAATCGGGAACAGGTCGGTCAGGTAATCCCTGAGGACGTTACCCGTTGCGGAGATCGTATCCTGTCCGGCTTTGGCACGTTTGAGGGAATGGTTCATCGCGTCTACGGGAGCCATGGTCTGAATGTCCAGTCCACTGGTGTCGTGATCCTTCAGGTAGAGCTCAACTTTTGCGATGATCTGGGAATCGTGCGCCCTGTTCTTATCCAACCAGAAAACAACAGGGGTTTTAGATAGCCGGGCTCTATTGACAGCCAGCTTAACCCAGTCTTTGATCGCTATATCTTTGACTTGGCAGGCACGGAAGATATCGCCTTCTTCTACATCGAACTCGTGCATAACGTTTCCGGCTCCATCGAGCAGCCGGATGGTCCCGTTTCCGGGAGCTTCAAAGGTCTTGTCGTGGGAACCGTATTCTTCTGCTTTTTTGGCCATGAGCCCAACATTGGGAACGGTACCCATTGTAGTGGGATCAAACTCGCCGTTCTCTCGACAAAAATCAATGGCCGACTGATAGATACCGGCATAACTGCTGTCCGGGACCATTGCTAAAGTATCGTAGGCTTTGCCATCCGCGCCCCACATTTGCCCGGAGGTACGAATTGCCGCCGCCAGGGAAGCATCAATAATGATGTCGCTCGGAACATGAAAGTTCGTGATGCCCTTGTCCGAGTCCACCATCGCCAGCTCCGGTCCATTCTCGATGCAGGCTTTAATATCGGCTTCGATTTCTTTCTGTTTGTCGGCAGGCAGACTTTTTATCTTGGAATAAACATCGCCCAGACCGTTATTGGCGTTGACTCCCAGCTCTTTAAAAGTACCCGCGTGCTTTTCAAACACATCGGCAAAAACAACCGTAACGCCATGACCAAAGATGATCGGATCAGAAACTTTCATCATAGTGGCCTTCATATGCAGAGATAACAGCACACCTTTGCTCTTGGCTTCTGCTATGGACTCCTTAATGAATTGGCGCAAAGCCTTGCAACTCATTTTTGTCGCATCGACCACATCGCCCGCTTCAAGAGCAACTTTATCTTTCAACACGGTGGTGTTGCCATCCGCCCCGACAAACACAATCTTGCCGTTTCCAACCTTATCGCCCTCAATGGTTGCGGATTTTTCATTTGAGCAAAAATCCCCACTCTTCATTGTCGCAATATCCGATTTAGATTCTTTGGACCATTTACCCATTTTATGCGGATTGCTCTTGGCGTAATTTTTGACTGAAACAGCGGCTCGGCGGTCCGAGTTCCCTTGTCTCAAGACAGGGTTGACCGCGCTTCCCTTAACCTTGTCAAATTTGGCTTTAATTGCTTTTTCCTCATCGTTTTTCGGGTCCTGAGGGTAATCTGGGAGGTCATAACCCTGAGACTGCAATTCCGCAACTGCGGCCTCTATTTGAGGGTTGGAAGCACTGATATTTGGGAGCTTGATGACATTGGCATCCGGGTCGAGCACCAGTTCACCCAGCAAAGCCAGGTCGTCCGATTGCTGTTGTTCCGGCTTCAACCTCTCGGGAAACTGAGAGATAATCCGGCCCGCGAGAGAAATATCCATCGTGCCTACGTTAACTCCTGCCACCTGGGTGAATGCTTGTACGATGGGAAGAAAGGATCCGCTCGCAAGTTGAGGTGCTTCATCCACTTTTGTGTAAATAATATCTGGCTGTTCTGACATCGTTTTTACCCCATTAATGAAAAATTACTTTAAAAAAATAAATATTACCTTACCCATTTAACATTCCCGCCACCCAGTGAATTTATCCAAATTATGAATGTTCAAATAATCAAATCGCGAGTGGTAGAAATAACAGGAAAGCGCAACACCTAATGTCTATTAGAAGAACGGCTAAGCTAAATTATTACCCCCCTCTTGTCAAGCAATTTTGGTCGGACAATTCCTCACAAAAACATCGAAAAAACAAACAGGGAGAGATGCCGGCAAAACCGTTCGGGAAGTGTTCCTATATATAATAGGAACGAACAATGCTTGAAATATGCGATAATTGTTTTATTCTCTTTAAATGAGTTCTTTTTCCTTTTAGTTTTCCCCCATGGACATTTCTGAAAGCATATATCGACTGACAATTGATTTCAGTCAGGTGAAGAATATTCCGCCGGACCCCCGGGAACGATTGCCCTATTTCCAGGCCTTTAAAAAGTTATTGAGCACGGAGAAGGAAAAGATCAAGGGCTGGCATCGCTCAGGAACCGGCGGACGCGAAATCATCCAGGCCCATACCAGCCTGATCGATGAGGTCATCCGGCATGTTCTTCTTTCCATGACACAGCTTGATGCCTATGCCGAAGCCAATGTTCTGGAAGATTTTTCCCTCATTGCGGTGGGGGGCTATGGCCGGGGGGAACTCAATCCGCTTTCAGATATCGACCTGCTGTTTCTTCTTCCCGAAAAACCCCGGCCCCTCACTGAGAGCTTTATCAAGGACGCGCTGTCGGTTATTTGGGGATTCGGCATGGAAATCGGCCACAGCTCCCGCACGATCAAAGACTGCGTAAAACTGGCCAAAGAGGATTTGACCATCAAAACCTCGATGATCGAAACCCGGTTTCTCATTGGCAACCGAAGCACTTACGAAAAGTTCTACAGCTCCATTCATAAAAATGTTTTGCAAAAAGGTGTGAAACAGTTCTTGAATTCCAAGTTGAAAGAAAAATACACCCGACACGGTCAGGAGGATGGGGTGGTTTGTCACCCGGAACCGGATATTAAAAACGGGCCGGGAGGGTTGAGGGACTACCACAATGCCCTTTGGGCTACCGCCGTGCGCTATGGATGCCACTCGCTTCGCGAAATCAATGAAACCCATGTCTTGTCCCAGCCGGAAATCGAGTCGCTCTACCATTCGGTTGATTTTGCACTTCGAGTCCGCAACGAACTGCATTATCTGACCGGAAAAAAAACCGATGTCCTGACTTTCGACCTGCAGAAAGAACTGGCGGCCAACCTGGGTTACCGGTCTTCCACCGACGGCCAACCCATTGAAGAGTTCATGCGCGACTACTATCTGCACGCCACAAATATCCATAATTTTTCACAAAACCTTTTCGAGCATTGCCGGCAACCCAAGAGGTCTCTCAAAAAAGTAATTTCCTCATTGATCAAAAAATCTGTGGGGCATGGATTCCATATTTCAGACTCCGCCCTGATTTACGACGGTGACGTGAAAGAGGATTTTAAAAAAGATAAATCCCTTTTATTGACAGCGTTGGAACTTTGCAGAAAACATCAGGTCATGCCGGACTACAAACTCCGCCGGCAAATGCGATTGAACAAAAACCTCGTTAACGCGCAATTCATGAAGGGCAAGGAGGTCAGGGACTTCCTGTTTTCCATTCTGGAAGATAGCGCCGCAGAAAAAATCCTGCGGCTGATGCACGAAACTAATATTCTTGAACAAGTCCTGCCGGAATTCGGGCTTGCGCATTGCAAGGTGAACCATGACTTCTATCATCATTACACCGCCGATGAACATTCCCTGCGCGTCATCCGATTTTTGGATGAACTGGCCAGTACCAGTATGACCAATCCCACTGACCTGTCCGCCTTGTATCGTGATTACCCGGAGAAAGAAGTTCTGAAATTATCGGCCCTTCTGCAATCGGCGCGAAAAATGCCCAATGACGAATTGGACGACCAAAATTTTTCGCAAGCCCTTACGGAAAGACTGAGCTTGCAAAAAACGGATGCCCAAACCCTGCAATTTTTTCTCGACAATCCTTACACCCTGATCGACACAGCCTTGCATCAGGATATTCACCAGCCTGGGGTAATCCAGCAGTTCGGAACCACCGTTGAAAACCCGGAAAGGCTGAAAGGACTCTACCTCCTCAGTTATGCCGAGTTGCGGGCGGTAGCTCCGGGAACCCTGACCGCCTGGAAAAAGATATTGCTTTCAGAGTTATATGAAAGAACCCTGAAGTATCTGGAGAATCCGGACTCCCTGGAACAACAGCCCAAGGCTACCCGGGTCGGAGTTTTCAAAGCCCTGCAGAGGGAACTGCCTGTAAACGATATTGAAGAACATCTTCGCCAGATGCCCGAAGACTATCTGATGACAGCTTCTTCTGAAGAGGTGGCACTTCATATCCGCCTCATCCGGTCTTTTAAAGATAAGCTGTTTATTCTGCACCACCAGTTCCATGAAGAGGGGAACTTCCACAACCTGACCCTTTGTTGCCCCATCGGCAGTGAAGCTTTCCAAAAACTGGTGGGTACCGTCACCGCCAAAAGTCTGAATATTCTTGGTGCGCATATCTATCTCAAACAAGATGGAATCGTGATTGTCTCCATGCAGGTCGAAGCAGACACTCACGCAGGTGCCGAGGACCTCGAAGTCTGGAAAGATATTAAAAACATTTTAGGTCGACTATTTTCAAAAGAAACCAGCTTGCAAGACCTGTTGAAATCTCGCACCCGGTACGCAGGCAGGCAGAAAAAAATAGCAGTGATCCCAAGAGTGCATGTCGAAAAAACGGCAGACAATCCATTCACCGTAATCCGGGTGGAAGCCCGGGACCATATCGGCATGCTCTACAAAGTTTCCACCGTATTTGTGGATTTTGGTATCCGAATTCACCGGGCCAAGATTTCCACCCAGGGGGATCGGGCAATTGATGTCTTTTATGTGTCCCTGAGAAATCCGCAGGTCAATTTCAATAAGATGATCAGCCGATTCAAACAACATATGGTCCAAACCTTGTTGATCGAAAAACTGGAAGACATCCGCTAACCACTGGGCGTGGGGCCCGCACTGCATTGCCCATAAGGCAGGCTGAGCACTCAAGCGCACGTGATATTCCTCCTAAGCTCTCGTGCCCCGGAGGGGTAATACTCTAATATCTTCCCCCTGATAAGGGGGACTGAGGGGGTTTTAATGGACCCCTCTTTACCAAAGAGGGGCTGGGGTGATTTACATTACAAGCAAACAAAAAAAACAAAGCCTGGTTTTTCTATTATTAGCCCTCATCAGCTGGGCCTCCCACGCATCAGCCAATCCTGCCGATTTGGAAACAGGAAGAGATATTTTCTACAAACATTGCAAAGCCTGTCATGGGGATAAAGGCGATGGAAAAACCTTCGCGTCCAACGTACTGAATCCACCCCCGAAAAATTTCACCGCAAAGAAATCAAAAAAGGAACTGACAGAAGAACGGATGATCCAATCCGTCACCAAAGGGAGGAAGGGCACCGCCATGATGCCTTGGGAGTCGCGGCTAACCACAGAGGAAATTCGTGCAGTGGTGCATTACATCCGCAAAAAACTGATGGAAGTGGAACAATAAAAGATTTTCCTTTTCACTTCTTCATCTCTTTTCCCAGTTTGTTTTCGATGGAGGCGATTTTGGATTCCAGCCTGCCCGACTTGCCTTCCCGGTAATCGATCTTGATGCCGCAGGTGATGCGCTTGCAATCCGCCCTCATCGTCTCGTAGCATTGTTTGACCACCCCCATCACTTCATCAAACTCGCCTTCCAGCACCGTTCCCATCGGATTAAGCCGATAGGGCACGCCGCTTGCGTCAATAATTTTCAGGGAGCGGCTGACCTGTGCGCTGACGCTTCCCCCCTTATCCATGGGGCTCATACTGAACTCAAGCAATATCATTTGGAATAACCTCACAATCAAAAATGTTATAAAAACATGGAAGTCCCCTAAAATTCAGGCTTCTTTGCAAATTTCTCCTTGCATTTTAGGGCCGAGTTATGGAATTATCAACCATCCCATCAAGCGATTGCGGGAAATCCTAGTAAAGGCGGTACCTGTTTTTTGTCCCAGTTAGATGATCTGCGCCAGCAGATTGACAAGATTGACGACCAGCTGTTGAAGCTGATCGGTCGCCGTGGCCAGTTGGCCCAGAAAATCGGCGATGAGAAATCCCGTCAAGGGAAAGGGAGTCATTATCACGTTCCTCATCGTGAGCGGGCTATCCTTGAGCGGCTGAAAGACCAGAACAAAGGTCCTTTTCCCGACCCTTCTATTGAATCCATTTTTCGCGAATTGTTCTCCGCCACACTGGCTTTAGAAAAGCCGTTGAAGATTGCTTTTCTCGGGCCGGAAACCACATTCAGCCATCAAGCGGCAGTGCGGCATTTTGGTCATTCCTGCACGTTTAATCCTTGCGGAAATATTGAAACCGTTTTTTCGGAAGTCGAACTCGGCAATTCCGATTATGGAGTCGTGCCGGTAGAAAATTCCATTGAAGGGGTTATCAACCTGACTCTGGACTGTTTTGTCGATTCACCGCTCCATATTTGCAATGAAACCCGATTGCCCATTGGACTTTTTCTTTTGTCCAACATTGCCGACCGGAAAAAAATCCAGAAAATTTATTCGCATCCTCAGCCTTTGGCTCAGTGCAGAAACTGGCTGAACCACAATCTGCCAGGGGTGGAGCAGGTTCCCGCTTCCAGCACTGCCGAGGCGGCGCAATTGGCTAAGAAAAATAAAAATACCGCCGCCATCGCCGGAGAACTGGCCGCCGAGGTTTATGGATTAAAAATTATCGAGAAAAATATTCAGGATCGGGCCGAAAACCATACCCGGTTTCTAATCATTTCAAAAGATAAAGCTAAAAGAGCCAAAAAGAATAAAACATCCATCATGTTTTCCATCGCGGATGAATCCGGGTCTTTGCTCAAAACCCTGCAACTATTCGCCAGAAACAAAATCAGCTTGTCGAAAATACAATCGCGTCCCCTGCGCAACCGACCCTGGGAGTACCTGTTCTATGTCGATTTTATAGGTCACGTGGAAGATAAAACCGTCGAGCGCGTTTTAAAAACATTAGGCAAACAAGCTCTGTTTTTACGTGTGCTGGGCTCTTACCCTGAAAAGGTGAAGGCATGAAACTTTTTGGGAAAATGACCATTATTGGTATTGGTCTGCTTGGAGCCTCTTTGGCCAAGGCCTGCAAAGAGCGTGGCCTGGTGGGAGAGATTACAGGGTATGGCAGAAACCGTGAGAACCTGGAAAAAGCCCAGGCTTTGAAGATCATCGATCATTGCCCGGCTAGTTTGGCAGAAGCGGTGAAAGATGCCGACCTGATCGTGTTGTGTACGCCGGTCACCACCATCGTTCCACTGATTCAAAGTATGGTTGCAGAAATCCGATCCGGCACCCTGATCACTGATGTTGGCTCGGTAAAAGAGCCCGTTGTCAAGGAAGCTGAGAAAGTCGTTCCGGAAGGTATGTTTTTCGTTGGGTCGCATCCGATCGCCGGAGGGGAAAACTCCGGACTGGAAGCCTCCACCGCAAATTTATATGAAGGCGCAAAATGTATCGTTACCCCGACCGAAAAAACCGATAAAAAGGCTTTGGAAAAAATCAATGCGCTCTGGCAGGCAGTGGGAATGCAAATCATCAACTTGTCTACAGAAGAACACGATTTCGTTTTTGGCGCAGTGAGCCATTTGCCCCACATCATCGTTTACGCCCTGATGAACACGCTGGGTGCTTTGAAAACCCAGGACAACCGTGCCGTCACCGCCTTTTCAGGTGCCGGACTGAAGGACATCACAAGGATCGCCTCCAGCGACCCGGTAATGTGGCGGGACATCTGCCTTTCCAACCGCAACCATTCGCTGGACCTGATCGACCGGTTCCAGAATAAACTGGATGAAATCCGTAGCACCATCGAAAAGGGAGACGGGCAGGCATTGAAAGAAGAATTTATGGCCGCGAACAAATACCGGCTGAACGTAATTTAAAGGAATGATTATCGCGATAGACGGACCAGCAGGTAGTGGAAAAAGCACTGTCGCCAAGTTGATCGCCAAACGGCTGAGTTACCGATACATCGATACAGGCGCCATGTACCGGGCTGTAGCCTGGACTGCGGAGAAAAAAAACCTGAGCCTGGCCGATGAAACAGCCATGGCAGAAATTGCCGTGAGTCTGAAAATTGAATTTGTTCCCGATGCTGATGGGCAGTCGGTGCTGGTGGATGGGGAAAATGCCACGGCTCATTTAAAGAATGAAACGGTGGGCAGAGGGGCCGCCACCGTTGCCGCGCAGAAATCCGTTCGCGAAGTTCTGGTGGCCAAGCAACGCCAGATCGGCAAGGCGGGTAATGTGGTTATGGATGGACGGGACATTGGAACGGTTGTCTTTCCCCAGGCCGACAAAAAATTTTTTTTCGTTGCCGATGCAGATGAGCGGGGTCGGCGGCGTTACGAGGAGCTGAAATCCAAGAATCCGGGTTTGGATTTGCAAAATATTATCGAAGAAATTCGGCAACGCGACCATGAGGACCGAAATCGAAAGATTTCTCCGCTGGTCAGGGCAAAGGATGCTCTGGAAGTCGACACCACTCAGTTAAATATTGAAGAAGTTACGGATCATGTTTTTAAAAATATAAACAACATTTAAACAACCGAAAGAAAGTGAGAATCAGGAGGTCATGAAAATATCCCAAGAATTGCTAGAACAAATGGCAAACGACGACAAAGAAGAAATGGAGGAGTTAACTCCCAACCAGATCGCGGCCTATGAAGAAATGGAGCATTATTTCACCGAGAGCCTCGGTCGGTTCAAGGCTTCGCAGATCATCATGGGAAAGGTAATCGCCATTTCCAACGGCTTGGTTACTGTCGATGTGGGCTTTAAATCAGAAGGGATGGTCTCACTCTCCGAGTTCCCTGAAAACGGTAAGCACCTGCAAGTTGATGAAGAAGTTGAGGTCTATCTTGAAAAGGTCGAAGACAACCATGGCAATGTTGTCTTGTCCAAGGAGAAGGCCAATAAAATTAAAATCTGGGATGATCTGGTCACAACTTATGAGGCAGATGAAATCATTCAGGGTGTGGTGATCGCTAAAGCCAAAGGCGGATTGACCGTTGATATCGGACTCAAAGCCTTCTTGCCAGGTTCCCAGATCGACCTGCGCCCGATTCGCAATCTGGAAAAACTGATTAGCGAAAAGTTCGACATGAAGATCATCAAGATGAATAAAAAGCGCGGCAATATTGTTCTGTCGCGGAGAATTCTCCTTGAAGAGCAACGCAAACAACTGCGCGAAGGCACTCTCGAGAAAATGAGTGAAGGCAACCTCATTGAAGGTATTGTCAAAAACATCACTGAATACGGAGTGTTCATCGACCTCGGCGGAATTGACGGCCTGCTTCATATTACTGACATGTCCTGGGGCCGGGTCAACCATCCTTCCGAAATGTTTTCCATTGGCGACAAAGTCACCGTCATGGTTCTCAAATACGATAAAGACAAGGAGCGCGTCTCGTTGGGTCTCAAGCAAACCAGTGCCGACCCATGGGTGGATGTTGATAACAAATATCCGGTCAGTACCCAGATCAAGGGAAGAGTGGTCAGCATCACTGATTACGGGGTATTTGTGGAACTTGAAAAAGGCATCGAAGGCCTGGTCCACATTTCCGAAATGAGCTGGAGCCGCCATGTCAAACATCCGAGCAAAATAGTTTCGATTGAGGATGAGGTGGAAGCAGTTGTGTTGACCCTCGATAAGGATAAGAAACGGATTTCGCTCGGTATGAAACAAATCGAGCCCAACCCGTGGGAACAGATTGAAGACAAGTATCCCATCGGTTCTGAAGTCGAGGGCACAGTTCGCAACCTGACCGACTTTGGTGCCTTCGTGGAACTGGAAGACGGCGTGGATGGCCTGATTCATATTTCCGATTTGAGCTGGAAAAAAATCAAGCATCCTTCTGAAGTCCTGAAGAAAAAGGACAAAATCACCTCGGCGGTGCTGAGCATCGACAAGGATAACTGCCGGATCTCCCTTGGAGTCAAACAGTTGCAACCCGATCCCTGGAATGATATCGCGGCCAACTATCCTATCGGCACCGAAGTCGAAGGCAAGATCATCAAGGTGACCGGATTCGGCGCGTTCGCGGAATTTGGCGACGGGTTGGAAGGTCTGATCCATGTTTCACAGCTCAGTTCGGAAAAGATTACCGACCCTGAGTCCGCAGTGAAGGTGGACGATGATATCAAAGCAAAAGTGATTAAAGTGGATACCACTAATAAAAAAATCGCTTTGAGCATTAAAGCCCATACGGAAAACCTCGACATTTCGCAAATCGAAAAAGAACAGGTTGGCCTGGAAGACTTTAAAGAAGAAGAGTAAAACCTGATGAACTCTGGACCCGAAAGGGTCCAGAGTCCTGATTTATGGAATCCCAAAACAAACCACAAAAATCTTTCTTGCGATCCTTTTTCCGATTTTCAGTCGGACTCCTCGCCCTGATGATTCTGCTGGCCATTGGCTCTGCTTTGTTGCCGGATCGCTGGAAATCCCCTTCCGGAGAAATTGCCCTGGTCCGCATTCAGGGAATGCTCATGGACTCCCAAAACATTGTCCGCCAGCTCTCCGACTATCGCTACAATCCGGGAGTACGAGGCATCATCCTGCGCATTGACTCTCCAGGGGGAGCGGTTGCCCCGGCACAGGAGATTTATAATGAAATCATGAAACTGAGAGCCGAGCATAAAACGGTTTATGCTTCCATGGGAACGGTAGCGGCTTCAGGCGGGTACTATATCGCCTGCGCCGCCGATTACGTTCTGGCAAATCCCGGCACCCTGACGGGGAGCATAGCGGCTGTGATGGCTTTCAGCAATGTTGAGGAACTGACGAATAAAATCGGCGTTAAGCCAGTCGTCATCAAGAGCGGGAAATACAAAGATGTGGGTTCCCCCATGCGGACCATGAAGCCGGAAGAACAAAAGCTGTTACAAAATGTCGTGGACGATGTACACCAGCAATTTGTTCAGGCCGTTGCTAAAGGTCGAGGACTGCCCGTGTCGCAGGTCAGTGAGATTGCTGATGGAAGGATCATGACCGGCCAGCAGGCCCTTAAGTTAAAACTGATAGATGAAGTGGGCGGACTCGAAAAAACCATCGACCTGCTGGCAAAAAAACTCGGTATCGCAGGAAGGCCCAAAGTTATTGAAGAAAAAGAAAAAACACCTTTTTTCGACTGGCTTCTCCAGAGTTCATTTTCCGGCGGACTTGCTAAAACCTTAATGCCAGCACCCTTTCCCCGCCTGCAATATATCTGGTTCCCTCAATAAAACAATTAGTTACAAGACTTTCACGGTAAAACAAAGCAAATCCCGCGCACCTTATTCAAGCCACAGAACTCCGTTGCACCCACCTCCCGAAAGGAGCTTTTCAGGGCACCAAAACCAAGCCTCAAAAACGGGTAAACCCATTAAAATATTGGGCTTGACTTAATTCCAACGAATGATATACTTCCGAAAATTCTTTGTTCAAAAAGGCAGTTAAAATGTTTACCGGTGGGGGGGAACTTTTTAATGACTAAAGCAGAACTTGTTGAAAGAGTAGCCAACCAGATCAATCTGACGAAAAAGCAGACCGAGGTTGTGGTGAATACTGTTTTTTCAAGTATTACCGACTCGTTGGCAGAAGGAAAAAAAGTTGAGTTGAGAGGGTTTGGAAGTTTCCGAATCCGGGAAAGAAATGCCAGGGTTGGGCGCAATCCGAAATCAGGGCAGAAAGTCGATGTTCCTTCTAAAAAAGTGCCTTTTTTTAAAGCCGGGAAAGAACTGAGACAACTGGTGGACGATAACAAGAGAGCTGAAGAAGAAGAACAGGAATCCTGAAACGGGATTTTTAAAAATAAAACCCCATTCGCATCGGCCCACTTACCGGGGCCTGAAGGCCTTGGCACTCGCACCCCCGCCTGAGACAGTCAGCCTTACCTTTCAATACTTTAACACCCTTAACCCGCGATTGAACGTCCTGATTTCCAGGAATAACCCGATACTTCGTTAAACTCGACCCCTAAATTTATGTCTGGCAGCTCATTCGGAAAACTTTTTAAAATCACCACCTGGGGCGAATCTCATGGTGATGGAGTCGGCGTGGTGGTAGAAGGTTGCCCTGCCGGATTGCCGCTGAAAGAATCCGATATCCAGAAAGACCTGGACCGACGCCGAACCGGTCAAAGCAAAGTCACCACGACCCGAAAAGAAGGCGACCGGATTAAAATTATGTCCGGCGTTTTTAAAGGCAAGACCACCGGCACGCCTATTTCCATGCGGGTCGACAACAAAGATGCCGACTCCTCAAAATACGAACTGATTAAACACCTGTACCGTCCCGGTCATGCAGATTACACCTATGATGCAAAATACGGGTTTCGGGATTACCGGGGTGGTGGGCGGTCCAGTGCCCGGGAAACCGTCGGCAGGGTTGCCGCCGGAGCCATCGCCAAAAAACTTTTGGCGCGGGATAAAATCACCGTCACCGGATTCACCCGACAGATTGGGCACCACATAGCAGAAACCGTAAACTTCAAGCAAATAGAAAAAAATATCGTACGTTGCCCGGATGCAAAAACCGCTGAAAAAATGGTGACCGCCATTATGGAAGCACGCAAAAAAGGCGACTCACTGGGTGGCGTGGTCGAAGTCGTTGCCAAGGGAGTACCCGCCGGACTTGGCGAACCCGTATTCGACAGACTCGATGCCGATCTGGCCAAGGCGGTCATGTGCATCCCCGCAGTAAAAGGGATGGAGATTGGTGCCGGATTCCAAACCGCCACTATGACCGGGTCGGAGTGCAACGATGTTTTCGTCATGAAAAATAAAAAGGTGACAACTCAAACTAATAATTCCGGGGGGATTCTTGGGGGCATTTCCAATGGCATGGATATTATTGTTAAGTTGGTTGTGAAACCCACTTCATCCATCAACAAAGCACAGGAAACCATCACCCAAAAAGGAAAAAAGTCTGAAATTCGCGTTGAAGGCCGACACGATCCCTGCGTTGCCCCCAGAGCTGTTCCCATTGCCGAGGCCATGGTCGCTCTGACTCTCATGGACCATCTGCTGAGAAACAAAACAGCACGTTTGACCTAACCCTCCGATCGCTATGAGAGTAGGATTTATTCAAAACAAACCCGCGTTTGGTAGCATTCAGAAAAACCTCGACCGGGTTGAAGAGCTTCTTGACGGGCACAGTGCCGACCTGTTTGTTCTTCCTGAACTTTTTGCCTCAGGGTATCAGTTCAAAGATAAAGAAGAGTCACGTAGTTTCGCAGAGCAAGTTCCCGGAGGCCTCACCACCAATGCGCTGACCGCTCTCGCAAAAAAAACCAATGCTTTTATAATCGCCGGTCTTGCCGAAGCCGATGAAAACCATGTGTACAATTCCGCCGTCATCATCGGTCCCAACGGCTATATTGGGAAATACCGCAAGCTCCATCTTTTTGATACAGAAAAGCTCTGCTTCGACTCAGGAAACCTGCCGCTCCAAGTCTTTGATATCGCCAATGCAAAAGTAGGAGTTATGATCTGTTTCGACTGGCGCTTTCCTGAAACAGCCCGGACGCTGGCCCTGTTGGGAGCGGACCTGATCGCCCACCCCTCCAACCTCGTCCTGGCCCATTGCCCTCAGGCAATGATCACCCGTTGCCTGGAGAACCGCGTCTTTGCCGTCACTGCTGATCGGGTAGGAAGTGAAGAACGTATGGGAGCTCTTAAATTTATAGGCCAGAGCCAAGTTGTAGACCCGGATGGAAATATTCTAGTCCGTGCATCCAAAACCGAAGAGGAAGTCCAAATCGTCGAAATCGATCTGGAAAAAGCCCGCGACAAATACCTCACACCCCACAACCACATTTTCAAAGACCGCCGCGAAGATCTCTACCACTAGGCGTGGGGCCAATATGCCATCGCTTTTTCTGGCAGGCAAAGAGTGGTCTCGGCGCAAAGAGCCCTTGCTATCTGCCTCCCCTGCTAAGGGGCTCGGCGGAGGGCCAATAGGGCAAAGCTCGTTAAGCCCTTGAGGTGCCGTTGACTCTTTAACTACACTTTCTAACCTGTCCTCTCAGATAGAGGATGCTTTTTAGGCAGGCTGACTTGAAAGGCTGTGCCCACACCTGGGGTGCTGTCGACAGTCATGCTTCCGCTATGGTGTTCGACTATTTTTTTGCAGATCGCGAGCCCCATACCGGTTCCTCCGTAGGCATTTTTCCCATGCAACCGCTGGAAGAGTTGGAAAATTTTATCCTTATATTTTTCATCAAACCCGATACCGTTATCCTCGATTTTTATTACCACATTTCCATTTCCATCGGGCTGGGCAGAAATGTTGATCACAGGATCAACATCTTCTTTACGGTATTTGAGGGCATTGCCGATCAGGTTCTGAAACAACTGGCGCATTTGAAACGAGTCGGCCTCTATGTCCGGCAATTTATCTACATTTATTGTTCCCCGGGACTCGTTTACCCTGGCCTCAAGGTCTGACAAAGTACCTTCGATAATTTTGTTGCAGTCAATTTTTACAAATGGCGAACTGTAGGTTGTTAACTTTGAAAACAGTAGCAAGTCATCAATTAAATCCTGCATTCGAACCGTGGCCCCCTGCATTCGATTGATATAGTCACGGCTTTTCTCGTCTAAACCCCGATTTAGCTCCCCCAGCCTATCTCCAAACAGTATCACTTTACGGAGTGGTTCCTGCAGATCATGGGAAGCTATGAAGGCAAACTCGCTGAGGTTCTGATTACTTGTCTCCAAAGCGGCGGTACGTTCCCCGACCAGTCTTTCAAGATCGTTGAGGTGCTTATCAAGTTTCATCTGTGCATCGTGGCGTTCCAGTTCGGCTTCAATTCGGTTGGCAAACACCTGCATAATGGCTTGAGGGTCTATGCTTTCTGGTATTTCCGCGTCATGCAGAACCACCAAGAGTCCCCGACCCTTTTTTTCATTGTCATACAATGGCACACCCAGATAGCTTTCCACTCCCATCTCCACCAATAACAGGTCTTTCGGAAAAAGATTTTGAACATCGTTTGGGTAGTAGCAAGCCTTATTACTCACCACGTTTTCACAGGGAGTGTCCTTCAAACCATACTCAAAGTTTTCAGCGAGTGCTCCATTTGCCCAAACTGCGCGGGTCACAACTTTTTCCGGTTTACCTCCAGTCAGTTCTCCAATAAAAGCGTATTTAACACGGAGAGATGTCGCCAGGTTTTTGACAAGTGCTTTTAAAAAATCATCCCCGATCGCGGCCGAGGTCCCCACAACAATCTGCTTGAGCACATCATCAGCATATTTGCGTTCAGAAATATCCTTGAAGACCACAACGGCACCTGCCAGTTTGCCTTCTTCATAGATAGGTGTACTGGTGTATTCAACAGGAAAGCTTGAACCATCTTTTCTCCAGTATATTTCGTTCTTCTCGTTGTATATTTCACCATCACAAAATGCTCAATAAACAGGACATTCGTCAATAGGGTAAGGTCTTCCATCCGACTTGGAATGGTGGATTAATAAATGGGCGGGTTTACCTTTTAATTCTTCCAGAGAATAGCCCAGGAGTTTTTCCGCCATGGGATTGAGAAAGGCTACCTGTCCATCCAGACCCAGACCATAAATTCCCTCCCCCACTGATTCCAGGATAAGACTTCTGGACCTGTTGACCCTGAAAAGTTCGAGCTCAGCAGTTTGTTTCTCGATGGCATTTTCTTTAAAAACCTGTAGCGCTTGACCCATCTCCGACATCTCGTCTCTTCTGCCTGATACCTGAATCGGGATCTCCAGATTACCCTGCACAAGTTCCTGCATAATATGGGTTAAATATTTAAGCGGATTGAGAAGGCGCCTGATACCAATACTGTACACAAGAAATAAAACAAGCACTCCGGAAACCAACAGCAGAAGGTTTGTGAGCATCATGAAGAATGACATTTCATTATGGAAATGTTCTGTAAGGGCTTGCGCTCGGGCATTAACAGTACCCTGAAACTTTTTAATATCTCCCAGGATCAGGCCCTTCTGCTCACCGTAATATTCGCCAAACACCAGCCTTCTTGCTTCGTCCAAATCATTGCTTTCAACTGCTTCCATGGCCTTTACTTCTGTCTCGATCAAGTGGTCAGAGTACCCTTTGGCTTCTTCAATGTAGGCCAAGTCGCTCGGCAAAACTTTAAGCTCCTTCAGTCTTTCAACAGCTTTGTCCCGCGACCGGTTGACATTCACCTCATTCCAGAAATTGTAATAATGAGACATGTCTCCAAACTGTACGTGACGGCGAATTTCATCTGTTAAATAATCAGAACCCCACGCCAGCTTCTCTCCCAACTCCCTCAATTCTGCCTGCTGAGACAATGCACGGCCATGTGCTTTTTCAAGCATATTCATCCGGTAAACAGAAAAACTGACCAGACAAAACAGGCTAACTATAATGATGACTATGTTCCTGAATGTTGAGAAAAGAGACATGGTGACCCTGTTGCTCAGGAGGCGTGTTGTAATCCACTACACCAAACACTGCGTATTTAATGCACAAATATTGTAAGCTCAATACCTCCCATATAACAGCAGGGTTTCCGAAAATTTCCCAGGTCCGCAAATTGCCACACAATTCCAATAGTCTAACCAAAAATAATCGCATTTTATTCACACACACTGACAGCTCTACGTTATGAGGTTTTTTGTTTTATCGAATTCCAGTTCCCATCAAAACTAACCCGAAAAGCCCACTTTCTCTTGCACCTAAACGATATTTGAAATCGCCAATGCATCGGTTAAAATGGGACCCTACGATTAACTTGAAGATATTGGGTTTCCGATAGCGGAAAGAGAAACCCTGTCATTACGGAGAATAGAATGGGTAACGAAAAATCACGGTTTTTGAAAAGAGACGATGGAACTATTTACGATTCGCTGACCAGCGTCACCTGGATGGCAAACGACTCGTGGTTGGATATGGATAAAGAGGTGTCTTACGCAGAAACGGAAGAATACCTGAAAAAAATGAACAAGGAAAAAGTGGGGGGATATGATGACTGGCGCATCCCGACCATTCATGAGGCCTCATCCATTTATGACAAGGACATGTTGAATAAAGATTTTAAGGGTGGCGATATTCATCTCGACTCCATATTTCCCCCTGGCGCGGCGAACTGCACCTGGACCTCATCCATCCGTGGCGAAGAAGCACAAATCCTGTTCTATATGAACGGATGCGCCTATTGGTACGGCAAGGACGACAAAACTATTTCCCACGCAGTACGCCTTGTCCGCCGCGACCCCTAGCCCCACTAGGCGTGGGGCCAATGTGCCGTCGCTTTATTTGGCGAGCAGAGAGTTATCTCGGCTCAAAAAGCCCTTGCTCTCTGCCTCCCCTGCTAAGGGGCCACTAGGCGTGGGGCCAGCACTGCATTGCCCGTCAAGCAGACCAAGTCATCAAGCGCAATACTTTAATAATTCCCCCTGATAAGGGGGATAAAGGGGGTTTGCATAGACCAGCAATTTTTCTGGCGAGTAGAGAGTTATCTCGGCTTAAAAAGTAATTGCTATGTTCCCTCCCGCGGGAGTGGGCTAGCCCCTTGGCAGGGGAGGCTCGCCGGTGGCTAACCAAAACCTAACACCCCAATTCCCAAACAAAGGCTATACTTTCCTTAACAATTGATTAAATCTATTATGAATAAGGTAAGCAGGTATGGCACAAAAACACATTCTCGTTGTAGAAGATGAGGAAGATATTCAGGAACTGCTCAAGTATAACTTAAGCAAAGAAGGTCACCAGGTGCAGTGCGTGGGGTCTGGAGAATCAGGGTTGCAGGAAGCCAGAAAAATATCGCCCGATTTGCTGGTTCTCGATTTGATGCTTCCGGGAATGAATGGGTTGGAAGTATGCCGTCAATTAAAGAACGATTCGAACACAAACCATATCCCCATAATAATGTTGACTGCAAAGGGGGAAGAATCAGATATTGTGATTGGGATCGAGCTGGGAGCGGATGACTATGTCACCAAACCTTTCAGCGTAAAAGTTTTTCTCAGTCGGGTGAAAGCTGTCTTGAGGAGAAAGCAAGGGGACGATTCACCTGAGTCCACGACAATTGTATTTCCCGATCTGGAAATTCATCTGGGAAAATATGAAGTCTATGTAAAAGGACAGTTGGTAAAGTTAACCCTTACTGAGTTTAAAATTCTCGAGTTTCTTGCTCGAAGGCCTGGCTGGGTCTTCACACGCGGTCAAATTGTAGATGCAGTTCGAGGGGATGGGTACGCAATTACCGACAGGGCTATAGATTTTCAAATTGTAGGCTTGCGAAAAAATTTAGGCACCGTTTCGAAATATATCGAAACAGTCCGTGGTGTTGGGTACCGGTTCACAGAAACTTAAAGCCGACCGGGCCACTCCCGTGGGAGGAAATGCAACTGAGCAAGAACTCGTTAAGCCGAGATAACTCTTTTACCCCTGCGGGACACGCGTGACACCCTCTTCATTTGTCTTCATGCCCTGCAAGGGTAAAAGCTAAGGAAGAGTATCACGGCTACCAAATAAAGCGATGGCACGCTGGCCTCGCGCCTGGCGGAGAAAATTATGGCAAAAAAAAGAATTCTCTGGCAACTTTTTCCAACCTATTTACTCATCACCTTCACAGCTATCTTTACCGTAGGCTGGTATGCTCTGGATTCGCTCAGAGACTTCTATTACGACCGAACTGCGGAGGACTTAAAAACCCGGGCCTGGCTGGTCGAACACGATGTTTTAAAAACTTCACCTTCCCTTGATTCCAAACTCCTGAACAAACTAAGCCGGGAACTAGGAGGCAAGACCAATAGCCGGATTACCATTATAGATCCATCCGGTCATGTACTCGGGGATTCGCATGAAGACCCTTCGCGAATGAACAATCATTCAGATCGCCCTGAGTTTAAACCTGCGCTCAAGGGTGGAATAGGCACATCAATTCGGTTCAGCAACACTTTGGAAGAGCGAATGATGTATCTCGCTGTTCCATTAATTTACGAGGGTAAAATTAAAGGTGTTGTTCGAACATCCATTCCCATTACCTTCATCGACCATGCGCTGAGGTCCGTTGAAATTAAAATAGCCAGTGTCGGTCTGATAGTTGGTTTGCTCGCGGCCGGAATCAGCCTGATGGTTTCACGTAGAATCAGTCGCCCCCTCGAAAAAATGAAATCTGTTGCGGAGTCTATTTCAAGAGGTGAACGGAACGAAGAATTATCTATCCAAAGCGATTCCATTGAAATCTGTGCGCTGGCCGATGCTTTCAACCAGATGGTTTCCCAACTGGACAAACGAATCCGCACTATCACCGTTCAGCGCAACGAAAGGGAAGCGGTACTTTCAAGTATGGTGGAGGGTGTGTTGGCTGTGGATGCCCAGGAACTGTTGCTTAGCATGAATCACGCGGCCGCCAGATTAATTGGTGTTGACCCGGGGCAAGCCGAGGGTCGGCCCATCCAGGAGGTCATCAGGAATCCGGCGCTCCTGAAATTCGTGAGCCATACTCTCAAGGGAAGAAAAAATGCGGAAACAGATCTTGCCATAGGAAATGAAAAGTATCTCCAGGCACATGGAGCGGTCCTGCAAGACAGTCAGGGACAAGCGGTTGGTGCAGTCATTGTGCTGAATGACATTACACGGATTCGCCGGTTGGAAACTATTCGCCGTGACTTTGTTGCAAATGTTTCCCATGAATTGAAAACTCCTATTACCCTTGTTAAGGGATTTGTTGAAACTCTTCTACAAGGAGCACTGGGAAATCGCGATGAAGCAGAACGCTTTTTGAAAATCATCGAAAAACAAATTAATCGGTTGGATGCGATTATTGAAGATCTCCTGAGCCTTTCACGTCTTGAACAAAACTCCGATGGCTCTGAAATAATTCTGGGAAAAACCAGGGTCAAGGACATTCTGGAATCAGTCATACAGGATTGCGAATTGAAGGCTTCGGACAAAAACTCAACCCTTCACTTGAATTGCGAAGAAGATTTATGGGCTCAAGTTAACCCCGCTCTTTTAAGCCAGGCCGTAATCAATCTGGTGGACAATGCACTTAAATACAGCGAACCCAACAACCGGGTCGAAATTGAGGTTTCCAAAAATACATCGGAAGTAGTGATCGGAGTACAGGATTGGGGGTGCGGTATCGACTCCAACCACTTACCCAGGTTGTTCGAAAGGTTTTACCGGGTCGATGAGGCCCGCAGTAGGAAGTTTGGCGGAACCGGTCTGGGGCTTGCCATCGTTAAACATATCGCCCAGGCCCACCGTGGTCAAGTTTCCGTAGACAGTACCCCTGGAAAAGGAAGTCGGTTTTCCATCCATCTCCCGATTGCTTAAGTCTGAAAGTTTTTTTCATCGATTTCACCAAACTCTAATTTAGTTCTAACAATTTTCTAACTTGTAATTTCTAAATTAACACAACATATAAAGCTTATATTCAATTTAGGAGGAGTAAAAATGTTAAAAATTCGTTTTATAGCAAGCACATTGGTTCTCTTTATTTTAATGTGGGTCGTTCCCTCAACAGTAATGGCTGAAATGTCCGAGCAAGAACTCAGGCTTCTGGCTTTGGAAGAAAAGCAACAAGCTAATGCCGTGCTTTTGGAAGTGATGAAACGCTTCACCTGGGGTGGAGACCTTCGCACGCGATACCAAATTGACACCCGGGCCCGGACAGGGTCAAACGTGTTGGACCGCAGTCGGTTCCGACTGAGATTTCGACTCAAGGGAAAGGTGCATTTATATAAGGATCTAGATATTGGATTCCGCATCGTAACAGGCAGTTTGGGTAGCCAGGCCTCTACCAATTCTACTTTTGATGGCGGATTCGGAAATAAAGCTTTCGACCTGGATCGCGCTTATTTCAAGTGGAACCCGCACTCTTTTCAACTTACCGGAGGCAAGTTCGCCGTTCCATTTATGAAATCAGAGTTGGTTTGGGATGGCGACATCAATGTAGAAGGCGTCAGCGAAGGGTTCTCTCGTAAAATGGGCGATACAAAATTCGAGGTTGTTCTAGGTCAATTCGTGATAGATGAAATTAACCCTGGCGATGATATTGTCCTATTGGCTTACCAGGGCATTATGGAACAAAAAACTCAATTGGGTAAATTCAAGTTTGCTGTTGCTTACTATGATTATCTAAACCATGAAGACCCGGGCTCAGCCCCGACAGGAGCGGCTTCTAACTCAACGACCTCAGAAGTCAAAGTTGTGGATGTCATGGGGGAATGGTCAGAAAAAATCTGCGGCAAAAAACTCAAGCTATTTGGTGAGTATGCGCAAAATACCGGCACACTCGCAAGTGGAAATGACGACTTGGATACAGCCTGGCAGTTGGGTGCAAAATACGGAAAGTCCGGGAAAAAGTTCGGCGACTACGACCTGAAGTTTATTTACCGCGTGGTCCAGACAGAAGCTGTTCTGGATGCGCTGGCCGACTCGGATTTTCATTCTGGTGTCAATAATGCCAGAGGTTTTGAAGCCGGGGGCGGTATTGGTTTGGCCAAAGGTGTCAAACTTGCCTTCACCTATTTTAATACCCAGGAAGAAAGAGGCACCAGTGATGAAAAACAAACCTTTCAGGCGGATTTGAAGTTCAAGTTCTAGCAAGTTGTTGGCATCACCTTCAATCTCCTCCAAGATTGAATCCAGAAAAACCGTTGTCCCGGCTTTTTCAAGCTGGGCCAGCGGTTTTTTTTGTTTGTTTTCAAGGGTTTCCCTTAAATTTTATCTCCTAACACAAATCTAACACTGGGCAGTTATAAATCTAATAAAGAGCGGCTAGATTGTCTTTAATAAAAACAGCCATCTTTTAAGGAGCAGGCAATGATGAAAAAAATAGGAATTATTTTACTGGTTTTAGTCTGGGCGGGTTCTGCTTTTGCCGGACCTATTGAGGTAGATCCCGAACTCTCGGCCTATGGCAAACAGCGAGGGATCAGCGGAAATCTTTCCAGCGTGGGATCAGACACCTTGAATAACCTAATGACGTTGTGGAGTGAAAAATTCAAGCAGTTTTATCCCAATATAAATATTCAAGTCGAAGGCAAGGGCTCCTCTACAGCCCCTCCGGCTCTGATTTCCGCCACCGCACAACTAGGCCCGATGTCCCGTGCGATGAAGCAAAAAGAATTGGACGCTTTTGAATCCAAATTCGGCTACAAGCCCACTCCGGTTCGTGTGGCAGTCGATGCCCTTGCGGTTTTTGTCAACAAGGATAACCCGATCAAAGGATTAAATTTAAAACAGGTCGATTCGTTGTTCTCGAAAAGCAGAAGGCGGGGCCATAAAGAAGTGGAAACCTGGGGCGACCTTGGGGTTACAGGAAACTGGGCCAGCCGACCCATCAGCGCGTATGGACGCAACTCTGCTTCCGGCACGTATGGTTTTTTCAAAAAGCTGGTCATGAAAAAAGGTGACTATAAAGATGAAGTGAAAGAGCAGCCCGGTTCCGCTTCCGTGGTTCAGAGTGTCAGTGTCGATCCGTTTTCAGCCGGGTACAGTGGAATCGGTTACAAAACCGCAAGTGTTCGGGCTCTGCCTTTGGCCGAAACCGGGACAAATTTTGTAGAGCCTTCAGCACAGAACGCTCTGGCAGGAGAATACCCTCTGGCCCGATTCCTGTACATCTATGTGAACAAGGCTCCAGGGAAACCTCTTGATCCTTTGACTCAGGAATTTGTCAAAATGATTCTTTCCAAAGAAGGCCAGCAGGTGGTCGTCAAGGGAGGCTATTTCCCAATCGCAAAAGCTGTGACCGATGAGGATATAAAAAAAATCACAGCGACTATGACCAATTGATTGAATGAACGACAAAACACAGTCCATTGAGTCCGACCAGGAGTCCTCGAGATCCGGTCGGGCTTTTTTCGGCAAGAGTCTTGTCCAACGCCAGTTTACCGATGGAATAGCCCGAGGCGTAGTCACAGCCGGGGGCTGGACCATCATCGCATCCATTCTCGCTATCCTTTTTGTTATTGTTGCGGAAGTTTACCCGCTCTTTAAAAAACCTTCAGTATCTCTGGTCTCAGAATTTAAAGTGCTGAGCGCGCCATTGGCAATTGGCATGGATCCTTATCATGACAAAGCCTATACGGTGGAAACCGATGGCATTCGATTTTATTCCCTGCAGGAAAACAAATTTGAATCCCAACCCGAACTGCCCGAATGGGATTCAGTGCGGGTCACAGGTGTTTCCCCTTCCATGCGGAACTTTCCCGTGCTGGGTCTTTCTGATGGCAGGGTCTATCCGATTAATATCGAGTTTCGTCCGGTTTACGATTCCAATAGCCAACGCACTATTGAACCGCAACTAAAAGCTGAATCTCCGATTCAGGTCCGCACCGATGGCTCCCCCGTTACTTTATTGACCCATATTAAAAATGAAAAAGGATACAAAATTGCCGCCCAGTCTGGCTCAGGCCAGGTTTCTCTGATCCATGTCCGATTGCGTAAAACTATGATGGGAACCACCCGTAAAACCATGTCACAGGAAGAGATTGCTGTTCCAGGGGAAATCACGGCGATGGTTTTTGATGAAGCTTATAACAGTCTTTTGCTGGGAACTTCCTTTGGCCAGATATTTCGGATCGATCTGGAAGACTCTCAAAATCCGGCCCAATTGATCGGAGCAACCAGCAAACCAGGAATAGCTGTGACGCATATGGGTTTTGTTCTTGGAGGATACACCCTGGTTGTGACCGATTCCGAAGGTTCGGTGAATTCTTATCAACTGGAGAAATCCGAGACTGCAAAATTTTCGCTGAAGAAAATTTATAGCTTTCCATCACACAAAAACCCACCACGGTTTTTCAGTTTTTCACTGCGCAATAAAGGATTCCTGACCGGCTCAAAAGAAATAATCCGATTGCATTATGGAACAACTGGGGACACCCAGCTTTCCGTTGCGGGAAACACAAACTACAGGACAGCAATTTTAGCCCCGAAATTTGACGGAATATTGGCCGCTGATAATTCGAGGACTCTATACCGCTGGAAAATGGAAAACCCTAATCCGCAAATTTCCCTGGCGGCTTTGTGGAATGAAATCTGGTATGAAGGCTATAAGGAACCTTCCTACGTTTGGCAATCCACGGGAGGCACGGATGAATTCGAATCCAAATTCAGTCTGGTGCCCTTAATATTTGGAACTTTAAAAGGAACGCTATATGCCATGTGTTTTGCGGTACCGCTGGCTTTGTTCGCTTCCTTTTATGTGTCCCAATTTATGAGTCCTGATTTGAAACGGATCATCAAGCCTACTATCGAAATCATGGCGGCACTTCCCAGTGTGGTGCTTGGATTTTTTGCCGCTCTGATTATTGCTCCTCAGGTAGAAACGTTTTTGCCGGGAATCATGATCATGCCGATAGTAGTAACTGTTTTGATTGTGATCGCTTTACTGGTTTATGAAATTTTTCCCGGTTTGCAATTTATGGCAAAAGGAGGCAGGGAAATTTATTTGCTGGTCATCATTACCTTTCTGGCAGGGGTTATTTCTTTCTATGGGGGAACTTTAATCGAATCCTCACTCTTGTTGGGTGATCACCGAATATGGCTGAAGCAGGTTTTTGATGTGACTTACGACCAGAGGAATGCGCTGGTAGTGGGTCTGGCGATGGGCTTTGCTGTTATCCCTATCATATTTACCATCGCGGACGATTCCCTGTCCAATGTTCCGGAGCATCTAAAAGCTTCTTCACTCGCATTGGGGGCCACTCTTTGGCAGACGGCACTCAAAGTGATTCTCCCAACCGCTAGTCCGGGAATTTTTTCGGCCATCATGATCGGATTCGGGCGGGCGATTGGCGAAACCATGATTGTGCTCATGGCAACGGGAAATACCCCGGTTATGGATTGGAGCATGTTTAATGGTTTCCGGGCTTTGTCTGCGAATATAGCCGTGGAACTACCGGAAGCGCCAGAAGGGGGAACTCTATTTCGCATTCTTTTTCTGGCGGCGTTTCTGTTGTTTGTCATGACGTTTTTTATTAACACCCTGGCAGAGCTGGTGCGTTTGAGATTGCGAAAACGCTATCAAGGTCTTTAAGGTGGGTAAGTAATGCTTGATGTCGGAAAAAAAATCTGGAAACGCGGAGACCTGTTCATCTGGATGACGGGAGCGGGTCTTGCGCTGTCTCTCATTATGACCACCGCCTTGCTTGTCGCTATTGTGGTGAATGCGGCGGGTTCTTTCTGGCCTGGTGAGGTCCGCATCCTGAATCTCACTGACGGCTCGTCTATTTTGGGGATGCAGGTGGGTCGGGAAAAAATCCCCAACTTTGGGTCGCCTGACGAAAAACCAGATCGCTATCGCGTTCAGATCAAGAAGGCCAATCGGGATATCTATGGTTCCGATTTTGTCTGGGTCGATGAAGACACAATAAAAACCATGCAGGTCCCGGAAAAGGTAGTGGTGGTGGAACGCAGGGAGTGGGGCTATTTTTTCGGATTCATCAAAGAGATTCGTGATGGAGACAAGGTAATTGCCCGCGGAACAACAGAAGGACTAAAAGTCGTGCAAAATCTTTTGCCTGATGTGGAGGCACGAAATAAACAAATAAAAAAAATCGCGGAAAAGGAAATCGGCGCCATCAACTACAAATTGGAGCGTGTACGCTTAAAATTAAAGAAGCTTGCCTTGGAAGGTGTAACCAAGGGAGCGAATGTGGATGCCTTGAATCAGGAGATTCCAGAATGGCAATCCCAATATAATACGCTTGAGAAAAAATTGCATGAACTCCGCTCTTCGCAAACCGTGAAAATAGTTTTTCAAACCGTAGAGGGCCGTGAAAAACCTCTTGCGCTTTCCCAGGTGCTGGACATTTACAATCCCAACCCGTTTTCATTGCTGGATAAAATAGGCCATTTTATAAAGAGGGCCTACAATTTTTTCTGGGACGATCCACGAGAAGCCAATACTGAGGGTGGGGTTTTCCCGGCTATTTTCGGTACCGTTTTGATGGTGCTGATGATGAGCTTGTTAGCGACTCCACTAGGAGTTCTGGCCGCGTTTTATCTGCGGGAATATGCCAGACAGGGAACCATGATCAGTATAGTGCGAATCTCGGCAAACAATCTGGCCGGAGTTCCTTCTATTGTGTTTGGCGTATTTGGAGTCGGTTTTTTCATTTATTTTATAGGTGGCTCAATCGACCAGATGTTTTTTCCCGAGGCACTACCTAGCCCGACTTTTGGAACCGGGGGTATTTTGTGGGCATCGCTCACCATGGCTTTGCTCACCGTTCCCGTGGTGATTGTCTCGACCGAGGAAGGTCTGGCGGCAGTGCCTAAAGGCATTCGCGAAGCCTCCATAGCCTTGGGGGCAACTCAGTTTGAAACTATTTGGCGGGTGGTATTGCCTGCTGTCATGCCTTCCATTTTAACCGGACTCATTCTTGCCATGGCCCGGGCCGCAGGAGAAGTCGCGCCTTTGATGATCACCGGGGTGGTGAAACTGGCCCCTTCCCTGCCTATCGATGGTTTGTGGCCTTTCATCCATCTGGAACGGAAATTTATGCATCTTGGATTTCATATTTATGATGTCGGGTTTCAGTCGCCTAATGTCGATGCCGCCCGACCCATGGTTTTTGCGACAACTTTGTTGCTCATCTTGATGGTTATTCTTTTAAACATGGCGGCAATCTTCTTAAGAAACCGCCTGCGAAAACAACTCACCGCTTCAGCGGTCTAAAGCAACTAAAGGAAAAAATGTCCGTAATAAAAGACAGAACTCGCAAATTAGAACCCGCATTCTCTAACAACGGGAATATTAAAAATTCCGAGTCCCTACATGATCAGAAGGTCATGATCGAAATTGAAAATGTGGATTTTTTCTACGGTGAAACTCAGGCACTCAAAAATATCAATATGCGTCTTCCTGAAAAGAAAATCACCTCTTTCATTGGCCCTTCCGGGTGCGGCAAGTCCACCCTGCTTCGTTGCCTCAACCGCATGAATGATCTGGTGGACAACACGCGCTTGCAGGGAGTAATACGAGTCGATGGAAGGGATACGATGGACCCTGCTCTGGATGTCAGCGAACTGAGAAAGAACGTTGGCATGGTATTTCAAAAATTCAATCCGTTTCCAAAAACCATTTTTGAAAATGTCGCCTACGGGCCCCGCATCCACGGGATGAAAGACAAAAAAAAATTGCGAGAAATTGTCGAAAAAAGCCTGAAGTCGGTTGCCCTCTGGGATGAAGTCAAGGACCGGGTCGACTCCACCGCGCTGGCCCTGTCAGGGGGTCAGCAACAACGGCTTTGCATCGCCCGAGCTATTGCCGTAGAACCAGAAGTACTCCTTATGGACGAGCCCTGCTCGGCCCTGGACCCGATCGCGACTGCTAGAATTGAGGAGCTGATGGTCGAATTGAAAAAACATTACACCATTGTGATTGTGACCCACAATATGCAACAAGCCGCCCGGGTAGCGGACTTTACTGGATTCCTGTTGCTGGGAGAGTTGATTGAATTTGGTCCGACTGAGAAATTATTCACCAATCCTTCTGTTCCTAAAACAGAAGATTATATAACCGGTCGATTCGGTTAGAGGACAAAAAATGTCGCGACATGCCATACACCTTGAAAAAGCTATTGATGAACTCAAGCACTTAATTCTTTCTTTAGGCTCCGATGTGGAGGAAAGCGTCAGGCTTTCGGTCCAATCTCTGGATCAAAGAAAACCCGAACAAGCAAAAGAAGTTATTGCGGCGGATTACGCCATTGACCAGCGGGAAGTATATATCGAAGAGGAATGCCTGAAAATTCTGGCTCTTCACCAACCTGTGGCCAATGACCTCAGGCTTATCATTGCCATTTTAAAAATCAATAATGACCTGGAAAGAATTGCTGATCTTTCTGTGAACATTGCCAAGCGTGCGGTTTACCTCTCTGGCGAGGCAAAGGTTGACCTTCCTTTTGATCTGCAAAAAATGGCAGAGAAAGTTCAATCCATGTTGAAACGTTCACTCGATGCAATGGTAAACCGTGACGAAAAGCTCGCACGCCGGGTTTGCGAAGATGATGATGAAGTCGATGCCATGAACCGCGAAATGTATGTTTGCGTGGAACAAGCTATAAAAAAGGACATCGAAAATTTGAACAGTTATATTCAACTGCTCTCTGCTTCTCGTTACCTGGAACGAATGGCGGACCATACTACCAACATCGCCGAAGATGTGATCTATCTGGTAACAGGAGAAATCATCCGCCACGGCAACCCAGCATAACCACCAGGCGTGGACCCAGCTAGTAATAGCTTTGCCGACAGCAAAAGTTTACCTCGGCACAAAGAGCCCTTGCTATCTGCCTCCCCTGCTAAGGGGCTAGGGATAGTCGTCTCCCTTGCTGGGGGGTGCGATTTTGACATTGGGGACCTGCAGGCCGAAAAAGGGAGTCAACGCATTGGGGACCGACAGTTTCCGGTACAGGACATGAAACTCCGCATCGGAAATATCCGGCTTTAGCAATTGCTGAACCTGTTCGGCTGATACAATCTGTTGTGAAGGCTCATCAAACATCGTGACTCCAACACCCACCCAATGGGTATGGACAAACTGTTGTTGCACCAGGCTCTCCACGCCAGTGCTGTATTGCATGGCTTTTTTGATGATATGCTGGGCGAGGTAAGCAGGAACACATCGTCCCACTGCTATCACTTTCGAAGTCTCGCCCATGGGATACACCCTCAAGGCCACACGTGTAGAACCCAACTCTCCAAATTCCTTGAAGACCTGTTTTCTTTGTTTGCGGAAAGATTTGGAGATAAAACCTTCGATTTTGATACGTTTTTTATCTACCGGCTCGCATTTTTCCTCTGCAAATACGGGAGACGCGCCTACCAGTCCCAAAATCATCAAAACAGGAATACCCCGCCTCATGAAGCACCTCAATAACTGACTAAACCGTTCTTTTTTATAGTGCATAATCAATTTCCCTGTTTCTCCGGTTAAAGGCAAATCCTCTGTTATAATATATGGACGCTTTGCTTCCCCCTATGGGGACTTTTGTTTATTTATGAATTCTTCAGCGCTTTGCTCGCTTGAAAAATAGTATTCTTTACCATCAATAGTTTTTTTAATCGCTTCAGATTTTGGGATATACACCCCGTTGTTGGGGTCCATGACCATTTCTGTGGGTTCTTGCTCTGCGGACGAGCTTTTTCCCGGAAAAAGCGCACGCGCGACAAGAATCAGCAGGATTACGGCAATTCCAAATAATGCTAAACGGACCATTTCGCCATTTTAAAGTTTTGCCAGCCGAATATCAACCCGGTAAATGGCGGCAAAACAAGCATTGATATTTAACAGGAAAATTCCTGATCCATGACCGACGAAACAACATTTGAGTTGGATAAACCAGATAAGTCCATGGTGCCGGCGATCCGGCCCACTAAAGGAGATCTGGTCCCGCGTGATCCTTTTCAAGCTTACCTGCAGGAAGTCCGCAAATACCCGGCCCTGACAGCAGAAGAGGAAAAAGAGCTGGCCATTCGCTATCAAGAAACCGGTGACCTCGAAGCCGCCTATAAACTGACCACTGCCAACCTGATGCAGGTTATTAAAATTGCCATGACTTTCAAGCGCGAATGGCAAAACCTGATGGACCTGGTTCAAGAGGGCAATGTTGGCCTGATGAAAGCGGTTAAAAATTTCGACCCTTTTCGAGGGGTGCCTCTTTCCGCCTATGCGACCTGGTGGATCAAATCGTATATCCTGAAACATATTCTCGACAACTGGCGACTGGTGAGGGTGGGCACCACCAACGCACGGCGAAAACTGTTGTTCAACTTGAAAAAGGAAAAAGAAAAGTTGGAGCAACAGGGGTTTGACCCCACCACCAAACTGCTGGCCGAACGATTTGGAGTGGACGAGGGAGAAGTCATTGACGTCTCCGCAAGCATCGGCGCGATGGATGTTTCCATTGATACTCCGTCTCGTCCCGACAGCACCATGACCCCTGCGCAAACCCTTTCCCAGGGCGGACAGTCCGTCGAAGAAAATGTGGAATTGAAACAGTTCCGGCAGATTCTCAATGAAAATATTGAGAATTTCAAAACCGGGCTGAATCCCAACGAAATAGAAATTCTCGACAAACGTATTCTTTCCGAGGACCCTTTATCGCTCCAGGAAATTGGCGACCAGAGAGGGGTCACTCGAGAAGCAGTGCGTCAAGCCGAACAACGGTTGTTAAAAAAATTTAAAACTTATATTGAAGAGAAAATGCCGGAAGCGGCAGACTATTTTACAAACTGAGGAGGAGTGTTATGAGTACCCGGATTGAAACTGACAGCATGGGAGAGATCGATGTCCCGGCCAACAAGTATTATGGAGCCCAAACCGCGAGATCATTGATCCATTTTGATATCGGCATTGAAACCATGCCGCGCGAAATCATCCGAGGGATGGGCATATTGAAGAAGGCTTCGGCCATGGTCAATGCTGAACTGGGACTCTTACCTGAAAATATCAAAGACTTGATCTGCCAGGCCGCCGATGAAGTGATCGAAGGAAAACTGGATGAACATTTTCCCCTGAGAGTCTGGCAAACCGGCAGTGGAACTCAATCCAACATGAACTCCAACGAAGTTATCGCCAACCGGGCTATCGAAATAGCGGGAGGGACTATCGGCTCGAAAGACCCGGTGCACCCCAACGACCATGTCAACAAGGGGCAGTCTTCCAACGATACCTTCCCCACAGCAATGCATATCGCCGCAGTAGAGCGCATTCGAGACATACTCATCCCCTCGGTATCAACCTTGGCCAAATCGTTCCGAAAAAAAACCGATGAATTTCAAGACATCATAAAAATTGGCCGCACCCATTTGATGGACGCGACCCCGCTTACCCTGGGCCAGGAGTTCAGCGGATACACCACGCAGTTGGAATACGCGCTCGACCGCATTAATGGTTGCATGCCCAGAATGTATCAGATCGCGCTGGGCGGAACCGCAGTGGGAACCGGCCTCAACTC
>Ga0209044_1000006_pt1 | contig 212824 bp, 179 predicted proteins | sample SaaInlV_130m_DNA_FD_184655 | JGI IMG/M metagenome (GOLD analysis project Ga0209044, IMG submission 184655) | Marine microbial communities from expanding oxygen minimum zones in the Saanich Inlet - SI037_S4LV_130m_DNA (SPAdes) (version 2) | ecosystem: Environmental > Aquatic > Marine >... | reverse complement strand
AAATTGAAAAAAAATTACAATACGATGATTTTGAAATATTTCGTTTCAGAGACTTGCGTTTTGAAGGAGATATAGGTAAACGCGTCATTTTACGATATTCAGACCGTAAAGACCTCCAAATCAAATGGCGGCGGGCGTTAAGAGGCGGACATACTTTTAACAATGCACCACGATTTGAAATTGCAGCTTACGAATTGCAGAAATTATTCTTGGATGAAAGTGACTTTGTTGTCCCGCCTACTTTGGCAAGATGCTATTCATTTGAGGAATACAAAACCATTGAAGCGGACTCGGACCCTACATTTAATAATCCTGATATTGTTTTGGTCATGATGCAATACTGGCTAAATGAGGTGACGGTTGGTGGGGAAGTATATAACAAGAAAAAATTTAATAGTGATTCTCTTTATGCAAAACATTTTGCCAACACGAATATCATGACCTATATCATTAATCACCAAGATAGCAACGAAGGGAACCTGCTTACATCTACCGATGAGAAAAATCCCCGCGTATTTACGGTCGATAATGGTGTGACGTTTAGTAGTCCAAAAAGCAATCGTGGCGCCAAATGGAAATACATCCGGGTGAAACGCTTACCTAAGAAAACAATCGATCGATTAAGTTCACTTACTTCTGAACAACTTCACGAAAAGATGGGTGTTATTGCCCAATTTGAATTTGCTGATGGTGACATAAAATCTGTTGATCCAACAAAAAATATTAACCCGAATAAAGGTGTTCGCCAAGAGGGAAATGTGATTCAACTAGGATTAACAGCAAAAGAGATAAAAGCTGTAGAAAAAAAGATTAATTACATTTTAAAACAGAATAAAAAAGGCAAATACGAACTCTTTTAATATCCGCGCTCGAGGAGCCATTTCTGTCCTTCGGTGGATCTGAAAAACCGTTCCCGAAAAATGGCATCTTTTTCAGATTTAAATTTTTCCGAATGAATTATTTGCCATGGCCGATTATCGCGAGTTGCTTTTACATTACGCGAATTATGTTGATTCAGTTGTGATTTTAGGTTTTTGCAATGGCCAACATATCGATGTTTACCATCTTCAGATTTGATGATGTAAGTAAAATGCATTTTTATTGTGCCCGAGACTGGAATCCCTGCCTGCCGGCAGGCAGGGAACCAGCAATTCATAAATTCATTCCATCCATCCATTCACGCCCAACCCCAGATTTTAAATATCGTTCTCTTGTTATAGCTTCTTCTCGGATTTTAAACTTTTCAGAATGGATAATTTTCCAAGGACGAGATGCTTTGGTAGCTTTCACATTCCTTGAATTATGTTGATTCAAACGCGATTTAAGATTTTTACAATGGCCAACATATCGGTGCTTTCCATCGATTGATCGAAGTACATAGGTATAATACATAGCTGTGCCCGAGACTGGAATCGAACCAGCACGTCTGTTAAGACACACGGACCTGAACCGTGCGCGTCTACCAATTCCGCCACCCGGGCATAAAACAGTACTTTAAAATTACATTTTTGGATATAGATTCGGCAAGGAATAAACTTGTATAGACAAAGGCTAATTCCGTATTTTTGCCGTCAGAAATTTGCCTATGAATAAACAGATTGCCGCCACCAATCGCAAAGCCTACCACGAATATCATATATTGGATAAATTCGAAGCCGGTATTGAATTATTGGGAAGTGAGGTCAAAAGCCTCAGGGAAGGTAATGCCAATTTAAAAGAAGCTTATGTCGTGATCCGGAAAGGACAGGCATGGATTGTTGGTGTACATATAAGCCCTTATTCTCACACTGGTTTCGAAGGGCCTGAAGCAGTAAGAGATCGACGACTATTACTTCATAAACGTGAGATTGATAAAATTAAATTGTCTTTGGATCAAAAAGGATTAACGGCGGTTCCATTGCAAATCTATTTCAATACTAAAGGATGGGCTAAGCTGGAGGTTGGAATTGCAAAAGGTAAAAAGACATATGATAAAAAAGCTTCAATTCGTGAACGCGATATTAAAAGGGACACTCAAAGAGAATTACGGAATAGATAATGACATTTTTAAGTATAGATAAACAATGGGAACTCATCAGCCGAGGTGCTGAAGAAATTATTCCCAAAGAAGAACTCAAGAAAAAATTAGAAAAATCGAAGGTTTCCGGTACGCCCTTAAACATAAAGTTGGGCTGTGACCCCAGTCGTCCAGATCTTCATGTTGGTCATGGCGTTGTTCTTCGGAAATTGCGACATTTCCAGGATTTGGGTCATCAAGCGATTTTAGTCATTGGTGACTTTACGGCTATGATAGGCGATCCTTCCGGGCGAAATAAAACACGGCCACAACTCACTTTAGAAGAAGCAAAAGCAAACGCTGAATCCTATATCGAACAAGCTGGTCATATCCTTGATAGTGAATCAATAAAAATCGTTTATAATTCTACTTGGCTGAATAAAATGCTTTTTAGTGATGTGATTAGACTCTCCAGCCATTATACAGTAGCGCGAATGTTAGAACGGGATGATTTTACTAAGCGTTACCAATCTGAAATTCCAATTTCCATCCATGAATTTATGTATCCGTTGGCGCAAGGGATGGATTCGGTTGAATTAAAAGCGGATGTTGAATTGGGTGGGACTGATCAGAAATTCAATTTATTGGTGGGACGTGACCTCCAGCGCGAATACAATCAAGCACCTCAAGCAATTATTACATTGCCATTATTAGAGGGGACTGACGGCGTGGAAAAAATGTCGAAATCTTATGGGAATGATATTGGCCTCACAGATTCTCCCGAAGATATGTATGGAAAATCCATGTCTATTTCTGATGAAATGATTGAAAAATATTTTATATTGGCAGCCGATGCAGATACTGAGACAGTATTAAAAGTGCATCAACAATTGGAGGACCCATCCATAAATCCTCGTGATATAAAGAGGGAATTGGCTAGAGCCATCGTTGCATTATATCATGGAAACGACGCTGCTCTATCGGCAGAACAATATTTTGACCGCGTGGTTGTAAATAAAGACATCCCGGATGAAATGGATGAGGTGGTATTAAAAGAAGACGAACTTTTAATCGAGATTATTACGGCAGAAGGATTAACGAAAAGTAAAGGTGATGCACGGCGAATGCTTAAGCAAGGTGCAGTTCGAGTCGAAGGCGAAAAAATATCTGACATGAATCACATGTTATTTAAAAGAAAAGAAGTTGTTATTAAAGTTGGTAAAAGAAGATTTTTGAGGGTAAAATGAGAAATTGGTTATTCGTGCCGATCGCAATCGTATTTATATTTATAGGATGTTCAACGTTGCAAAGCCAACCGCGTTTGGTTGTATTTATATCCGTTGATCAAGGGATGCCTGGATTGCTGGAGAAATATGATCATTTATTTACGGGTGGATATCGTTGGCTGAAAGATAATGGCGTTCAATTTAGCCAAGCCTATCACGAGCATGGTTATACATCAACGGGCCCGGGGCATTTCGTGCTTTCCTCAGGTCGCCATCCTGGTAAAGGTGGTGTATTTATGAACGATTGGTATGATAGAGATTCACAACAAGAATGGTATTGCGTTCAGGATACGACATCCACTGTTTTAAAAGATGGGTCTATGGGACGGTCTTACCAAAATATAAAAACAGACGCGTTAGGTGATTGGCTGAAGAATGCCAATCCAAAGTCAAATGTAATTTCTGTGGCGGGGAAGGACAGGTCATCCATTTTATTGGGAGGGAAAAATCCAGACGCAGCGCTTTGGTATGATCGGGCAGGCGGTTGGACGACTTCTACTTATTATAATACAAAATTACCGCGGTGGGTGAAAAAGTTTAACTCCAGATTGAACATTGGGTCTTACGTCGATTCTACTTGGGGACGTCTCGTTAGTGAAGATGTTTACACCACCAATACGAGGGCTGACAATTATTATGGTGAGTCCGACTGGACAATGGCGAATGGATATAGTCCAACCTTTCCTATTGAATTCAAGGAAATGGGCTTGGAGGATGTTGTTGGTTCATATCTCTATACACCTTTTGGAGACAATACTGTATTAAAGCTTGGCCTTTCAGCAGTAGATAAATACAAGATGGGGAAGGATAAGAATCCGGATATTTTATTTTTGGGGCTTTCTGCAACAGATGGCGTTGGTCATAGCTTTGGTCCTCATTCTCATGAACAATTGGATAATTACCTTAGATTAGATAAAAATTTGGGTGAATTCATTCAAATGCTGGAATCAAAAGTGGGGACTGGAAATGTGCTTTACGTTTTATCTAGTGATCATGGCGCATTCGGTTTGCCCGAATATTTACAGTCCCAAGGAATTGATTCAGGTCGGATTCCTAAGCCGAAACGTGACTCCCTTTTTACTCTAGTAACCAATGAAATTGATAAACAAATTGGTCCGGGAAAGGTTACCCGATATGGCAACTTTTTTTATTACAATAATTCGATTAATCCAATGGAGCGGGAAGTGGCGACAGAAATTTTAAAATCCCATTTATCTAAATTGGAAGGGATTCATACTGTTATCACAAAAGAGGATATGTTAAAGGGTGGAAATAGTGTTTTTAAAATGCGATTAAAAAATATGGTTCATCCTGAGAAAAGTCCGGATGTATATCTTATTACCAAAAAATACTGGACATGGAAATATCCAGTAGGCGCAAGTCACGGTTCACCTTATGATTATGATGCCCATGTACCATTGATATTCGCCCGAGGCGGCCAAAAAGCAATAGTGAAATCGGTTCGTGTTAAGACAGTGGATATTGCCCCGACAGTTGCAAGAATATTAAAAATAGATTTTCCGAAGTCAATTGATGGCGAAGCTCTATCGATTGAATAATTTTGATTTATACAATTTAAATATTTTGTTTTTTATCGCAGACAAATTATGAAATTGTATGAATTTGGTGTTTTTATAATATTATAAATCGGGTAAGTTTGCAGCCGATTTATAACCTCTAAATGAAGGAGATGACATGCAAGAAAATGTCATAGAATTTACCTCAGTTAATTTTGAGGCTGAAGTATTGAAGTCCGAAAAACCTGTGCTCGTAGATTTCTGGGCAGAATGGTGTGGACCTTGTCGTGCAATTGCACCCGTAGTTGACGAAGTTGCCAATACCTATAACGGAAAAGTAAAGGTTGGCAAATTAAACGTGGACAATGAGAATCAATTGGCCACACAATTTGGCGTTCGGAGTATTCCGGCGTTATTAATTTTCAAAGATGGTGCAGTTGTTAACCAAATTATTGGCGCTGTACCCAAAACCAGAATAACTGAATTACTAGAAACAGTTATTTAATTAGTTGATAAAATGAATCGAAAAGTTATCATTATCGGTTCGGGGCCTGCCGGATTAACAGCGGCATTATATACAGCCCGAGCTAATTTGAATCCATTGGTATTAGAAGGTAATCAGCCTGGTGGTCAATTGACCATTACCACTGATGTGGAAAATTATCCCGGATTTCCTGAGGGAATCATGGGCCCGGAACTTATGGAAAAGTTTCGTGAACAAGCCGTGCGGTTCGGTGCTGAATGCCATTTTAAACATGTCACAAAAGTTGATTTCAGTGAACGCCCATTCAAAGTATGGGTAGGTGATGAAGAATACACCGCTGATTCAATTATTATTGCCACAGGCGCAACGGCAAAAATGCTTGGACTTGAGAGCGAAAAAGAGCTCATGGGTTATGGTGTTTCTGCATGTGCTACCTGTGATGGATTTTTCTTTCGCGATAAGAAAGTTCTTGTTATTGGCGGTGGAGATTCAGCTATGGAAGAAGCAAATTATCTTACAAAATTTGCGTCTGAAGTTGTTATCGTACATCGTCGTGAGGAGTTTCGCGCATCCAAAATTATGGTTGATCGTGCTTTAGAAAATCCGAAGATTAATGTGGCTTGGAATTCAAGTCTTATTCAAATCCATGGGACTAAAGAAAAAGGTGTTCATGGTGTTGAATTAAAAGATACACAAACAGGTGAAACGCGTGATGAAGCCTGCGATGGTGTATTTATGGCTATTGGACATAAACCGAATACAGATTTATTCGGTGAGATTTTAGATTCTGATCAAACTGGATATTTGGTTACCAAAAACGGCAGTTCGGCTACCAATTTGGAGGGCATATTTGCCTGTGGAGATGTCCAGGATCATGTGTACCGACAGGCTATAACCGCCGCCGGTACCGGCTGTATGGCAGCCATTGATGCAGAACGATTTTTAGAAAGCCAACATAGCTAAATAACTTTTCGATTCATCTTTTTACTGAAATAGGAGAAAAAGATGAATGATCGAGGTACTTCCATATATGATATCCAGGGGATAAAAAAATCCTACGGAAATCATACTATATTAAATATTCGCCGTTTGGAATTCCATCGCGGAACGATTTACGGTATCATTGGACCTATTGGTTCAGGGAAATCCACCCTTTTCAATATATTGGCCGGTTTGAAAAAACCCAATGAAGGTGTTGTCAAATATGATGATGCTGAATTTGAAACCAATTGGATGGGTAAACTCAAGACTATACCTGAAATTGCATTGGCTAATATTGATTCAATTCCCAAAGGGTCAAAAGTTTCTGACGTTATTAAATCAATGGATAAAAATCGTCTAGAAAAACGCGCTGCCAAATATTTCAACAATGGATCATTGCCGTTTTTACTTAACCGTAAAGTGAGTGATTTATCTCCGGGAGAACTGGCTTGGATAAATATGATTATTGCTGTAGAAAGTGATCCGCGTGTATTAATGATTGATGATTATGGTGTATTCTTTGACACCAACATGGAATCAGATTTTCGCAAAAAACTTATCCGAATGAATAAAGATTTGGGTACAACCATAATAGTAGCAGCGCCATCTGATCAAAATATTAAACGGATTGCTTCCGTTTTAATATATTTGGACAATGGACACATTTCTAAAATACGGCCCGGTGCAGGCAGAGGGAATTTTCGACAGGAACGTGAAAGGCAACCAAGCAGGCGCAGGCAAAGAAACAATCGTTAATCAATTAAATTAACGTAAATTTTACTTATGCAGCGAATTAACCGAAGCAATTCAGAAAGAATCATTTCCGGCGTTTGTGGCGGTGTGGCGAAGTATTTTGGCATTGATCCAACTATCGTTCGTTTAGTTTGGGTGTTTTTTACACTTTTCGGTGGTGCAGGATTATTGGCCTACATTATTGCTGCCATAATGATTCCAGACGAATTGACACAAAGCACTTCAATTAATTTTGATTCTATTAAAAACAACCCATTATGGGGAGTTCTGTTAATTTTAATCGGAATAATTCTGTTTTTTAGATATGACCATATTTTATTCATGGTTTGGGATACTTTTTGGGATAACCTTTTAAATGTATTTTTGGTAATGTCTTTAGTTGGCGTGGGTCTTTACTTTCTTTATTCTAAAACCAATGAAGCCAAAGAGGTGAATAGTAATGACAAAGTGTGGGAATTACTTCATCTATCTATCTTGGATAAAAAGCTTGCGGGTGTATGTGGCGGATTTGGGCAATCGCTTAATATTGACCCTACCATTGTACGAATTTTATGGGTATTTGGTACTTTTATGAGTATTGGCGTTGGCGTCTTGCTGTATATTTTTTTAGCACTTGTTCTACCAGAACGAACTATTACACCTAAGGATATTTAGATAATGGAATTAAATCGTTTCAAAGAAATAACTACCAGATTCGCGGATAAAAAAGTCCTTGTTGTGGGTGACCTAATGTTGGATACGTACCTTTGGGGGCATGCAGATAGAATTTCACCGGAAGCGCCTGTGCCAGTTGTGAAAGTTAATAAAATTGAGCACAATCCCGGAGGCGCTGCAAATGTTGCCTTAAACCTCGCATCATTGGGATGTAAAGTTTCTATCATTGGCTTGATCGGCGCCGATTCAGAGGGAAAAATATTAACAGAATTATTGGATCAACGAAATATTGTTTGCACCAATTTGGTTGAGAGTGACAATCGTCCAACTACCGTTAAGTCAAGAATTATGGCCCATAACCAACAAGTGGTGAGGGCTGATCGTGAAGAAAATTCCGATCTATCGGAATCATCCAACAAAGCGTTGGCTGAATCTGTTGATTTAACTTTAAAAGATGTAGATGCAATTATCTTGGAAGATTATAATAAAGGTGTACTCAATTCCGAATCGATCAATACAATAATTCTAATGGCTAATGAAACAGGGAAACCTGTTTATGTCGATCCGAAAAAAGCAAATTTTAATACCTATAAAAATGTCCGTTTGTTCAAACCAAATTTAAATGAATTCAGACAGGCTTATGCCGAGAATGAATCTCTGGAAGTTGCCGGTTTTCGACTCAAAAATGAATTGAATGCAGAAATATTAATGATTACCCGCGGCGCAGAAGGTGTTTCATTGTTCGATGGTTCCGATTACCATCATATACCAACTAAAGCCAGACGTGTGCATGATGTTTCTGGGGCAGGAGACACAGTGATTTCCACATTTGCTTTAGCGGATTTATGCGGTGCCACTCCAGAAGAGTCTGTGACCCTATCCAATTATGCTGCCGGTCGTGTTTGTGAAGAGGTGGGTGTTGTTCCCATTAGTCTCGACCTTTTGAATGAAATGCTAGATCACCATAACAGCATTTAATTCACCCTTTTCTTTCCCTATATTCTATATCATTCAATCTCAATTTTCATGATTCGTACCATCATTATATTCCTATTGCTATTCGGCAACATATTTGCTCAGCCAAATCTGAGATTCCACCCATTTGATTGGGTTCAGTATCGCTATACTGGTAAGGTTAATTCTATCACTTTCGGGGATCGATATGCCTACATAGGTACCCAATACGGGGGTGTTTTAAGATTTAATATATTTTCAGAACGTTTTGAGGAGCCCATCACCCGCGCTCAAGGATTGCGTAGTAATACAACTACAGCTGTCCATCGTGCTTCAAATGGTGTATTGTGGGTTGCTACTCCATACGGAGTTGAGTATAGCTTTGATGAAGAAGGAAACTGGCGGTACATGGATAACCACCAATTAGGTCTTTTTGGCGGGCAGTATGTTGAAAGAATAGGAGAATCAGATAATTATATATGGCTGAAAACAGGAAGCTTGGTTCATCGAATTGATCCTATAACTGGTGTCCAAGTTGGTGCTATGCCAAACCCAGACGAGACTGTAAAATGGAGTTCAGGGCTTTTACGATTCAGTACGGACTTATCCAATCTGTTGATTGATTTCTCGTTAATGGATGGGTGGATGACTGACTTACAATCATTAATACATCCTGATGGATATAAAATGAATATTACGACAATTTTGGAGCACCCACTTCATGGGATATGGATGGGTACAGAAGATGGTACATTTTTCCGTGGTGATGCTACAATGAAGTCATTTACACCCTTCAAATTTGGTCTTACTGGAAATGATATTCAAGTCATAGAAGGTAAAGATTCCTTTTGGTTAGGCGGGCGATTGGGCCATTTGCAATCGGGTATTACCTATTTTGATTATGATAGGAATATTGCCGATCAATATTTATTTCGAGAAATGATTAATTTGGATGAATCATCCATTTTTTCAATTTTAGAAATGAAAAAGGAAATTTGGTTTGGAGGAGAAGATGCACTTTTAGTCTATAATAAAAAAAAGGATTATTGGCGTACATTTAATATACAAATAGGTGGAAGAAAATCGTTGGCCGTGTCTATGGTAAAGGTTGGGGACCATGTCTGGATTGGAAGTCCAAATGGTATTTCCATCATTAAGATGGATGATAAAAAAACCATATCTTCCAAAGTTGAAAAATATTTCAGAAACATATTCATCTATGATTTGGCATTCGCAAATGATCAGGTTTGGATCGGCACTGAAATTGGTTTATTCCTATATGATATTAATAAAGATGTCATTCGCGATTATAAATCCTACGGCTATAAGAATGATGAGGTCCTTTTCCCTTTAAAATTCACGGATTTTACCGCTATTGTCCATGATAAAAATCAAATACTTGTGGCTAATCGAACAGGTGTTTTATCATTTAATTTTCGGGATCGTCAATGGTCTAACGCGGTAGATCCATCAATATTTGGCGGATTAGAAATAAGAGCAATGGCAATTCATAAAAATATCGTTTTCATGGCAACCTCAAATGGTTTGGTGCAATATGATATGAAAAAGAACCTCATGGATATTTTCAATTTTTCATTTATTGGTCAGGTAAACGACTTGTATATTAGGGACAGAAAAATTTGGCTGGGAACTACCGAAGGACTTATTTCGTATCGATACAAATGAAACATTATTATAAATCAATCATCCTGATCAGTCTTGCCTTGAGCAATCTTATCATTGCCCAGAGGAGGCCAAACAATAGCCGCAACCGAGAAATTATACGCCAATATGGATTTACTGTATTTAGCGTAGCTGATGAAAACTCCGATTCAATCCGAGTATTGTCATATGTTTCAATACCTAATCACGTTTTGCAATTCGTTAAAACAACAAATGGGTTTGAAGCAGAGTATGAAACAACTATATCCCTGAAGAGAAAAAAGGGCAAACAGGTTGGTCGGAAAAATTGGTCAAATACATTAGTTACAGATGATTATCTCGAATCGACATCTAAGAAAACGATGACCATTCATCACCACGAATTTAAAGTTCCTGCGGGCGATTACATCATTTCGGCAGAAGTCTTAGATAAAGATTCTAATGACAGTGGCGTAAGGGATAAAGAATTAAAGTATTCTGAACATAAAGGTGACTTAGCTTTGTATAATCCATTTTTTGTGGATTATTTATCGGGGAAGTGGGGCTTGAATGAGAATGAGATCCCAATGTTCCAAAATTTGATTGGAGAAAAAGTAACCCGCACATCTGTATTCGTTTCGGGCAAAATTAAACCCGGACCATATATCCTTGAAGTCTTGGTTACCAATTCCAAAAAGAAGGAAATATGGAAGAAGTCATTTCAATCAAAATCGGAAGAATCGTTTTTTCATCAAAGAATTATTATTCCTGAGGAAGTGGCCAAACAAGGATTGCGAAAAAAAGTTGATATTGTATTAATACAAGGTAATGCGAAAAGGAAAGAATCGGTCATCCTATCTGTGAATAGATCTGGTATTTCATCTTCCATTAATGACATTGCCCAAGCAGTAGAAAATATGCGCTACATTCTTCATGATGATGAATGGAAAAAACTGAGTAAAGCTAAAAACACAGATAAGGAAGCTCTATTCATTGAATATTGGAGCGGTCGTGATCCAACGCCGGAAACGCCTGACAACGAGGTGATGAATGAATATTTTTCTCGAGTTTATTATTCAAATGTAAATTTTAAATCTTATATGCCCGGATGGAAAACGGATATGGGAATGATCTATATATTATTTGGACCACCAGATGATTTGGAAATATACAATGACCCTCTAAGTCGTATATACTCACAACGATGGCATTATTATAGAATTAACAAATATTTTGATTTTATAGATGAAAATGGATTCGGCGATTACCGCCTGTCCACACCATTCTTCCGCGGAAGATCCTGGTGAAAATACTCCTCATCCTCGGGGATGGTGTAGGGAGTGAGTTAGCCATAGAGAAGGCTATAAATGCAGGATGGGTTACGCGAGATCTTGGTGGAAGCATGGGCACAATTGAAATGGGTGATTTCATTTGTTCAAAATTAGCAGAAAATATTGCTTAATCCTGATCTCCGATAGATTTAGACTGTAAGCAAACCGTAACTTTTAACATAATTCTTTAATGATCAATTAATGATTGAACGATTTTCATACAGCAGTCTCGAAACATATAAAAAATGTCCGGCTCAATTTCGCTATCGCTATATAGATAAAAACTATAAGGACGACGAGGGAATTGAAGCTTTTATGGGCATACGCGTCCACGAAGCACTGGAATATTTATATAATGAAGTGATGGCTAGCCGACTCCCTTTTCTTGATGGTGTAATTGAAAAGTACCATCAAGTATGGGAAGAAAATTGGCATAACCGTATTGCCATTGTTAGGAAAGAAAATAAGCCAAAGTTTTATTTCGAGTTGGGTGAGCGGTGTATTGCTGCGTATTACAGGACTTTTAGTCCATTTGATCAAATGGTAATTGGAACGGAATTTGAATATATATTTTCTGTAGATGATTCCAAGGATTATATGATGAAAGGTATTATGGATCGATTGGACCACGATGGTAAAGGAAATTATGAGATTCATGATTATAAAAGTGGCAAACGAATGTTAACTCAATATACTGCTGACAAAGATTGTCAATTGGCCCTGTATCAGATTGCGTTACGAAATGATCGAGACGATGTGAAGTCAGTAAAGCTAGTTTGGCATTTTCTACAGCACAATCAAACAGTTGAATCGACACGAAATGATTACCAACTTGATCAATTAAAAAATCAGACAAAAACTCGTATTGATAACATTCGAAATCATATTAAAAATGGCAGTGCATTCAATCCGAAAAAAAGCATCCTTTGCAATTGGTGTTATTACTGGGAAGAATGTCCAGCCCAATATGGTACAAACCCATATATTTAGGAAAAAATGAAATTAAATCAACAAGAAACTAGTGCCTTAAAAATTCTCCTTTCTGAGCCAAAAAATCGAGTGGAAGATTCTTTGGATAACCTTTATAATAAAATGACTTCTAATAGTGAAGTTACTTTATTTATTGATGGGGCTGCAGATTTGAATTCGAAAACTGCCGGAATTGGGGGAGTCATTTTTAAAGATGGGGAAGAAGTGTATTCATTTTCAGAATACCTTCATGATGCCACCAACAATGAAGCGGAATACACAGCGCTTATTGTAGGTTTGAAATGGCTTGTCGAACTAAAGTTGCTTAATGTAAAAATATATTCTGACAGCGAATTGGTCGTGAAACAAATCAGTGGTGAATACAGAGTAAAAAACCCCCGAATGCAAAAACTTCATCGCGAAGCAATGTCCCAATTTCATCAATTAGATAGCTGGTCTTTTAGTCATATTTATAGAGATAAAAATGATGCAGCGGATAAGTTGGCAAAGGCCGGCCGTGAAAAAGGAAAAAAATAAATTCAAATCACTCTTTTATATGATGAAACCATTGGGTTATTTAATTTAGATTTGCGGTCTATTATCCGAACATAAAATATTGAAGAGTAATTAAAATGGGTTTCTTAAATTCTTTCACAAATCCCTTGAATTGGATTTCTGGCGACATCGCCATTGATTTAGGTACTGCCAATACCCTTATTTATATTAAGGGTAAGGGCATTATGATTAACGAGCCTTCGATTGTTGCTAAATCTGTACACAATGATAAAATTATTGCAGTAGGGTATGAGGCCAAAGCAATGGTGGGTCGTACACATAGAGAAATAGAGACAATTAGACCTTTGCGAGATGGCGTTATTGCAGACTTCACTATGACAGATGGACTTATCCAGGGTTTTATAAAAAAAATAAACATGAATCGTTTGGCTCGTCCACGGATGGTAATTTGTGTCCCCTCTGGCGTTACTGAAGTTGAGCGCAGAGCCGTTCGTGATTCTGGTGAAAGGGCCAACGCACGTGAAGTGTTTTTGATTGAAGAACCAGTAGCCGCAGCGATTGGTATGGGACTAGATATTTCAAAACCGTTTGGGAATATAATTGTTGATATAGGTGGTGGGACGACAGAGATTGCAGTGATTTCCTTAAATGGTGTTGTTACGAAAGAAACTATTCGAGTCGCAGGTGATGAAATGGATGAATCTATTATCCAATGGTTCCGCAATGAACATAAACTTGACATTGGTCATTCAACAGCAGAGTCTATTAAAAAAGCTGTTGGTTCTGCGATGCGCATCAAGAATGAAATGATTGCTGTCAAAGGCCGTGACCTTGTTTCTGGAATTCCAAAAACAATTGAAGTTTCATCTGATGAAGTTAGACAGTCCCTCAAGGATCCCATTAACGCGATTGTTGAGGCAGTAAAACGCGCTTTGGAACGTACCCCTCCAGAACTTTCGGCAGATATCCTAGATCGAGGTATCATCATGACCGGTGGGGGAAGTATGCTAAAAGGAATTGACCAGTTAATCAGGGAACGAACAACCGTTCCGGTGAATATTGCTGAAGAACCACTGCTTTCAGTTGTTAAAGGAACGGGTAAAGTCCTTGAAGATGTGAAAAAATACGAGTCTGTTCTGATATAACCATTGAATGCGGAATTTCTACCTAGCCCTTTTACGCTATAAAGACCATTTGATTCTAGTGATAGCGGTTACGCTATCCTTTACCTTGCTCCTAAAAAACGATTCGCCCGATGTTTTAATAGTTCGGGGAAAATTTAGTGACTATTTTTCTTTTATTTCCGGCCCTTTTTCATGGGTGAAAAGCATGACGCAACTCCAAGAGGAGACTCAATTCCTTCGCGAAAAAAATATTCAATTAACGCTTGAATTGGAGTCTTTATTAAACGCTGAGAAAGAAAATGTTTCTTTGCGATATCTCCTAAGATTTAAGCGCGAAAGTCAACTGAAACTGATGGCGGCAAAAGTGGTGAATATGGGCGCATCATCAAATTTATCGTCAATCACTCTTGATATTGGATCAAATCATGGTGTATTAGTAAATCAACCAGTTTTAGTACCAGGCGGCGTGATTGGTAAAACAGTTGTTGTTGGAAAAGAATCAACAATAGTCCAAATTATAAATGATATTAATTATCGCTTATCTGTACGCACTATGCCATCAGGAAATACTGGTATTCTTCGATATATTGCCAATGATATTTGTGAAATCCGGGAATTACAAAAAAACGCAAAAATTTCAATTGGCGATAAAGTGGTTACTTCGGGTTTCAGCCAAATTTATCCAAAAAATCTTCCCGTAGGCGAAGTTGTAGAAGTAATAGACGAGCGGGGGAGTTTTCAAAAAATAGCAAAAGTTAGGATTCAGCCTAAATTGGGTGCACTATTAAATGTATTCCTTGTGATTGAAGAAATAAATGAAGTGGATTAAAGTTATTCTTCCGACAATTGGTGTATTCTTTATCCAATTTTTTTTGGTCGATTTTTTATCCCTAAATATGATTCGTCCTGACTTTTTGGTTATATATGTTTTTTATATCAGTTTGGTTTATGGTAAAACTCCTGGCGTCATTATTGGCTTCACTCTAGGCGTTCTTTCTGATTTGACAGGCGTGGGTTCCTTGTTTGGTCTCGCACCATTATCATTGTCTATAACGGCCTACTTAACCGGTTATTTAAATGGAAAGTATGAACGATTATTACCATATATCTTTCATGCTACTTGGGTCGTAATTATAGCCATACACTTTCTTTTGATTTCTTATGTTCGATTTCAATCCGTTTATGAATCTGATATTATTCTGTTCTGGACAAAATGGCTCATGTCTTTTTCCTATACAATGATGTTTTTCTTGATAGTCCAATTCTTTTTTCCTGTTAGAGAAGCTTCCATTGCTGAAAACACCTAATTCAGTTTCCAAGTCTAAATTTTGGGTCATGATAACTTTTGTCATTATTCTTCATTCTGTATTGGCCTTTCGATTTTTTCAATTACAAATTTTAGATTTTGAGTTTTACAATAAACGGGCAGACAGTAATCGAATTCGCGCCATCTCTTTGCCAGCATCGCGGGGACTAATTCTTGATCGCCATGGTGAAATCATTGTAGATAATTATCCCACTTATATTCTTTATGGAATTGGTGCAGAAATCAGGGATAAACAAAAAAATTATAAAGTAATCAGCCACAGCATTGGAATTGATACCTCAATATTAAAAAAGAATTATAAGAATTATTATCGGAACCGATTCTTGCCAACGCGTCTTGTAAAAGATTTGACGATTGAACAATTAAGCCGATTAGAAGAAGCTAAAAATGATTTAAGCGGCATTATGTATAAACAATTCCCAGAACGAATATATAACCCCAAAATTCGTGCATCCCACGTTTTAGGATATTTAAAAGAAATGGATCAGGAAATGATTCAGAAAATGGTGTCAAATGGTGATTATGAGTATGGCGATCTTGTTGGATGGTCAGGACTTGAACAAGAGTATGAAACTACGCTCAAGGGTGATAAGGGTGTGGAATATTTTCAGGTGGATGCATATGGTCGTGAAGCGGGAAAACTTGAAGGTGAAGAAAATATTTTATCCTCTCCTGGGAACAATATTTCCACAACTCTTGATGTATCCTTACAGCAACTAATTGAAAAGGAATTTAGAGGTAAGAAGGGTGTTGGAATAGTTTCTGATCCAAGAACGGGTGGTATTCTTGCCTATGTAAGTGCACCTGATTATAAGCCTGATCTTTTCACCGGTTTAATTTCGAACTCAGATTGGCAAGAAGTGATTTCGGACCCAAATCGTCCTTTATTGAATCGTGTTGCGAATGGTACCTATCCTCCAGCATCAATATTTAAAATGGTTGTTGCTTTGGCGTTGCTAGAGAAAAACCTTATTTCACCCCAGACGGAAGTTTTCTGTACTGGTTCCTATGAGTTTTATGATCGAACTTTTGGATGCTGGAGTGAATTTGGACATGGAAAGATTGATCTTGAACAGGCAATTGTCCAGTCATGTGATGTATTCTTTTACCAAGCAATTCAAAAGATAAAATTAAATGAATTAGCAGAGTTCGCTAAACAGTTCGGGTTTGGTTATGAAACTAATATTGATCTTCCTGCAGAAATGAAAGGACGAATGCCAGACCGAGCCTTTATGAATCGTCTCTATGGGCGATGGGGTTGGTCACAGGGCGCAATGTTAAATATTTCAATCGGACAAGGTGAAATCCTAGTTACACCACTTCAAATGGCTGCTTATACAAATATTTTGGCAACAAAAGGGAATACCCATCCACTTTATATGGTTCAGGCTAAAGATGATTTTATTGTAAAACCAATAGTCAGGAATCAATCGTGGAATCTTATACAAAAATATATGCGAAAAGTTATTTCGGATCCGAAAGGAACAGGTCGTAGGTCAGATCCTAAAATCCCCGGATTAAAAATTTCTGGAAAAACTGGTACAGCTGAGAATCCTCATGGCGAACCCCACGCCTGGTTTATAGCCTTCGGCGAAAAAGATGGAGCAATGATTTCCGTTGTCATTCTGATCGAGAACGGCGGTCATGGCGGTGAAGTAGCAGCGCCGATGGCTCGTAAAATATTTAAGCAATATTTTGAAGATGATAAAACAAAGCTGGTCAATTCATAATGCTTCTTAATTTTCAAAAAAAAATAATCGAATCACCCTTAAGTATTCTTATCGGGGTGATTGCTTTATTATCGGTGGGACTTCTTACCCTTTTTAGCATTACGGCGATACAAGAGCAAGAGCCACCCAATGCATTCTCGAAACAACTTATTTTTCTTGTGCCAGCTGTGCTTTTAATGATTGCAATTATGGTCACCTCTAAGCGATTTATTCATAAATATATATTTATACTCTATGGAATAATCATTATTGCAGTAATACTTCCATTCTTCGGACCAAAAATTGCTGGTACTTATCGGTGGATCTACATGGGACTTCCATTTGGTCTTCAGCCATCTGAAATTGCGAAGTGGGTAATTGTCATCACATTAGCTAGGTATTTATCTGACCATAATTTGCAAATGAGGAACTTCGGTTCAAATATTGTTCCATTCACCATTGCATTGATACCAACATTTATTGTTCTGAGGCAACCGGATTTAGGAACGGCATTCGTGATGATGGCACCGGTGATACCTATGCTATTTTGGGTGGGGGCAAGACCCTATCATTTGTTCTTAATAGTGGCCCCTTTGTTAAGTATTCTTGCTGCATTTAACGTAGTGGTATTTTCTGTTTGGGCAGCCATTATGGCCATTGTCATCTTCTTGTCACGTCCTCAATTGTGGCACGGGGTAGGAATTTACTTCAGCAATATTTTCCTTGGATTGATATTTCCGTTTTTGTGGAACTCATTGCGTCCGTTTCAACAAAATAGAGTTCTCACTTTATTTAACCCGGAGTCAGATCCGCTCGGTGCAGGTTACCAGATTATTCAAAGTAAAACAGCTTTAGGTTCTGGTGGATTGTTTGGGAAAGGTTGGGGGCAAGGGACCCAAACTCATTTAAAGTTTCTTCCGGTTCAAGAATCTGATTTTATTGTCAGTGTAATCGGAGAAGAATTGGGCTTTATTGCTTTACTGGCAATGGTGGTTTTATTCCTTTGGCTTATTGTAAAAATAATTCGATTAGCCATTAATGCATCAGATAGATTCGCCGGACTTATCTTAATTGGTATTGCAACGATTTTCATGACCCATGTTTTTGTCAATTGTGCCATGACAGTAGGGATGATTCCTGTTAAGGGTCTGCCACTTCCATTCGTTTCTTATGGCGGATCATTTCTGGTATCCAGTTTTATGATGATTGGTTTAGTTTTGAACTTTGGCAGGGAAGAAATGGATTAATTTGGAGTGAAAAAGATAATGACGACGCCAAATAAAGGCGGTAAATTCCGAGCCTTAATTTGATTCTTTAATCACAGGCAGATATTACATGACGTATCGATTGTTCAAATTCACAGCAACTATAATTCTTCTCGCAACATTTACGATTGTGTCCGGACAGGATGCAACAACGAAGCGTGAATTAAAACGACTCAATGCAAAGATTGATCGAGAAAATGTGAGAGTAGATTCGCTCGACACTCAAATTCGAATGTTGCTTCCTGAGCTTCAAAATGCACTTAAAGCAAATCTGAAAGCCAAGGAGCAAACTGATTCAGTAGCCATCCTTTTGATAAATCGTATCAATACGATCCAAAATAAGATGCGATTGATTGAAGATAAAACTGCCTACATAGATAGTGTCAATTTTGAAATACTGGCTCAATTGGTTATGATTGAAAATAAAATTGTAACACTGACAAATAGTTTTACAGAAATGTATAACTTGAAAAATAATAAACTTGGGGATAAGGTCAGTTCTAAAATAAGTCCGGTTGAATATAAGAAAACTTATATTGATGCTCTTTCGGCTTATCAGAATGGTGCATTTGAAAAAGCTGTGACGGGATTTGCGGGACTAGTCATGAGCGACCCATTGAACGAATTAGCTGATAATAGCCAATATTGGTTGGCGGAATGTTATTATACTATGAAGAATTATAAACGCGCCATCATTGAATTTGAAAAAGTATTCACATTCCCCGGAACGGATAAAGATGACGATGCACAATTAAAATTGGGCCATTGTCACAGGAACATGGGTAACCTTAACAAAGCACGGGAAGAATATAAACGATTGATTGATTATTTTCCCGGTTCGGAATTTTATGATAAGGCTCGGGTCTCACTCAAACAACTGAACGTACAATAAATACAGAGAAAATATGTCTTTAAAACTTTTTTATCTCACTACTGAGATTACACCTTTTGCAGAAACCTCCCATTTGGGAAACTATTCAGTTCACGTACCATTGGCATTACAAATTGCTGGACATGATGTAAGAACAATGATTCCAAAATATGGTTTCGTCAGTGAAAGAAAATATATCCTGCGTGAAGTTATTCGTCTCCGTGAAATTTCTTTTGAGTTTAACGGAGAGGAAGTTATTACTTCCGCTAAAAGTGCTTTTATACCTAAGACAAGAGTGCAAGTTTATTTCCTTGAAAACACCAAATGGTATAAGTCTCTGACTAACTTGTTGTATAAAGCTAAAAATGGCCGCATTCTTGCTGATAATGATGAACGTTATGGTTATTTTTCAAAAGCAGCAATTGCAATTTTACCCCATTTGTTTTGGAAACCTGACGTAGTCATTTGCAACGGGTGGCAAAGTGCTTTTGTCCCCTTGATCTATCAGCAAATTTATGATAAAAAAGATTTCTACGGTAAAATTAAAACAGTCCTGACTGTTCATTCGGTTGATGAATATTGTGAGTTTTCCCGAAAATCTTACGAAAAAGCGGGCGTTACACTTCCTGATAGTATTAAGGGCAATACCGTAAACTGTTATGAAGCGGCTGCACCTTTTGCAGATTTGATTGTAGCAGTGGATTCACCTGAAAATGATGTCACAGCAAAATTGATGAAATTACCCGGCATTAAAGCACATAAAGAGAAATTGGTTTCAATTTCACTCGATGATGAAGAATCACCGGACTTTAATGCTACCGCCACCGCCCTGAATGAAGTATTGACGAAACATTTCGCCTAATCCTTCGTAGTATAACTCCTTAATAAATCTTCCATGAATAAATTTTTCCTAAACATGACAATCGGTCTGTGTATGACCGGTATGGTTGCTTTTTCTGCCTGTGAAGAAGCGGCAATTCCCATGGACGATATTGGTACGCCAATGAGACTAGATACCATTTCTTTCCCTGTTATAAAAGCAGTCTCTTACCAAGTGCCGCCTCAAATGGGTAAAACTAATTATTTATACTTTGGTAAAAAGGATGGATACGACTTTAAATACAGCCTGATCAAATTTGATAGTACCAGCATGACTGCAAAAACGCCATTATCGTATTATAATGATTCGTTGGTTGTTGTGGACAGTTTACAATTATCCCTGCGCTTTGAATTGGATTCGATTGAAAATAACCCCGAATTTCAACTTCGTTATTTCCCGGATGGGGGTGACTCTGTATTCAATGAAATGACTACAAATCATATGAATTTCGATAATTTGATTGCATCTTCAATTATAAGTACGGCTCAAATGACATCAGATACAACAGATACAAATAGCACCAAGGTCTATTTGAATTTTTCTTTGGATTCATCCATTGTCAATGCCTTGAAGGATACAAATGTTACAGATTTTAACAGATCTTTTTTGGTCGAGCTAAAAGATGATGGAACAGAATCATTTAACTTTCGCAGCATAGATCTTGGTGACGGATACGGCCCTCAATTAACTGTATTTTTTCGCCAATTTCTATCAGACACGGTTGTTTTGGATACGGTAGCGCGACTATATAATGCGATTGAAGATTTATCAATCATTGTACCTCCGGTAGTATCTTACGAAGATACATCATTGTTGTCCGTGAGTATGTCAAAAGGATTAAAATCTATTGTCATGGTTGATATGGGCGGATGGATTTTGCCACCCAAATCTGTTATTAGTTCAGCCAATTTAATTTTAAATAGGGTTGAGGGAGATTCTATAAGTCCATACTCGATTGTATCTCATCCGATCAAAAGTGAAGGAGACTTTATAAAGTTTTCCTCATTTATAGATGATCCCTATGAAGAGGATTATGGTTTTTATACCTCGACGAAAATCATTAATGACGAATTGCGAATAAACCACCGTAGAGCAGCCACCCAAATTGGTCGTGCTAATTACACCAACTATGGGTTCAAATTGCAAACCAGTTTTAGTAATGATCCATTTACGACCGTATTTTTTCACGGTTTAAATAAATCTGATTTATATCCCGTTATGAGAGTGATTTATGTTCTGCCGTAAAATTCCAATTATCAGTTTTCTGTTTGTTGTTGGTCTGAGTGGACAATCAATTTTTAACGCTTATGGTTTAGGATTGTCGAAAAGTTTTCAACACACTTCTTCTGCAGGCGCTAGCAGCATAGGACTTGTACCCACTTTTCATCCAGGCGTTTCATTGGATAACCCGGCGACTTGGTCAGGTTTAAAATTCACTTATATTAGTGGGTCTTATTCAAATAGAGAAATGGGAATTGATGCAAATAACAGTTCCAATACGGGTGGTGGGATTGAAAAAATTCAATTTGTAATTCCGATCAGGGATAAATATGGTTTTGGACTTTCTATTAAGCCTGTTAATGACCATTATTCATATTTTAAAACTGATTCAATCAGTTTTGACTTTCAAGGTAAAACCATCCAATCCAATAAAGTATTCAGATCCGGCGGAGGTCTCATGGCCGGAACAGTCGGACTCTCATTACCACTGAATGAAAAAATGGCTTTTGGCCTCTCATTAGATAGATTGTTTGGTTCTTCTCGCGATGAACAATCGTTAATCTTAAACGACATGCATTATCGATTATTCAATATTCGAACCTACAGTGGATCCACCATTAATTTCAATTTTGCCGGTCAATTTTTCAGTAATAATAAAATAATGATTTTGGGTTTTGCAAAAGTATCTATGACAGGATCACCTGTTTCGGGTACCCTTTATCAGTTTGATGTATTCGAGGACAGGAATCAAAATTTTTCATATGATCAGGATGATTATCCTGCTACAGCTGAAGTTGATACAATTAATATATCCAATATTTATGCACCCAATAGTTTCAGTCTTGGTTTCAATGTATCTTTTAAGAATAATATGAATATTTTTACCGAATTTCAATTGTGGAACGATGAGGCGACCAATGCAAACTATGCCAGCATAATTAAAGAGCAAATTGGGTCAAAAACTCATTTGGGTGCAGGAATGGTTCGATTTGGGAATTTGGACGCGAGGTCGTGGCAAGACCGTATAACATTGCGACTTGGTTCATATAAAGAAACATATGGTTTGAGATATAGTGGAAAAACAATAAATGAAAATGGGATTTCTCTGGGGTTTGGATTTAAATTCGCCGCCACTGGAAACCAATTAGATATTTCTTATCGCAAAGGATCCAGATCCATGGAGGGTGGTCACAAAGAAATAATTAAAGATTTTACAATAGGACTTAGTCTGGGAGATGTCTGGTTTCTCAGGAGGAGAGCAAAACAATGAACAAAAAGAACTTAATTAAAAAACTATTAATTTTAGGTGTCGCATCTGTTTTTATGACAATGTGTACACCGCCTGAACAGTCTAGCGCTGATGCAGATGCTGCTGAATTCGCTCGGCAAGATTCCATTCGAAAAGTACGTTGCCCAAGAGTATTTAGCAGTGCCGCCGAATTTTATAAAAACCGTGATTGGGAAGCTACCGTTCGCGCTTATGGTGAATTGACCGATCTTGGTTGTGATCGTGATGATCCTAAAGAGGTATATCTTTATTATGCTATTGCCTATGAATATATGGGCAAGTATGACAGCTCCGCTACAGTTCTTCTAAAAGGACTTTCATTCCTTCCCGACAATGTTGATTTAAGAAAACGTCTCGCTTTTGCTTACGATAAACAAGGTAAGACCGATTTGCGGATGGATGAATTAGATCGTTTATCGTTTTTGGCACCAGAAGATGTAGATATTAAAAGTGAATTAGCCAAACTTTATGGTGACCAGGAGAAATATGATGACCAAATAGCAGTTTTAAAAGACTTATTGAAATTGCAACCAAATAATGAAGGTGCGCAAAGTGATTTGGCAGCGGCTTATGAAGCAAGTGGTAGAGATCCATTAGATGTATATAAAACTAGATACGATAATAATACTGATAATATTTCTTATGGGTTAGATTATGCTGACAGACTCAGTGCGGCTGACCGTCCGAATGATGCCGCCAAGATCCTAAAACAGGTTGTGAATACTGATCCTACAAGCAAAGTGGCCTTCCGAAAATTGGCCAGTGCATATGATTTGGCAGATCGGCTAACTGAAGCCGCCAAAACTTATGAAAGATTATTTCGACTAGATCCACGTGATTTTCGAGTAGCCGTTAAAATTTCGGACGTTTATGTCGAGGACCAAGATTATAGTTCAGCATTCGATTGGGCCGATAAGGCAGTCACCCTTTCTGGAGAAGGTGAAGCTTATGGTGCCAAAGGAAATGTTTATTACAAAGCTTTTCAAGCTTGTCGTTCAGGTGAAATTTCTATTAATGACCGTGTTATTGCTACTTTAGCATATAATGCATTTGAGGACGCAGAATCTAAAGGTTATTCTCGGTACAGTCGCTCTAAAGAATGGCTGAAAGAAAATGAAGTCCTTTTCGGAAAAGCACAATGGTTTATGATGGATGCTGAAGTGAAAAATAAGGGATACATCAAAGCAGAAACTGCTTGTTACCAATGGGTATCTGAAAGATTAAATAAAGGTAAAGGGTGGTAATAAATGGCATCTGCCAAGGCTACTTTTTCTACTTTACTAAAAGCCGATCCTAAATTATATGAAATATTGATGCGTGAGGTTTCTAGGGAAGACCATACCCTGGAGTTGATTGCATCTGAAAATTTTGTAAGCTACCCAATTCTTGAAATGGCTGGTGGCGTAATGACCAATAAGTATGCGGAGGGATATCCCGGCGCGCGTTATTATGGCGGTTGTGAGCACGTAGATGAAGCTGAAAATTTGGCTCGCGATCGTGCAAAAGAATTATTCAATTGTGAATATGCCAATGTGCAACCACACTCGGGTTCCCAAGCCAATATGGCTGCCCTTATGACTTTTGTTAATGTTGGCGATACAATTATGGGGTTGGATTTAGCTCACGGCGGACATTTGACTCACGGAAGCCCTGTAAACTTTTCCGGTAAATTATATAATGTTGTTTCTTACCAAGTTACCCGAGAAACAGGCCGTGTCAATTTTGATGATGTCCGAAAATTGGCTAAAGAACATAAACCAAAACTTATTATTTGTGGTGGTAGCGCTTATCCAAGGTTTATTGAATTTGAACAATTTCGTGAAATAGCCGATGAGGTTGGTGCTTTTCTTATGGCAGATATTGCCCATCCTGCCGGTTTAGTAGCCGCAGGGATTCATCCATCACCTATGCCATATTGTGATGTAGTAACCACCACAACCCATAAAACATTGCGTGGCCCTCGCGGTGGCATGATAATGATGGGTAAGGATGTAGAAAATTCATGGGGTGTTGTGGCACCAAAATCCGGTCGAGTAAAAATGGTTTCAGAATTATTAAATTCAACCGTGATGCCGGGAATTCAGGGTGGACCATTGATGCATATTATTGCTGCAAAGGCTGTGGCCTTCGGTGAAGCACTTCAACCGGAATTTAATTCATATGCGAAACAAATTGTAATCAACGCTAAAACAATGGCGGATGCATTGTCTAGTAAGGATTATAACTTGGTATCTGGTGGTACAGATACCCATGTAATCTTGATTGATCTTTCGAATAAAAATGTTACCGGGAAAGCTGCTGAAAAAGCTCTTGAAAAAGCTGGCATTACTGTCAATAAGAATATGGTTCCCTTCGATCAACGTAGTCCTTTTGTTACTAGCGGCATGCGAGTTGGAACGCCAGCGATCACAACCCGCGGAATGGGTGTAGATGAAATGAAATTAATTGTAGAATTTATAGATCGTGTTGTGAATGATGTAGAGAATGAAGGCACAATTACTCAAATTAAAGCCGAAGTTAAATCTCTCTGCGAATCTTTTCCTTTATATCCTGAATTGCACAATTAAGCATTCAAATATCAGCCTGAATTCTTTCTCTAAATTATTTTATAGTTCAATTGTTTTGGCAGGGATGGCCTGCAGTCCGTCGCTTGTTCTTTTGGAAAATAAACCAGAATGGGCTGAAGATGGATTTCTTTATTATGTAAATGGAATTGAAAAAAAACTTGTCAAAAACCCCGAGAATCCTGAACTATTACAAAAAGGATGTGAATCTTGGACGAAATACACTTACGGTTTTATTATGGAAAAAGCCGATCGTATCATTATGGATGATTATATAGGTGGAAAAGTATTGTATGCTCAGGCCAATGAAAATTTTACCAAAGCTGTTTTATATGGAGACAAATCTTTTTCAATAAAACACTTAGATTATGATAGATGGATTGGTGGCCAAACTAACCAAAGTCCGGACTTTACTGAATATGAGATTCCCTATCTATTTTGGACAGCCGCAGCTTATGGTGGTGCAATAAGTTCAAGTAGGGGAAATCCAGAGTGGGTGATTAAACTGCCGAGGGTTGGATATCTCCTTGAAGCGGCAATAAAAATTAATTCTGAATGGAATAAAGGCGCCTTATACACCGCAATGATTTCTTATACCATGAGTCGCCATGATGCACCGGAAAATAAAGTAGAAATTGCCCGAAGTTATTTCGATAAAGCGGTAAAATCATCCGATGGTTTAGATTTGAGTCCATATGTTACATTTGCCGAAAGTGTATCTATCGCAACACAAAATCGGAACGAATTCACTAATTTGCTATATAAAGCATTAAACATTGATATAATGGCTGACGATGATTTACGTTTGACGAATCATATTGGCCGTAATAGGGCGCAATGGTTATTGGATAACATAGATGAATTATTTTATTAGTATCAAAAAATTATGAACCGAATCATACCTATTCTACTCATTTGCTTTTCTGTCCAGTTTTTATGGGCGAAAAAGGTTATTGTAAAAATGGCAACCTTGGCCCCTGAAGGCACTGAATGGCATGGTTTGTTGGTAGACCTTGGACAGCAGTGGACAAAAGCGACCGATGGCGAAGTACGTTTACGGATTTATCCCGGTGGTGTGGTGGGCGATGAAGCTGACATGATTCGCAAAATGCGGATTGGGCAGATTCATGGAGCTGCAATAACCAACGAAGGTATGACAGAGATTAATCCATATTTTACAGCATTCTACATGCCCATGCTTTACCAGTCTTATGATGAAGTTGATTTCGTTCGAGCGAAGTTGAATGATGACCTTATATCTGTTACAGAAGAAAATGGTTTTAAAATTTTAACAATGGTTGATGTGGGTTGGGCATACTGGTTTTCAACAAAACCAGTTTATATACCTGACGATCTCAAAAAGACAAAAATATTTATTTGGGCCGGAGATTATAAATCCACAGCACTTTACGAGAAACATGGATACCAACCTGTACCACTAGCCATGACAGATGTTTTGTCTGGTCTTCAAACGGGATTAATCAACTCAATTGGATTTAATCCCATGTATGCTTTATCACAACAATTGTTTGGCATTGCGGATAATATGCTAAATATGAAATGGGGTAACTTGACGGCTGCCGTTATTATAGACAATAGAACTTGGAATCGAATCAAGCCGAAACACCAAAAAGCTATGCTTGAGATTGCTCAAAAAATTGGGGAAGGATTCCAGGAAAAGAATCGTCATGAAACTGATAAAGCGGTAGAAGTGATGAAAGAATATGGTCTTACGGTGAATACGCCCTCGCCCGAACAGGTGGTCGAATGGAAGTCACTCATTGAAAAAATGTATCCTGACATTAGGGGTTCGCTCATTGATGCACCAGTATTTGACAAACTGATGCAAATTAAAAAAGAAATGGAATCTCGCTAAAGAAAAAATATTTCTCTTGGCTTATTTTAACATCAAATCCATCGAGCAGTATTTTACCTTATTTGTATTTGTAGCTCTCGTTTTTCTTCCCGCCGCTGAGGTTATTTCTCGTTTGTTCGGCACCACGGGTGTGGTTGCTTCGTCAGTACTTGTTCAACATTTTACTTTATGGATAGGCTTCGCTGGTGCCGTTGTGGCTGCCCGTAGAAATAAACTTTTATCTCTTACAACTACTCCTTTATTTGAGCCAGAATCAAAGATTAACTGGTTCAAATTTATCGGAAAAGTCACCACTCTGTTTATCATATTAGCTTTGGCTTTTGGAAGTTGGGAGTTGGTCAAAGTTGAAATGGCTTATCCAGTAAAAATCGCACCTCTTTTGCCCCGTTGGGGCGCTCAAATGGTCATGCCGGTAGGATTTATTCTAATTGCAATTCATCTATTCATGAATGGATATGAAGGATGGAAAAATCGTGGCTTATTAATAATAGGATTAATTCTCATTGTAGCAATTACCCGTATTGAGTTGTTTCAAGATTCAATCATATTCATGTGGGTTGGCATCATATTCATTTTATTTTCCCTTTATAAGGGGGCTCCGATATTTATTGGTTTGGGTGGTTTGGCTATTCTCTTTTTTTGGCAAGAATATACACCATTATCTGCAATACCGGCGGAAACATATCGCATTGTAGTGTCACCCACATTGCCCACAATTCCATTATTTACATTGGCAGGATATATTTTAGCTGAGAGCAAAGCTTCCGAACGATTAGTCAAATTATTCCGAGCTTTGTTTGGGTGGATTCCCGGTGGAACACCGGTCGTACTCGTCCTCTTATGTGGGTTTTTTACCGCTTTAACAGGTGGTTCTGGTGTAACGATTTTGGCTTTAGGCGGATTATTGTTTCCATTATTAATTCGGGAAGGCTATTCAAAACATTTTTCTTTGGGTCTCATTACAGTGGCCGGTTCATTAGGTCTATTATTCCCACCAAGTTTACCTCTGATTATTTACGGTGTTACTGCAGCAGTTTCCGTAAAGGCTATCTTCCTTGCGGGAATTATTCCAGGATTTTTACGCGTTGCCATGATTGGTGGGTGGGCAGTTTGGCAAGGTAAAGTGCAATCGGTTAAACGACATAAATTAAATTTCCATGATATTAAAACGTCACTTTGGGAAGCGAAGTGGGAAGCAGTTATTCCCTTTTTCATTTTATTTGGAATTTTTGGTGGCTACACCACACTGGTTGAAACTGCTGCCATGACTACTGTATATGTTTTTATTGTGGAAGTATTAATCTATAATGATTTGAATTGGCGGGATATAAAAAAGATTATCCTAGATTGTTCAACCTTAATTGGTGGTGTACTTATCATTCTTGGGGTAGCCATGGGATTGACGAGTTACATGGTGGATGCCCAAATCCCAATGCAATTGTTGGCATGGGTTAAAACAACCATTTCATCCAAAATAGTTTTTTTATTAATGCTGAATATCTTCTTATTGGCGGTAGGCTGTATGATGGATATTTTTTCAGCCATCATTATAGTTGTTCCTTTGATTACACCACTAGGGGCTTATTTTGGAATTGATCCTATACATTTAGCCATTATATTTATCGCAAACCTGGAGTTGGGATTTTTAACACCTCCTGTAGGAATGAACCTTTTTTTATCCGCTTATCGTTTCGATGAGGATATGCCCACAATCTATAAATCAACTTTGCCGTTTTTTATGGTTATGTTGTTGAGTGTTTTGATAATAACGTATATCCCTATTCTGTCCACTTGGGCTGTAAAATAAATATCGTACAATCCCTTGCCTCGTTAGAGGAGAAAAGGGTAATTTCTAGGTAACAAACAGGAGTTTTTATAAAATATCGCTAACGGTTGAATCGTTTCTCACATTACCGAAGGAAATAAACCCTTCTAAACAATATACCCCGAACCGGGGAAAAGGACTTTTTATGAGACGAATATATTCAATTGTGGCGACGCTCCTGCTTTTCAGCAGTCCGTCCCTCAATGCACAAAGTGAAGCAGGCGCTATATTCCTGCTAATATCTCCCGGCGCTCGTGCCGGCGGAATGGGTGAAGCACAAGTGGCTGTGGCCAATGATGCTTATGCCAGTTATTGGAATCCAGCCGGACTTGCATTTCAAACAGGTTCCGAAATTGCATTTATGCACGTGAATTGGTTACCTAATCTGGCCGATGACTTGTATTATGAATTTCTAGGTTTTCGGAAACAATACGAAAACCTTGGTACTCTAGGTGGCCATTTGATCTACCTCAATCTTGGTGAACAGGTTCGTATGGATGAATTCGCCCAATACCAGGGAAAATTTACATCATACATGATGGCAGCGGCCCTCTCCTATAGCAGTAAATTATCGGGCACATCAGCCTTCGGAATGAATGCTAAAATTTCTTACCAGCATTTGGTAGAAATTGCTACAGGGGCAGAGAAGGGTAAAGGTACGTCGATTGATTTTGGTTTTGATCTTGGGTATATGAATAAGGGATGGCTCACACCGCGAATGGATATGGGCGTAACCATGACTAATATTGGACCGAAAGTATCATTTATCGATCCTGACCAGGCAGATCCACAGCCAACAAATTTGACCCTCGGGTTTGCTTATGAAATATTTAAGAATGAATTTAACAGTTTAAAATTAGTATATGATGTAGATAAACTTTTGGTTGCATCCTATCCTGATATGGATTGGGATGGAGATGGTCTAATTGGTGGATATAATTCCAAAGGCGATGAAAGCGCTAAAAATTCTAATTATAACCGGAATGGAAAATTGGAGATTGCCCATAAAGATAAATTGTTTAAGGCGATTTTTACTTCTTGGGTTGACGATTGGCTTTTGGGCGGTGATATCGATCGTGCCCCCGGTGGGGAGGATGCAGATAAAATAATCGGTGGCTGGGAATGGGCTGGAGATGCAAATGGAAACGGTAGCCGCGATGCAGAAGAAATGCTCAATACTGTCACAGAATACGGTGCTGCTTTCGGCGATGAGAATTGGGGGATTTATAACGAGTGGGGCCAAAAAGAAGTGGGCTCTGCTGACGACCGTTCTATCCAGGATGAATTGGATAAACTGGTGCATAACTTTGGTATGGAATACTGGTATTCTTCTTATTTTGCCTTAAGAGGCGGATACTATTACGATAGAACAGGGAAAATAAAAAATCCAACATTTGGTGTAGGGTTGCGTTTCTCTAATTATGGATTCGATTTTGGATATACATCAGGAGCGCCCGGTCATCCACTGACCAATACAATGCGGTTCTCCATGAACATTCAGTTCTAGATAAAAGTTAAATGAACCGCTTTTCTCAATGCAGATTGGCTATGGTCTTTCTGCTTTTCGCATATTTACCCATAAATGCCCAAGTTTTGGGTGATTTGAAAGTAGCCTTCATTCGAATATCATTTGAACCGGGAGACTATCCTGGTTTTACAGGAAACGGTAATTACGAATTTGTCCAAAATGCGATTTGTGGTGACTACACCATTGACCCTGCGCCGCACGATAAAAACTATTTTCAATCCCATGTAAAAGCTGTAAATAATTATTTCCGGACCGTATCTTATGGGAAGTTCGGTTTTGACATGAAAAATTCTGTGGTTCTCCCAAATGAGAATGAAGGCAGCTATATTATCCAAAAACCCATGAATTATTACAATGAGTTGGGGAATGAAAACGAACATGAAAAACGTATTACTGAGCTACTAAGGGATGCCATCCAAGTTGCCGTTGACGAGGACCAAATTGATTTCAGTCAATATGACCTTGTTGCCATCATCCATCCCGGCGTCGGGCAGGATTTTAAACTACCTTTTCTCGATCCAACACCAGAAGATATACCCTCAACATTTGTGGATAAAAATATGGTCAATACCCATTTGGACGGACCAATCCAAATCGGCAATGCTTCTATTCCTATGGGGATTATTCTTCCTGAATCTCAAAACCATATTCTCATGGATGATGCCATACATGATGCCCTAAACAATCCTTGTAATGTGCAGTTCAGTATTACGGGAACATGGGCCTTAATGGTTGGATTCGCAGTAGGTTTGCCGCCATTATGGGATTTAGAAACGGGTCTCTCCGGTGTGGGTGTATTCAGTCTCATGGATCAAGGATCTAATAATGGTCATGGAATTGTTCCCGCGCCACCGAATGCTTGGACACGCATTTTTGCAGGGTGGGAAGAAGCGACGACATTTCAATATCCTGGGAAAATATCCATTCAAAGTGGCATCCAAAACAGTATTGCTAAGGTTCCCATTGGCGCCGATGAATATTTTTTAATCGAAAATCGAAATAACTGGTTTCGGGATGGTGTAAACATCGATTCTTCCCGCTATGCAGTCTGGGAAAAAATGAATCATTATCCATCATTTATAAATGTCCTTTTGGATTCTGCGGGCGTGAAAAAGAATGAGTATGGTGTTATTACCAATATTCCCAATTATGATTTGGGTTTACCCGCATCAGGATTATTGATTTGGCATATTGATGAAAAGAAAATTCAAGAAGGATTGGGTTCGTTTTCTGTTAACGCTGACCGTAAGCAACGTGGCATCGACCTTGAAGAGGCCGACGGCGCCCAGGATATTGGCTATATTACTAATTTATTCACCGACCCATCTTCCGGCTATTGGGGCGATATGTGGTTTGGGGAGAATAAAGAATACTTCCGGGCAAATGCTGATGGGAGTATGGATTTTTCTTCATTTACACACCCAAATACAAAATCCAATTCTGGCGCCAAGTCGGGAATAAATATCAGCAATATCTCCAAAGCTGGGGAAAACATGTCGTTTACTCTTTCATCTAGTTATGATATGGCATTTCTCAAGGATGAAAATAAATCCATTCTCTTTCAATGGGATGTGGACGGTGACGGTGATTTAGATTTTGTTGGCGGTGGAGACTCAATATGGTATTCATTGAATGGATTATTGAATCCAATTTCAATAATTGAAAATAAATGGAAAGAGACGGAAGTATTTATTCCATATGATAGTGAAAACGACTTATATAATGGTGAAAATGATTTAGTAATTGTTGGTGTAAATGGATTTGAAACTGATGTGTTATGGTTTACGTATAATCATAATTCTAAAAGGTTCGTCAATAAATGGAAATATTTCTTCATAAATGAATGCAATGTAGGATTTATAAGAGCTTTCAAATTTGCGAATGAAGTCAGATTTAATTATAATGGTTTTGACTATAATGTTTTTCCTGATAAAATTACAAAATATACAAAAACTTCTAATAGTTACAGTAGATGCGATCCTCCACATATTGGATTATCGGGAAATCAATCAGATGGTACTACTGTATATAGTTACAGAAGGAATATTATTTTTAATTCCCCTACTTTAATTGAACATTCTGGACTCATAGATGCTGGAATTGTTGACATTGATTTAGATGGTCGTGTTGATATTGTATTAGTTGATTCATTAGGTGCGATTTTTGGATACGATAATAATATTATTTTAAAAAGTGGTTTTCCAATTACGGCAAATGCGGTTCCCCCCATTTTATTGGCTGATTTATTTGATGATAATCATCCAGAGCTGATTTTCCAGGATTCCAATGGTAATATCAAAATATTGGATTATGAAGGTAACTCTATTCAACGATTTTCCATGATTAATGGAGATAAGTTAAAAATGATTGGGGAATATGATGGAATGAAGTCCATTGTAACAGAAAAAACAATTTACCAACTTTCAGTTTTAAAAGATTATGGTGGTAATGAGTGGATACATCCGGACGGGGGTCCGAATAGAAGAAGGGAAATAAAATTAAAAATTCCGGTTGATTCTACGGGACAAAAAGAATTGCTTCTAAATGAATTCACCTACGCATACCCAAATCCAAGTTACGGTGAAGATGTAATATTTCGAATTAGACTTGGAATTGCTGAAACTATTGAAATTAATATTTTTGATATATCCGGATTTCCAATAAAGAAATTATCTAAAACACTTGTTGCTGAAGTTGATAATCCAAGATCCTGGTGGCGAGAATCATTTAAAAATAACGATCATGAACTTAAATGGAATGTATCAAATATTGAATCTGGCGTTTATTTAGCAAGAGTCATCGTGAGTGGAGAAGGGAAATCCGAAGAAAAGATCATTAAAGTGGGCGTTATTAAATAATGAAACTTCGTTTCATCTTATTAATGTCCATTGCTTTTGGGCAGGTGAATTACAATCATCCTGAGTTGGATTGGAAGACCATTGAAACCGATCATTTCCGAATTCATTTTTATGCTGAGACAGAGCAATCCGCCCGTGAAGGGGCAACCGTGGCGGAGCGAATTTATCCATTTGTAACTAAACTCTATCAATATGAACCATTTGACAAGACCGATATCGTTTTCACCGATGTGGATGATATATCCAATGGTGCCGCATATTTTTACGATAATAAAATTATCATCTGGACCAGTCCTTTAGAATTTGAATTGCGCGGTTCACACCGTTGGTTCCAGAATGTAATCACTCACGAATTCACCCATATTGTTTCCATCCAGCGTGCTCAGAAGTTTGGTAAGTCCATTCCCGGTGGCTATTTTCAATGGATTGGCTATGAAAAAGAGAAACGTCCCGATGTGCTCTATGGCTATCCAAATACGCTTGTGAGCTATCCATTACCGGGGACAACTGTACCGCCGTGGTTGGCGGAAGGTGCCGCCCAATTTATGTATCCCGGCGCTGATTGGGATAATTGGGACAGTATACGGGATATGATTCTCCGTGACAGAATATTGAACAACAACATGCTTTCGTGGCGACAAATGAATACCTTTGGTAAAAGTGGGATTGGAAATGAATCTGTATATAATGCGGGCTTTGCTTTGGCCCGATATTTGGCAGTGAAGTATGGACCTGAATCTTTGGAAAAGATTATGACATCCTTGAGCAAACCAATGAATTATTCAATCAATAGAGGTATTAAGGATGCCACAGGAAATGAGGGTAAAAGTGTTTACAATGATTTTGTGACTGTTCTCAATACGAGATATGAAACATTGACAAAATCTGTTTTGCTTCATGAACGAAAGGGGAAAGTTATCCATGATAAAGGGACGGCCAATCTTTTTCCCGTCTGGAATGTTGATGGCACAAAGATTGCCTATATCTCAAATCAGGATCACGATTATTTTGGAAGTACAGATCTTTTCGTTTATGATATAAATAATAGATCGAGTGAAAAAATTGCCAAGAGTGTTTATTCTAAACCGGCTTGGAATGGGGATAAAATATATTATTCCAAAAAAGCGAAGAGGCCGAATAAATTTGGTTCAAAATATTATGACCTTTATGAATATGACTTTTCAACTAAAAAAGAATTTCGTTTAACGAAGGACGCGCGCGCATTCTCTCCTGTATTCAGCTCAAAAGACAGTGCCATTTTTTACCTTGCTACTTTTGACGGAACACAAAATATTTTCAAGATCGATCTTCATTTAAAATCTACCGAAAAACTTACGGATTTTGATGCCCATGAAATCATTGGCGGACTGAATTATGATGAAGGAAATGACCGCCTCATTTATGATATTACCACAAATCATTTTCGTAATATCCATTATTTGAGTTTATCCGATTCTACCTTAGGTCCTGTGTTAAATAATAAATTATGGGATGAGCGGCAAAGTGATTATTCGAAAAATGGAATGGTGTATAGTGATGATCGGTCGGGAATCTTCAATCTCTATTTTATTGGTAAAAAAAACCAAGGTTATCTAACCAATGTCTCCGGCGGCGCCTTTATGCCGGATATCCATGAGAGCGGGAAGGTTGTTTATTCCCTATATGAAAATGGTCAATATAAAATGGCAATCCTTGATTCTATTGAAATTATGGCTGATACACATGTGGGATATACTCCTTCATATTTTCAGCGGAATAAAAATTTATCTTTACGCATAAGTGAAAAGATTCGTGTAGAACCGGTAACGTACAAGGATCATTTTCCGCCCATGTTTACCATGCCTAGGGTGACAATGGATTATGGCACATTTAAACCCGGATTCTATTTCTATTCATCTGAGATTTTGGAAAAAGTTGCGATAGTTGGGGGTGCTTCTGTCAATCGCTCCAAGGATTTAGATTTGTTCTTTTTATTTGAGTATAAACATTTATATCCAACCCTATTTTTTGAAACATTTTATCTCACTCGGAATACGGAAGAACGATCAGCATACTCCGTATACAAACTGGATAATAATCTAAAATTTCGACTCATTGAATTTCGAGGTGGTATTCAAATCCCATTTTATGGGACTCAATTTGAACTATACGGAAGTTGGTCTCAATACCGTGCATCGATAAAGGAGCAAGTGGTGGGGAAGCCTCAACTTCAATCGGGAATTGGTTACGATTATTTCCGTGGAAAGGAAGCTGGTTTGAAATGGGGATTAACACAGTACAAGCGGCGAATCGATCAAAATATTAATCCCGTGGGATATCGGATCAACTTAAATGTGGCCAAAGAGTGGAATCAATTTATTGATGGATTAGATTTATCCGAATCGGGGACTCTTGTTTCCAATTTCAATAATCATGATTTGGTGCGGACAGAATTGAGTGGTGAATATCTTTGGGAAATTCCCAATACAAATAGATGGACGGTATCCATTGGGGGGCAAACAGGATGGATATCCAATACAAAAGCAGATTCATTTTTTCACTTTTTTGCCGGTGGTATGCCCGGATTGAAAGGCTATCCATTTTATTCCCTCGAAGGGACAAATATGGCGATTGGTGAAATGGGGTTGCGTGTGCCATTATTTCGAGAAAAACATATTCCCATTGGATGGTTTACTTTGCAGCATTCTACAATTGGGTTGATTGGTCAAGGTGGTGATGCATGGAATCGCGAAAAGTCAAATTTTAAAATGAAACGTTCGGCAGGAGTAGAATGGCGAATGTCCGGTGCATCTTTTTATAATTACCCTACTTCAATTGGAGTGGAATATCACCGAGGATTGGATACATTTGAAATGGATATTGGTGATGGAAATACCATAAAGTATGGCTATGAAGATCGGTTTTATTTCACAATATTGTTTGGTTTTTAAAATGAAAAGATTCATACTATTGACCCTTTTTATTTCAATGGGGTTGGCGCAATTCAATCCCTATGAGGTATCAAATTATCCAGTCCAGCGGGATTCGGTGAGAATGCCACTCTCTGCGAAGGCTATGTTTAAATCGTTTTTAATTCCGGGATGGGGTCAAATTCAGAATAAAGATCCATGGTGGAAGCCGGCTCTATTTGCCGGTGTAGAAACAATTGGACTGTTATCGTCTGCTAATTATGGTAAAAGGGCTGAAGATATTCGCCGAAATTTTGAATCTTTTGGCGATGAACACTGGGGCCTAGAACGGTGGTATAATAGGACGAAAATAATTTTTCCTAATCGCTGGGAAGAAATAATCATTGGAACCCATAAGCTTGGATTGAAAATAAATGGTGATTATTTTTATTCAGATCAGTTGGCAGATTTGGTAAAAAGATATTCATGGTCAGAAATATATGTTTTGCGGGATAGGGATTTTTATGAAAATATCGGTAAATATGATCAATTTGTAGGCGGTTGGGACGACCCTTATGACGACCCATTTGATTCTGAAGGAAATTGGTTTTCAGTACAAAAAGGAAATGTTGAATCCATAATTCTCACGAAAAGAAAAGATGATTTCCGAGATCAACGTCATCAAAGTAATTTGTTGAAACATTATTCACGTTATGCCGTAACGGTTGTGATGTTTAACCATCTAGCCAGCGGTTTAGAGGCAGCTTTGACGGCTAATAAAAAATCTAAAAATCTGGCAAAATTTAATTTGAATTACAATCCTTTAAATAAGTGGGGAGTTGGGGGTGTTCAAGTCACCTATACGTGGTAAATTCTCTGCTTAAAAATTGAAAGAAAGAATCCATTTAATGCGTGTAGCAGCAACTATTCTAATGTCTACGGTCATGTTTGTAACAGGATGTGCCGGAAATAAAGCTTTACGAGATATCGATTATAATGCAGAATTTCAGGAAGGTAAAACTGCATTAGCAAAAAAGAAATATTCAAAAGCACAGATGAAATTTAATACTGTGGTGATTGGTGCATCTCATACTGATTTGGGCGATGATGCCATTTTTTACCTCGGTGAATCCCATTATTTAGGTAAAGAGTACTTATTGGCGATTGCAGAATACGATCGCTTAATACGTAAAATGCCTTTCAGCGATTATGTTGAAAAAGCCCGTTATCGTATTTGTCAATCTTATGTGACTCTTTCTCCAAAATATTTTCGTGATCAAACTTATTCTGAAAAGGCCATTGGGAAACTTCAGGAGTTCATTGATGATTATCCAAATTCTAAGCATGGTAAAAAAGCTCAGGATGATATAAAAGATTTAAGAAATAAATTGTCTGAAAAGTCATATGAATCGGGCGTTTTATATATGAAAATGGAAGAGTACAAAGCAGCTCTTTTAGCCTTTGAGCAAGTAACTGAATTGTATTATGACACTGAATATATTGACCAAACTCATTTGAAAATAATCGAATGCTATTTTCGTCGTGGCGAATTGGAAATATCTCGAAATCACTTTGACAGCAAGCGTAAACATATTGAAAATTTGGGCATGGCTGAAGTGGTTGAAAAATGGTTCGAACTTGGCAGAGTAATGCGAAAGATTGAGGTCGAGTGAAAACCTGTCTTTTTGGTGGAACATTTGATCCACCTCATTTTGGACATTTGATTGTAGCTCAAACCATTTTTGAGGCTGAACATTTTGATCGAATTGTATTTGTTCCCGCCCATATCCCGCCCCATAAAAAAGAACAAAAAATCTCTAATGTAAATTTGCGATTAGAGATGCTTAAGATTGCCACGAAGGACAACCCAAATTTCATCATTTCAGATATTGAGATAAAGCGTGGTGGAATTTCCTATTCTTTAGAAACTATAAGGGCTTATAAAGAAGAAACAAATATAACGCGCAATGATCTTTATTATTTGATTGGGAGTGATTCTTTAAAGCAATTCCACACTTGGGAAAATCCCAAAGCAATATTAGAAGAATGTCAATTGATAGTCGCCATTAGACCGGGTTTTCGTCCCAGTGATATTCCAAACTGGATCCTGGCTAAAGTACAATTTGCAAATATTCCACGAATTGAAATTTCTTCCACACAAATTAGGGAAAGATGGTTAGAAGATAAAACAATTCGCTATATGGTGACGCAACCCGTTTGGGAATTCATTAACGAACGCGATATATATTAATCAAATGTTCATGAGTCTCATATTTTTGGCTGCCGGTACTGTAATGCTTTTTTATGGCGCTGAGTGGATTGTGAAAGGTAGCTCTGGGATTGCTCAGCGTTTAGGCATTTCCCCTTTGGTCGTTGGATTAACCGTGGTTGCATTCGGTACATCCCTACCGGAATTAATTGTTAGTATTATTGCTTCTATGGAGGGTAGCTCGTCTATCGCAGTAGGCAATGTCGTTGGTTCCAATATTGCCAATGTTGGTTTAGTATTGGGACTGAGTGCGCTCATATTTCCGATTTCGGTTAATTATGACCATTTAAAAAGGGATATGTTCATTTATCTATGTGCATGTGCGTTATTTATTCTTTTCGCCTTTGACGGACGCTTAAGTCGCTTTGAAGGCACTATTTTGTTCATCAGTCTAATCTTTTATATTTTACTTTGCATTAAAAATCCCCATACTGGCGAATCAAAAACTGAAAAGCCTCAGGGGAAAACATTCAGTCTTGTCTTATTTGTTATTGCTGGAATCCTTCTTTTGGCATTTGGGGCAGACTTATTCGTGGATGGTGCTATTTTTCTCGCTCGATTTATTGGTGTATCTGAAATTGTTATTGGCATGACTGTGGTTGCTTTTGGTACATCTCTACCGGAATTAGCCACATCGGCAATGGCGGCATTCCGAAATGAAAGTGCCATCTCAGTTGGGAATATAATTGGTTCGAATATTTTTAATATTTTATCTGTATTGGGATTGGCGTCTATTATTAATCCTCTTGATTCACCAAAAGAAATCATGTCGTTCGAAGTTCCTTTAATGATTGGTTATGGTGTAGTCATGATTTTGATTGCCAAAATGCAGCAACCTATCAATCGTTTTATATCGGCCACATTATTGGGCGGATATTTTATTTTTATTTATCTCCTATTTTAACCTGGAATAAATCAGATTAGATTAATCCTATGATTCAACTCGATAACGTATCCTATACCTATCCAAAAGGCGGTGGTGTCTCCAATGTTAACCTGACTATCGAAGATGATGAATTCTCATTCCTGATTGGTCCCACGGGATCAGGGAAAACCACATTACTTAGGCTAGTTTATATGGATTTAATTCCTCAGGTTGGAAAGATTGTTATAGATAAATTCAAATCTAATCAGATTAAATCGAGGAAGATTCCTTATTTACGCCGGAAAATTGGTATGGTTTTTCAGGATTATCATTTACTAAACGACCGTAACCTGTTTGAAAATATTGCACTACCTTTACACGTTATTGGGTCATCAAAAGATGAAATAGTTGATCGAGTAGTAGAATCTCTAGAAGAAGTGGGGCTGGAGGATAAGGCAGAACATTTACCTGAAGAATTATCCGGTGGTGAGCAACAGCGTGCTTGCCTAGCGCGGGCATTGGTAAAAGATCCGGATATAATATTAGCTGACGAGCCTACAGGTAATCTTGATCCTGTGACTTCATTTGAGCTGGTTAAACTATTAGAAGAAATTAATCGTGAGGGCACAACCATACTCATGGCCTCTCATAATTATAATTTGATTAAGGGGCGAGGACATCGTATCATTGAAATCCAAAATGGAAGTGTGCGGCAATCCTAATGGATAAAATGGTGTTCCTTTTGGCAGAAGGTGTTAAAAACCTTTGGCGACATAAATTAACCGCCTTTTCGGCCATTTTTTCTACCTTCCTGACTTTGGCAGTAGCCGGATCATTGATCATTGTAAGTCAAAACACAAGTAAGGTAATTGAATACCTTCGTGATAAATACAAAATTGAAGTATTTTTTAAGGAAAGTGTAAAAGATAATCGTGTAGTAGAATTGGTCAATGAATTTAAAAAGATCAAGGGTGTCCGCTCGACCACAATGATTTCAAAATCTGATGCTGAAAAAATATTTAAATCCCAGTTTGGTGAGAACATTTTTGATTTAGTGGGGTATAATCCATTGCCGGCCAGTTGTGTGGTGAATGTGGTGAAAAACCATGAAACTATATTCAATGTTGGTCCGATTATTAACCGATTAAAAACCTACCCAGAAGTTGAAGATGTAAGTTACCAAGGAAGGCTAATTTTAAGAATTGAATCTTATTACCAGAAATTCGTTAAAGGAATGACAGTCTTGTTAATTCTAGTCTTAGGGATTTCTGTATTCATTATTTCAAATACAGTTCGATTGACAATCTATGCAAAAAAAGAATTAATCCAGGCACTGCAACTTATTGGAGCAACGCGAACATTTGTGAAAGCGCCTTTTATTATTGAAGGTATGTTCCATGGCTTGCTGGGAGCTTTGTTTGCTTCAGCGTTCCTTATCGCTGGTTTGGAAATTGGCTCCGGTATTATTTATTCAGTAACCAAACTCAACGTACAATATGACCCATTGGTCTTAATTGGTATTTTATCATCAACTGGGATTATTATCAGTTTCTTGGGTAGTAGTCGCGCAATCTCGAAATTTTTAAAATAAATGATTATAATTACTTTCTTGACAGATGAAAATCAAACCATCTAATTTTCAACCCTATGTCAACAATTAAAATTCCAAATTTGAATGATCGAGAAGCGGCGATTCTCACATCAGTTATTGAGGAATATATCGCATCTGGAACTCCTGTTTCTTCGGGCTATCTTAAAAAGCATTGCGGTATGAATGTGTCTCCAGCCACAATCCGAAATGGCATGGTTTCATTGGAGAAAAAAGGATTCCTTATGCAATTGCATACATCCGGTGGAAGAATTCCATCAGATGTAGGATACCGATTTTATGTCAACGCCAAGCCAAAATTTCGATCGCTGGATGATCCTTTTTCTGAAAGCGTTGAAAAAGAACTGTTGACCGTTGCTAATAATGTTGACGAATTGTTGGACTCCACAGCATTAATGTTGGCGAAAGTTAGTCATATGTTTGGTGTTGTTTTGATCTCAGGGTATCATAAGAGTATCCTAACGGACATAGAATTAGTTTCTCTCCATGGGAATCGCATTATGCTCGTGTTGGGTCTAGATTCAGGTTTAATTAAGTCCATTGTGCTGAACTTGGATTTAAACATTCAGCCAAAGTTGATAAATAAGATAACTCTAATTCTGAAAGAGCGATTGATTGGATGCTCTTTAAAAGAAATTCAATCCACCATTGGAATGCGATTGAATGGTACAGAAATGTATTCCCACGAATTGGTTCAGGTTTTGATAGATGATTGTTTAAATTATTTTCATATAGATAATAATAAAAGAATATACACATCGCCATCTGATGTATTACTTGATCAACCTGAATTTCAAAACTTAGCAAACTTTCAACGTCTTTTACCTGCCTTGGATAAATCGTATTTGAACCAACATTTTAAAGATAATTTTTCGGATAAATCAGAAAGAACATTAATTGGAATCGAGAATGAAGATGAACTGTTAAATGATTGTTCCATTATAACAACCCAGTTTGACAGTGGACTAATACAGGGAACAATTGGTGTGCTGGGCCCAAAAAGAATTCCATATATGTCAGTCCAATCCATAATTGATAAATTTGCGGAGATTATACAAAGTGCCCTCTAAAGAAAAAACTGCCAGACCGGTAGCTAAGAAAAAAACGCCTACAAAGTCATCGACTACTAAACTCAAAGATCAAATAGAAACTTTAAAGTTCGATATTTCTTCTCATGAAGATAAATATCTTAGGCTTAAAGCTGAATTCGACAATTATCGTCGTCGGAAACAGGAAGAGACTAGTAACATGTTCAAGTATGATGGTGAATCTGTCATTAAACAATTTTTGACTGTTTTAGACGATCTGGATCGATTGGCAAAAGCTGCAGAAGAAAATGGTAAATCAAATATTGAAAAAATTAAAGAAGGTATCGATTTGATTGTTAATAAAATCACCAAACGGTTTTCTGAGCGGGAAGTTGTGCCTTTTACAGCGCCCGGTGATTTAGTAGACCCTGAACTTCATGATGCCCTTATGATGCGATTAGAAGAAGGAAAAAAAGAGAATGAAATCCTCGAAGTTTTCGAAAAAGGATATCGTTATAAAGATCGTGTCATTCGTCATGCAAAAGTTGTTGTAAACCAGACGCCATCATGAGAGATTTATATGACATAATAGGTGTAGACAAAAGTGCCTCTGATAACGAAATCAAAAAATCTTATCGGAAGATTGCCATGAAATATCATCCAGATAAAAATCCCGGTGATTCCGAAGCAGAGCAAAATTTTAAAGAGGCAGCTGAGGCGTATTCAATTTTGTCTGATAATCAAAAGAGAAGACAATATGATCAATTTGGGCATGCCGGCGTAGGCATGGGCGATTCTCCTGGCGGCGGTACTGGATTTCATGGTCACATGTCCATGGAAGATATATTCAGTAGTTTTGGAGACATCTTCGGCGGTGGAGGTGGTAGCGGTGGATTTGATCCATTCGGCGGTATATTTGGTGGTGGGCAAAGAAGGGGTATTAAAAAGGCCCGAGATTTAAAAGTAGCATTAAAATTAGATTATGCGGATATCGTTAAGGGTACAGATAAAACGATCAAGATTAAACGTCATGAAACGTGTGAAACTTGTACTGGAAATGGCGCCCAGGCAGGAACGATGCCAACATCCTGTCGACAATGTAGTGGGTCTGGCCAAATTCGACAAATGTCTCAGTCATTTTTTGGGCAATCCGTAACAGTTCGAGAATGTCCTGTCTGCCAGGGGTCTGGTGAAATGATTGAGAATCCCTGTAAACCCTGTGGTGGCAATGGCATACAACGCAAAACTGTTGAAATAAAAGTAAAGGTACCTGCCGGCGTTGCAGAGGGGAATTATATGACCCTCAATAGTCAAGGAAATAAAGGACCGAAAGGTTTTCAGTCTGGGGATTTAATAATAATTTTTGAAGAAAAAGAGCACCCTGTTTTTACGCGTAATGGTGAAGATGTTATAACCGAAGTGCAAATTCAGTTCCACCAGGCCGCGCTTGGTATAACATTAGAAGTGCCTACATTGGAAGGAAAAGCTAACTTGAAAGTGCCTTCGGGGATTCAATCAGGGCAAATTTTACGCATGCGTGGAAAAGGATTTCCACGTGTTCGGGGATCGGCCAGGGGAGATCAATTGGTTCGCGTCCAAGTGCAAACACCAAAATCTTTATCTCGTCAACAGAAAAAAATACTAGAAGAGTTATCTTCGCTTAATGGTCAATCTGAACCCATATTTAAACGGGTAGTTCTGGATTGAGTATCTTCACCCAGCAGGAATCCTTGGTAATTAAATTTCTGCTTGGTGTCATTGTATTAGGTATTGTTGTTACATCATACCGCCATTGGATCGGTGATGAAGTGCCGTCTGCAGAATCAGAAATATTGGCTTTCAAAGTAGCTGCCGAAAGGATTGCTGAAGAAAAGGTCAGAAATCCTCATGAAAAGAAGCAGATTCGAACCGTAAAAAGTGTTAATATCAACACTTCGAATAAAGTGAAATTGATGACAATTCCCGGTATTGGGCCTGTAACTGCAGAGAGAATTATGCGCCATAGGGAAGATTATGGATTATTTGAATCCGTCGAAGGGTTATTGAAAGTAAAGGGCATTGGCCCTAAAACGTTTGAAAAAATTAAAAACTATATAAAGACGAAGGATTGAATCGAATGTCTGAGAATAATCAATCAGAACTATCTAAAAAACGTAAACTGTATTCCGACCTATTAGAATTCGCCATTGTGACTGCTTTTCTTTTCCTGATTATAAGTATTTACGTACCTAGGGCCATTTGGGATGAAGAAGAGCTTTATGAGGGGCAAAGCCATTTTTTCATGGAAAACATGTACGATATTGAAAATTTTTATAATGATCTCATGGAAGAATATGATGCGGATGGACTTTGGGCTATGCAAGTCGTGAACTCTGTTCGTGATTCATTGACCGGCGATTCAACCTATTTGGGGGAGCAATCAATTACATTAAATGGAAAATCCTTTATGGTTAATGTACCTAAGGGATATGATTCTGATTTTGATACAACGTTTGGATTCCCCATGATCCGACGTGATACAGTTTCAGATACGATTGCAACTATTGTTATGTTTTCAGAAGATCTATCCCGAAATGATACATCCTATGTTCAGAAAAAACTTTTGGCAAAATTCCAGGCTGATACTAATTTTGTTTCACTGATAGAAGAAGTTGAATCTGAGCGTGTAGAAGTTGTGAATTACTATGATACATTCATGCCAGATTCTTCTATGTATTTTTGTCCAGTCACCGAAAAACCCTTTCTTATTTCAATAATGAATGAAGGTAATGTGGTTAGAGTTGATAGTCCAATCGAAGAAACTGTTATACGCCGACGATATGCCATTTTTGCCTTCAAAGCTGATAATCATGGTTTTATTGATGATGGCTCCAAAAGTTGGGATAGGTAATTATTTATAAGTGATTCATCTCGCTATATCGGATAGCCATCTTTTATGTGCTCAGTGGACAGAAAAAGACGGGCAACCGCTACTCACTTCTTTCTCATATAAAAAGCTCCCAAGGCCCCTCAGTGTTTTAAATAATTCTGAAACGGAAATTATTTCAGTCCTGAATGCAGGCTTGCATCTAATCCGTGAAGATGTTCCCTTTGAAGGTGATAAAGTATATGTCACAATCCCAGATGAATATTGCCACTCTTCCGTTGTAGATCTTGAACCGGAATTGACAGAAAATGACGGATGGGCATTTGTTCAATGGACGATAAATCAGCGATGGGAAAGTGGTGGTTCATTTGAATATTTTGGAAGATCATTTAAAGGGAAACCTAATTCAGTTTTTGCAATTCGCGTCTCTACAATTTTTACCGAGCCAATTAAACTCGCTATTCAGGAGTTGGGTGGAGAGGCTGTGTGGATGGGCAGCGAATCAAGCGTATATTTTGGATTGAACCCTGAAAATGGATGTACAGTATTTCACCCTTCAGCAAACGGTTATCAATATTTTCAATATTCACAGGATAGTTTTCAGATTGGATCGGCACGATTTTTAAAAGGTGAATGGAAACTTCATCCATTGGTCGGTAATGATTCAGACAAAAAAGTATTTTCTGGCCAATTATTTTTTGCCGGAATATTAACTGAAAAGAGAAAAGCTAATTTTAAAGGTCGTCGGATTAAACAAATGGCTGCCCTTACTGGCATTGCATTAGAAGGTAATATTATTCCGAAAGGGGTTAAAGAAGAGGATCTATATATTTTAACAGCGATTGCTACAGGAACGATTAAAGGTGTAGCTCTTAATTTTTTCGATAAACCTGGATTGCAAAGATTTGAATATGAGAAGCCTGTTCCAATTTTAAAATCGAAAGAGGAAACCGAAAAACCTGCAAAAAAGAAAGTTGTAAAACAAAAAGTTAAAAAGAGAATAAAAAAGCCTAAAAAGAAAATTAATTTTCTTCAACCCTTCTTGTACTTTTTCTTTTTTGTTACCATAGGGGCCATGCTTGTTTTCGATCAAAAACCAGAATTGTTCGATCCAGTCATGAAGTATAAAGATGAAATTTTTCAAAAAACCGCACTGCCAATTCCGGTAGTTACAAAAATTCCGATTATTAAAACAATAACCGCGCCGCCTAAAAAAGAATTGGAATATCTATTTAAATCACAAAGCTTAATATCTATAACCCGGAAAATTTTAAAATTATCGGACGACTATAAAATCCTATTATTATCCATAAGTGATGGTAGGATGGATTTAGAATTGGTTGGTACTAAAGTAATGGATGCACCCATAGATTCATTCGGGGACGTTTTAAACTATTCCCTCCGTCAAGTAAATGGAGATGAAAAATATAAACACGGTTATTTGGTTAGTTATCGTTCGGCCGATTCAACTAATATCCGTTCCGAATTCACGGCGGAAGAATTTCAATCTTACATTTCAGGTATTGACCAATCATTCTTAAAGGCAATTGACCCAATAGAAAGAAATAGTGGAATCCAAATTCCAATCATCGTTAGGATAGGTGGTATTAAAAATATTAATCAACTATTGTCAGAATTATCTGTGAATGGAAAAAATGTAGTAGTAGAAAAATTTGTTTATACCAGTGATCCGGGTAATATTAATCCGTCGGCCATTTTTTATATTTCACTTTATTTTGCATCACAAACCGAATACCAGGATTAGGGTATGCAAATCCAAGCTGGCCGCTATAAAGGTCGTCGGGTAAAAACTGTAGCCAATGCACCTTACCGACCAACAACATCCATTGTAAGAAAAAGTCTTTTCGATATTCTCGGTGATTTATCTGGGTACCATATATTAGATCTTTATGCAGGGTCAGGCATTCTTGGTTTTGAAGCAAGCAGTCGTGGCGCTGAATCAGTTACATTCGTCGAAACCAGTATGCGAGTTGTATCCCTTTTGAAAATGAATGGTTCTCTTTTTAAAGAATCTCAATTTAGTTACATAAGGATGGATGCATTGAAATATTTAGATAAATGCGAGTCATTTGATCTAATCATTGCCGATCCACCATATCAAAATTCAGAAACTGATTTAGTCATAAAAAAATCGTTAACTCGCTTAAAAGAAGATAAATTTTTTATACTTGAATCTTCGCCTCGAGAATTCTCAATTTCGCCCTCAAGAGTTAAGCTTTATGGAGACACGCAACTAACTTTTTGGAGAAACACCAAATGAGAACAATCGTATACCCAGGAACCTTTGATCCCATTCACTGTGGTCATATTGACATTGCTGAACGTGCGTCAAAACTATTTGATAAAATTGTTTTTGTTATTGCCGTCAATACGGAGAAGAATCCCTTGTTTACGCCCGAAGAGCGGATAGAGATGATTTTGGGTGCAACCAATCATATAGGGAATGTTGAAGCACATTCTACCAATGGTTTAATAGCAGAATATGCTCGAAAGATTGAAGCCGTGGCTCTGATCCGGGGACTTCGTCATGTGTCTGATTTTGAATTTGAATTCCAGATGGCTACCATGAATCACCATTTAAACCCAGACGTATCTACATTGTTAATGGTGACAGCAGAAAACTTTATACATTTGAATTCCACCGTTGTGAAAGATGTGGCTCGACTGAAAGGTGATATTTCAAAATTTGTACCGCCTATTGTGCTGCAAAAATTAAAAGATAAATTTCACCTTTCCTGATTTATTTTACTTTCGGCAACTTTACCGAAAGCAATCATTCTCTATTTTATTTAAATTCTACGTCTCATTTTTAGAGATTTACAATAATTATGCCTACATACGACTATAAATGTCAACAGTGTAACCACACATTTGAATACTTTCAGGCCATGTCCGATGCTCGGTTAGAAAATTGTCCTGAATGTGAGGGAGCAGTGCGTCGTCTAGTTAGTGGCGGTACTGGATTAATTTTTAAAGGGAGTGGGTTCTATCTCACGGACTATGTTAAAAAGAAATCATCCGAAAAAGCGAGTGAAACGAAAAAAAGTAAAGAAACGAAAAAGAAGACAGTAAAAGAAAGCGCGAAAACATGAGTAAAATAAAACAGGGTGAAAAAATAACATTTGTTGATGGAATTTATAATGTACCGAACTATCCGATTATTCCCTTTATTGAAGGTGATGGTATTGGGGCTGATATTTGGGCTGCATCTAAAAAGGTATTTGATGCGGCAGTTGCAAAAGCATATAAGGGTGAAAGATCTCTTGTTTGGCATGAAGTGTTGGCTGGTGAAAAAGCAAACAAAAATACTGGTTCATGGTTACCTGATGAAACGTTAAATACAATTCGTGAATATTTGATAGCCATCAAAGGACCATTGACAACTCCGGTTGGTGGTGGAATCCGATCTTTAAATGTTGCACTTAGACAAATCTTAGACCTTTATGCTTGTGTCCGTCCTGTTAGGTGGTTTGAAGGTGTGCCATCACCTGTGAAAAAACCAGAATTAGTAAACATGATTATTTTTAGGGAAAATACCGAAGATATTTATGCTGGGATAGAGTGGGAGCACGGTTCTGAAGAAGTTGAAAAAGTAAAGAAATTCCTCACTGAAGAAATGGGTGTAACGAATATTCGTTTTCCAGATACTACTTCAATAGGGGTGAAACCAGTTTCCGAAGAAGGAACGGAGCGCATCGTAAAAGCCGCTTTGGATTATGCTATTGAGAATGGTAATGAAACGGTGACTTTGGTCCATAAGGGCAATATAATGAAATTTACCGAAGGCAAGTTCAAGGAATGGGGATATGCGTTAGCCAAACGGGAATATGGCGCCCAAGATTATGAAGGCGGCCCATGGCAGGTGATTGATAATAATGGAAAACAACTAATTGTAAAGGACGTGATTGCCGATGCTTTCTTGCAACAAATTTTGCTTCGCCCGGGTGAGTATGACGTAATTGCCACACTTAATTTAAATGGCGACTATATTTCAGATGCCTTGGCTGCTATAGTCGGAGGAATTGGTATCGCCCCTGGTGCCAATATAAATTATAATACTGGCCATGCGATTTTTGAAGCCACCCATGGGACAGCGCCTAAATATGCCGGTAAGGATATGGTAAATCCATCCTCTGTCATTTTATCTGGTGTTATGATGTTAGAACATATAGGCTGGCAGGAAGCAGCTAATTTAATTACCGGAGGTATCGAAGGTGCCATTGATGCCAAAACGGTTACATACGATTTTCACCGACTCATGGATGGTGCTGAGAAAGTTTCATGCTCAGGGTTCGGTGAGGCCATAATCGCGAATATGTAAACTATGAATCAACTTATTTCAATGAAAGGTGTGTAAGTAATTACGCGCCTTTTTATTTTCAATTATGTTTATTGATTACACTAAAGTAGAACTCCATGCCGGTAATGGTGGTCGGGGTTGTGTTTCATTCCGCAGGGAAAAATATATTTCCAAAGGCGGCCCCGATGGCGGTGATGGAGGCAATGGTGGCAATATTATTGCAAAGGTGGACACAAATCTTCATACATTGCAGGATATCCGTTATTCGAGATTATACAAAGCGAAAAATGGAACATCCGGTGCCGGTGGTTTAAAGACTGGTAAGAATGGGGAAGATATACTTATAAAGGTCCCATTGGGAACAATCATTCGAAATATCGATTCCAATGAAGTTGTGGCTGATTTTGATGCGAATGGACAAGAATCTATAATTTGTGAAGGTGGAAAAGGTGGCAAGGGAAATATAAAATTCAAATCTTCTACGAAACAAACGCCCCGCTATGCACAACCTGGCATTGAAGGTGAATCTGGAAAATTTGAATTTGAGTTAAAAATATTGGCAGATGTTGGTTTGGTTGGATTTCCAAATGCCGGTAAATCAACATTATTATCTGTGTTATCAAAAGCACGACCAAAGATTGCCGATTATCCATTCACGACACTTGAGCCCCATTTAGGTATTGTAAAATCAGGTGAGTACAAATCCTTTCTTATGGCGGATATTCCCGGGCTCATCGAAGGAGCGGCAGATGGAAAAGGATTGGGGCATCAATTCCTGCGCCATATTGAAAGAAATCGCGTCCTTTTATTTTTGATTGATGGTAATGACGAAGATCCATTCAAATCATTTGAAGCGTTAAAGAATGAACTTATTTCATATAATTCTTCATTAATCATGAAACCTATACTTCTTGTGAGGACAAAAGGGGATGCTCTCGACAAAATTGACCATACAAAGTGGAATAATATTCCCGAATTTTTTATGGAAATTTCTGCTGTAACTGGTGATGGGTTATTAAAATTAGTCAAAGAAATAAGCGGTCATCTTGATGAAAAATAGTAGCCTCATCAAGATATTAAATCTGCTAAAAGTAAAAGGTCTTGGGCCCCAACGAGTACGAACAATAATATCACATTTCGGAATTGAAGCAGAAATATTTTCTTTATCCTCCGAGGAATTATGCGCAGCTCCAAATATTAATCTAAAAATTGCGAGAGCAATTCATTCGTATTCCGATTTGGACTTTGGTGAAAAAGAACTTGAACGGGCAAATAAGGTCGGTGCATCAATTGTAGCATTCTGGGATAAGGATTATCCGACCCTTTTAAAGAAAATTTACGATCCGCCAGTTATCCTCTACGTGAAAGGCAATTCATTGAAAAAAGAAGATGATTGTGTGGGTGTGGTTGGCACGAGAAATATCACGCCTTATGGTAAAAAAGTGACGACTTCGATTGTATCAGATTTGGTTTCATCAGATTTAACAATAGTCAGTGGACTTGCGAGAGGTGTTGATAGCTTTGCCCATCATACGGCGGTAAAGGCGGGCGGTAAAACAATTGCAGTGCTTGGGAACGGTATAGACTTTGTCTATCCATCCGAAAATAAAAAGCTGGCAGAATCGATTTGTGAAAATGGATCCGTAATATCCGAATTCTCAATTGGAACCAATCCCGATGCGGGGAATTTCCCCCAACGTAACAGGATCATTAGTGGATTATCTCATGGGACAATTGTAGTCGAAGCAGGAAATAGAAGTGGTGCAATTCTGACTGCTTTAAATGCTGTGGATCAAAACAGGGAAGTGTTTGCCGTTCCGGGTAGATTAATTGACAAAATGAGTGTTGGATGTAATCGCTTGATTCGGAATGGCGCGATTCCTGTTGAATCGAGTGAGCAGATTTTGGATCATATTACAAATCAATTGTTTAATCCAAGAAACCCTGTTCAGCAGAAGATGAAACTTCATTTATCAAAAGAGGAACATGCACTGGTTGATCTCCTAGAAGATGATCCGAAACATATTGATGATATTGTATTGATCAGTGATTTGGAAATAACCCAAGCATTGACATTGTTGTTAAAATTGGAATTGAAGGGTGCTGTAGTTCAGCTTAGTGGAAAACAATTCGCCCGTGCATAGAATCCGTTGTTTAGGATCAATTATATCAATTAAATTTAGACGCAAAATATAAATAATAATTTTGCATTTGGAGGGGTGGCCGAGCGGCTTAAGGCGGCACCCTGCTAAGGTGTTTTAGGTGAAATATCCTAACGTGGGTTCGAATCCCACCCCCTCCGCTCATAATAAAGAAGCCCTGAACTAGTTCGGGGCTTCTTTATTATGATCTTTGCGTATTTTTCTCTACAAGTTTTAAATCAATGTTTTTAGAAATTATCATAGGTAAAGAACATAGCAAACGCTTACCTATATTTGGTGTCGTCACACACTTGAATTTCCCCTCTATTTACATTACTATCATTGCTTAATTTCCTCGTCAATTTTTATGTCAAATTCTTCAGTAAAAGTTCGATTCGCACCCAGCCCCACCGGTGAGCTACATATTGGCGGCGCACGTACAGCACTGTTCAATTGGTTATTCGCAAGAAACAATGGTGGAAAATTTTATCTTAGGATTGAAGATACGGATCCCACTCGTTCCCAAGATAAATTCACAGATCAAATTTTGGAGTCTCTTGCTTGGCTAGGACTAGATTGGGATGGTCCCTTAGTGTATCAATCCAAACGGTTTGACGATTATAAAATTCACGTAAAAGCACTCCTCGGCTCAGGGCAGGTTTACCGTTGTTTTTGTTCAAAAGATGATTTGCAGTCGGCACGTGATAAAGGTCATTATCAATATCCTAAAACATGTAGAAACCTAACTGAAGATCAGGTGAAGCAAAAACTGAATCAAGGGGTGGGGTTTACTTATCGTGTGAGAATTCCCGATGGTGAAACCAATTATGAAGATTTGATTTATGGTCCAATTCGAGTGGATCATAAGGAATTAGATGATTTTATAGTCGTCCGTTCTGACGGATCTCCAACATATAATTTCACCGCAGTGATTGATGATTACGATATGGGCATTACGCATGTCATCCGTGGGGAAGACCATGTGGCCAACACGCCCAAACAGATATTATTATATGAAGCGCTTGGTTATGAAATTCCAACTTTTGCCCATTTGCCCATGATTTTAGGCCATGATAAAAAACGATTGAGTAAAAGACACGGTGCGCCCGGTGTGCAAAATTTTAGAGATGACGGTTATTTTCCAGAAATTTTATTAAATTATTTGGCATTGTTGGGATGGAATCCCGGAACAGAAGAAGAGCTGTTTTCCGTGGCTCAGCTTATTGAAAAGTTTGACCTTTCCTTGGTGCATAAAAAAGGTGCTGTGTGGGATGAGAAAAAACTCCATTGGCTTAGCGGTCAGTATATAAAGAATCAAACTTCGGATTCTCTTTTGGAATCCATTCGGGGCATTAATCCTGATTGGGGTAAGGGGAGTGAAATATCCTTTTTAATTTCTATACTGGAATTGTTAAAAGTCAGGGCGAAATCGCTCAATGAGTTTGTGCAACAATCGGAATACTTTTTTAACGATCCGGCAAGCTATGATGAAAAAGGCGTTAAAAAAGGTTGGAAAGATGAATCCGTAAACCTGCGAATTAACGAATTTTTAGTTTATCTTGTAGAAATACCTAATTGGCGAAAAGAAGAAATTGAAACGGTATTTAAAACATTCGCAGAAACTAAAGAATTAGGATTGGGAAAAATAATTATGCCCGTCCGATTGGCTACTTGTGGTACCTTAAATGGCCCATCTATCTTTCAAATATTGGAATTGTTAGGTAAGGATATAACTATCCGAAGAATAAAAACTGCAAAAGAAAAATTACCGAGTTAAATGGAAGAACAAAACAAACACCGCCACTTTATTCAACGTATTATTGATGAAGATAATGTTTCCGGGAAATTTGAAAATCGAGTTCATACTCGCTTTCCACCGGAGCCAAACGGTTATCTTCATATTGGTCATGCCAAAGCTATTTGTTTGAACTTTAGTATCGCCAATGAATTCGGCGGTGAATGTAATCTCAGATTTGACGACACCAATCCTATAGCAGAAGAAGAAGAATATGTCCGATCGATTCAAGAGGATGTTAAATGGCTCGGTTTCAATTGGGATAAACTTTGTTTTGCATCTGATTATTTTCAAAAATTATATGATTATTCTATGCAATTGGTTGAATCGGGAAAAGCTTATGTTTGCGATCTAACACCAGAAGAGATTAGAAATTCCCGTGGCTCATTGACAGAAGGTGGACAAGAAAGTCCATACCGTAATAGGTCTGTTGGAGAAAATCTTGATCTATTTACCCGTATGAAAAAAGGCGAATTTCCCGACGGTAGTAAAACATTGCGCGCAAAAATTGATATGGCACATCCCAATATGAATATGCGAGATCCTGTTATTTATCGAATTTTGCATGCCCATCATCACCGCACTAAAAATGATTGGTGTATATATCCTATGTATGATTGGGCTCATGGTTTAGAAGATTCAATCGAGGGTGTCACCCATTCATTATGCTCATTAGAATTCGAGGATCATCGTCCTATTTATGATTGGTATTTAGATGCATTAGATGCTTACCATCCGCAGCAAATTGAATTTGCCCGACTAAATTTGAGTTATACTATAATGTCCAAAAGATTGTTAAAACAATTGGTGGATGAGAATCATGTTTCTGGTTGGGATGATCCTCGTATGCCCACTATCTCCGGATTACGTAGAAGGGGATACACGCCAATAACAATCCGAAATTTTATGGATGAGATAGGTATCGCCAAACGAAATAATGTGATGGAAGTGACTAAACTTGAAGCGCTACTACGGACGGATTTGAATAAAAAATGCGAGCGGCGTATGGCAGTGTTGAATCCGTTGAAGGTTGTGATAACCAATTATGCTAAAGACAAAGACGAAATGTTGGATGCGATCAATAATCCGGAAGATGAATCTGCGGGTAAACGGAGTGTCCCCTTTAGTGGCGAGTTGTTTATTGAGCGGGATGATTTTATGGAAGATCCTCCGAAGAAATTTTTTCGATTAGGTCCCGGTCGTGAAGTAAGGCTTCGTTATGCTTATTTTATTATCTGTAATGAAGTAATAATAGATCAAGATGGGAATATTACGGAATTGCACTGTACGTACGATCCTGAAACAAAAGGGGGTAATGCTCCTGATGGTAGGAAGGTGAAAGCAACGCTTCACTGGGTTTCGGCAACCCATGCCATTGATTCTGAGGTACGTCTTTATGATCGATTGTTTAAAGTACCATCGCCAGGATCCATGGATAATTTTATTGATGCACTTAATCCTGATTCGCTGACTGTTTTGAGTAAATGTAAATTGGAACCAGAATTGGGTAATGCAAAAGTTGGAGAAACTATTCAGTTTGAGCGATTGGGATATTTCTGCAAAGATTCTGATTTAAATCAAATGCCCGTATTTAATCGAACTGTCCCATTGCGGGATTCCTGGGCTAAAATTGAAAAACAGATTCAATTGGGACAGAAAAAATAGCATTGAGAAAAATCCTTAATTCCAATTAATTTGACAGCCGATGTGGACTAAAACTAAATCAATCTTTTCCCTTTTTCTTATAGTGGGCGCAATTAATGCGGCGCCCCCATCTTTGCATATTTATGTAATTCCATTTGATAATACAAAAAATGATGTGGCTATCGGATGGTTATCTGATGCTTTTTCTGAAATGGTTAATTCTGAATTAAGTCAACATGATCGAATTTATTTAAAAAATAAAATAGGATTAGAAGAAGTTATGACAAACCGTTCCTTACTTCTTCAGCAACGACCTGGTACAAAGAATTTCCTCATCCTCGGAAAATTTGAACGCGCATTGGATAAAATTTCCGTATCAGTCCAACTGATTGATATTGCTACCTGGGATGAAGTGGACCGTAGAAAGATTCGGGGTGACTATAACGATATTAAGGAAATCAATCAGTCATTGTCAGAATCAGTAAATGTCATGATTGAGCGTTTCCTGCCAAAACCTGAAAAAGGTCCGTATCCAACTATTACGGAAGGCAAGCGGATGCGCACACCACCTACTTATGGAGAAAAAGCCATTAATGTAAGTTCAGCCATCGATGTGGCCATTGATGAATTGGAAAAGAAACTGGACTTAAATATTGGTGCCCGCGGAGAGGTTGATTCCAAGGAATTGCGGGAAGAAAAAGGTGAATGGATTCTTGATATTGGAAAAGACAATTATAAAGATTCCCGCCCGGAAAACAATATTAACACGAATATGATGGTCGAGGTTTTGGGAAATCTTATGGATAATCCATACAAGGTAAAAATAACTCGTCCTGAATTCAATTATGATCCAAAGAACCGAAAAGAATTTCAAATTGAGATGTCCGTTAATTATAGTCTAAAGAGTAATATAATAAATGATATGCTTACATCACTGCCATACTCAGGATTGAAGCAAGATGGGAATCTTACTATTTTTTATTTCAATCGGGATAAATATAATTTTCCCAAGGAGATTTCGGAAAAAATCCAATTCGGTAAATATCGTTCAATTCCCGTTATTCAATTACAGGATTTAAATGGGAAGCCCCTAGTCATTCTAGTCGATTCGCCGGATCAAAATATTCATGGACTGGGCAGCCGAAACGTCTTATATAAACCATTCCATTTCTTTTCCCCATTGATTGATTTCACTGTTGGTGGATGGTCTATGCAAGTGGCACTCGAAACGGTTGACATTCCTGTCTCGTATAATTTTACAATGGACGTAAATACTGCCAACAATATCAGCCGTATCAGTCTGAAATTCATACCAGAAGATGAATTGCAGTCGTTCTTGAGCAAATTGCTCTAATTTTAATAAAAAGTAATAATATGAAAAATAGAATTTTAATTTGCATTATGGCATTAGCTGTGCCCATCATTCTAGGGCAAAGTAAAGTCCCCAATATTAAATTGAAAAAGCTGAATGGTAAATCAGTTATGCTACAGGATTATCTTAAAAGTGGACCTGTACTAATTAATTTTTGGGCTACATGGTGTGCGCCTTGTAAAAAGGAAATGGTTTATTTAGATCAATTTGAAAAGAAGTACACAAAGAATGGATTCTCTATTTTAGCCGTGAGTACCGATAGTCAAAAAAGCCTTTCCCAAGTACGTAGTTATATTCGATCAAAAAAATACACCTTTGAAGTTTTCCAGGATCCAAATAGTCAAATATTTAAAAAGCTGAACGGCAACCTTATGCCTACTAATATCCTGATTAGTAAAGAAGGCCAAATCCTCTGGCAGCATTATGGTTATCTTCCGGGAGATGAGACTCAATTGGAAAAAGAAATAAGGTCTGCACTCAAGATAGATTCCTGATTCTGTTATGAATTTCTTACGTCGATTAATATCGGCCATTATTATTGTTTGTACCGCGTTTAGTCAATTTTCCATTTCTGGCAATGCCTCTATTGGCTATGGAAAAAGTCAGAATAATTTTAATTTTTCTGAAAATAGTATTGATTTAAATGGTTATTGGAATAACTGGACAGGCTGGCTTCAGTTTGAATTATCCGATCCGCCTCAATTGGGCCGGGATATGAAGGCACTTCGAAAGTTTCGCGCGGAATATTCAATAAATTCATACACCTTTAAGTTGGGGGATATTTATGAATATTGGGGCAAAGGTTTGGTTCTAAATATGGTTGATGATCAAGCGATTAATCTTGACACAGGAATTAGAGGTGGCCTTGTGAGTTGGTCAAATGATAACTATTATTATGATTTATTGATTGGTTCACAGACCATTTGGCGGAATTCTAACCAGGTGATTGGTTTTGATGATCGCGTCCCCAATTACAGGATTGATAATAATATATATGGCAGTCGCGCTGGAATCAATTTTGATAAAACATCTATCGGTTTTCATTTTTTGAAAGTGAATGAGAATCATCCAAACCCAAGCTTCAAAAAAGATGATATAATTGCTCATCAATTATACAGTATAAACTTTAATTATTACGGTCAATCGTCTGACATTAATTTTGAATTCGCCCAAAAAGACAAAAATGGCTTTGGTATTTATGCTGATGGAAATATTTATTTAAGCGCTTGGTCAATGGGGTTCGCCTACAAGAATTATCATTTTGCAGAATTATCACCTTATGACCGGTGGGATTTTGTAAATAATACGGGTGGTGCATTAACATTTCAGCAAATGCCAACCGTATTCAGGGAACACAATACAAGTCTCTTGGGGACGATTACCCATATAATTGATTATAATGATGAATTGGGATTTCACATAAGCGCAGAGGGACCTATATTTGGAGGAACATTATTGTCCCTTCAATATTCTCAATCCTCTCGACATAATGAGTGGATAATGGATGAAAATTGGGAATGGAAAAAAAGTGGTGGTACGAAAGGATTTCCATCTTCTGACCCGCTTTTAAATCCATTCAAAGAATATTTTGCTGAAATTAATGGCTATGCATTTGGAAAAAAACTGTATTTTGTAGTCGGTTATGCCAACACTGAGGATGTTGTTGATATTTATCTAAATCGCCCTTCTGACAGTTATCAATCATATAGTTACGAATTTTTAGAGGCAAAAACGATTCCGACCCATTTTACCTATAGATTTAATAATACGTATAGTATTGATTTATTATTCGAATACCAGGAAAAGAAAAAAGGAGTAAATCTATTTTCTAATTACCCCCAATTGACACAAGATTTATTCACTTCATTATATTTAAATGATAAACAGATTAATCGTTTCATCAGTCTCGGTGTTGCAAAATCGCCTCGTTGGTCAGCCACACTTAGCGTGGATTATTCAAATACAGATGAAAGGGTGGTGCTGGAAAATAATCGAAAAAATAATGCATTCGAAAAAGCATTAGACAAACTTTGGGATACATCCTTGACTTGGGCCAATTTTGAAATGGTGTTTAATGTAAATGATAAAACCCGTTTGTCTATTTCTTATGGGTCACAGCGTGGTGGTGTATTTTGCAGCAATGGGGTATGCCGTTATATTCAGCCATTTGAAAACGGCTATAATCTTGGAATAATTTCATCCTTTTAGGTAAATTTGTGAGTTATTTTTACCTAAACAATCAACCTTTGGGGTATTCTTGAAGAAAAATTTACTATTTATTTTAATCACTTTCGCATTTTGGTCATGCGAGGATAAAGCTGAGCCTAAACAGGAAATAGGATCCATTGTTGTTTCGCCGTTGAGTAATATCCTTCGTCTGGGACAGACTATACAATTCAGTGCCTTGGTAATAGATAAATCCAATGCCTCCATGGATGTACCCGTAATATGGTCAACGACAAATGATCAAGTTGCAACGATTACAAAAGAAGGGTTGGTGACAGCAGTAGGTCAGGGAGAGTCCGTTATTTATGCCACCATTGACAATGTTCAAGGCATGGCTGAAATTTTGGTAAGCATAAATCGCCGTCGAATGTTGAGTGAACTATTTACTTCTAGCACCTGAGGACCATGCGCATCCGCGGAGCGGATACTAAATGGAGTTTTAAAACCAGGCACGGTCAACTATATTGGTAAGAATTTAGACTCAATGTGGGTTCAGATGAATTATCATGTTTGGTGGCCAGGGCAAGGAAATGATCCTATGTATTTAGCTAATACCAATATGAACCGCACTCGAAATAATTATTACGGTAATAATTATACACCCCACATGTTTACCAATGGGAAAGATTCCGGCTCAAATACCACAAACTGGAAAAATGATCCAAAAGATTATTTGGATGATGTTGGTTTTTATGGAGTTACAATTGCTGGGACTCAATCAGGTAATGATATTTCTTTTGATGTTTACCTCGATGCAATTAAGTCTACCACTGATTCAAGAGATTTGAGGCTCTTCGTCGCTGCTGTTATGGATACGGTAAAATACGATGGATCTGCCAATGGATTGAAAGAGCATCACAATGCGGTTATTGAATTGTTAACAGGTGACACTGGCAAAAACATTAAACTGATTAGTGGCGTAGTAACAAAAGAATCTTTTAGTTGGACCATGCGGAATGAGTGGCTGAATCATCCCGATTTTTCTTACAATATGTCCGGATTAAAAGCAGTGGCTTGGATTCAGGATTATAGCAGTAAAGAAATTCTTCAGGTTAACGAATTCAATTTTAAATAAAATTCCAGTTTATTTCATTTGGGTGCTTAATTAGACTGATTAAATTCTCGACCTTATTTGGCAGCATACGGGGGTAACTTGCAGGATTTATTGGGGTGTTGTCTAACGGTAGGACATCAGGTTCTGGTCCTGAGGGTCGGGGTTCGATTCCCTGCACCCCAGCGATATAATTAAGAATTATGTAATTTTTAATTAATAATTTTTCGAATGCGCCCGTAGCTCAACTGGATAGAGTGTCTGGCTACGGACCAGAAGGTTGGGGGTTCGAATCCTCCCGGGCGTACACAAAGCCTCCTAACGGGGGCTTTATTTTTTTTATAAAATTGATTAAATGATTCTTGCTTAGTGGATAGAAAGGCAAGTGATCCCTCATTCCATATATTGCAAATTCGTGGCATTTGATTTGGGTCACATGATATCAATTCTTATCTATATATATTCTTGCTCATTACAACGGTGAAACTTTAAATTAACGACGGACAATGTGAGTATTTTATTCATAAGAGAGCGTAGTCTGAACTGCGCCCCGAAAGAGCTAACTATAAAACATGGATTTAGACATGAAACAAGGATTTCGTAAAACTCTCCCTATTTATTTGATTCTAGGGTTATTTGTGATATTCACACCCTTTTCAATTCTTTCTGCCCAAGATGAAGAAGATGACGCCGGTATTGAGGAAATCTTCTGGGGAGATGAAGAAGAGGATGACGCTGGGCTTGATGAAGAATTTGACTTTTCAGAAGATGATGAAGGTGATGATGATTTAGAGGGATTTGAATTCGACGATGAAGGCGATGATGGATTTTCGGAGGATGATGAATTTTCTGATGACGAGGGCGATGACAGTTTTGCCGATGAATTTGCCGATGAACCGGAAGAATCTACCCAAGTAGCCGCCAGTCGCCTTGGCTACACCTTGAATATTGTTGGCGCATCTCCTGCTTTTGTAAATCATCAATTAAGAACTTATAATTCCGGGATGGATTTTCGCGCCGCTTTTGAATTCCCAATGCTACTTCAAATGGGGCCCCTAAGGTTCCGACTTGGGGCAGAGGTGGGAACATTCAAATTCACCAATTATAAACCTATTGGCGGATCCTATTCCGGCGTACACATTACGGGCATACTTTCTTTCCCTGCCGGGCCGGGGCAAGTGAGGCTTGGTGGTGGTATGGTGGGTAAAGGTTTTGGCATAATTGCTGAAAACTCCTATGGCTTTGCCGTAGGCAATTCACTTGATATTCGCATTGGTGTTCGTTCCACAACTGCCTTTGGTGTTACGGATGATAAAAAAAATAATCTCGGCACCGTGAGTTGGATGGATGGTATCCTAGTGCTTGGGGTTTCTTTATAATTTATAATTTAAATAATTTAGTTTTTCAAAGATGATTTACATAACAAAATTAAATAGATATTTTTCTATACTTATACTCTTGTTTTCATTATTAAGGGGTGGAACAGAATTAACATTAACTGCCTTTCGATTGTACACATCAGGAGTGTCAGCTGATTTAGTGTCGGGCTATTTTAATGAGAATGCTACCGGGTTGACCTTGGTATTTACGCCCGATGCAGATTACACTTCTTTTAAACTTTACGCTGAACTTTCCGCAACTACTGTTGGTGGTTGTACAGAGGCGAATTTTGACGGAACTGAGTTAGAATTAACAAATGGTACTTTTGATGGAAATAGCATGGGTACGGGTACGAGTTATGATCCTGTTGGCAATTTTTCACAAACATCTCATACAATTTTTATCCCTGCAGCAAATATTTTAACCAGGGTTGGTGGCGCTTGGAATTCAGGAGAAAAGTTATATATTGCCATAAAGTTTGATGGTAATACTGCTAAATGGGCATGTCCGAAAGATGCCCCCACAGCAGGTACCGATGCTTCCCAATCTGACGGGGCTCGACATTTTTTTGCTGTCGATACAACAGATCCAACCCTTACTTCTATTCTAGAGCATACGGTTAATGAACAAATTTGGAATAATCCGGATTATGTTAAAACGCCTAGCCTTGCAATAACTGTTGGGGCTGAAAGCATATCAACGGGTGGAATCACATGGACTGCTGTCTCTGGTGGCGGTGGAACTGTTTCAGATTCAGATGCATTAGATGGTGCAACTGCTGGTGTATTAAATATGACAACTGACCCAGGATTGGTTGACGGTACAGTGTATAATATTTCTTTTACCCTGAATGATGCGGCAGGTAATAATAAAACTTACACACGATCAAATGTTCTTTACGATATTACTGCACCAACAGTAACCAGTGTGGTTAGTGAAGAAGCTAATGGAGATATGCTCGCAGAAGGAGCAGTTGCAGATTTTTATGTAGAATTTTCTGAGAATATCAATTTTGTTGGCGCACCACAAATAACACTTCAATCCAATGATGGCGCCACAACTACAGTCAATGCGGCAACTTTTGCCAACGATACCGATAAAGCCTATTTTGATTGGACTGTCCCCGATGGTGCCTATTCTGTTTACCTAGATTACGAAACAACAACTTCTTTATCTGCAGGTACAACGATTAAAGATTTAGCAGGTAATGCGGCAACACTAACATTGCCAGCGCCACCGGCGTGGGGTGCTCAAGGGACAAATGCATCTTTGAGCCAAGCTGCTACAGGCGGGTCTTTCGGTGTGGATGGTGACGATCCTGCGGCTTTTTCGGTCGGTGCAGTTGTAACGACTGGGGGCAATGTTACTGCTGATTATTGGAATGGATCAAACACGGGTGTAAGTGTAACTGTCCCTGTTGCCAATGATAATAGTTTGACCGATGGCACCGTTCAACTCAGATCAGAAGCTGATGGTAATTATGAAGATATTGGTGGATCGTATACAATTTTAGTAGGTGATTTGAATACAAATATCACTATGACTGCATCGGGGGCTGGTTCCGGAAATACTGATGTGACAGAATTGAATGGATACACCCAGGCTGATGTATTGGGGTGGAAAGCCATTATTACGGATAAATCTGGGAATGCAACAACCGCGACTGCAAGTGCAACTACTTTAACAGTGGATACAGTAGCGCCTACGGTAAATACAGTTACTAGTTCGGATGGCGACTATAAATTGGCAGAATCAGTTGATGTGGTTGTTAATTTTACTGAGAATGTCTTAATAAGCGGTACGCCGCAACTTACATTAAATACAGATAATACACCGGGAACTGCCGATGCAGCCGTGGATAAATCAGGGCTTACGGGTGGTGCGGTAACTTTCGCATATACTGTAGGGGCCACTCATTACTCCGCTGATCTGGATTATGAAAGTACAACGGCATTAACAGCCGGCACCTTTATTAGAGATGCAGCCGGTAATGATGCCGATTTAGCTTTGCCGGCTTTAGGCACATTTGCCGCCGCTCAAGCTGTAAAAATTGATGGTGTTTCACCAGCGGCATTTACCACGGGAACAGTCATAACTGTGGGTGCTCCTATCGTGGCTGGATATTTAAATGAAGACAATACAGGCGTTGATGTAACTGTCCCAATAGCTAACGACGCATCACTTGAGAATGGAAAGCTCTACATTCAGGCAAAAATTGGCGCCAATAACTATGCCAGTGTTTCTTCGGCTTATACCATTCAATCTGCCGATTTAAATACGAATAAAACAATTACTGTGGCTGAAAGCGATTTGGATGGTATTACCGGTTTTACGCTTGGTGCTGTTATATCATTTGTGGGCATGATTGAAGATTTTGCCGATGGCGCAGCGGGAACGGGAAATCAAACTGTAGGCGCCGCATCCGCAACCACTTTAATAGTTGATCAAAACGATCCTGCTGCTTTTACAACAGGGGCAGTTACTACTTTGACTGAAACAGTTACTGCCGGAAAATGGAATTCTCACAATACTGGACTTACAATAGTGGTGCCTATCGCAAATGAAGCAACCTTAGAAGATGGGGACGTTCAGATTATTGCAAAAATTGCTACTACAGCCTACGAGGATATTGGCGCTTCTGTGGCAATAGCAAATGGCGATCTTGGGGGAAACATTACTGTTACTATCACCGCAGCCTTGTTTGAGGCTATTAATGTTGCTTTGGTTGATGGCGATGTTGTTACGCTCAATAGTAAAATAAATGATGTGGCGGGGAACATTACCACGGGAACCGCCAGCGGTACAACACTCACCGTTGATCAAACACCGCCAACAGTATCTTTCGTTTCTTCGGATGATGATGATTCCAATCCGTTTAAAGTTGGCGACGTCGTCAATCTAAAAGTGAAATTCGATGAAATTGTGAATGTTGCGACTGGGGGTGGTATTCCTTTTATAGGTCTTGATACCGACGAGGCTCCGGGAAATGCATCATCAACAGCGCCATATGCTTCGGGAACAGCTTCAGTTGACATAATCTTTGGCTACACGGTTGCAGCAAATGAATACAGTGCTGACTTAAACTATATTAATACTACTTCATTGTCAGTAAATGGCGGCACTATAAGGGATGCAGCGGGAAATAATGCAACACTAATATTGCCTGGAATTGCTGATAACAATGCCTTAAAACAGAAAAAGGATATTTGGATCGATGGTGTAGCGCCGGCAGCGGGTACAGTGGATGCAGTATTGACAGTCGGTGGAACATTAATGCCCGGTTTTTGGAATGAAGATAACACAAGTGCAACTGTGAAAATTCTCTTAGCTTCAACTGATGTGAGTTTAGAAGGAGGAACTGTCCAAATTTCTGGGGAAGCGGATGGCAATTATGCAAATGTTGGAGCATCCGGTACAATTTCAGCAGGTGATGTAACAGCAGGATTTAAAACAATTACATTGAGTGCTGCAAATATTGAAGGATTGGCTGGATATACCGACCAATACCCAAACCCTGATGTGATAAATTTCAAAGCTATTGTTTCTGATAAAGCAGGCAACAGCACAACCCACGCAGCTAGCGCAACGACCTTAACGGTGGATGAAACAGATCCTGCCGCTTTTACTGTGGGGAGTATTTTAACAGTATCCGGTGAAGTTGTGCCGGGATATTGGAATGAAGATAATAATTTAGTAAATGTTGGCATTCCTGTTGCTAATGATGGTACCCTTGAAAATGGTCGCATAATGGTTGAAGGCGAAGCCGAAGGCGCTTATGAGTATATCGGTAGTGGGTCGTTGTATAATGCGGCTGCTTATGTACCGTCAGATCATGATGATTATTATAAAGATTGGACAACGATTGCAGCTGGAGATGTGAATACAACAAAAACTGTATCCATAAATGGAAATCCTTTATTTGCAGCCGATCGTGAATTAGAAGAATTAACTAACTTTAGCGACGGTGACGAAATCGGATTTCGGGCTATCATTATGGATGCGGCAGGAAACACCACTACGGGAACCATATCTGCTACAACATTGGTTGTAGATCAAACAGATCCAGACACACCGATTATTGAATTAAAAAATTCTTCAGATACGGGCATTGCCGACTGGGATAACCTAACCAAAGACGACACGCCCACATTTACCTTAACCAACTTAACCAATACTGATTCTGTTTTCCTAAAAATTGCTGTAGATGTGGCCACTTTAGCAACGGATGGTTCAATTGTAGTTAGAGATGTTTCCACTTCAAATACTAAAGAATTAACCCCTGCCACCCATGCAAACGGGACTTACCTGGTATCGGCTCTCGCTAAGGATGTAGCAGGAAACTGGGGACTTGATGCAACAAAAACTTTTGTAAGAATTGATGTAATTCCGCCAGATGTGCCTAATAAACCGGATATGATGGGCCTCTCTGATACTGGATTTAAAGATAATGACAATATTACCAAAACAACCCAACCGCAGTTTATATTTACAGGTCTTTCTGCTACAATTGATTCGCTCCGATTGGTGATTGATGGGGGGGGCGCCGTTGGGCGAGATTCTATTATGTCTCAAGTAACAACCGATACTTTTAAAGTTAGTATCGCCTTAGCGAGTGGGTACCATACTGCCGGTGTTATTGCCATAGATTCTGCCGGAAACGTGCAGGATACCAGTGCAGTGTTACCTTTTGTCGTTGACAATGTAGCGCCTTCTAAACCAACAGCACCAGATATGACGGTAGCGACGGATTATGGGCAAAGTAACACAGATAACATTACTAAAGAGCCAAAACCCAATTTTGATATTACTAATATAGAAATAGGGTCATTTATTAATTTATATCATGTGACACCAGCGCCAGTAACAACGCTTGCTGCTTTTGACACAGTGGATGTGGGAGTTACCACATTAACAATTGCGCCATTAATTAATATGGATGATGGTACTTATACCATGTATGCAACAAGCGAAGATACAGCAGGGAATACATCTCAAAGTGATAACCTTACCAATGTAATTATAGATGCAACCGTTCCAACAATTTCAGCCAGTTATTATAACAGAACAATTCAAACGGTTTATAATACCTATGCCAATAAATTCAAGACAGACTCGGTGAATTTTGGTAAAGGAAACGATGAAGTCGATTTCATCGCCAAAATGAGCGAACCTGCCGGTACGACTCCTGAACCAACATTGGATGTGACCTATGGGAATAACTCAACCGACTCATTTGCTGCACTGGCTAAAACAAGTAAAGCAGATGATGATTCAACTTGGATTTGGAAGTTTGACCTACCAACAGCAACTAAAAATGACGGAGCTGCGAAAGTATCTTTTACGGCCTATGACATTGCAGGGAATCTCGCCATTGCTTTTACAGATACGCAAAAATTTACAGTAGACAATACACCACCAGTAGCTTTCACAACAGGAGTTGCTACTGTCCATGGTGATACAAATGTATCTATGGTAGTAGAAGCTAAAACTGGATGGTTTATTAATAGGACGACAGACAGCGTAAAAGTATTGGTAAATATTGATGCAACCGATAATTCCTTAGTCGGTGGTGGGTATGTGGATATACAAGCTACCGTTCGAAATAAAATGGTTGGGAATTGGGCAAGTATTAATTCAAATTATGGATCCAATCCATTCTTTCCGCAGGATTCAACTGAAGGTTTGGGGACATTAAAACCATTTTTCAGAAAAAAAGATGATATTACGGCTGCACTTACTGGAAGTGGATTGGTTCAAGGAGACACCATTGATGTTCGCGCATTGATTTATGATAAAGCGCTGAACCTAACAACCGGAACTCTAAGCGAATCCTATTTTGTTTTGGACACTATAGCACCAACAATTGGAATCTTCGCAACTGATACGTTATATACTATTGGTACCACTACGAATCGTTTGCGAGTCAATCAAGATACAACATGGACTAATGATACCATTAGTTTTGCAGTAAAAGAATGGACGGATCCAGGAAGTGCTACAAAAATTCCTTCAGGATTAGATCGATATGAATATGCCCTTTATCAAAGTGCAGATAACACCAATGCAAATTATACATTATTCAGAGATTTTCGAGAACAAACATCCAAAATGGATTCTGTATTTATAGATACATTTGCCTTAACTCATAATCGCAATTATTTGGTTCGCGTAAGGGGCATTGATGTGGCTGGGAATATTTCATCAACTGCCAATGATTCGTCAAAATCGGACTTTGTGCTCCGTTATAATGCTCGACCCGATACAGATTCAATACCGAGAGCCACGGCAAATGAAGATGTACTTTGGGAGCAATTGCTGACGGTGAATGATAAAGATTTGCTAACGATACGATCGGATGAATTCATTTATTCTATGGAATCTTATTTTTCTGATACAACTCAAACGCCGTGGATAACAGTGGGGAGTAAAATTGACACCATCACGGCGGCTGTTTCTACTTCTGGTAAAATGACTTTCACGCCAACGAAGTGGGATACTGCGACGTATATCCATCGCGTTTTTATAACGGATAAATGGGGATTAAAAGACACAGTTGATGTAGAAATGCTCGTAAAAGCGGTCAATGATGCACCACTGATCGATTTATCTTCATTGTCTAAATTAGAATTCTTAGAGGGTGCGAATAGCGATTCTGTCAATTTAACACAATTTGTGACCGATGAGGACAATACAACAGCATCTTTAAATTACACCTTTAAGATTGCTTCGACACTTCCTGGAAAAGGTGGCTTTCCAATTGCGAAGACCGGTTTTCTTTCGGATGTTAGTGCTGAATTTAAAAAGGCATTCATTGCCAAATTGGTTGATGAATTCCCAGCATCTACAATTATTCAGAAAAATAATGCTTTTGTGATTTATCCCGCGAATGTGATTGAATTTCGAGATCCTCTAAAAGTTGATTCGCTACTTAAAAGCGATTCAGTCTTTTCTTGGATTACGCAGACGGATACAGCTTCTTTGGACACTAATTATTATACATCATCTGATATGATGGTTGAATATACGGTAACTGATCCAGATGGACTTTCAGGCCGTGACACTGTTCTCTTCTCAATTACTCCAATCAATGACTCACCCGTTTGGGCTGGATTGCGGGACACGGTTGTTAAAGAGAATGATTCACTCTATATAGATTTTGCCAACTATTTAACGGATGTGGATGATTCTACCCTGACTTTAACAATCCTCCCTCTGTCTTATGATGCTAATGTAACGGTTGAACCAACCAAAACATTTGAGAAGAAGGCAACCGGTTATGTCTATTCCAGCAATGCTAGGAAGGATACAGTAAAGTTTAAACCATCTGCCTTGTGGTTTAAAAAAGATTCCGGGCCGTGGAATCCAAGCGATACAACTAGCAACCAGATTAAATTTCAAATTACGGCCGCTGATGGCGATACATCTGCAATAGATACATTTATTGTCAGAGTCCAGCGTGTACCGCGTCCTGAGATCAGCATGTACGTTGTCCAAAACAATGCGTTTACCAATTACTATGAGATTTTTCTCATAGACTCGGTTGGTAAAACTAAGGACCTTACACTTAAAGTTCAGTCTAAATCAGTGACACTGGATAAGGCGGCCGCGTTTACTTATGTGGGCCATTACGATTTCAAAACAAAAGGAACGTATACTTTTGAAGTTGATGCTAAGGGATTAGTTGGTGATACAGTAATTACCCAAAATCTTGGCTTAGCACTTGCAAAGATGTATGGAACTTGGTCCGGAAAAAGTGCCGATGGTCAATTCAATGTGATTGGTGGATCTGGTGCTGTTGATTTTGATCAATCTATCATGATATTGGATTCTACTCTTTTTGAACCTTATTTCAATGATCGCGCGTCTTATTTACTGGGGAATGAAGCCTTTCGATTCAAAAAGTCTGTAGAAATATCCCTGCCCGGAGATGATGAAGAAATGGCCTTATATCAACGTTCAATAGGTAGTGGGTGGATAGAATTACCTTCAATTACACAAGGAAATCGTGTGTTGGCATATACCCAAAAAATGGGTTATTTCCGAATGGGACCGAAGACCTTGATTGTGCCGGGACAAACATCTCTACAACAAAATTATCCAAATCCATTCAACCCAGTCACAACCATAATGTATGATTTGGGATTCATTGACGGTCCTTTCCAAAGAGTGAACATGACTGTTTATGATATTTTGGGAAGAAATGTAAAAACCTTGGTGAACCAGCAACAAGGTATTGGGCGTTATCGCGTCAAATGGAATGGGAGAGATCAAAATGGTGTACCAGTTGCTTCTGGTGTTTATTTTGTTCATCTGCTCACAGATATGGGTCGCAGTCAAACTAAAAAGATTATGTTAATGCGATGATAAATCGTTTCCATAAACCAACCCTTTTATTCATCATGGCAATAGGATTGCTCACCGTGGATGCTTGTCGTAAGAAATATTATGCTACCGCAGAAGACATGGCAGAATACGGATGGGTTTTGTACGAAACTAAAGATTACCTTAACAGCAATACATGGTTTCAAGACGCGGCTGCCAATGATAAAGATTGGAAAGATAGTTATAATGGATTGGGTTGGTCCTATGCTAAACTGATGGTTTTGGATAGTAGTATTGCCCATTTTAATACTGGATTATCCAAAAAACAGGATAAGTGGAATCTCACAGATGTTCAATCCGAAATTCTGGCCGGACTTACATTTGCCCATCACGCCAATGGTAAAGATACAAAAGCAATTCAATACGGTCGTGCTTTTCTAGATTCTACAGCAAAACCATTAACCGCCGGATGGATTTTTACCCATGATTCATTGCTCAACCATCTGGATGTCCGAATTACATTAGCGGCTTCTTATTATTCAGTAGGAAAATTTGATTCTACCATTTTACAGGTCACTGTTATTTTGGATTCCTTAAATTCAAGTGAATTACCTGTAACCGATACATCATTGGTTGGTCGAAAAGATATGGCCAAGCAGATCATGACTCTCCAAGATTATCTCTTGGCAAAATAACTCCCCTTGAAACAAGCCCATGAATACTGGATGAAGCAGGCTCTTGTCCAAGCAGAAAAGGCCTATAAGGCTGAAGAAATCCCTGTTGGTGCTATTGTGGTTTATGAAGAAAAAATTATAGGTCGGGGATACAATCAAAGAGAACGATTGAATGACCCCACAGCACATGCTGAAATTATTGCTATAACGGCGGCGGCAAATACACTTGGGGATTGGCGTCTTAACAAATGTTCTCTTTATGTAACAAAAGAACCATGTCCTATGTGCGCAGGTGCCATAGTAAATGCAAGACTAGAGATGGTCATATTTGGATGTTATGACGAAGAGGCTGGATGTTGTGGCTCCTTATATCAATTATGTGGCGATCCCCGTTTTAAAACTAAAGTGGCTGTTAAAGGTGGCGTTTTGGAAAAACAATCACTTTCTATAATTCAGGACTTTTTCAAAGTCCGTAGAATTATGTAATTTCACGTCGCGAATTTTTGGAGAGATGGCAGAGTCTGGCTGAATGCGCTGCACTCGAAATGCAGTTTACACTTGTGTAACGGGGGTTCGAATCCCTCTCTCTCCGCATTGCTATTAATAATAACAAAAAGATTATAATGAAACACTTATTGAAAATTACCCCAATCTTATTTATACTTATTTCGTGCTCAGCGCCGATTTCTGTCGATGATTTAAATGGAGAGGACGGTATCGCAATCGACCCTAAGACAAGTCAGCCATATTCCGGCGAAGCATTTTTAAATTTTTATGATGGCTCAAAAAGAATGGCTGGCAATTATGAGAATGGAGTAAAATCGGGTGATTGGACCTATTACGTAAAAGGTAATGAAGACAAATTTTATATTCTTAATTTTATTGATGGAAAAATTATTTCAGCTAATTATAATGAAGGTGATAGAAGATGGGATGGAACACCTGTTGAACATTCACCGGATTCACTCATGGCAGATGGTCGTTACTTTGTTCAAGAGTTAGATGTTTATAATTTTAATTTATCCCCAAAAGTATACGTGCAATTGATGCAGAATAATCCACAAGGGAATTTGACCCGCTGGTGGGAGAATAATCAAATGTATTCAGATGGCTATTTTGCAAATGGAACACGAAATGGCCAATTTACATGGTGGTATAAAAGCGGTGCCAAAAAAGAAAATTCAACTTGGGACAATGGTCAACAGGTAGGCACGACATCCCAGTGGTGGGAAAATGGGAAAAAATTCGCAGAAGCAAGATATAAAAAAGGTGCTTTATCGGGTAAGTTAGTTTGGTGGTATGAGGATGGTCAGAAAAAAGAAGAAGTGAATTTTATAGATGGTAAACGAGATGGCCTTGCCTATTGGTGGTATTCGAATGGGAATAAAAAAGGCTTCGCAGATGTTTCAGCCGGGTTAGGGAAAATTACAATGTTTGCTTTGGATGGTTCTCATTCAAAACAATATGAAGTTAAAAGTAACCAAATATTTTGTTCTTCAGGAGAAATTCTATTTTCAATTGATAAAGTTTCTAATTCAGGAGAATTACCCATGGGAGATGGCACGTGCGATTGTGCTGACTGTTCCGACGAAAATAATAACTGAATTGGCCGAATTTAAAATATAAAATCCTCTGATATAGTCATTGGTGATTCCTGTTGCAAAAGGGTATTTTTCCTTCCTGCTCTTATGCGCAATTTTCTATTCATCTTAACAATTTTATCGGCACAACTTTTTGCCGATGATCATTCCATTGCTGTTTTGGATTTCACCGGTGAAGGTATCCATGTATCAGAATTAAAAACTCTGAGTGAGCAATTTCGGATAGAATTATTAAAACAAGATTCACTTAGGGTAATGGATTATAATGATATGGCCCTCGTGTTGTCGAACGCGGGTTATGAGAAACCGGAATGTACTACAATGGAATGTGCCGTTATCATTTCTATGCTTTTAGAGCGAGAATGGATGGCGAAAATTCATATAGCTAAAATTGGTGAAGTTTATGTTTCAGAAGGTAGATTATTCGATTCTAATTCAGGTCGTGTAATCAATGTGGTTAACTATGACCATGAACTTTCCATGGAGGGGTTAATTTCCCGTGGGATGCATAATCTAGCTGAAATGCTCATGTCAACTCGAATACCTATGGATATTCATACAGGAAAAAATTTAGTATATATAAAAACAAAACCTAAAGGCGCCATGGTTCGTGTTGGTAGAGATACTTTAAATGGCGTCACACCTATGCCGCTAGATCGAGTTGTTTTTGAAAGCCGTCCCATAATATTATTAAAGACTGGATTTGAACCCTACCGACTGAAATACCTTCCTGAAGATGACTCTGACGTTATTTTTGTGGAACTTCAGCATTCGGTTCTTCAAATTGGTACTTTAGTATTTCCCAATCCAGTCCCGGAAGATATCGCTATTGTGTCTGAAGATGGTGAAGACCGTTTTTTAATTGACGAAGGTGCTCTAGAGGTGAAACAGCTGACCGCAGGAAAATATACCCTTGAGTCGAAAGAATTTATCATTAATGATGGTGACTTTAGAATTCGTCATAGGCGGACGACCCATGTTTCTCCAGTTTTTCATAGGGTTTTAGATGTTGAGAAAGATAGGGACCGATATAAACTGAAACGCAATCTACTTATTGGAACTATAATATTAAGTGTAGGGACTCGAGGCTATTTGCAGTTTAAGTCGGGGCAGTTATATAATGATTATAGCAGCGAGAATCCCGAGAGCGATATTCGTCATAAAAAAATTGAACAACTGGATCAGATGAAACCAATTATGGATGGAATCTCTCTTCTCCCTGTTTTTCCAATCATTTATTATCATGCAAAATATTTGAAAATGAATCGGCGGCTAGAACAACGATGAAGAAATTTATCTATATGTTGTTAGTTTTAATGGCTTGTGAAGATGTAAAGCGCGTCTGGGATAATCCTTATGATCCTCGTAGCGATAAAAGTTTATGGACACCTGACAGTTTGACTATTAATCAAAGGTCTCCCGATGAGATTGAATTGTCATGGTTCAGGAAAGGTCGCGATTTTGACGGATTTATAATTGATAAAAAGGTAGGAGAAGGGGAATGGCAGGATACAGTCGCAAAAGTGTGGGATTCCCTATATATTTGGGTTGATAAGCTCGATTTAAAGGAAGTTGTGAAAAACCCAGTTGAATATACTTATCAACTGTATGCCTTTGCCGATTCAAATGTTTCCAATAAAGTAAGTGCAAAGATTAAACCGGTATCACCAGGCCCGCCAGATAAAGTAAATGTCATATCAGTTACATATACAAATGAGCCCAAAATGACAATTACATGGGCCCTGTCTATAGATGGTGATTTTGCCAAATATAATTTATATCAAGCCAAAGATAGCACTGGAACGCAATCACTTATACAATCCTACAATAATAAAACTATTATTACCCATATTATGACTACTTTTGATCCTACAATTGAGAATTGGTTTTGGGTTGAGGTAGAAGATTCCACGGGCCAAAAAACAAAGGGTGTAGGTAAGGGACATACGGCCGATTCACCACCAATGGCTGCTGTTCTTGATAGTGTTACTTATGCAAGTGGATTTTTCAATTTGAAATGGTCAAAATCAAATATATCTGATTTTGATGGATATATTATTCAACAAACAAATATTAGCGGAGAAATCGTTATCTTTAGTGTGAATGAGCCTATTCAAGCCAATACGGGAAGTTTGATGCCCGTGAACCCGGATGAAGAACAATTTTTTAAAGTCGTTATTAAAGATATATGGGGACAAACCACTATTTCCAATATTCGAAGCGCCTCATCTTTCCAACGCATTGTTAAAGTGGATAACCTCACCAATAGCGGTGATAAACTCACTATTTTTAACAGAGGACCTATTTTGAACTTTACTCATGAATTTGTTAAAGATAATTCTGGTAATCCCGTAAATGCGTATTTCCCAGTTTGGATTCAAAATGGTAATAAAGTATTCGCCTTGAATAATAACGGCCCGGGCCTTGTGGTGAATAAAGATGGTTCTAACCTGAGAATTATGATTGGTGAAGAAGCGCAGAATTATGCTTTTAATCCTGACCAATCTTTTGTCGTTTATACCGGGATTGATCATAACATATATTTGGCTAATTTAAACAAAGATGTTTCTCCATCACAATTAACTGCCACGACGAACAATGAATGGTATGGCGATCCTGAATTTATTGAAAACGGAGATCGTATTCTTTATTGGCAACGGCAACATCAATCCAATAATAATGTAGGAGTAACAGATATTTTTTCAATGGATTTGGATGGGAAAAATGTAAAACAGATTACTCAGGCGCAAAACTTTGATAAACTTATTATGCCTCGTATGTCTCCAGACGGAACTAAGATACTTTACGTCAAAGAAGGGGATGGCCTTTACATTTTGAATTATCCTAATGAATCTATCGGCGTACCGGTAACCAAAAGTGATGGTGAAAAAATCATCCCCGAAACCAGTAAATATTTCAAAAATATGCGCTGGTCTTCGGATAGTAAAAAAGCAATTTTGTGGACGTATAAAAACGATAGCTATTTTCTTTATGTATTTGAATTAGGCGCATCGCCAGAATTAACACTTCTCCAGACGGGAGGCCACTATGCAGACTGGCTTTATGGTACGAATAATGATACTGTAATTTTTAAAAGCGAATCTTCAAAAGGTATGTTTACAAAGGCAGTTAATGCATCATCTTCATCAAACCCAAGTTTGTTTTTCGATGGAGATTGGGCGCAACTTCAACCGAGGCAGTAAAATGGAAATACAAACAATTAGACGAAGTGATTTTGAATATTTTGCAACGGTAGAAGCACGTTGGCGGGATATGGATGGATTGCGCCATATTAACCACGCTACCTATTTGACTTATTTTGAAACGGGAAGAATCCAGTATTGGGCATACATGGGATGGGCTTTGAATGAATGGGAAGCCGAAGTAGGCACCATATTGGCCAGCATGAAAATTGATTATATCCAACAGTCTACTTTTCCTAATATTTATGAAATTGGGAACAGAATCATTCGGTTAGGAAACAAAAGTTTTGACACATTTTCAGCCATCTTTGAAAAAGGAAATGAGATTCCAATCGTGACCGGAAACTTTACCATTGTGGCATTTGACTATAAAAAACAAAAAACGATTGTTGTTCCAGAAATAATAAAAAACGTATATAATCCTTTCTGATGTCTGGACCTGCGGGAATACCGTCAAAACAGTGGTCAGAACGCCTCATTGATCGTTTAGCCTATGCCCATGACGCTAGTATGTATCGATTGGTCCCTCAAGCGGTAGTTCGCCCAAAGAATGAAGTAGAAGTTAAAGCATTACTGCTCCACGCTAACAATACAAAAACGCCCGTAACTTTTAGAACTGGAGGGACGTCCCTATCCGGTCAGTCTATCACTGAAGGAATTTTGGCAGAGGTCGTTCGGAATTGGCAAAATTATTCCGTTCTGGATAAGGGTAAATCTATAAAACTTCAACCGGGCGTAATTGGTGCCCGGGCCAATATATATCTTTCTCCTTATCAAAAGCGCATTGGACCAGATCCAGCTTCAATTAATGCCGCAAGGATTGGGGGTATTATTTCTAATAATTCTTCAGGGATGGTTTGCGGCGTAAAGAATAATACTTTTCATACTATGAAATCCTTACGGTTTATGCTGGCCAATGGTAACACGTATGATACATCCGATCCCGGTGATTTTGATAAATTTATTCATAACGAACCGGAATTATCGAATGGAATTATCGCTTGTAAAAATGAGATTGAAGGCCAGAGTGATTTGGTTAAACGAATACGGCATAAGTATCGTATTAAGAATACATTGGGGTATTCACTTAATGCATTTATTGATTATGACAATCCACTGGATATTTTTGCCCATTTAATCATTGGTGCTGAAGGTACTTTAGCTTTTTTCTCAGAAGTAGTTTTAAGCACAATTGATGATCCCCCATTGAAAGCAACCGGATTGGCGTTGTTTGATTCTGTTGAAACCGCTATGGCTGCACTTCCCGTATTGGTTGATGAAGGTGCTGATGCCATTGAAATGTTGGACGATGCTTCCTTACGCACGGCGCGATACCTTGAAAATCCACCCTATGACCCGAGCAGTATTTTGGATAATTCTTCTGCTCTTTTATTTGAATTTCAAAAAAATAACTTGAATGAGATTGAGCATCTAACTCAGGCCATTCCCCATGCATTGTCTTTAGCAGGTGGGCAGTTACCATCGGGATTGATTTCTGATGATATACAGCGGATGAAATTATGGAATATCCGCAAAGGTCTTTACCCCACTGTAGGATCCATGCGTAAGAAGGGAACCAGTGTAATTACAGAAGATCTGTGTTATAATTATCGCGATTTGCCAAAGGTGGTAAATGAACTTAAATCCATCTGTCGAAACTGGCAGTATGATGATGCGGTTATTTTTGGGCACGCCAAGGATGGAAACCTTCATTTTGCTGCATCCCTGGATTTGAACAGTTCTGATGGTGTAAAACGGTTCGAAGGATTGTTGGATGACATGGTGGATCTGACAGTAGGAAAATTTGATGGTTCTCTAAAAGCCGAACATGGGACAGGTAGGAATATGGCCCCTTTCGTAGAATATGAGTGGGGCGGTGATTTATATAAAATTATGTGGAAAATCAAAAATTTAGCCGATCCAAACAGCATTTTAAATCCTGATGTTTTATTGACGAAAGATAAAAAACTCCATCTGAAAAACCTTAAAAAAATGCCCGTCGTTTCAGATCATGTTAACTTGTGCGTTGAGTGTGGATTCTGTGAACCAGTTTGTCCATCTAAAGAATTAACATTGACGCCGCGACAGCGGATTACTATCCAAAGAGATATCGCCGGTGGATATGCAGACCCATCGGTGTTAGATGCATATAATTATGAGGGCATAGATACTTGTGCCGCCGATGGATTATGTGAAATCGCTTGTCCGGTGAATATAAATACAGGTAACTATGTTAAATCACTCCGAACGGAAGGTCATTCAAAATTAGGAGATAGATTGAGCATTTGGGCGGCAGAGCATTTTTGGTTGGTGCAATCATTAGCTAAAGTCGGTCTGCGAGTAGGAAAAATTACTGAAAAATTGTTAGGATTAGCATTCTTGAAAACTGCTTCCGGTTTTCTGAGTAAATATGGATTAACACCGCTGTGGAATGAAAAACTCCCTAATGCGGCCAAATCATTACCCCAATCAATGATGAATGGGGGAGATGAGTGGATATACTTTCCGTCCTGCTTAACGCGGGTTTTCAGTAGCGATGGTCAGAAGACATCATTAGCAGAAGTGTTAATGGAAATTTCACAATCATCAGGAATATCACTGCAAATACCACCGGATATAAATTCATCATGCTGTAGCCAGCCCTTTTCAACTAAAGGATTGGTGGAGGCGGCCATATCAATTCAGGCAAAAACTATCAATCTTCTTTATAAAGCGTCGAACGGTGGATCATTACCGATTTTAGTGGATACATCTCCATGTACTTATCAATTTTTGTATCCAAATAACGGATTGGATAAATCCTCTATAGACAAGCTAAAAAAGTTAAAATTTGTGGATATTATTCAATTTTTGTCCCAGTGTGTTAACAGTGTTGATCGTCTGAAATTAAAGCGAAATATTACTTTGCACCCCACTTGTGCCTCGGAGAAAATGGGACATAGTCAAATCATGGCAGAATTAGCCCTTAAATGCGCAGAAAAGGCTATAATCCCAACCCATTGGGGATGCTGTGGTTTTGCTGGCGATAGAGGCTTAATTATCCCTGAATTAAATCGATCTGCAACTCGAATGGAGAAAGAAGAAACTAATGACCATGAAATGGGGTATTCTACCAGCCGTACCTGTGAGGTGGGAATGATGTCTAATTCTGATATTGATTATCAATCTATAGCCTTTTTAGTAAGGGATTATTTAAATCAATCTGTGAACTAACGCACTTTTCGAATTGGCTTAATATGGTAAATTCTAGGGCATTAATAAAAAATTTATACACAATTAAAGGTCGAACAATGGTTCAATCCACACTTAAAAAATATTCTATCATTCTCATTTTATTTACTTTTACTTTTGTTTCTGCAGAAACAATTGGAAGAGTCATTAAAGCCAATGGTACGGTACTCATAAAACCCATCGGTGGTGGCACCTATTCTGTAAACGTTAAACCGGGACAGGCTGTATCCAATGGTGATGCCATTCGGGTGGGTGAGTCTAGTTTTGCAGTAGTCATTTTTCTTGATGATAAATCCATCGTTAAAGTTCGAGAAAATACCGACTTCCAGTTTGTAGAGACTTCAAATACGCGCAGTCTCATTATTGAACAGGGAACGACACTCCATAATGTAAATAGTAAAGACAGGAAAAAAGCTTATCGTGTAGAAACGCCCGTATCGGTAGCATCTGTAAAAGGGACTGAATTCTCTGCATTTCATGATGCTATAGCAGGCGTCGACAAATTTGTGGGTAAAACAGGAAATTTTGAAGTATTTAATACCATTAGCGGAATGACCATAAATGTTGGTGCAGGGCAAAAAGCAGTTTCGAACTCTTTGGGACAATTGATTCCAGCGCCGGCGCAGCCAGGTGATTATCCGGAAGACCCGGATGGTGAATCTTCTGAGGAACAACAAGAAGAGCAGGACGAGCAGGATGAGCCTGAAGAATCTCAAGATAAACAGGATCAAGAAGAAACTCAAGGCGACACCAAAACAGAAGATGAAAATATAGACCAGGATGCAGAACCTGATGATATATCTGATCCATCGGACACGCAGGTCGATGATCCAAAATCGGGTGATACAGCTAAACCTGAACCAAAGCCAAAGAAACCTTTCAACCTAGGGTTGGGTGTTGGTTCAGCCACGATAGACGGAAAAATATATAATCAAGTGGCGCTCCGCCCGGAACTTTCCTTTGGCAAGTTGGGGCTTGGACTTGATCTAGTCCTTTATATCGATAATGAAGGTAACGTCCGCCAAGATGAATGGGACGAAGCTTCTGATGTTTTTGATAAATTCCTCTACATACGCTGGGGGCAAAAATCTGATCCATTCTGGTTCAAATGGGGCGCTTTAAGTAACGTGACACTTGGTTATGGTGGATTGTTGGGCGGTTATTCCAATATGATGGAATTTCCCTCTGTTCGTAAAGTTGGCATCCATTCTGGGGTAAGATTCGGTAATTTTGGGACGGAATTGTTTCTATCCAACATGAAGGACTTTTCCCGCGGTGGTACATTGATGGGTTTGCGTGGTACGTATAAAGTATCCGATGCATTGCCAATAACGCTCGGTCTGAATTTTATCATGGATATGAACCAATTCTCTGGATTGAAAGATGCGGATGATGATACCTATCCTGATATGTTTGATGATTTCCCGGATGATAAAAATTACTGGAATGATACAGACGGTGATGGAATTGCCGATTTTAATGGTGGTAGCAAAGAACCTGAAAATGGTTGGGATATTGATGGCGATGGTGACAATATTTTAGACAGTGCAGATAGTGACCTTACTTTGAAACCAACGCCATTCAGCCTTAAGGACAATAAAGCCACAGCACAGGGATTTGCCTTTGATTTGGGATACCCCATTTTGAAGAGTAAAGCTTTCAGCCTTGAAGCTTACATGGAATACAATAAGCTGATCTTTCCAAAAGTTAAAGGAGATGCCTATTATAGTCGTAAAGCCATGAATGGAACGGGTATAACAGTGCCAGGTGTTCGCGCAAGTTTATTCAGTTTTTTGAATGTGAGCTTCGAATATCGTATGAAGCAGGGATATTTTGCCCCGCAATTCTTTGATGGTAGTTATGATCTTTCTCGTGTGGTAGCTGAATTCAGTGATACTGGAACTGTGATAAAAACAAAAGATCAAGTGATCCTTGTAGACTCCTCAAATACATCCGGTATGTACGGATCGGCTTCGGCTAACTTATTTAATTTTGTGAGTTTCAATGCAGCTTATGCCAGCATGAAAGGTGACGGCGATGTTGAATACAATAGTTTCAGTGCAATGATAAATGTGAATGCTGAGAATATTCCCAAGTTGAGTGTGGCGCAAGCGTATTACCAACGGAATAATGATAAGAACCCATTTGATTTCAAAAACCCAACTATGAACACAATCTTTGGTTATAAGGTGGGTTATGAGGTAAGCGCCGGTGTGAGTTTGATATGGGATTTCCGCCAGTTCTACAGAGATACAGGTGCTGGTTTGGAACCGGTGAAACAGACAACCATTGAAACAGCTTTCAATTTTTAATGGGAGATGATCTAAAAACAGTTTACCGTTATGATGCTGGTGGAAAGGGATTTCGTAAAGTTGCCCTATTTCTTGCCGCATTAGCTGGTGTACTCGCTGTTTTTGGTGTTGTATGGGTAAGCTCATGGTTTTAAGGAGGAATGATGCGTATTTCAATCGAATATTGTAACAGTTGAAACTATTTGCCTAGGGCGGCCAGTATGGCTTCCGAATTGCTTGAGAAATATGGCAATGCTGTAAAAGGATTGGAATTGATTCCATCCGGCGGCGGTGTTTACGAAGTAATCAAAAATGGTAACTTGATTTTTTCTAAGAAAAGGGAGGGGCGATTCCCGGAATTGGATGAAGTGATTGAATCATTGGAAAAACCTGCATAAGTATTTTCTGATTTTTGCTGTGGTTTTACCTTTAGCGGCACAAAAAGGTGAAGTCATTCCATTAACAAAACATATTGGCTTTACGCTAGACGCTGAAGAAAATATGTATTATGAAGTATTTACTGATATTCCCAATTTTAAAAGCGCCCAGTTTTATGAAATAAAAGTAAATAGAATTGAAGCGCGTATCTCCTTTGTTGATTTTACCAAAATTAAGCTAAGTCGCCGTACTTTCAATCTAAGAGAATTGACTGACCTTCAATTCCGAATCAATCAAATGCCGGTAATTACAGAAGATATTCGAGAATCTTACAGAAAAAACTTAACCTACCTTAGAACAAAAGAAGTGCTAGAAAACATCCCCACCGGCCAGTATATATCGGTAAAACATCAAAATGGAAAATGGATAAGAGGAACCCTTTTATCTTATCGAAAAGAACGATTATCTCTGCAGACACCCTTTGCGGTTAAGCGAATACACATTACCAAAATGGAGCACATTAATTATAGAGAAACAATTATCCGCCGACCTGAGTGGAAAACAATAATTTATGGCCTAGCAGCTGTGATGGGCTTTGGATTAATGGAATCCTGGAATAGACAAACAACACCGGAATGGGGAATGAAATGGCACAACCGCTTTATGGGTGCTATCTTTGGATTGGTGGCAGGAGCGGAAGTTTATGACACATCTATGATATTATTATCTAAGAAAACACAGTTTGGACTTACACCTGAAGAAATGGATAAATTAAACCGTTAGAATTACGGAGATAATGTGACTGAACCAGCAAAAGAATTCAATAAAGAATATTTAACCGATAAGATTCAAGCCATTGGCGACAAGTTGGGTGATGCCTACGGCCAACCCTTTATGGATGAATTAATTGTGCGCATGGAACGCACCGTTGCCCATTTCAATGATGAAGTGGACACAATGGTATCCACCCTGAAAAGCAGGACAAAAAACCAACGGGGACTTTTAATGACCATGCGGGGGGAAGATCCCAACGCCGAACCTGTTGAATTGAGCGATCTCGAGAAAAAACTTGAATCGGGAGAAATAAAAGGAAAATCTTCCGGAGATAAAAAAGAAGAAGAAAAGTCTAAAAAGGGTTTCTTCTCTCGATTTAAAAGAAAAAAGAAAAAATGAAACCGATCCGCAGGGGAAAGTGGATCGCCCGGTTTTTTCTATTTATAATATTCACCTCGGCAGCCGTTACCCAAGAATCCAACCAAAAATACACTGAATTCAAATCGCTCACCAAGCGCGTTTATCATTTTACAAAAGTTGAATTCATTACACCAGAAGGTGAATTTAATGATGCAATTTGCACCCTGGTCATATCAGAATTAGATGAAGATAGTCCACCCTATGTAGCCATTTATTATAAGCGCGATAATTCCGATTGGTTTACCGAATCGCTCTACCGCAAACGCGTTCGTTACAGCTTTAAAAATGGTGTACTAAAATTAGACCGATCAAATTTCTGGGATTGGTATGAGGTGAATGAAATTAAGGTTGTGGTGATTTATTAACTGCTTCTGCTCTTGCTTCCCGACGAAAAATACGGGTAGATTTCATGCTAATTATTTGACAATTTGGTCGTGCTAGATGGGGAATTAGCGGTGCCCTGTAACCTGCAACCCGCTACAGCAGGATTGATGCTTGCATACGGCGAATGCTGATCTTTTAACTCGAATTAAGTGGTGTTGAAGTTTCAATTCTTCGCAATGGTTTTGCACTAAACCCCGTCAGGACCGGAAGGGAGCAGCGGTAGGTGATTAGAATTATGTGCCGGAGAACCCCTGGAATGGAGCTAACTGGTTTGTTGTTATCTGAGTCCAGATTTGACAATTGTAAGTGCACGACCATCCTTATTTGAGAAAAAAATGTCCTATCAAGTCTTATCCTTAAAATGGCGGCCCCAATCCTTTGAAGATGTAATCGGCCAGGAGCATGTGACTAAAACGCTGATCAATGCGTTTAAGAAAGATCGTGTTGCTCAAGGCTACATGCTCACCGGTCCTCGTGGTGTGGGCAAAACAACCACCGCACGAATTATTGCCAAAGCATTGAATTGTCCTGAGACAAAAGATGGTATTCCATGTAATAGCTGTAATATTTGTCAGGAAATCACTGACGGCAGAAATTTAGATGTGCTTGAAATTGACGGCGCTTCAAACAGGGGAATAGAAGAAATACGCAATCTCAGGGAGCAGATCAAATATGCGCCCATGCATGGGAAGTATAAAATTTTCATCATCGATGAAGTGCATATGCTCACCAATCCTGCATTTAATGCATTATTGCGCACATTAGAAGAACCGCCACCTCATGGTAAATTTATTTTAGCCACCACTGATATCCATAAAGTGCCCTCGACGATTATATCCCGCTGTCAACGATTTGATTTTAACCGAATCACAGAAGCAACCATTGGCGTACGTTTATCTTCAATCCTTAAGGATGAAGGAATTACGGCCGATGATGAATCTATCAGTGCCATCAGTCGTAAGGCAGATGGCAGTATGCGGGACGCATTAAGCCTCATGGATCAAGTAATCGCTTTCGCCGGCGAATCAATTGAAATTGATGCTGTTTCATCGGTAATTGGACTTATTCCTATTGATGTATTTTTTGATTATTCTTCAGCGATTTCAGATAAAGACTCTTCCAAAATGATGGGCGTTTTACGAATTATTCGAACCACCGGATTGCCCTTAGAAGATGTAGCGCAAGGATTGAATCAACATTTTCGTAATCTGATTGTTGCTACAATTGATGGCGGGAAGGCATTATTGGACTTAAATGATGAACATATCAATCGGTATATTGATGGTTCTAAGTCGTGGAATAGTAAAGATTTACTCCGAGTAGCTAAAGAATTAAATGAATTAGAATATTCTCTAAAAAGAGTAACGCAACCGGTTATTCATTTTGAAATGACAGCAATGAAATTATTAGAAATGGATACCTCCGTTTCTATTGCAGAATTATTATCTGGGGCTGAACCAAAACAAATAAAAAAAAATCCTAAATTGGTAAATAAGGCTGCAACTGTACCGGAACCATCTCAGCTACCACCGGCTCCAGCGCCACCCGTTTATGAAGAACCGATTGTTAAAAAAGCAGAACCAAAAGTTCCAAGCCCAGAGCCAGAAAGAGACGCGCCTGTAAAAGAAGAAGCGGGAAAAAATAGTAAAATATCTTTAGAAGAAATTGAAGAAAAATGGGGTGGATTTGTGGGAAAAATCCACAAAGAAAGGCCGTCGATAGGTACTGCTTTAGAACACAGCGAACCATTTGAACTTAATGAAAATAAACTGACAATAATGGTTTATGACATGCCAAAATTCAGCGTGGGAAATTTGAACCGGAACAATCATGTTCTGGAAAGGTTTATCGAAGATCACTACGGGGTAGCCTTGAAAGTGAAAGCGGAACGAGGTGAAAGAAAAAAATCAGATAAACAAATTGAAAAAGTAGAAAAAATTGAGGATCCGGCTCAGTCCGATGGTGATAATACTGACAATGTTGTTTCCCGGGTTCTGGAAGTCTTTGATGGTGAAATTTTAAGATAGGAGAAAGCATGTTTAATAAAGGTAACATGACAAAAATGCTGAAGCAGGCACAGGATGTGCAGAAGCAAATTGAAAATGTGCAAAATGAATTAGATGATTTGCATATCACGGGAGAATCCGGGGGTGGTATGGTTACGGCCACTGTTAACGGTAAAATGGAATTATTGGACTTAAAACTTCAGGATGAGATTCTTGAAGAAGATAAAGATATGATTGAAGATTTAATTATTTCTGCTGTAAACAATGCCATGACAAAAGCGCAAGAAGAAAGTCAGAGCAGAATGAATTCCGTAACGGGCGGAATGCTCAGCGGAATGAAAATTCCGGGCATGTAATTGGGTTCAATTCCAGAAAGCATTAACCGCCTTATCGAAGAATTTTCTCGATTCCCCGGTATTGGTCGTAAAACGGCTCAGCGAATGGCGTTTTACGTATTGAAATCACCCAATGAGCAGGCTGTTCAGTTGGCGCAATCAGTCATGGATATGAAAACAAAAATTAAATTTTGTTCAATATGTTTTGGCATTACGGAAGAAGATCCATGTCAAATTTGCGATAATCCAAAACGAGATCAATCATCAATTTGTATTGTTGAAGATGCGGCCGATGTTTATACTTTCGAGAAAACAAATGTTTTTCAGGGTGTTTACCATGTTCTTGGTGGTGTCCTTTCCCCATTGGATGGTATTGGTCCGGACGATTTAAAGATTAATCAACTGATAGATAGAACACAACCGGGAGATGAAGTAATCATTGCTACAAATCCAAGTATAGAGGGTGAAGCAACATCGCTTTATATTGGTAAATTATTGAATGGAAAAGATGTTAAAGTTACCCGATTGGCAAGAGGTCTACCTATGGGGGGAAACTTGGAATACATTGATGAAGCAACCATAATGAGAGCCATGGAAGGCCGCACATCTCTATGATGACTTTACCCAATATTTTGACACTTTTCAGAATATTCCTGACGCCGGTTTTTATTGTTTGTTTGTTTGCTGAATTCCAGGGCGCTCATTTATGGGCATTAACTATTTTTATTGTGGCATCGATTACCGATGCTTTTGATGGTTATTACGCGCGGAAAAATGATATGGTAACTGATACGGGACGGTTTTTAGACCCTCTTGCGGATAAGATTTTAGTTTCATCCGCATTCATATCATTTGCCATTATGGGGCTCATTGATTTTTGGATGGTGGCCCTAATCATTTTTAGGGATTTGTTTGTGACTGGCCTCAGGATGATCATGTCCCGCAAAGGGGTGACTCTGATGACCAGTAAGGTCGCAAAATCCAAAACAGGTGTTCAGCTTGGTATTATAATTTTTATACTCTTATTTTTGAGTTTGAAAGGTATTGACTGGTCTTTTGTGAAGGACTACCTCCAATTTGTCAAAGATTATCAACTGGTCTATTATTTAGCCATGATTGCAGCTATTTTTACAGTATACACAGGCTTCACCTACATTCAGGAAAATCGCAAGGCAATCAGGGAGATTATGAACTGATTCATGAATCGTGCGGCGGCAGAGTTGATTGGAACGGTATTTTATATAGGTAAGTTGCCCTTAGCACCGGGCACATGGGCCAGTATGGCTGCGACTATTTGTTGGTTTTTTTTATTCAAAGATGTAGACCCAATCGTTCTACCCGCTGTTTCAGCATTACTTTTTTTGATTGGTGTATTTGCTTCAGATGCCATTATTCAGGATACAAAAGAACATGATCCATCCAGGGTGGTTATTGATGAATGGGTAGGCCAGTGGCTGGCCTTTTCTATGATGCCGGTAAATATAACTACTGGTGTAGTTGGGCTAATCGCATTTCGAATTTTTGATATCGTTAAACCCGGTCCTGTAAGACGATTGGAAAAATTGCCCGGCGGGTGGGGTATTATGACTGATGATGTTATGGCCGGCATTATGGCCTATTTTGTTCTTTTACTCACCTATAATTTCATTTTATGAAAATTGGACTTATAACTATTGGTGCTGAATTATTAAATGGTGCCCGAACAGATACGAATGCTACCTGGATTGGTCAGCAGGTAATAGCTTCCGGTGGCGAGGTAGTGTGGCATATGACCGTGAGTGATGAAAAAAATGCCATTGTAAGCGCATTGGATCAAATTCCAAATGTGATAGATGCAGTCTTATGTACCGGTGGACTTGGACCCACCCACGATGATATTACTCCCAAAGTGCTTTATGAATATTTTGGTGCCGAAGCTGAATTCGATGAGGCATATTGGAAATTGCTTACGGAAAAATTTGCAGCCCGAGGAAAGGCGATACCTGAATCCAATCGCAATCAAGCAATGAGACCAAATGTGGGTGATGTAATTCATAACCTCGTGGGATCGGCCAGAGGTCTTCATTTTACCAATGAATATTATGATTGTTTTGCCATGCCCGGCGTCCCTTCTGAAATGAAATCCATGATGACCAATACAATCCTCCCGTGGATCGAGTCAAAATCCCATACAAAAATATTTGTAGAAGTCATGCGTACAACAGGGGTGATGGAATCTGTTTTATTTGAAAAAGTTGAGAATATCTTAAAAGAATACCCACAAGTGGATGCGGCCTTTTTGCCTAGATTTACTGGCGTTGACTTAAGGATTACATCATCAGTTGAGTCCGAAATCAAAGGGCTGATTGATGAAATTTCACCTGTCATTCAAAAATATCATTTTGGGGGTGAAGGGGTGGAGTTGGAAGATGCCGTAGGAAAATTACTCTCATCTAGTGGAAAAACAATTGCCACTGCTGAATCGTGTACCGGAGGTCTTATTGGCGACCGATTCACTAATGTATCTGGCAGTTCCGAATATTATAAAGGCGGCATTGTTGCCTACAGCAATACGGTTAAAGAAGCGGCAATCGGCGTTCAAAAAGAGACCTTGGATTCCGTTGGTGCTGTCAGTGAAGAAACGGCTTTGGAAATGGCCAAAGGAATTCGTGAAAAATTTAATGTAGACATTGGTATCTCCACCACGGGTATTGCAGGCCCAACCGGGGGCACAGATGAAAAACCAGTAGGATTAGTTTATGTGGGAATCAGTTACGAAGGTATGGATAAAGTATATCGTTTCACCTTTACACCATTCCGTAAAACCAATAAATTGATGACGAGTCAGGCAGCCTTGAATATTATCCGAATTCATTTGTTAAGTGGATTATAACCTGATTCGAACATTTATTGCCGTTCCGGTGCCGCAACAGGTTTTAGAACTGCAGAATTATCTCAAGTCAACCGTCTCGGGAAAAACAGGAAAGATAGACTGGGTTCGAAGCGACCAGCTTCATTTGACCCTAAAATTCCTAGGTGACACCACCGAAAGCTCTATTGGTAGAGTTCAGTCCACAATTAAAAATATCACAAAAGAAACAAGTCCGTTTGATTTGAAGATTCAAGGAACTGGATGTTTTCCTAAAGTGGAAAGGCCACGGGTGATGTGGGCCGGCATTGAGGGGGCAATAAAATCATTATATGATTTGCTAGAAATGATTCAAATTAAATTAGATCCATTGGGCTTCCCCAAGGATATTAAGCCTTTTCATCCTCATATAACTTTAGGTCGGGCCAAGTATCCCCAAAAAAGAACACCGGATATATCCACTTTTTTAAATTCAAACTATGACTCAATTCCATTTCGAATTGAAAAAGTTCAATATATTAGCAGTGAACTCTTCCCAAATGGGCCAATTTATACTATTTTAAGTACTCACTTTTTTGGTAATAATTAAGTTTAGGAGCAGAAATGCCATCCACAGACAATAAAAAAACAAAAGCTTTAGAACTCGCAATTTCACAAGTTGACCGTCAATTTGGTAAAGGTTCCATCATGCGCCTTGGTGGCGATCACATTATTGTATCAGACAATAGCATATCTACTGGATGTCTATCTCTAGATGTAGCCCTTGGTGTCGGTGGTATTCCAAAAGGGAGAATTACTGAGATCTATGGTCCTGAATCTTCGGGGAAAACAACTCTTGCACTTCATATTATTGCAGAAGCCCAAAAGGTTGGCGGTTATGCAGCTTTCATTGATGCAGAACATGCAATGGATGCACAATATTCTCAGAAATTAGGTGTCAACATAGATGACTTATTGGTCTCCCAGCCGGATACAGGTGAGCAGGCATTAGAAATAACTGAAACACTCGTTCGAAGTAGTGCCCTTGATGTTATTGTTATTGATTCAGTGGCAGCACTTGTGCCGAGGGTAGAACTTGAAGGCGAAATGGGTGATACCCACGTTGGTCTCCAGGCACGGTTAATGTCTCAAGCTTTGAGAAAATTAACGGGTACTGTAAGTCGGTCAAACACGGCCGTTATTTTCATAAATCAAATTCGTGAAAAAATTGGCGTTATGTATGGAAATCCTGAAACTACCCCTGGTGGACGTGCACTTAAATTTTATACATCTGTTCGTTTGGAAATACGACGTGTTACAACCATTAAAGATGGTACTGACGTTGTTGGTAACCGTACCCGTGTAAAAGTTGTGAAAAACAAAGTTGCGCCACCTTTTAAACAAACAGAATTCGATATCATGTATAACCAGGGTATCTCATTTATAGGCGATATCCTTGATCTTGCAATAAAAGGCGATATTGTGCAAAAAATGGGATCTTGGTTTTCCTACGGCGACATGAAGATTGGGCAAGGAAGGGAAAATTCAAAACAATTTCTCCTCGACAACGAAGACATAAAAATGGAAGTGATTACCAAGGTTAAAAATTTTATGGGCATCGAGGAAACCAAACCTCAAAAGAAATCAAAACCGAAGGCTAGCAAAAAGTCGGAGGAGAATGGCGAATCGTAAAGTAGTCAGGGTTAAACGATCGACTAAATATTCAGATCGTATTATAGTTCATTTGGATGATAAAAGCGTCTTCAGAATCCCTGAGGACGTTTTTGTTTTAAATGTGTTACATGTTGGAGATGAAGTCTCCCTGGAAACAATTGAATCCTATGGCAAAAAAATGCGTCTACAGGAGGCGAGAGATAGGGCATTTCGATTGTTGGGTTTTAGAATGCGCAGTATTGCTGAAATGAAAAAAAGACTGAAAGAAAAAGATTTTGAGACGGAAGAAGTTGATCGCACTATCGATTATTTAATCAAACAGAAATTTTTAGATGACAAAGAATTCGGAAAAGCATTCGTTAAAGAAAAAGTCCGAAATAAAAAGATTGGCCCAAGAGCATTAAAAGAAGAATTATTCCCACATTATATTTCGCCAGAATTAACTGAAACACTTATTCAGGAAATATATATAGAATTCGATCCATACATTCTTATTGAGGATCATATGAGAAAAAGACGAATCGAAAAGAAAATCCACTTAAATGATAAAGACAAAAAACGTCTGACGGACTTTCTTATGAGGAAGGGATTTTACTGGGGATCCATTCAGGAAGTATATAATGATTGGGAATTAATCTGATAATGGAACCCATTTGCGTATAAAGAATAAAAAGATGAATTTAAAACTAATCCAAAAACATTTGGGGCGTATACCCAACGATTCCGAACAAATATTTTTCAAGTCAATTTGGAATTCCATAACAAAACAATCTCAATTTGATTCTGAATTTTCTCAGTCTGAGGTTCAATCGAATTATAATTCGAAATTAATATTGATAGCCGAGGGGAAGTACGATCCGAGGATGATTGTAGCCGATAATATATTTTTGGCTGAAAACAGGAAAAGACTTGTGACTATTCCTACTGAAAAAGGGTCTTTTGTTCTTGGCCTTTCGTCTGTGACAGGCATGAATGCCTCCAATTCAGGGAAACATATTTATTTCATTTTTGGCGCTGGAATCAAAGCAATGATTGCTAAACTTAATAAATTGGAATGGTTTGAAGGAGCGATTCCTGTACACAAATATGGGCTTGGTTATGCTCTGTATCGATTGATAAAAGAAAATGATGGCGGTCTTCGATTGCCTTTAAAGAATAATGATGATATTAATATTTTATCGAAAAAAGGTGCGCAGGGAATTTTAGTTATCATCAATCGGCGGTTTGAGAATTCTTTTAATGATTTAATTAGAGTTTCAAAAATAAGTCATATGAATCTTGGTAGTATTACTCGAGAACCTAATATAGAGTTATTTATTGGCCAAAAACCGGTGGGACATATACCACTATCAATTGTTGATATAATGATTCGGAATGATCAAAATCTGGATGAAATAAAAATGCAATCCACCATTCCAAAATACCCTCAACCAAAATTAAAAGAAAAAAAGACTTTTAATGATGAGCTAAAAAAGTTGGTGAAAGATCGTGACAAAATTGGTTCAATAAAGATATCCCAAAAAACGGTTAATATGCAGGGCAATACTGTATTTTTTAAAAGAGGTGGTACCACCTTTGGTGCGGCTGTGAATGATAATAAACATATTACTTATAATGATTATAAGATGAAGTCTATGGCTGCAATCGCCAACACCGCTCGGCAACTTGCATGCGCTGGAATTCGTCCTGAAGTTTGCAGTGGATTTGTAACAATTCCTGATTCGAACCAAAGTGAAAAGGGTTCTTTCCTTAAAGGGATAAAAGATGCAGCACAAATTTTAAATCTAGACATAAAATATTTATCTATTGAGTCGGGATTAGGTCTTCCTAAGGGGACATTTTGTACGGCAGGAACAGCCATTAAAGAGGGTCTCTTCCCAAATACCTTTCCAGAATCAGACCTATTTATATCTATGTTGGGTAGCCATCGTGGAGAATTAGGCGGTAGTCATTATTTATCACTATTAAATCAGGAAAATGCGGGGAATCGGCCCGTTGTGGACCTCATGATGGAATCAAGGCTTCAGGATACCATATTGACGGGAATTCAAGGTGAACTAATCCAGTCCGCTAGACCAATTGGGCGGGGAGGAATAGCTGTATCGATTGCAAAATCACTTGCAAATAACAAAAATATGGGCACCAGAGTTCATTTTTCAAGGAAGTTAAAAACAGAAGAATTATTATTTGGGGAAACGCAGGGATTGGTATTAGTTACCATCAATGAAAGTGATCTCATGGAATTTGAACGAGTTTGCATGACTATTGGCATCCCGGCCACAACAATCGGCCGTGTGACGAATGATGGTATTTATTCCTTTAATGATTCAATAAAAGTAAAGGTAGAAGATTTAAATTAATTCCTATGAATTATAATGTTATATCTGGTAACGAATCGGTTCCCGTTCGGAATATCTATTGCATTGGACGCAATTATAAAGCACATGCGGCTGAACTCAATAATGATGTACCTGAAAACCCTGTAATATTTCAAAAATCAATCCCCGCATTAAATACATCAAATGAGATTGTTTTACCCCATAACCGCGAAATTCAACATGAACTGGAAATCGTTATTTTGATTGGTAATGATGGCGAAAAAATTTCGAAGAATGAAGCAGCAGCCTATATCCATGGATATGGATTGGGTCTTGATTTAACAGATCGAAAATTCCAATCAGAATTGAAGCAAAATAAATTGCCCTGGTTATTGGCAAAATCCTTTAAAGGCTCCGCCGTTGTTTCTTCTTTTGTACCAAATGAGATAGGGGAAGAATTTTGGCTTAAAGTAAACGGCGATGTTCGACAAAATGGAAATATAGCAGATATGATTTTCTCAATACCGGAACAAATATCCTATCTTTCAAGAATGATACCCTTAATGAAGGGTGATTTGATTTTTACGGGCACACCTATGGGAGTGGGCGAGATTCACTCGGGGGATGATTTAAATCTGGGAATTGGAGGAAAGACCGTTTTTTCGTTAAAAGTGAAGTGAATTTGATATTTGTTAAATTGTAGTAAGGCGAAATTATTTTAAACTGTGTGAAAGCGCTTTAAGTGTTGGACTTATTTGAGATATCATTTTTTGGTGTATTTGGCCATTCGTAGCTAAAAGATTATTATCATATATATTATAATGGTTACCATTCATTTGTGTGATTTTTCCACCAGCTTCGATTGCTATTAATATACCCGCTGCTGTGTCCCATGGCTTAAGATCAAATTCCCAAAATCCGTCAACCATGCCGCAGGCTAAATGACAAAGATCAACCGAAGCTGCTCCGAGTCTGCGGACGCCCTGCGTCATGTCAGTAAATGATTTGAATAAATCCATATTGGCTTCCCATTTTTCACCATGCTCATATCCAAATCCTGTTACCAAAAGACTACGACCTAAATCTGCTGTTTCAGAAACTTTAATAGTAACTTCATCAACAAATGAACCGCCATCTTTTATTGCTGTAAATAGACGGTTTATAGGTAATTCCAAAACGACTCCAATTTCCGGAATCCCTTTTTTATAACACCCAATTGAAACTCCGAAAGATGGATAACCATGAACAAAATTGGTTGTTCCGTCTAATGGATCAATCACCCATTGGTATTCTGAATTGGTATTAAAAGAGCCACTTTCTTCAGCCAAAATTGAATGATCCGGAAATGCCCTATTAATATACGAAATTATGATTTCTTCACACTGGCGGTCTGTATCCGTAACTAAATCAGCTCGTCCTTTAAAATCAGGATTGCGCGGTTTGTCTAGTGCTTTTAAGATTATTTGGCCCGCTTCTAAGACGGCCTTTTTGGCAACTGTTAGGAGATCATTATTCATAAATAAAAAAGGCCCCGATTACCGAGGCCTTTTAAATAACTGCTTATTTGTAGGTGGGGTGATCCACTGCAAAATAGTCTTTCGTCATTTTCTTTAATACTCCTGAAAGTAGAATAATGGAAAGCAGATTAGGGAATGTCATGAATCCCAGGGCGGCATCTCCAAATGACCAAATAACTTCTAAGCTTGCGATGGCGCCAATAAACACAAACAGGATATAGAATCCTCGGTAAATGGGGATGGCACCTTCACCAAACAGATATTCCGTTGACCGATCACCATAGAAAGACCAGCTAATCACAGTTGAAATGGCAAATAATAATACACCTAAGGTGATAATCTTATCACCATAAGGAAAGATATAGGCCAAGCCAGTTTTAAATGCCAATGATGTGAGCAGGCTACCGTTAATTAATTCTCGACCTTGAAAAACCCCAGTCTCTAAAGCTTGTCGCGCAGCTTCTGCCGTGGTAGCTGTAATGTTAACAAAAAACTCCGTATGCATCCATGCACCAGTTACAATGATAGTGAGACCCGTAAGAGTACAAATGATGATTGTATCAATAAAGGGTTCTAAAAGTGCTACGGCACCTTCACGAACTGGAAATTCCGTTTTAGCAGTGGAGTGGGCAATGGGGGCACTCCCTTGACCTGCTTCATTTGAATAGAGACCACGCTTTACACCCCAAAGCATCGTGTTCATAATGACGAGCAACGTGCCGCCTGCAATGCCACCGATGGCAGCCGGTGGATTGAAAGCCATCGTAAATATTTTACCAAAACTGGCAGGAATATCGCCAATATTTGCAAATAAGATCAATAAAGCGGCAAGCACATATAATGCCGCCATAAATGGCGCCAATTTAGAGGTGACGTTTCCAATGCGTTTAATACCACCAATAATTACCAATCCAGAAATAAATGCAATTACAATACCATTTATCACCTGTTGAATCGATACTGAATACCAATCTGTAAGTTGATGTTTTATTGTAAGCCAATGGTCTGCTCCGACAATCTGGGTTACTTCTGATAAAAGTTGATCGGATAAAGTAAAGGACTGAATTGCATTACCCGTAGCGAAAGAACAAATCACTGCAAAACAGGCGAACATAATGGCTAACCAACGCCATTTAATTCCGAGACCTTTTTCAATGGTGTACATCGGGCCACCAGCCGTCATTCCTTGGCTGTTAAAATCTCGATATTCAACGGCGAGTGTACATTCAGCAAATTTTAATGCCGAACCAAAGAATGCTGTGATCCACATCCAAAACAATGCCCCCGGACCTCCATAGTAAATGGCCGTAGCTACACCGGCGATATTACCAATCCCAACTGTGGCAGAAAGGGCAGTGGTCAATGCTTGAAAATGATTCAAATCCCCTGCTTCGTCAGGATTATCATACAATCCGCGTGTTACTCGAATACCGTGTTTTAAATAGCGAATTTGAGGAAACCCCAGATAAATGGTTGTAAATATCCCTGTTCCTAAAAGAGCCACAATAATGAATGGGACTAAACTAAAAGATGGGAATGACCAGATACCTTCAAAAAATTCTACGCCAAAGAAGACGAGGAACAATACAATGATACCAAAAAATATGAGAGCGCCAGTGTTTTTTTTCATATGACTTTAGATTCCGTTTATTTAATTGTGAAGGGGTATTATTTATTCTGTAGGGTAACAGCAGATTTAAAAGTTTGAGAAACATAATCCACCCAAGTTTTACCCTTCATTTTAAATTCATAACCGTTTTTATGGATATAAGTCCAGTACCCCATATAAGAAGCTTCTGTAATTCCAGTGGGCTGGAGACGGTTCAGATATTCTCTTTCATCCATGAGGAACAGGGTGCCGCCTACATTATCCATCTCCAGGATTTCATCATTGGTATATCCGATGATCTCCTGCCAATCGCCTTTTAAATGGGTGTATTGAATGATGGGATGCTCACCATCAATTCGCCATTTTCCATCGACGAACCAATGTGTACCCAAATCTGTTATAGACTTGATGGCCTTCAGATCGCGGATGCTATCATTCAAATTCATCAATACATCAGTGAGTGATTCGATCAACTCAACATTATTGGTTGGTTGAGGTACAGTCAGTTTTAGAGCATATTTTGCTGGAATTGTGTTGGTGCGTTTCCAATTAGAAATTGCTTGTGTGGTAACACCAAAATATTTTGCAATATCCATTTGCCGGCGAATACGATGATTCTCGTACATATAGTCCTGTAATTGTTCGAATGTCATTTTGTCCTCATTTACCCCTGCAATCTTAGAAAAGGTCAGGTTAATAAACAATTCCTGAAATGGTTAATTATTGGTCAATTGGTATATTTAATTTAGATTTGATGCAATGAGGATTAAGTCAAAAATAATTTCCTTTCCATTCGCCTTTATTCTTGGCGCATTTCTCGTAGGCATTTTTGCCAACTGGCTCCCGGTTTGGGCGTCTATCATTCTTTTAATTATCGAACTTATAATTCTCATCCGCTGGCGGAATGTCTATATTGTAGGATTCTTCATATTAATGCTCTTGGGATTTACCCAAACAAAAATCCGACAATCAACTATTCAGCATCATAAAGATTCAGCGATTGCCTTAAATGAATCAGTAATTACTGTTAATGGATCTGTAATAGAAGTTGTAAAACGTGAAAAAGGATTTCGGATTCGATTGGATAATCCCATAATCTATTTGGATTCAATTAAAATTATATTTCCCTCTATTTTACTATTTACTGAATCAAACCAAGAAATTAAAGTGGGAATGACAATTTCCACTATGGGACAATTTAATGCTATCCAAGGTGCTCGAAATCCAGGCGAATTTGATTATAGAAAATTCTACGCAAGAAAAGGAATATATGGACGATGTTATGTAGAAGATGGAGTGATGATTGAGATACTTGATTCAAACATTAATATTATTCAGCGGACTCAAAATAATATCCGAACCCTATTCCAAAATAAAATTGGGGAAAATTATGGACTAATCACCGCATTAATTCTGGGCGATAAATCATCTGTTGATGCAGAAGTGCGGGAGAATTTCACCGATACGGGCGTTATCCATGTGTTGGCTGTGTCCGGTCTTCATGTTGGATATGTTCTGATTATTTTAATAATGATAGGTAAAATACTTCGTTTTCCTTGGGGTTGGGACAGGTTGCTAATTATTTTTGGATTGATCTTTTTTTGTTTTTTAACAGGAGGGAAGCCCAGCGTCATCCGCGCCAGCCTTATGGCAGGATTATATGTTTTGACACCGATACTAAATCGCCAGGGAAATCTTTGGAACACTATATTCTTTTCAGCTTTTCTCATTTTACTCTTCGATCCATTATATATATACGACCTCGGTTTTATTTTCAGCTACACGGCAGTTTTGTCCATTGTAATATTTTATCAATTGATCGAATCCATACTTCCAGAAAAATTAAAGATCAGTTCAATTAAATCAAAACCTGTCCGATTTATTTATGGCTTATTTATCGTTTCACTTTCGGCGCAGATTGGCACACTTCCAATTACAGCATTTTATTTTGGCAGGATTCCTATAATCTCGTTGGTTGCCAATGTGTTTATTGTTCCAATTGTGGGTATTTTAGTGGCCATTGGTTTTTGTATCATTTTCTTTGGATGGATTCCAATTCTTGGTGGGTTATTTGGACAAAGTGCATGGTTTGTTACAAATTTGATTTCTTACCTTGCTGAATTTTTTTCAGACTTTCCATTCGCTTTTATTGAAATGCCACATTTCTCACTCATTTGGATATTGATTTACTTTATTTTCATTAGCATCCCATTCTTGTTCTTAATTCCAAAATTTAAAAAATTCGCCTTATTCCCAGGATTAGTCATAATTGCAATTCTCACTTGGGACTATGGTGGATCACTAAAATATTTGGATATAATCTATTTAGATGTTGGGCAAGGTGATGCTATTCTCCTAAGAATGCCCAATAATAAAACAATGCTTATCGATGGTGGTCAAAAGTTCGGGAAACGTGATTATGGTGAACTTGTGGTAAATCCTGTACTCCAATATATGGGAATTGATCGAATCAATTGGCTTGTGATGACGCATCCACACAGCGATCATATTGGCGGATTAATCACTGTAGCTAAATCTTTTCCCGTTGATACAGTTTTTGACACATATCTTGATTATGATTCTTGGACATACAAAACACTTAAATCGAAATTAATTGAAAGAAATGCACTTGTTGATAAACCTTCGCCAGGAGAAATCAGATTTTTGGATAATAATTTAGCCATTGAGTTTTTTTCGCCAGATTCAGAATTTGTTAATAATTCCAGTAATATTAATAATTCCAGTATCGTTATGAAGCTGGTTTATGGCGAAACATCTTTCTTGTTTACGGGAGATCTCGAATTGGAAGGAGAATATGAATTAACTCAATATGGAGAAATGCTTAGATCAAATGTTCTCAAAGTTGGTCATCACGGCTCAAAAACGAGTTCCTCTGATGGTTTTTTAAAATTAGTGAATCCGGAAATAGCAGTTGTCTCAGTGGGGTATCGGAACAAATTTCGTCACCCATCAAATGATGTTTTAGAAAGAATTAGTCAATATGCAGAAAAAATCCACCGTACAGATCAATCCGGTGCATTGTGGTTACGATCCAATGGTTCAGAAATTTGGGAAGTAAGTTGGAAATAACCGCCGGTGTAGATGAAGCAGGGCGAGGTCCATTGGCTGGTCCTGTTGTAGCTGCCGCCGTTATTTTGCCTGAAAATCATGGCATTGTTGGATTGGCGGATTCTAAAAAAATATCCCCTAAAAAACGGGAAAAGTTATTTGACGAAATCAAAGCAGTCGCTGAAGTTGGTGTTGGTATTGTTTCCCATAAAAAAATTGACCGAATTAATATTCTTCAGGGCACATACCAAGCTATGCGCCAAGCATTAGAAAGTTTAGTCCGGAAACCCGATAAAGCACTGATTGATGGTTTTGCCCTTCCGGATCAATCTGTTAAGAATGAAGGAATCATTGATGGGGATAATAAAGTAGAATCTATTAGTGCCGCATCTATCATCGCAAAAGTCACTCGTGATAGAATCATGAAAGATGTTGCACCTATTTTTCCTGAATTTTATTTTGAAAAACATAAAGGATATGGAACGAAACAGCATATGGAAGCATTAAAGGAATTCAAAGCAACGCCAATCCATCGAAAATCTTTTGCGCCGGTTAAAGCAAATCTCCCTACGATGGAATGGTTGAAATCATCTAGGAAAATTGGAAGATTGGGTGAACAAATGGTGGCTCTCCAATATTTGAATAAAGGATATAAAATTATTGCAATGAATAAATCCTGCAGTCACTACGGAGAATTGGATATTATTTCAGAAAAAAATGGAGAATTGGTTTTTGTTGAAGTAAAAACAGCTACCAAAGATCAAATGGGTGGACCCATATTAAAAGTGGACCAATCAAAATTGGAAAAATTAGAATCTGCCATCCAATATTATCTATCAGAACTTGAAGATGAAAAGGATATACGACTTGATGTAGCTACTGTAATGCTGGAAAAAGAAGTAATTATAAAAAATTACGAAGGAATCAGTTTAGACTAATAATCTCTTCGTTCGAAATGGGAGAGCGTTCCTAACTTCGTCGCCTATGAATTCCAAAATATCTAAAATTATACACGAAATAAGGTCCTTGATAATTCTGGTTATTATTGTCCTCACGCTCAAAGTGACCATTTTTGAGTTATATATCGTTCCCACTGGAAGTATGGAAAATACAATTATGACCGGAGATTTTCTGGCGGGAAACCGCTTTGTATATGGAATGCGTACACCCGATTGGATTGGGATACCATATACCGACATTGGGTTTGAAGTGCCTTCCATGAAATTTCCAGCTTTCCGAGAACCAAAAAGGGGCGACGTCATAATTTTTAAATTTCCACGTGACGTGAAACAGAAATATGTAAAACGGTGTGTCGCCGAACCGGGTGATATGCTGGAAGTCAGAGACAAGCTAATCCATATTGATTCCAACCCCTATCCGCTCCCTGAAAATGGGAAATTTGTTATGTCCCCACTGTCCCCTTCGTTCGTTCAACAAGATATTTTTCTCGGGCAGCAAGGGAATAAGGATAATTTTAAATCGTTAAAGATGCCCCAAAAAGGTGATAAGATTGCAATATCTCCTGACAATGCACAGTTGTTACTGCATCTTATGCTTCTCGATGGTCATGAATTAAAATTGATAAGCGGTGGAAGGGAATTTCCCTTTACTATGGTGAGTCCCGATGAGTTATATCGTCGAAAAGGGAAGGTGGAAGTTTATACGCCATATTATCCTCAAGGAAATCTGCTTGTGCCATGGTCAAATAATATGCCAAAAGGCAATTTGCTTATTGACGGGAAACCTATAGGTGACCTTGATTATTATACCGTGGAGCAGGATTACTATTGGGCTATGGGTGACAATCGAGATGACAGTCTAGACTCACGATATTGGGGGTTTGTGCCGAAGTCCCATATTCTGGGTGAAGCTCTATTTACTTATTTTTCACTCGATCTAAAATCGTGGATTCCACGGTTTAACCGAATTGGCACTATTATTCAATAGGACTTGACTGGCAAAAATTCTGTAATGTAGTTTGGATCGGTAAAAGAAGCATGTTAATCAAAATGAAAACTATAATTTCAATCATCATAATTTTTTCTATTGCAGTAGCGCAAGAAGAAGTTGCGGATACAACTGTAGTAATTAATCCTGAAGTTTCGGCGATAGATACATCAAGCATACCGATTCCAATGGGTTTGGATTCAGGGTATAAGGGATTTCCATGGGGAAACCTGAAAGAGTCTCAAATACCCACGACTTTTGCAGAAATTGCTAATGGCGACAGCTTAGCTGTTAGCAAATCATTCTTGGGCCACTTGGGTCCCGATTCTGTCACAGTAACCTACTTTTTTGCCGATAGTGGATTTTGGAAAGTGGAAATTGATTTTGTAATTCAAAGGAAAAATATAGAAGCTCAATTGTCTGATTTCAGAAGATTGGAGAAAAACATTTCTGCAGTATACGGTCCTCCGGAAAAAATGAATCAAAAAGAATCTGGACCCTCTGGTTCATATTCCAATATATTGGAGCAGAAATTTGCCAATGCATTTTACAGATCAACATGGTCCGTTAGACCTGCGATCATCGAATTGCTATTGAATTCATCAGTTTTGTTGCCAAAATCAGATTTGTCCATTTTTTCAGGGAATTTCAGCCAATTAAAGTTGGTTTATTATAACCCAGACTATATGCATTCATCCCAACTATCACCTGCCCCGGAAGTCATTCCGTCTATTTTCGACATCTATTGATCCCGTTCCCCAGTTTATTTAGACTGGCAGTGTACTTATTTCTGTTATTCACTTTAACCCAATGTACTCATCCACCTAGGATGGTCAGAGAATACCAGTACTCAACTCCAAAATCAGACGTGCTTGAACAATGTCGAAAAATTCTCAACCAACTCGATTACGAAATAGATATCTATGGGCCGGAATCACATATGTTAGTGACTAAACCTGTAAAGTTAAAACGGGCCTTTATGCGCTATGACTACGTTGTCTATGTTCAGATTACCGATCGCGTTGAAGTTCATATAGCAGCAGAGCGTAGCATTTTTAGTCGGAGTTCTGAGTCAAGTGTCGGAGGAAGTGGATTTATTGAGATTCAATCTGAACCCAACATGCCATATAGTCTACAAAAAAAGATATTCGTCCCGATTCATAACGCTTTAAAGCAGAAAAAATAAATCGAATAAAAATCAGTTAATAAAATCCCATTTTATTAAAATAAAACTGTGTTAATTTCGTATTCAAAATTTTACTAACCGTCGTTAATTTGAAGTTCACTTTATGAGTATAGATTTCGCAAAGAAGGAAGCCCGCGAAGGGTATCTCCAATCAAAACTGGATGATTTGTTGGATGGTATTAATGCATCCTATGGTCAATCGCTACTGGATGAGTTGATGTCCAGACTAGAAGCGACAGTTGATGATTTCAATAAAGAAGTGGATGAATTGATGGGCTCCCTTAAAAAGAGCTCAGCAGAAAAAGAGAAATTGATCCAGCAAATTAAAGCTGGTGCAATGCCCAAAGCTGAAGAAGCGCCAACTGAGCAAGAAAGTTCAGATGACGTGGAGGAACCAAGAGAACTCAGTGAATGGGAAAAGCGGTTAGAGGGTATTAGTTAACGACTAAAAGAGGACACGATGAACGTTAAAGATAAAATTATTTTTGGGCTACTTATTATTTTGGTAGCCGCAGGCGGTTATTTTCAATGGATGGCCGATGATATGAAATCAAGAATGGATGTTCTGAATCAAAATGATAATGAACATGTGGATGTGATCGATAAAGAATTCCGAGAAGATTTGCGAAATTTAAACTTACGTTTCGAAGGACGTGGAAAGCATATTCGAAAAGCACAGCAGGATATTATTGCAAACACAAATCTCATTCACACGACGGCTGCTGAATTGTCTGATAAAATCGATGAAGTTCAATACAATCTTGATGAATTTAGTCGCAATACAGATAATAAGATTGATCGTATTAATAGCGATATCCTCGATATTCAGGACTCATTTGACAGTCAACGCCGTCAAACTAGACGTAAATTTTCTGACTTAGAGCAAAACTTAACCCAGTTGCAAAACGAGGTGAAAGAATGGCATAAACCTAAAGAAGATGAAAAAGGTAAAAGTAAAAAGCGTTAATTACTAATTATCCATGACATTTGAAGGAGAAGGGTTGTCCCAATGTTGGGATGGCCCTTTTTTATTTTATGCTTAAATCCCAAAAAGAAATGACAATATTTTATAAGGGCATTGATTATTTTAATGATAATCAATATAAAAAGGCCCACAAAGAATGGGAAATTCTATGGAAACATATTGGTCATGTACCTAGGAGGCAATGCATGAAGGTGTTTTTGCAGCTTACGGGAATTTATCAAAACATTGGATTAAAAAAGTTGGATGCGGTGCGCTATGGGATAAGAGTTGCCACTCAACGGTTAGAAGAAAATAATACATCTATTAATCAGTGGGTTGATGTTGATTCTATTGAGTCATTCCTAATGAAGTATGAGAATAAAAATATACCACTTAAAGCTTTTGATGAACTTGTATTAAAAAGAAAATGGGGTAGAGTTCACAAAGACCTCGGACCTGAGTGAACTTCTACCCCTTCCACATACCAAAGGTACCAAGCCAGCACCTTGATAGGTTAAAGTAAAAGTTTAATCAATGTAATGCAAGCTATATTTTATATGGATAAAATAGGAATAAAAAACGTGAAATATGTGCCGGAGGGGGGACTCGAACCCCCACACCTTTCGATACGCGAGTTTGAGTCGCGCGCGTCTACCAATTCCGCCACCCCGGCATAAATAGGGTATTATAGGATACCAAAATTTATTAAGTTTCTTAATTGCCAGTCAAGGTCATAGAATTGATATGTGAATATTTTTAGATTAAATTCGCAAAAGACAATTAAGATAAATAATTAGCGAACACTTGATTTTTTAACAATCAAAGGAATAATAATGATAACACCAAAAATACTTTTTCAAAATGCAAAAGACTTTGCGACAGAACCGGCAATTTCCGTCAGAGATTCTGATGGAAATTGGTACTCTAATAATTGGTCCGAATTGAGTGCAGATGTTATGGATATTTCCAAATCTCTTTTGGCTCTTGGGCTTGAATCTAATGATAAAATCAGTATTTATAGTTATAATAGAAAAGAATGGTTTGGCGCATATTTGGGGGTCCAAGCGGTTGGGGGTGCTGCTGTAGGTGTATATCATACCTGTTCATCAAAAGAGGTAGAGTGGATCGTTGGCAATTCAGATTCTAAAATCGTGTTTGTTGGGAATAATCCAGGGGATAATGATGACAAGAAGAGAATGCCGAACCACCGTATCCATAAAATTTTGGATAATCTCGAAAAAGTTGAAACGGTCGTATTGATGGATGGCATTGAAATGATAAGTCATGAAAAAGTTGTTTCTTGGGATGATTTTATTGCTAAAGGTAAGGGTGTCTCCGAAAATAATGTGAAAGAAAGACTCAGTCAAGTTGATGAAAATAACACCGCCTGTTTGATTTACACATCCGGAACAACGGGGAATCCAAAAGGGGTTGAATTAACACATAAAAATTGGACATTTGAAATTGCAGCCAGTGTTTCAACATTCAAGTTCTATCAAGGGGAGAGGTACTTGTCCTGGTTACCCCTGGCCCATGTATTTGGTCAATTTGTTGATATCAATTACTGGATACACAACGGACTTCATCTTTATATTTGTGATAATCCACTTTATGTAGTGGACTATGCAAAAGAGGTTAAGCCACATTTATTCATTGGCGTACCACGGATTTATGAAAAAATATATTCCACCTTGAAATCAGTAATCGATGGAAAAGCTATTCTTAAGTATGGTTTAAAGGTTCCCGGACTTTCTAAGCTCTTAAAAGGCAAACTTAAGGAAGCGATTGGGTTTACAGAAACACGGTTTTTAATCTCTGGTGCAGCACCTATAAATCCAAATATTTTAGTTCTTTTCCAATCCCTAGGAATACCACTATTTGAAGGTTACGGTATGACGGAGAATTCTGCCGGATCCACTATTAATTGGAGTGAACATAACAAGATTGGCACTGTAGGTAAAGCAATTCCTGGAACAGAAATTGCCGTGGCTGAAGATGGTGAAGTTTTAATGCGCGGTGATCACGTCATGAAAGGCTATTATAAAAATGAAGTAGCGACTAACGAAACCATTATTGATGGCTGGCTTTATACTGGCGATGTTGGTGAGATTGATTCAGAAGGATATCTTAAAATCACGGGACGGAAAAAAGAAATATACGTAAGTTCAGGTGGAAAAAATATTGCCCCCCTTGTTATCGAAGAAACAATGAAATCAATTCCATTGGTTTCTCAATGCTTTTTAGTTGGGGACGGTAGGAAGTATTGTTCAGCTTTATTTACACTTGACATTGGTGTGATTCTTCGAGATAAAATTGGAATTGAGGCACATAAAATACCAAAAGATCCAATTGAGCAAATAAAACTTTTAGAAGAGGGGGGGCATACTTTGTCTGATTTTACTAAAAGTGAAGATATTTTCGATGAAATACAATCCCAAGTGGATGAATTGAACGGGCAATTCTCTAACCCAGAGCAGCTTAAAAAGTTCTCAATTCTACCGCGTGATTTCACCATTGATGATGGTGAATTAACTCCTACTCTTAAAATTCGCCGTATTCAAATCAGGGAAAATTGGTCTAGTGTAATCGAGACTATGTATACGGATTGAATATGGCAAAAATATCGCTATTGGGATGTGGCACTTGGGGAAGTGCGTTAGCCCAAGGATTGGCTGAAAATAATCATGAAGTAAAAGCATGGCATTACAAAAGAGATGCTGTTGCAAAAATGGCATTGTCCAGAAAGCATCCCCGCCTTAAAGACTTTACATTCAAACCAAATATTAAATTTGATGCAGATTTAAAATCATGCCTCACCAGCGCTGAATGCGTTGTTGTAGCAGTTCCATCCCATGCAGTTCGCGATATAATTGAGAAAGCAAGGGGCCATATTCCAGATGATGCAGTAATAGTAAACGTTGCCAAGGGTGTAGAAAACGGCACATTGGAGACAATGAGTGAAGTAATCAGCGATGCATCGGGCCATAAATTGGAATATATAGTTTCTCTATATGGACCTAGCCATGCAGAAGAGGTCATTGACGGTCATCCTACAACGCTAGTATCTGCATCTATTTCAAATAGATCGGCTGAATTTATACAAACAATATTTTCTTCTCAAATTCTGAGAGTTTACACTAATCATGACATTCGTGGCGTTGAATTAGGCGGCTCATTAAAAAATGTGATTGCGATTGCAGCTGGGATATGTGATGGTATCGGATTTGGGGATAACACCAAGGCGGCATTACTTACGCGTGGCATTGCTGAGATTACACGACTCGGAATTAAAATGGGCGCCAACCCGGATACTTTTTCGGGATTGAGCGGCATTGGCGATTTGATCGCCACGTGCTTGAGTCGTCATAGCAGAAATCGGTTTGTAGGTGAGAAAATTGGTGAGGGTAAATCCTTGGGTTCTATTTTAGAAGAAATGGATATGGTTGCAGAAGGGGTGAAAACAACCCAATCTGTACACGATCTTTCGGAAAAATTTGATGTTGAAATGCCCATCTCGGAAGGGGTGTATCAAATTTTATTTAATGGCAAAGATCCAAAAAAGATAGTTACTCAACTTATGACCCGTGATTTGATCCACGAACGAAATAAACCATAGAATTTCCCTTTTTCTTCCTTTTCCCCAATTCACTCTAGGAAGTAATTTCCCTGTCTGCCCCTGTAGTTCAATGGATAGAATAGATCCCTCCTAAGGATTAGATACTGGTTCGACTCCAGTCGGGGGTACAAAATAATTCAACAATAAATATAATTTCTTAGATTCAAAGCCTAGTGAAAGAAACGGGTTGGGAATTCGAGATACGGAGAAACAATGTTAAAACCAAAAAGAAAAATATTAAGAAAAGAGATTCAGAGGGACCCATTCCTTGAAAGTATCTTCTCTTTGCGTGAACACCTTGTAGAGAAGAAACAGATTTATACTCGTGGGGCTATCGTCCTGGTGGGTATTGTTCTGTTGGGATATTTGTATACAAACAATCACTCTTCAAACCGTAAAGTTGCCGAGAATGTGATGAGTAAGGTTATGGTGTTTGTAGACTTAGGTGATAACGACAATGCTAAGATCCATTTGCAGGAATTGGTTGATGAATACGGTAGCACCAATTCTGGTAAGAACGCCAGTTTCTATTTAGGACGAATTCATTTTGATAATGGTGAGTACGATTTAGCTTTGCCCCATTTAGAGCGATTTGCAAAGAAGGGGGAAAATGTTTTACTGACAGGATCTACCTATGAAGCATTGGTCAATATCTATCAATCAAATGATGATTTAACCAATGCCATTCGATACCAAAGGATGGCATTGGTTAATGCCAATTCCCAAGAGGAAGAAGCTTGGGCGTCTTTAAAACTAGCAAATCTGTTAATAGCCAATTATGATAGTAGGGGCGCAATGAAGTTGGTTGAAACAATATTGAAAAATTTTGATCAAAATCAAACTTTAAAACAAAAAGCTAATGAGATTATGGGTAAAGTTAATACAGGGGAGGAAGACTGAATTAGTCTTTGATAGCGGTTTAATAATATGTATCTTTCCGGGCTGAAAAGTGGGTTGCCCGACCCACTTTTCTATTAATTAGACATGATTAGTTTGAAAAATAAGATTGCAGAATTAATTCCGGAAGACTTGGTTTTTCTTGACTTTGTCGAGAACAATAGCCTGTCATCAGTTAAAATAATTATCGATGGCGGGAAACCTGTGGACCTAGGGACTACGGCACGGATTGCAAAATCTATCAGGAATTCTGGGTTATTAGATGAGTCCTATCCTGGTGGATGCCAATTTGAGGTAACGACTCCGGGAATAGATGCACCACTAAAGCATCCGGTACAATTCAAAAAGAATCTAGGTAGAAATATCAAAGTGCGCACGATTGGTGAATCGGAAGCAGCTTCAGTTGAAATTTGTCATGTAGACGATAGTAGCTTTGAAGGGCTATCGTCAAGTGGGGTAAAAAGTCGGTATCAATTCAGTGAAATTGAATCGGCAATTGTTGAGATCAAATTCTAGTCCATTTGGAGGCATTTTGGTTAATAGAGAATTAATTGAAGTTTTTTCAGAAATTGCTCGCGAAAAAAACGTAGAGCGTTCAGAACTCGGTTCAATCATTGAGGGGTTATTCCTGCATATGGTAGAACGAGAAAGAGGCGATGCGAGTAATTGCAGTGTTATTGTTAACCTTGATAAAGGTGAATTTGAAATTTATGTCGAAAAGACAATTGTAGATGATATAGATGATCCAGTTTTTGAAATTACATTAGAAGAAGTCGCAAAAATAGATGCCGAAATGGCCGAGGATCTTGAAATTGGCGATTCTTATGTAGAGATTATTAATCCATTGATTTTTGGCCGTCGTCTTATTAATATGGCCAAACAATATTTTTCTCAACGGTTGCAGGATGTGGAGAAAAAATACATTTACGAAGATTACGCCAATCGCGTTGGCGAAATTGTTATTGGTACGGTTCACCAGGTTCAGCGGGATAATACCTTTGTTAATATCGAGCATGCTGAATTACGGATGCCGAGGAATGAACAAATTAAAACAGAACGGTATCGTCGCGGTGATTCTGTCCGCGCCATTATCAAATCAGTAGAAATTACTTCTCGCGGTCCGGATATTGTTGTGTCAAGAAGTGACAATCATTTCCTTTATAAGTTATTTGAAATGGAAGTACCTGAAATTGAAGATAATATTATTGATATTCGATCAATTTCAAGACATCCCGGTGAGAGAGCTAAGATTATTGTCCAGTCTCATGACCGTCGTATTGATCCAGTTGGTGCCTGTGTTGGTATGCGTGGCAGTAGAATCCAAGCAATCGTTCGAGAATTGAATAATGAAAAGATTGATATTATTAATTACAGTGATCAATCTGAAATTTTAATTTCACGTGCCTTATCTCCAGCTAAGCCATTGGACCTTTATATAGATGATGATCGAAAATATTGTATTGCAATTTTTGATGATGATGATCTTGAATTTGCCATCGGTAGAGGCGGTGTAAATGTAAATCTTGCTGCAGAAGTGACCGAATATCGAATCGATGCTTTTGGTAAAAAAGAATACGATCGCAAACAAAATGAGCAGGATGCGCTTTTGGCTAATATTCCTGATATGCCCGCTCGCGCTGTTAAACCTCTAAGTGAAAACGGAATATCAACTGTATCCGAATTACTAAATACAGAAGAAGATAATTTGCTAGAGATTAAAGGTATCGCTGATACAACGCTGGAAAAAATTTATAACGCAGTCCAGTCATTTGTAGAAGCAAATCAGGCTGAAGAAAAAATAGAAGAAGTTGAACCTGATTTAGCTGGATCCTTAGAAGAAGAGAGTCAAGCGGAATCTTCCGAAAAATCAATAACGGAAATCGAAGAATCACCAGAAGAAAAACTCGAAAAAATAGAATCATAATCCATGGCAAAACGTCGCATATTTCAAATAGCTAAAGAGCTAAACATATCCCATACAGAAATCCTTTCCTTTTTAAAAGTGAAGGGAATTGAAGTAGGTAGTCATATGGCACCTGTTGGAGAAGAAACCTATCATATCATATTAAGTGAATTTCATAAAGATAAAGAATCCATTGACCGATATAGAAAAGAACAAGTTCGTCGTGAAATTCATGATACAAGAATTCAAGAACGGCAACAGGCAAATAAAAAATTAAACCTTCTTTCTCTAGAAGATCAGCGGAAGCTTGAAGCTGAAGAAAGAAAAAAAGCTGAAGCAGATCAGAGAATAAAAGAGGAAGCAGAACAACTAATTGCCGCAAAAGAAGAAGAACGTTCTAAAATAGTAGCAGATCAAAAAGAAAAAGCAGAAGAAGAGCGCAAAGAAAAAGAAGAAAAAAGAATAAAAGAGGAAGCAGAAAAGAAAAAGTTAGAAGCTACAAAACCTAAAAAGAAACTTCGCAAAATCAATTTATCAGAGATTGCAACCCAAGTAGGCAAGGGTACTACTCATCGAAAGGCGGACCATAGGAAGAAGCCAGATCAAAAGACTCAAAGGTCTGCTGTTGATACCGTTAGAAAAATTACAGCAAAAATTGATACAAGAACAAAAAAGAAAATATATAGAAGAGAAAAAGAGACCCAATTCGATGAAGTTTCAAGCGATGATTTGAAGCCGATTAAAGTTGCAGAATTTTCAAGCGTTGATGAAGTTTCAAAAATATTTGGTACTAAATCAAATGATGTAATTCAAAAGTGTATGGGTTTGGGAATATTGGCCACAATCAACCAGAGATTAGAGTGGGATGTTATAGAATTATTAGCTGAAGAATATGGCTATGCACCAGAAAAGTTAGAAGACATTGGTGAAGAATTATTTACAATCGAGGACACTGAAGAAGATATTAAAAAAGCTATAGACAGGTCTCCTGTTGTTACCGTGATGGGCCATGTTGATCATGGAAAAACTTCTCTCTTGGATTATATTCGCAATTCCAACGTTGTAAGTGGAGAATCCGGTGGTATAACGCAGCATATCGGCGCACATCGCGTTGAGCTTAAGGACGGTAAATCGGTAACATTTTTAGATACTCCCGGGCATGAGGCTTTCACAGCTATGCGTGCAAGAGGAGCTCAAGTGACGGATATGGTCGTATTGGTTGTAGCTGCAAATGATGGCGTTATGCCTCAAACAATTGAAGCGATTGATCATGCTAAGGCAGCCGGAGTACCATTGATTATTGCCATCAATAAAATGGATCTTCCAGATATCGACCCTGAAAAGGTAAAACGAGAATTATCTGAACGTAATGTATTGGTTGAAGATTGGGGTGGGAAGATTCAGGCTATTCCAATCTCCGCTAAAACTGGAATGGGTGTAGATGACTTATTGGCATCCATGCATATAGAAGCAGAAATGTTAGAATTAAAAGCCAACGTTGATACCTTAGCTCGAGGTACGGTAATTGATTCCAAGTTAGATAAAGGCCATGGACCAATTGCGACCGTACTAATTCAAAAGGGTACCCTTAAAGTGGGGAATCCATTTATTTGTAATAATGTTTATGGTAAAGTTCGCGCTATGATGAATGAGCGAGGCCAAAGAATTAAAGAAGCAGGTCCGTCAGTGCCAGTCCAAATCTTAGGCTTTGATCAAGTCCCGCAATCAGCCGATATATTTGCTGTGGTTGAAAATGAACGTGAAATAAAACGTATTGCCTCAGAGCGTCAACGTCTCAAGCGGGAAATTGATCATAAGAAAATTTCTGCTCAGTCTCTAGACGCAATGTCTGCGCTTATAAAAGAAGGTGCCATTAAAAACCTACCCATCATTATAAAAGGTGATGTGGATGGCTCAATCGAAGCAATATCGGAACAATTGAGTAAAATTGCCAACGATGAAGTTGGCGTTCAAGTGATCCATAAAGCTGTTGGAATGATTTCTGAATCTGATGTTCTTTTGGCATCTGCTTCAAATGCTATTATTATAGGATTTCACGTTCAAGTTTCATCCAATGCTAAACTTCAAGCACAGCAAGAAGGTGTTGATATTCGAACATATAAGGTAATTTATAATGCTGTGGAAGAAATTACTTTAGCCCTTGAAGGAATGCTTGAACCAGAAAAAGTTGAAGAAATACTTGGTCGTGCCGTTGTGCAGGAAGCATTTAAAATTCCAAAAATCGGTGTTATTGCCGGCTCAAGAGTTTCCGAAGGTAAAATTGTGCGCAATGGAAAAGCACGAGTTATTAGAGAAGAGGAAGAAATTGCATCCGGCGAAATAACATCCCTAAGGCATTTAAAAGATGATGTCAAAGAAATTCGTGATGGTTTTGAGTGCGGTATTGGTATTGATAATTTCTCCAAATTCAAAGAGGGAGACATTATTGTATGCTATGAAATAAAGTCCGTTAAAAGGACGTTAGTACTCACTTGAGATCAGAACGACCCTTCAAGCGTACAGATCGGGTCGCCAATGAAATCCAGCAAATACTTGGAAAAATTCAGACACAAATTATCGATTTATCCGATTTAGGATTTGTCACTTTTTCTCGCGTTTCAATATCTCCTGACTTAAAAAATGCAAAAATATTTTTCAGTGTTGTTCAAAAGAAAAAATCTGTTAAAAACCTTCAGATCGAAATGAATAACCGTGCCAAAGCATTCCGTAAATTCTTAGGTCAAGAACTGCGAATCAAATATACACCCAAGTTAAAATTCTTTTATGATGATACATTGGACTATACCCAAAAGATCGATTCAATTTTCCACGATATAAGTTCTGACGATTAAAATCTATGATTTATAATATTAATAAACCGGTAGGTTGGACCAGCTTTGATGTTGTGAAAAAGGTCAGGGGTATTACAAGAGAAAAGAAGGTGGGGCACGGCGGAACACTTGATCCTTTTGCTGAAGGTGTGTTGATAGTAGGTACCAACAAAGACACCAAAAGGTTATCTGAGTTTTCCGGAAGTATTAAGTCTTATCGCGCAGTTTTAAAATTGGGTGAAGCAACAGATACTTTAGACCTTGACGGGACAATTATTGAAACCAAAGCTGTTCCCACTATAGAAAAGGCAATGGTAGAAAGTATCCTAAATAGTTTTATTGGCGATTACGAACATGTTCCGCCTATGTATTCTGCTAAAAAGGTAAATGGTGTTCGTCTTTACAAATTAGCTCGGAAAAATCAAACGGTAGTACGGCAACCCGTTGTTGTTAAGATTTATGATTTATCGCTTAATCTTATTGATGGTAATCACATTGATTTTTCTGTGTCATGCTCCAAAGGGACTTATGTTCGCGTTTTGGGCGAAGATATAGCCCAAGCATTGAATACCGTGGGTCATTTGATTGAATTGAAGCGTACTTCAGTAGGGGAATATGATATAAAAGAGTCTGTTGAATTAAAGGAATTTGAAACGGAATGGATGTCTACCGCCAACTAGAAAACATTCCCAAACTTTCTGATAGTGTTGTCACTATTGGAACATTTGACGGCTGCCATCGCGGGCACCAGGAAATTATTAAAAAAATGATATCTGTAGCAGAATCACATGGAACTAAATCTGTTTTGATTACATTTGATCCTCATCCGAGACATGTTTTAGAATCGGGTGAAAAATTGCCCCTTCTGTTACACACAGATAAAAAAATGGAAATTCTGGATTCATGTCATGTGGATATCGTTGTAGTTATCCCATTCACCATAGAATTTTCTCATCTGACGGCGGATGATTTTATTAACAAAATTGTAGTGAAAAATTTTAATCCATCTTACATCGTGATCGGTTATGATCATCATTTTGGGTTTGAACGAGAAGGATCACCTCAGTTTTTAAAAGATTTTGGAAAAAACAATGGGGTAAGCGTGGATATAGTTGAACCCATTTCAGATAATAAAGTCACTATTTCCAGTACTAATATCCGAAAATTAGTTCAAAATGGATATGTTCGAAGGGCATCATTTGAATTGGGTTGGGTATTTGGATTTGAGGCGAATGTTATCCATGGGGCAGGTCGAGGCAAAGGTCTAGGATTCCCTACGGCTAACTTTATTCCTGAAGAGAAAAATCAATTAATTCCTGCCAGCGGTGTCTATTGTATCCGCGGAAGGATTGATGGAAACTATCTCTATGGAATGTGTAATTTGGGAGTTCGTCCTACCTTTGGTGAGACTGATTTTGTGATGGAAGTTCACTTTATTGATCAGGAGCTGGATGATCTCTACGGAAAGAAAATTACTGTAGAATTTTTAGAACGGATAAGAGATGAACAAAAATTCTCTAACCCTCAAGATTTAATTAAACAGTTAAAAAAAGATAAACAATTCTGCATGAGATTGATGCAGAAATATAACTAGGAGACAAAATGTCCTTAACAAATGAACAAAGACAAGAGATTGTCAAACAATTCGGTAAAGATGAAAAAGATACCGGATCAACAGAAGTACAAGTTGCTTTATTGACAGCTCGGATCAGATACCTGACTGAGCATGCTAAAGAAAACAAAAAAGATAATCACTCCCGACGTGGATTGGTCATGCTGGTATCACAGCGTAAAAAACTTTTAAAATACCTCCGCCGGATAAATCCGGATGGATATTTGAATGTGACACAAGAATTGTCCATTCGCAGAAATTAATACAGGAAAAAAGAGAACAAAATGAAAAGACAAGAAATGATGCTCAATGGGAATACACTCTCTATTGAGACCGGACAAGTTGCCCGCCAATCATCCGGATCCGTTATCGTATCCCATGGTGAAACAACAATTTTGGTAGCGGTAAATGCAGCCAAAGAAGCACGTGAAGATATAAACTTCTTCCCATTGCAAGTTGAATATCGTGAACGCCATTATGCCGGCGGTAAAATTCCAGGTGGATTTTTCAAAAGGGAAGCACGTCCTTCTGAACATGAAATATTAACAAGTAGACTTACGGATAGACCTATTCGACCGTTATTCCCAAAATCATTCAAATGTGAAACGCAGGTAATTATAACAGTTTTATCTAGTGATGGAGAAAACATGGCTGATACCTTGGCTGGTATTGGTGCTTCTGCTGCATTGATGATTTCAGATATCCCATTTAATGGTCCAATCGCCACAGTTCGCGTAGGCCGCATTAATGGTGATTTTGTTGTTAACCCAACTCGAACCCAAATGGAAGATTCGGATATGGAAATTATTGTTTCCGGAAATGACGAAACTATTGTGATGGTTGAAGGGTCAGCAAAGTTGATTACCGAGGAAGAATTCATTGATGCTATGAAATTTTCCCATGGACCGATAAAAGAACTTATCGCCTTGCAAAATGCATTAATCAGTGAAATCGATGTTGTTAAACGCGAAATCCCAGAAGTCAAAACTGATAAAGAATTAGAAAAAGCAGTTTCCGACCTCGTAACAGCAAAAATTGATGCTGCAATTAAAACTGGTGATAAACACAGTCGTGAAAACATGATTTCCGCTTTAAAAGAAGAAGCGCAGGAAGCTTTTGTAGAATCGCACCCTGAATCAGAAAAAATGATTAGTGGCTTTATTGGTGACCAACTAAAAACAGCTTTCCGCGAACAGATCCTTTCTGATGCAGTTCGTTCTGACGGTCGTAAAACAACGGATATTCGTCCGATTACTATTGAGACAGGCATTCTGCCTCGTACACACGGATCGGCCTTATTTACCCGGGGAGAAACCCAGGCTATTGTTGTTCTTACCATGGGAACGCCTAGGTATGAACAGATAATTGATAGCATGGACTTGGATATTAAGAAGAAATTCTTTCTCCATTACAACTTCCCGCCTTACTGTGTTGGTGAAACTGGCCGGGTAGGCTTTACAAGTCGACGAGAAATAGGACATGGGAATTTAGCGGAAAGAGCAATTAAAGAAATTTTACCCGAATATGAGGATTTTCCTTATACTATACGGATTGTTTCTGAAATCACCGAATCAAATGGCTCATCTTCGATGGCATCCGTTTGTGGCGGTTCTTTGGCCTTAATGAATGCAGGTGCACCTTCTAAAGGTCACGTTGCTGGTATTGCCATGGGATTGATTAAAGACGGAGATCGTTACGCTGTATTGAGTGATATTCTCGGCGCTGAAGATCATTTGGGAGATATGGATTTCAAAGTGGCCGGTACCAGAGATGGTATCTCAGCGATTCAACTTGACTTGAAAATTGAAGGTATCACTTTTGATTTGATGGAAGAAGCATTAGCGCAAGCAAAAGCAGGGCGTAATCATATTTTGGACCTTATGTATGAAGCAGTTCCAGAACCACAGGAAATGTCAACATATGCACCAAAAATATTATCACTTCAGATTAACCCTGAAAAAATTGGTGGTTTAATTGGTCCCGGCGGTAAGACGATTAAAAGGATCATTGCTGATACTGAATGCGACGTAAATGTAGATGACGACGGTATTGTTACTGTTGCTAGTCTCGATTTAAAACGATGTCAAGAAGCCATTGAAATTGTTCGCGCAATTACGCTCGAACCTGAAGCAGGAATGGAATTCGATGGAACTATTACCAGACTCATGAGCTTTGGTGCCTTTGTTGAATTTGCTCCAGGACGCGAAGGTCTGATTCATATTTCTGAAATGGAATGGCATCGTGTAGAAAAAGTGGAAGATGTTGTTAAACCTGGCGATCCTGTTCGAGTTAAACTTATTAAAGTTGACGATCAGGGCAGATTGGATTTCAGCAGAAAAGCTTTGTTGGAAAAACCTGAAGGTTACGTTGAACGTCCTCCAAGGGAGAGAAGCGATAGCAACAGAGGTGGCGGCGGAAGACGTCCTTTCAGAAGAAATTAATACTGCTTATTTGGAATTGCGATAATGATTATAGGAACACCTAAAGAGATAAAATCCCACGAGAATAGGGTGGCATTAACTCCCCACGTGGCCTTGGAGCTATCTATATCTGGACATGAAGTTTTGATAGAGAAAAGTGCAGGGTTCTCCTCAGGTTTTTCTGATGATGATTATGAATCGATTGGCTGTAAAATTGTAGATTCAGCCAAAGAAATATTCCAAAACGCTGAAATGGTAGTTAAGGTTAAGGAGCCGCAACCTGAAGAAGTAGCCATGTGTCATTCCGATACGACACTGTTTACATATTTTCATTTTGCGGCCGACGAACCTTTGACTAAAGGATTTCTTGATTCGGGTGCCACTGCCATAGCATATGAAACAATTATGCTACCAGATGGCTCTTTGCCGTTACTTATTCCCATGAGTGAAGTAGCCGGTCGCATGTCTGTACAGGAAGGTGCGAAATATCTGGAAAAATTTCATGGTGGCAAAGGAAAGTTATTAGGAGGCGTGCCAGGGGTAGAGCCTGGGACTGTAACCATTTTGGGTGGTGGAATAGTGGGTACCAATGCAGCGCATATTGCATCTGGTCTCGGCGCCAATGTGAATATTCTGGATGTTAATCTAAATAGATTGCGCTATCTGGATGAAATAATGCCTAAAAACGTCCGTACTATTTACAGTAACCAATATAATTTGCAAGAGTTACTGCCTTGGACAGATCTACTGATTGGGGCAGTTCTTATTCCCGGAGCTAAGGCGCCAAATTTGGTAACAAGAGAAATGTTGAAAATTATGATTCCTGGAACAGTTTTGGTAGATGTAGCTGTAGATCAAGGTGGATGCATTGAAACTTGTAAACCGACAACCCATGAGGATCCCATTTATGAAGTGGACGGAATTATCCATTATTGCGTAGCAAATATGCCAGGTGCCGTTCCTTTTACTTCAACCACTGCATTAACCAATGCAACGAACCCATATGTGCAAACACTGGCGAACAAAGGAATTTTAAATGCGTTAAAATCAGACCCGGCATTGCTTAAGGGCTTGAATGTATACGAAGGAAAAATAACACATCGTGGTGTTGCAGATGCATTTGAAATGGATTTTATATCTCCGGATGAAGCAATAGCTTAAGTCTATTTATTTCCATCCATAATACTTGTTTTAAGACAGGTTGTTGGCTTAATATAAAGTATTAGTTTAACAGGATTTATGATGGACCAACAAACACAATCTATAAAAAAATTATATTATTCCATTGGGGAAGTAAGTAAAGTTGCGGAGTTAAAGCAATACGTTCTACGTTACTGGGAAACCGAATTCAAACAATTAAGCCCATCTAAAAACAAGGCGGGAAATAGGACGTATCGGCAAAAAGATATCGACCTGATTTTGAGAATTAAAGATTTGCTTTATATTAAAAAATTTACCATCGAAGGTGCACGAAACATGCTCAATAAAGAGGGCAGCCTTGAAGATGCGTCTTTAGTTGAAGATTCTTCTAATACGATTGATATAGATTTGATGATTAAAATTCGAAGTGAATTAAAATCAATAATAGAAGATTTGCATAAATAATTCGGGGCGTGGCGCAGTCCGGTAGCGCACTTGGCTGGGGGTCAAGTGGTCGCAGGTTCAAATCCTGTCGCCCCGACATATTGACGACAAAGTAAGTTTATTGTCTGGAAGGGATGGAGTTTCATCCCTTTTTTATTATATACCTGAAAGTATCAATTAATTTTATTTTTGATCTACTGGTGGTTCTAAAATCTCAAGCATTTCAACCTGAAAAATCATAAATGCCATCGGGCCACCAGGTCCATCATTTTGACCATAGCCAAGGTGGCCAGGGATAAAGATCTGATATTTAGCACCAGGGCTCATGAGTTGTAATCCCTGAGAAAACCCAGGTACTACGCGATCTACGGGAAAGACCGCAGGCTCACCGCGATCATAAGAACTATCAAATGTAGTTCCATCAATTAATTTACCTACGTAATGAATTTTTACGTAATTGGACGGATTTGGTTTGGGACCATCAGCTGGGGTGAGTATTTTATATTGAATACCGCTTTTATGATCAAGAACACCATCTTTCTTAGCATTGGCGTCCATAAATTTTCCGCCTTCGAGCGTGTTAAGCTTTTCAAGATCCATTCGATATTTTGGTAAAGTTATATCATTATATTTTTTTATAACCGATATACGTTCTTTATCTGTCAAAAACAGCTCATTCTTTCCATAATGATCAGTAATTCCAAGAGATAACATTTTATAGTCAATATCCATAAATTGTTGTTCTAAGCGCATAGCAACATCCAGACCTATGGCATAACTGACAGAATCAAGATGACTCTCCAGCCTCTGGTTTATTTTCTGCTCTATAGATTTTTCTGATGTACAAGAAATAAAAATAAGTCCAATTGCAAAAATTGCAAGAATGTGTTTCATGATTTTCCTTTAAAATTAGGGGCTGAATATCTCCAATTTTAAAATTCCATACAATATATTTTAAAACTAGCTTCGGCTATTCCATTAGACGGGAAAGTGAGCATAAATTCCCAATCAATGTTTGAATCAATATTAAATAATCCCGGCATTTTTGAAATCACGATCATTATGATTGTTTTGATTGTTGTGGCCCTTTGGCAAAAACTAAAGCAGGCAGCTGCAGCAATCGGCGGTATTTATATTATATATTTATTTTTTATAGTTTGGGCATCAGATTCATCCAATGAAATTAAAAGTGAAAACATTCAAAAAGAGTTGGGAGAATTTCAAGAAGACTTTGATACGATAGGTTTCGTCAAAGATGCATTAACTGAAGTATTAGAAAACAATGAACCAGAACCAATTACTCCAGAAGAAGAGAAAGTTTTAATTCCGAAGAAAAACAGTGATCTAATAGTATTTAATGAAATAGAAATAGACCTTATTGAGGAAAATCCAAAAAAAGGAGGATCTACCCCAATCTCAAATTTAGAAAATACTATAAAGGTCATTTCGTTTCAATTGGGTAGAAATCTAGTCAATCGCGAATTAGTCGACATTGATTCAGTGTTTTCTGTAGAAGATGAGCGTGTTTATTTTATGACAAAAATTGAAAATATGAATGATTCAAAAATAGTTTATCACAAGTGGTATCATGGGGATATTCTTCGATCAAAAGTTAAAATGGAGATCGGCTGGTCATATAGCTGGCGTACTTGGAGTTACATATCCGTAAGTCCTAATAGATACGGAAATTGGAAGGTTGTTGTTGAAGATTCTTTGGGCACTAGGTATGATTCCCTGTCCTTTAATATTTTAAATGATCTTAATAATTAATTTTTATGAATTTGGTTCGTAATTTATATGATTGGGTGCTAAAATGGTCTGAATCTAAATATGGAGCAGCCGCTCTTTTTGTTATGGCTTTCGCTGAAGCATCATTTTTCCCAATTCCACCAGATGTCCTATTAATTGCATTGGCGTTAGGTTCTAGGTCTAAAGCGCTTAAATTTGGTATTATTTGTTCGGTTGGATCTGTTTTTGGTGCAATGCTTGGTTTCGGAATTGGGCATTATTTATGGTGGGAAAATGCTGGCCAATTCTCATTTTTGGCCCAATTCTTTTTTAATGCAATCCCGGGATTCACTCATGATATTTTTTATTCAATTCAAAATAAGTTCGATATATGGAATTTTTGGGTCATTTTTACAGCTGGTTTTACCCCCATACCATTTAAAGTATTTACCATATCTGCAGGGGCGTTTAATATTAATTTTCCATTGTTTATAATTGCATCCACAATTAGTCGCACTGCGCGCTTTTTGATTGTGAGTGGATTAATATGGAGATTTGGCGAACCCATTAGCGGATTTATTGATAAATATTTCAATAAATTAGCAATATTATTTACGATATTTTTGATTGGTGGCTTCTTATTAATCAAATACTTGGTTTAATCTGCAATGAGGTTTTCAGATAAGTTGTTTCGCGAGGGGAGAGCATCATAAATTCGCGTCCGATTTCGGGGTGTAGCGTAGCCCGGTTAGCGCGCGTCGTTCGGAACGACGAGGTCGGGAGTTCAAATCTCCCCACCCCGACTTTTATTTAAATTGCTATGGAAAAAACTATTACCAATTTTTAAATCAAAGAATATGGCATACGATCATAAAAAGATAGAAAATAAATGGCAGAAATATTGGGAGGAAAATCAAACCTTTCGTGCAGAAGATATTTCTGAGAAGCCCAAATACTATATATTGGATATGTTTCCATATCCTTCTGGAGCGGGACTTCACGTGGGACATCCATTGGGCTATATCGCAACAGATATTATCGCGCGATATAAACGCCATAAGGGATTTAATGTGCTTCATCCTATGGGGTGGGATGCATTTGGATTGCCTGCAGAACAATATGCCATAAAAACGGGAACTCACCCATCAATTACCACAAAAACAAATATTCAGAACTTTCGACGCCAAATCAAAATGTTAGGATTCTCTTATGATTGGGAAAGAGAAATCAATACCACAGATACTGGTTATGTTAAATGGACCCAATGGATATTCCTTCAACTTTTCAAAAAGGGCTTAGCGTACGAAGCAAAGGTTCCGGTTAACTGGTGCCCCGAATTAAAGGCAGTATTAGCAAACGAAGAAGTTATCGATGGAAAATCAGAAATTGGAGGCCATCCTGTAATTCGTGTCCCTATGCGCCAATGGATGTTCAAGATTACGGAATATGCAGAATCGTTACTATCCGGTCTGGATGATCTTGATTGGCCTCATAGCGTAAAAGAGCTTCAGCGTAATTGGATAGGTCGCTCAGAAGGAGCGAATGTCCATTTCCTCATTCCATCTATTAAAGAAAAACTGACTGTTTTTACTACCAGACCTGACACTTTATTTGGTGCTACATACATGGTTATGGCACCTGAGCATCCTCTGGTTACTCAACTCGTTTCAAAAGATCAGAAATCTGATGTACAGAAATATATTGAAGAAGCTGCCAAAAAATCTGATTTAGATCGCACAGAACTCAACAAAGAAAAAACTGGAGTCTATTTAGGTGCGAATGCGATCAATCCTGTCAATGGTGAAGAGATTCAGATTTGGATTTCTGATTATGTGATAATGAGCTATGGTACCGGTGCAATTATGGCGGTCCCAGGACAGGATCAGCGCGATTGGGACTTTGCAAAAGAATTTGATCTCCCGATCATTCGCACAGTAGAAACACCGGATGACTTTGTTGGCGAAGCTTATACGGGCGAAGGGATTGCTATTAATAGCGATTTTTTAAACGGATTAAATATTGATGATGCAAAATCAAAAATGATTGATTGGTTAGGGGAGGGGGATCTCGGGGAAAAAGCGATTCAATTCAAGCTTCGGGATTGGCTGTTTTCTCGTCAACGGTATTGGGGAGAACCAATTCCAATCATTCACCAAAATGGACAAATAGTTCCACTGGATGAATCTGAATTGCCCTTAGAACTTCCTGAAGTAGAAAAGTATGAACCTGCTGGCACTGGCGAATCTCCACTGGCGAATGTTACAGATTGGGTCGAGGTAAAGGACGAATCTGGCAATATCATAGGACTAAGAGAGACCAATACCATGCCCCAATGGGCGGGCTCTTGTTGGTACTTTTTAAGGTATATAGATCCACATAATAATGACAATGCGTGGGCTTCTGAGAAGGAAAAATATTGGATGCCAGTTGATTTATACATTGGTGGCGCTGAGCACGCTGTTCTTCATTTGTTATATTCCCGTTTTTGGCATCACGTTTTATATGATTTAGGGTTCGTATCCACCAAAGAGCCATTCAAAAAATTGTTTAACCAAGGCATGATCCTCGGTCAGGATGGGTCAAAAATGAGCAAATCACGAGGAAATGTTGTAAATCCCGATGAAACTGTTGAAAAATTTGGCGCCGATTCAATGCGTATATATGAAATGTTTATGGGTCCGTTAGATAAAGCAAAACCATGGAGCACAACAGGATTGCAAGGGTGCTTTCGTTTTATCAACAAACTTTGGAATATCTTAGTAACTGATGAAGGATCGCTGTCCCATAATATTACTGACGAGGCGCCATCAAAGGACACTTTACGATTACTAAATAGCATGATTAAGCGCGTCTCAGAAAACCTTGACAAACTTCAGTTTAATACTTGTGTTTCTGAATTCATGATTTTTACTAATCATTTACAAAAATTGGATACTATTAATCAAAATGTATTAAAAACCTTTATAAAAATCTTAAATCCGTTTATGCCGCATATATCTTCGGAACTGTGGGTGTTAATTGGAAAAGATCGTGAATTAACTTTTGAAGAATGGCCTGTATATGATTCAGCACTAATACAATCTGACACTATAAAATTAGCTGTTCAAATTAATGGGAAACGCCGCGATGAAATTGAGGTGGCATTAGATGCAGATGAATTAACAATTTTAAAAATTGCCAAAAAATCTGAAAAGGTACTTAATTTTATTAGTGGAAAAGAATTAGTCAAAGAAATATACGTAAAAGGGAGGTTGGTTAATTTAGTTGTGAGATAATCTATCTCTATATGGAATTATACATAATATATATTATACATCAATTGTGGAGATTGTCTTTGAAGCGCGTTAAATTTTCACTGGATCCAATTATCATAATTTTCTTTTCTGACGACAATATAGTCTCCGATCCAGGATTTAATGTAGAATTGCCTTTTTCATCGATGATACCCACAATTAATAATTCGTAATTCTCTCTTAATTTTGATTCTCCAATTGACTTTCCATTCAATGTATTTAAATGTTCAATCGAAAATTCTTCAATTGAAAAATCTATAGCCATATCATCTTGAGTTTCAAGAGAAACCGTATCTTCCATATAAGGGGTGATTAATAATTCTGCCATTCTGTGACCACCTGTTATATATGGATTAACAACTTTATTGGCCCCAGCTCGCTTTAGCTTTTTTCCAGTATCGTTTATGGAACATCGGCTGATTAAATATGCTTCCTGGTTGAGGTTTCGAGCAGACATAGTTACGAACAAATTGTCTTGGTCGTTATCTAAAACAACAACAACACCTTTGGATCCCTCAATACCCGCATCTATAAGTGTATCATCAAAAGTGGCATCACCATGGATGTAAGTATATCCCAATTCATTAATTGTGGTAACTTTAGTTTCGTTTAATTCTACGACAACAAAAGGAATTTTCTTTTTATGAAACTCTCCTGCAATAACGGCGCCCATTCTACCGTAACCGCAAATGATATAGTGGTTTTTCAATTTTGAAATTTTCTTTAACATGCTTCGGCTCCTTGAAGTATTAATTTGAATTAATTCGGCGCCCAGTTCATATATAATGACTGCAAATCCGCTGACACCGAATACTATAACTAAAACGGTCCATATTTTTCCCAAATCGGTTAATTGATGAACTTCCCCATAGCCCACAGTTGAAAGTGTAATGATCGTCATATAAATGCTGTCTACAATAGTCCATTCTGCTCCACCTATTGAATAGAATCCAGCTGAACCGATGGTAACCAAAGCACCAAAATAAATCATATACTTCAATCGTTTTCCGCTGAACAATTTATTCATTAATATTTTTTCGCAAGTTTTGATTCATCCAATTCATATATTTTGAACTTCCATCCTCAATACTAACAATAATCATTTCTGGAATATCGTAGGAGTGAAGTTCGTCAATTACTTTTTCAATATCATCTTTAAATTTGGCATCAGTTTTAATCATGAGAAGAAATTCCGATTCTCGGCATATCTTGTTTTCCCACTCGTAAATTGACTCAATATTTGGAATAATATTAACACATGCAGCTAATTTATTTCCTACCAAATAACTTCCAATCTTTTGCGCCTCTTCCCTGCTGCTTGTGGTTGAATAAATTATAACCGGTTTCATGCTATGAAGTTACGGTTGAGGATGATTTACAGCAAAAGAAACCAATTGAGTTGTTCGTGTGAATGTGAAAAAAGTGATAATTTCTGTCCTGATATGCGCCCGTAGCTCAGCTGGATAGAGTGCTTGCCTCCGGAGCAAGAGGTCACAGGTTCGAATCCTGTCGGGCGTACAGTAATTAATCTAATTCAAAATATTTTTTAAAATCTGGACAAATTTAAACGCTTCAGAATAGGTATTGTATAAAGGAGTAGGCGCAATACGAAGTACATTAGGTTCCCTCCAGTCACAAACTATATTTTTATTTACCAACGCTTCATAAACAGATTTTCCATTTTCTACCATCATGGATATTTGACAGCCTCGCTCACTCGGATTGTTTGGCGTTATAATCGACATTTGGGGCAATTCACTCCTAATGATAGATTCTAAATAACCGGTCAATTGATGACTAACTTCTACAAATCGACTCATCCCAACTTCCCTATATATTTCCAGTCCATTTTTTAAGGGCGCCATGCTAAATATGGGTGAATTACTAATACCCCATCCGGCAGCATTTTGAATGGGATCTAAATTTGGATCCATTTTAAAGCGCGTATCAATTTTATTGCTCCACCACCCTGCGAATCGTGCGCCCTCCCATTTATGATGCTTTTCATGGACAAAAATTCCTGAGGGTGCTCCAGGTCCACAATTCAAATACTTGTAATTACACCACGCAGCAAAATCCACATTCCAATCATGCATATTAAGTGAGACATTTCCCGCTGCATGAGCAAGATCATACCCAACAAAAGCACCTACCTTTTTCCCGGCTTCAGCGATTATTTCCATATCGTATTTTTGGCCTGTATAATAATTCACACCACCCAACATAATTAAAGCGGTGGATTCGCCATTTAATTCAATTGTCTTAAGAATATCGTCTGTACTTAGACAATATTCCCCTTCCTTGGGTTTTAACTCAATGAGAGTATCATTAGGATCTAATCCATGGAATTCAATTTGAGATTTTACCGCATATTGATCTGAAGGAAATGCGCCTCCTTCTATTATAATCTTATATTTCATTTTAGTTGGTCGATAAAAAGAAACCATCAATAAATGAAGATTTACAGTGAGGGCATTCATGACCATAAATTCATGGGATTGCCCCCCAATAATCGGTTCAAAATGTCCTAAGAAGCGCTCGTGAAAATTTATCCAATCAGAAAAATATCCATCAGCGCCTTTTTTGGCCCAATTATTCGCTTCCTCAAGGAGGGAATTCGATACTCCCTTCGGTTGTAAACCCAATGAATTTCCAGAAAAATACAGAACTGGCTTGCCATCTTTCTTTGGAAGATGAAACCGGTCTCGAATATATTTTAACGGATTGTTCTCGTCCAATTGATTGGCATAATCTTTGGAAAAGAGTTCACCCATCATGTACCAATACGACCGCCGTCTACTGCCATATTATATCCATTTATATAACTGGCGGAACTTGAGGCTAAGAATGCAACAGCACTTCCTATTTCTTCCGGTTTTCCCAATCGTTTCAAAGAAGTATTGTTAGCCCATCCAGATTCAATCTCTTTCGGAGTAACATCTAATTCTTTGGCTTTTGAAGTTGAAAGTTCTTTCAATCTTTCTGTAGATGTATATCCAGGTAAAATATTATTGACTGTAATGCCGAATGGACCTAATTCTAGGGCCAGTGTTTTTGCCCATTGGGCCACAGCCCCTCGAATGGTATTGGATACGCCTAGCCCTTTAATTACTTGGTTAACGGATATTGAAATAATATTGATGATGCGTCCATAGCCATTCTTTTTCATTTTTGACGCAATAGCTTGGGTGATAATTTGGTTAGCAATTACCAGCCTTTCAAAAGCTATACGGAATTCATTTTCATCTGCGTTTAATAATTCGCCCCCGTGAGGACCGCCAGAATTATTGACTAATATGTGAATATTTTCATTTAATCGCGTAGATATTGCATTTTTCACTTCAGTAGAAGTATTGAAATCAGCGCAAACCATAGAATGTTTCTGGCCAAATTCCGTCGAAAGCTGGGCGCAAGTCTTGGCGAGTTTCTGTTTATTCCGTGCCATCAATATAATTTCAGCGCCACGATCAGCTAAAAGTAGCGCAGTTGCTTTTCCAATGCCATCAGTGCTGCCACAGACTAATGCTCTTTTTCCCCTTAGCGATAGATCCATTATTTATCTTTTACATGGAAGTGGAAACCCAAGTTTTTCTCCACCTCACGGGGAAGTTTTGGCAAAGCCGATCTTGGTATCAAGAAAGTGGTCAATTCGCTTATATCACTAAATATTCGGTGTTTTTCTGCTGTCTTGGTTAAGTATTCAGAACCGGTGGAACCTCCTGTCCCAATTTTTCGTCCAATCATTCTGGATACCATCAATGCATGTCGATATCGCCAAGTGGTAAATAATTCATCAACATCCGCTAATTTTGTTAATATTTTATATGGATTGAGTAAAATCGGCTGATCTCTGTACAATTGAATCAATAATGCCGCTTGTGTTGCTTGCAGAGATAATCGCCAGTTCCCATCATCTACCATTTTATTATGCTGTTCTTCGTTTAAAACAACACCGAAAGAGGCCTCAGTTTTACCATATTCTGATAAATGTTTTTCTTTCTCCTCATCTGAAAGCTTTTCATTCGTTTCAATCAAACGACGATCATCGCTCAACATATTTGAAACGGCTTGTTCATACTCATCCCAGAATGAAGTTTCACCCCAATTTAAAAATGGCGTTCTTTCAAGCCAGGATTCGATTAATTCAAATAGTGACTTTTCATTCTCAGTTTTCTTTACTTTATCTCTATCCGATTCATGGAGATATGTGCAGTAATTCGCGCCACCATAACTGTAACGATCTTCTGTTTTTAGTCCTAGTTTATTTTCAATCTTTCTGAATTGTACACTTTGGAACCCAGAAGCAGGTATAAGAAAATCCCTGAAATCAAGAAAATCCATGGGTGTCATCGTTTCCAAAACATGTACTTGATCGATGAGGATTTTCTGAATTTCTATAATTCGGTCGAGGCGAGACACAACAATTCCAACATGCGATTCGTTTATTTCTTCTTTAGCAAAAATCTTCAAAACAGAATCCAATTCAAAGAGAATTTGCTTGAACCACAATTCATATACTTGATGTATAATTATAAATAACATTTCATCATGGGCTGGCTGTCCATATTCATCACTTTTTAAGTTTTGGCTCTGGAGAATTTTTTCAAGCTCTAAATAGTCTTGATAATATTGCGGGGGGTATGGTTTTTCTTTATTCATAAGTTTATCTCAAGTTGTAAAATGTTGAATGCGAAATACTGTATCAAAATTCATCAAAAGAAAGCGAATCTTGTTGAGGTGAAATTAATTACTATGAAAAATCAATGGTGTAATTGCTCAGCCGCTTCCACTGTGTTTTCAACCAGCATAGCAATTGTCATGGGGCCAACACCGCCAGGAACTGGTGTCAGTGCTGATGATTTTCCCGACAAGGAGATCTGTTCCCCATCGCCGACTAATTTATATCCTTTGGAAGAATCATTGTCTACGCGGTTAATACCTACGTCAATAATTACTGCACCTTCCTTAATATTGTCCCCCTTCAAAAACTCGGGCGAACCCAAGGCCAAAATTAGGATATCCGCCTGTTTCGTGTAGTCGATTAAATTTTGAGTGCCTGAATGACATATTGTTGTTGTTGCATTTGAATTATGCTGTTTCAAACTGGTGAGGATTGAAATAGGCCTACCAACGATATTGCTACGACCCACAACAACAACGTGCTTTCCGGAAAGATTAATTTTATAATGTTCAAGAATGCGCATTATACCTTTGGGTGTACAAGGAATAAAAGTCGGCTTACCTGCCGCGAGACAACCTAAATTGTATGGATGAAATCCATCCACATCTTTTTTTGGATTAACAGTATTTAATACAGCGTCACTGTCAATATGCTTAGGTAATGGCAATTGAATCAAAATGCCATGATACTGATTATCATTATTTAATTCATTAATTTTAGATATTAATTGATTCTGGGAAGCATCGGCAGGATATTGCATTGTTTCTGAATGGAGACCAAGTTTATGGAATTTACGTGTTTTATTTCGAACGTAAACTTGGGAGGCTGGATCTTCACCAACGAGAATAACAGCAAGTCCAGGTGTAATGTTTTTTGATTTGAGTACCGATATACGATCTAAAAGTGAATCGTAAACGGATTTACTGACCTCTTTGCCGGATAATATTTTTGTATCCAAGGTCAGTACGAATATGATTTAATGCTGAATTGCTTCGTCAACAATTTCAATCAAAGAAGATATTTTAGTTTCAACATCATTTTTGATCTTTTCATTTTGCTGATTGGCGGAGAATAGATCGTCGGATATATTCATAGCTGCAAGAATTGCAACCTTTGCCGGCACTTGAGGCGTGGCCAATTCGTCTTGAACTTCCCGCATTTTCATATCAACATACTCAGCAATATTCTTGATATAGGTAGCATCTGCAGGTGCCTTGATGGTGTATTCCTGACCATAAATAGTCACCTTTACATAATTTTCACTTCCGTCCATTATATCACTCATTTTATTCTACCGTAAGTTAGCACTGTATTTTTTAGAAACCACTCTGATAATTTCATCTATCACTGGATTTACGTCCTTGTCTTCAAGTGTTTTGGAACTGCTTTGAAATACAAGATTAAAGGCGACTGCCTTTTTTCCCTTTCCAACGGATTCATGCCTAAATACATTCACCGCTTCAACCTTTTTTAATATGGACCTGCCATTATTTATAATTGTTCTATTTATTTCCCCAACTAACATTTCTTCATTTACAACAAAATTCAAATCACGTTCAACCATTGGATAGGTTGCGATAGATTGATATGTAACTTTTTCATTAGCTAAAGCCATCACTTTGTTAAGATCAAATTGGAAACCAAAAGTTGAACCAAGATCCAGATTCATTGTAGAGCCAAATTTAGATGAGATATCTCCAATTATACCAATTGTTTCCCCATTGTGTTTGATTGAAAATGCATTGGTAAATCCTAAAGTTGTATCTGCTTCCGATTTAAATTCAAAATTATGAATATTTAAACGAAGTAACAGTGCGTCAACCATGCCCTTAAGTGCCAAAAAGGATGCGGGTCGAGATTTTTTACTGTGAACAGAATTTTTTGTTATATTTCCGTGAATAATCCCTGACAATTGGAACTTTTCTACAATTCCTTTAAAACCTGGACTTTTTTGCTCAAACACATTGCCCCACTCTACCAATCTTAACTCAGGCCACCCATTTTTAAAATTATAGTCTGTAGTTGACAATAAACCCTGGATTAAACTTGTGCGCAGATGACTCATAGTATCCGAAAGAGGATTCATTACCTTAACTGGCAATATATTTAAAATGGATACTTTTCGTCTGGATTGGAGTGAATTATTAAAAACTTGTGTAAATCCCAACCCTGATAGAATGGACATAATTGTGGAAATCCCCTTATGGGGATCGGGCTCATGAGATTCCATAATGCCGCTATAATGATATTTTGATGGCACATTATCATAACCAAATATGCGAATAACTTCTTCTATTAAGTCAACTTCCCGCTCAAGGTCAGGACGCCATGACGGTGGAGTGCATTTCCATTCTATGGACTTTCCATTAACGTTGAATCCTAAATCTGAAAGCGTATTAACAATAAAAGTATCTTCAATTTCACAGCCAGACAATAAATCCAGTTTTGCACGTGTCAGAAGGACTGAAGGTTGCACAGTCTTTTTTGGATATGGGTCTACAATGCCAGGAACCCACTCCCCTCCTGTAACATCCTCTACAAGGCAAATAACGCGCCAGAATGCGCTTTCTGCACCATTCGGGTCAGCACCACGTTCAAATCGTTTAGATGCATCAGTGCTCATACCCAATGCTTTGGCGCCTTTCCTTATGGTGGGTGCATCAAAATATGCACTTTCAATAAGAATGTTTTCTGTTGCCTCAGTTACGGCACTTTCAAGTCCCCCCATAATTCCGGCAATAGCTATGGGAGATTCCCCATTAGTGATCAACAATTCATTCGGAGATAATTTTCTCTCCACTTCATCCAGTGTAGTTATTTTTTCGCCTTTTTTACCACGGCGAATTAAGATTTCTTTTGACCCTAATTTATCATAATCAAAAATATGAGTGGGATGACCCATTTCCATCATTACGTAATTTGATATATCAACAATATTATTTATTGGTCTTTGGCCAATGGATTCTAATCGATTTTTCAGCCATTCAGGCGATGGTCTTACTTTTACATTTTTTACGATTCCTGCTACATACCGCGGGCAATCATCGGCATTTTCGAATACTACAGAAACAAAATCTTCAGCTTTATTCGTTATAAATTCTCGTTTTTTATACTCAGGCGTTTTTAAATGAGATTTTATTTTTACAGCTAAGTCACGAGCCACACCCAAATGTGAAAAACAATCTGGACGATTAGGGGTTATATCCAACTCGATCGATGCTGAATGTTCATTTAAATAATCCACTAATGCAGAACCATTCTTGGCCGTAGTGTCCAGAATCATAATGCCATCATGCTCGTCAGAAATACCCATTTCACTTTCAGAGCAAATCATTCCTTGGCTCACTTCACCTCGAATTTTTGCTTTTCCAATTTTAAAATCACCAGGAAGAATTGATCCTACAGGAGCAAACGCAATTTTCTGCCCTGAAGCCACATTAGGCGCACCACACACAACTGGTAATGTTTTGTTACCGTCATACACCTGACATAATTTGAGTTTATCAGCGTTTGGATGCTTAATGCATTCTTTTACTTCGCCAATAATAATATCTTTTAATTTTGATGTGTCCAGCCCCTCCTCTGCTTCCAATCCGAGCATGGTTAAAGTATCTGCAATTTCCTGAGTGTTTCCAGGCGTATCTACAAATTCTTTGAGCCAGTTAATAGAAATGCGCATTAAAATTGCTCCAAAAATCGCATATCACCTTGGTAAAGAAGTCTAATATCATCAATATCATATTTTAACATACAAATTCGTTCGACGCCCATTCCAAATGCAAAACCATGCCATACATCGGAGTCAATATTCACCGATTTGAAAACTTCTGGATCTACCATACCACAACCAAGAATTTCGAGCCATTGACCTCTTTTTTCACTCCAGATATCTACTTCGGCGCTTGGTTCTGTGAACGGGAAAAAACTGGGACGAAATCTCATTTTCGCATCTGATCCAAACATTCTTTTAACAAAATATTCAAGGATTCCTTTTTGATCAGCAAAGGAAACATGTTTATCAACGTAAAGGCCTTCCACTTGATGGAAAAGGCAATAACTTTTATAACTTATGGCTTCATTGCGATAAACTCGTCCGGGAACAATGAACCGCAATGGTGGATCCTGTTCTTCCATTAAATGAATTTGGACATTTGATGTGTGGGTGCGTAAAACTGTTTCAGGATCTATAAAAAATGTGTCCTGCATATCTCTTGCAGGATGCTCTGGGGGAAAGTTTAGTGCGCTGAAATTATGAAAATCATCGTCTATTTCCGGTCCATAAGTGACGGAAAAACCGATATTCATAAAAATTGATTTTATATCCTCCATTGTCTGTTGAAGGGGATGAACGTTTCCAGTGGGAAATTTTAATCCAGGGAGCGTATAATCTGATTCACCATTAATGATTTTCATGGGGTCATCAGGTGAATCTTTGTGTGAGTCGAAGACAGAAGCGATTTCCTGCTTCAATTCATTTAGTAATTTACCGGCAAGTGGCCTTTCATCGGATGAAACATCCTTCATAGACGAAAACAAGTCTGCGACAAGGCCTTTACGACCCATATATTTTACACGTAATTCTTCAGTTGACTCGCTATTTTTGGGAAAGGGATCAGAATCGGCCCGAAATAAATTTCGGACCGATTCGATTGATTCCTTCAGTTTCATCAACTATTAACGGCTTTCGCCAATTCAGCAAAAGTATTGGGCTCATTCATAGCCATATCGGCTAAGACCTTTCGGTCGAGATCAATTCCTTTTACTTTCAGTCCATTGATGAACTGTGAATAGGACAAGCCATGTTGCCGCGCAGCCGCATTAATCCGGATAATCCACAGACGTCTGAAATGACGTTTTTTCTGTCTCCTATCTCGATATGCATACAATCCTGCCTTCTCAACTGCATCTTTAGCAGCTTTGAAGTTGCGGCTCCGGGCACCATAGTAGCCCTTGGCCTGCTTCACTATTTTGCGATGTCGTCTGTGCCGAGGCACAGAACTATTTGCTCTAGGCATTATAGTCTCCTATTTTATGATCATTCGCCGGACGCGTTTTTCTTCAGTTTTATCAACCAAATCTGGTTGACGCATCTTCCGTTTTGCGCTGTTACTCCGTCGAATTAGCATATGGCTATGGTTTGCTTTGTTTCGTCTTATTTTACCAGTACCTGTCAAACGAAATCGTTTGGCGGCACTGCGTCTTGTTTTCTGCTTTGGCATTGACTATCTCCTATTTACCAGTCAAAACGATCGTCTGTCGACGACCTTCCAAGTTACCATGCTTTTCTACGACAGCTATGTCAGAAAGCATATCAATTACACGATTGAGTACATCCAGCCCTAAATCTAGGCGAGACAATTCACGACCGCGATACATGAGGGTAACTTTAAGTTTACACCCATCGGAAAGAAATTTTCTACCTCGGTTAACTTTTGTTAATAAATCATGATCATCGATTCTTGGGCGAACGCGCATTTCTTTAATTTTAACAACATGTTGCTTCTTCTTGCTGGCCTGGGCTTTTTTCTTTTCTTCATATTTCAATTTTCCGTAATTGAGAATTTTAGCCACGGGCGGTTTGGCGTTCGGCGCAACTTCGATCAAATCCTGACCGACATCTTGCGCACGGGCTATCGCATCTTCAAGAGACATGACGCCTAACTGTTCACCACTTTCTGAGATTAAACGAACTTCGTCTGAACGAATTTTTTCGTTAACCCTGATTTTATTAACTTTCGAGATGGGGTTGACTCCTTTGTTTTATTTCGGAATATAGGCTTTCTAATAGCTTGTCTGTATTTTCTGCTCCTTGGTCACCTATTAATCTACGGCGTATGGATACAGAATTCTCAGTTGCTTCCTTTTCACCAACAATTGCCATAACAGGAATTTTATTTAATTCTGCTTGGCGAATTTTGGCGCCTATTTTTTCTGGCCGATCATCCAATTTGACACGAATGCCGGCTGCTTTAAATTTTGTTTCTATGGATTTTGCATATTCATGTGTTTTATCCGAAACCGGTAAGATGATCATTTGCGTTGGCGCCAACCATAAAGGAAAGTCGCCTCCATAATGTTCAATTAAAAACCCGATAAACCTTTCATGGGTACTTAATGGTGCCCTATGAATACATAAGGGCGTTTGGTCTTCGTCATTTTCATCGGTGTATGTTAGACCAAATCGTTTTGGAATGGCAAAATCAACCTGGTTTGTAGCCAAAGTAAATTCTTTTCCAATAGCGCTCCACACTTGGACGTCTACTTTTGGGCCATAAAAAGCAGCTTCACCAGGGATTTCTACATAATTGATACCACCGGATTTTAATGCATTTCTAACCGTTTCTTCTGTCTCAATCCAAAGTTCTGGTTCATTGATATATTTTTTTCCTAGATCTGCCGGATCATGGAGACTTAATCGCATTTCATATTTCTCAATACCAAATATCTTAAAGTATTCCAAATACATGCTAATCACATCCATAAACTCGGTATCAAAATCAGCTTTTGAGCAATAAATATGTGCATCATTCATTTGCATACTGCGAACGCGCATGAGTCCAAATAATTGCCCTGACTTTTCGTAACGATAGCATGTTCCATATTCAGATATACGATAAGGCAAATCACGATAACTTTTTGGTGATGCATCATAGATTTTATGATGATGGGGACAATTCATAGGTTTAACGTAATATTCAATTCCATCAATATCCATAGCTGGATACATGGCATCTTTATACAAATCTAAATGTCCGGATTTTTTATATAAATCGCCTTTGGTTAAATGAGGTGTTCGCACACGTAGGTATCCGTGGCGTGTTTCAACTTCTTTCGCCAGTGATTCCAATTCATCAATGATGATGCCTCCGTTGGGTAGCCACAAGGGCAATCCGGGCCCCACTTCATCATCAAAAGTATAGATTTCTAATTCTTTGCCTAATTTGCGGTGGTCACGTTTTTTAGCTTCTTCAAGGAAATTTAAATAATCTTTAAGCGCTTCCTTGGTGGAAAATACAGTACCGTAAATCCGTTGAAGCATTTTGTTGTTTTCATCACCACGCCAATACGCACCGGAAGAGCTAAGCAGTTTGAAATAGCTTATTTTCCCTGTGGATGGCACGTGAGGACCACGGCAAAGGTCAATAAAATCACCTTGGCTGTAAGCAGAAATATTGTCGGATTCATCAATTTGGCCAATAATTTCAACTTTATAAGTTTCACCCATTTCCTTAAAAAGTTCAATTGCCTTATTGCGACTTATTTCCTGTCGGGTAACAGTCAGATTCTCTTTGGCAATTTCCCGCATTTTATCTTCTATCTTCTCAAGGTCGCTTTCAGAAAATGTGCCATCGATATCAAAGTCATAGTAAAAACGATTTTCAATCGCCGGACCGATGGTAACCTGGCTTTTAGGCCATAATAGCTTAACAGCTTGAGCCATCAAATGAGCAGTACTGTGAAGAAGTACTTCATGACCTTCTTCTGTTCCCCCTGTATAAAGACTTAAACTTGAATCTGCCATAATGGGCACATTTGCATCAGTTAAATCACCGTTAATTGACGCGGCAACTGTATCTTTGGCTAATCGTGGACCAATGCTTTCAGCTACTTCGAGGGGTGTTACACCTGCTTCGTAGACGCGGGTGGAATTATCAGGTAATGTAATTGTGATCTCGCTCATGGATTAAATGTCAAAATCAATTTATAATACAAAATGGCCACAATTTGCCGTAAGCAAAATAGGCTTCACTTTGGAAGGTCTTGAATATGATAATTGTATCATTATTTATGTTTTGACTAAATGAAGAAAATGATCATTTCAGGACTGATGAAAAGAATCTTTTCTTCTATCTGCAATTATCCCGGACTGACAGGAGATTGCTGATATATTTACCGTGGGCGATGAGGGATTCGAACCCCCGACCTCTTGCGTGTCGAGCAAGCGCTCTAACCAACTGAGCTAATCGCCCTCAAAAAAAGCCTGGGAATTTACTATTTTTCCTGAATAGGATGGAAAGAATAATTGCAGTTTAATTTTCTGTAACTTCAGATGGAATCAAAGAAGTTTCATAAGCCAATTTATCAGATAAAATATCCAACGCAGATTGAACAATTTTATCATTCTTAAGAGCCTGTTTAAGTCTTCCTTCGGGACCATTTAATAAGCCTGCGAACTCCAATAGAATTACTTGACGGATGTCATCCGATTCTAACATTCCTCTTTTAACTTCTTGATCATCATAAAAATCGGAAATAAGTGATAACGCATCGTTAATGCCTGCGTTTGTACTATCCAATTCTGCAATCTTCTTTGTTACTGTTTCCAATTCTTTCTCCCCAGGAAGAAGAATGTCATCAGCCTGCTCATCGATATACTTATGGAATTTATCCATAATTGTATTGTCACTTTCCACATCAGTAAATGTTTTATACAAATGTTTACTTCTTTGGGCAAAAGAATAGAAATATCCTCGCCGCCAATATTGGCTGGACAATGATTGCATGAGTTCCGGTGCGATTGTTGAGTCCGGCGTAATGCCGCCATTACCAAGCACCTTTCGCCCTCCCAATGTAGTAAAAATAGAATCTTCTTCAGTTTTATTCAGGATATATTTTTCATCAATATAATCCCGCTTTTGTATAAAACGGCCACTGGGGACATAATATCGTGCAGTTGTTATTTTAATACTGCGTTTTGCATCAATAGGGAATTGTGTTTGAACGAGACCTTTACCATAAGATTTTTGCCCTATAACAATACCGCGGTCCAAATCTTGAATTGCACCTGCAACAATCTCACTAGCCGAGGCGCTGCCTTGATTAATAAGAACTGCAATTTTAATATCTGCAGGTATCACTGGTTTTCTGCGAGAGTAAAATGTCCTATTAGAATCCTTCGTTCTTCCCTTGGTAGAAACGAGTGGCTTGTCCTTTTTTACAATCATATCAAGAATAGCTACTGATGCAGAAAGTAAGCCACCCGGGTTATCCCTTAAGTCAATGATCAATTCTGATGCATTTTGATCCAATAGCGATACGAATGCTGTATGCATTTGGGTGGGAGTATTTCTTGAAAAACGATTTAACCTTACATAGCCTGTCGTGGGTGAAAGCATACCTGAGTATGTAACATCTTTTACTTTTATAATGGACCGAATGAGATCAAAAATAATAGGCTCATCATCGCCAAAGCGTTTTATTGTCAATTTAACTTTCGACCCTTTTTCTCCCCGAATTTTTGAAGCTGCATCGTTAAAAGATAATTTCCTGACTTCTTCATCGTCAACAGACAAAATCACATCACCACTCATGATACCAGCTTTTTTAGCCGGTCCACCATCCATCGGCGCCACAACGGACATGGTTTTATTTCTATAACCCAATTGAATCCCAACGCCTCCATAATTTCCCTTGCTGAGAAGATTTACAACATGTTGCTCATCTTCTACCATATATGCTGTATAAGGATCCAAATTTTGAGTAATTCCCTGGATACTGGCTTTGGTAAATGCATCCGGATCTAGTTCATCCACATACGTTGAAAATATCTGATTGTACACTTGATTAAACAAACGTTGGGAATCTCCAATCTTGCGATAAAAGCTGGATTGAGTAACGGCCAACGAAATGACAGCCGTTAATATCACTAAGGGAATAACAATTTTATTTAAATGTCTTTTCATGAGATTAGTTGTCTCCTTTTTAATTCTGATAAAATAGATCCATTAATATTCTGAACTGAATCATGCCCGTCAATTACAACAAATCTTTCTTGGAATCGATTGGCGAGGTCTAGATAAGCATTACGCACATTAGTTTGCAATTCAATGCCGGCACGTTCAATTCGATCTTTTTCTTTACTTTTTCTACGGGATGCTTCCTCCGGTAAAACATCTACGAAAAAAGTGACTTGAGGTTCCAAATCATAAGTAGCGAACTGGTTTAATTTAATAAGCCAATCTATATCCAGTTTTCTTCCACCACCCTGGTAAGCTAAAGTTGAATCTGTATATCTGTCAGCGATTACGTTGATCCCGGCTCTTAAATTAGGGTGAATTATCTCATAAGTTAATTGGGCGCGACTGCCCGTCATAAGTAATGCTTCAGTTCTATCGCAGATATCTTCTAAATGGCGATGGAGTAAAATATCCCGTATCTCTTCGGAGATTGTTGTGCCTCCTGGTTCGCGAACTAAAATTGTTTTGTTTCCAGATTGATTCATCTTTTCCACAAGCAATTTGACTTGAGTGCTTTTTCCGCAACCGTCAATTCCTTCAAATGTAATAAAGTCACCTCTTCTAGAAGTAGACATTTGGATCGTCCTTGCCAATCATAAGTACAAATTCACCTCGGGGTTTGTGCTCATTAAAATACGTTAATAATTCTGAAACTTTTCCTCGAACTAATTCTTCGTGCATTTTTGTAAGTTCACGACCAATAACTGCCGGTCGATCGCCAATATATTCTAAAATGTCTTTCAAAGTTCGTTGGATTCGTTTTGGACTTTCATAAAAAATGATGGTTGCATCAATAGCAATCAGCCGTTCAAGTTTTGATTTTCTGCCCTTTTTATGCGGTAAAAAGCCTTCAAAAATAAAACGATCTGTTGGTAATCCAGACGCAACAAGTGCAGTGATTGATGCTGAAGCTCCAGGGATAGCCTCAACTCTATTTTCTTCTTCGATAGCAGCGCGAATTAATCTATAAGCAGGATCGCTAATTCCTGGAGTACCTGCATCCGTAACGACGGCAATATCCTTACCTGTTTTTAAATGATTCATAATCTGAGGAATGCGAGAGAAGCGATTGTGTTCAAAATAGCTTATGGTCGGTGTAGAAATATCGTAATGGTTTAATAATCTTTTGGTGTGTCGAGTATCTTCTGCTGCTATCAGTGAGGATTCTTTAAGAATTCTCAAGGCTCGAAAGGTAATATCCTCAAGGTTTCCTATAGGCGTGGATACAATATAAAGAATGCCGTGATCAGCAGGGGAATTATCAGGTAATTTAGTCATTTTAGTAATATTTATCCAAGGAATGAGACGAAATAAACTACGATAACAAATAGTATTCAGGAGAATAGAAAATCAAGATTATTCTATTAAAATATATATAATTCAATAAAATGATAGATTTCAGTTTCTAAGATAATTTCTATGAATACCCCCACCGCTAAGAAAGGACCGAATGGTATCTTTTGTCCGAAGAATAATCGATTAGATAACATACCGCCAATACCATAAATAGCGGCTGTTATAAATGCAATATATAATGCAATTATTGCATCGCCCCAATGGAGAAAAAGTCCTAAAGTAAACCCCAACCACACATCACCTATCCCAAGAGCTTCCTTTTTAAAAACCAATTGTCCTGCAACCCGAGTTGCCCATAGAAATCCACCAAAAATTCCTGAGGCCACAAATGATTCTATTGAGAATGATAATGAAAAATTATTAAACCAATACATTAACCAAAGGATTAATATCCCATATATTAGACAGTTGGGGATATAGAAATGTTCAATATCAATGACGGAGATAACCAATAAAATATAAAATAAAATCAAATAAACTGTCATTTCAATAGAGAATCCAAATGTAAGCATCGTTACAACAGACACAATCCCAGTTAACACTTCTACGCTAAGATAACGCAAAGAGATAATATTGTTACATGCTCTGCACTTTCCTTTTAGCAATAGAAAACCAATGATCGGTATGTTATCTGCCCATCCTATCTTTGTATCGCATTGCGGACATTTCGAGCCGGGATAAATCACACTCAACTCCTTGGGGATTCTGTATATACAAACGTTGAGAAAGCTTCCAATTACAGTCCCGAAAAAAAATGGCAATATTAAATTCAAAAAGATAGGATTCATTGTTATCATTAGGACCTTTGAAACCTACCTAATAATTGACCACAGGCGAGCACTTTACCCTGCATGGCTGCTTTTAATTCAGCCAATCCATCACCTGTATTGAGAGAAATAGTACCATTTATGGCATAAATTTTAAATATATATCGATGGTTGATACCATCGCTCGCTGTCGGGCAAGGACCTTCATAGCTTTTAAGAAAAGTAGCACCAGATAAAACGGTCGTATTTCTGTTTATGGTCGTGGTGGTTGGGGCAATATTATACACAGCCCAATGGGTGTAATTACTTGCATCCGCATCAGAAACAATAATCACCAGTTTTTGTGCATCTACCGGTACGCCGCTCCAGTTTAATTGAGGAGATTGATTGCTGCCCGTACACCCGCCACTGTCCTTGATATGGATACTCGATAGAGTGGCATTATTATTAAAATCGTTGGATTGCAATGTAATCAGGGCGCCACCAGAAACAACATCCGACGATTGACCAACCACACAAATATCGTCAAAAATAACTTTCCCTCCACTGAAAGAGACACTACCGTGCCCCTTTATGGATGCTTGATTTGAGATAGCATAACCCACTCTGGAATTCCAATAAGCCTGTTTCTGACGGGCAGCATCACCACTGCGGTTAGAATTAAGAATTATTTTTCCACCCATAGATGTTATGAGTACAGATAGTATGAGAAACATCAAAATAGCAAATCCAGTACCTATCCATCCGCAACTTGACTTTCGTTTCACTGAAGCGTAACCTTGTTTTCAGGATGAACAAAAGAGGAATAGGGTGCGTCACCATCTAAAAAGACAAGATCCAGTTTCAGCTCTACATAAACAATACCATTAAGTTTTCCGTAATGACTTGAGTTGGTGCTAACCCACGGCTTCTCAGGCGAGTTGGCTAATTCATTGATGCTAGAATCGTAATATCTGAATTGCGATGTAGATAGAACACCCTTTATGATAGTCTTAAAATTAGAAGCATTACCACAATTCGCCTGACATAATTTTACGGAAGAACTATTATCGTCAATAATATAATAATAAGTTTGAACCGGGGAGCTGTCGATTTCTTTTTTATTCTTGCAGGTATAGGTTTAACCGCTTTTTGGTTGTCCTTTGATTCGTCTACGTGAGAATCTTTTATAGAAGATTTGTCATAAACAATAAATTCACAATCGCAGGTTTGGCAGGTTAAGTCATTGATATATATCCGTTCATTGCAATTTGAACAAACGAACGTATTGGAAAAAGGATATCCTGGATCCCTTGGGTCAGATAATTTATGTGCAAATTTAGGCAAGAGTTAATGCTATTTAGGTTTTAAGAAACCATCGAATATAAGAGAATATAAGGGAATTACCCAATAGACCTAATCGGATACTTCTAAGAAACGCTTCTAAAGTTTTGACAATGCCCGATCAATCATATGAATGCCTTGATCAATTTCATTCTGAGATATATTTAAATGCGGTCTAAATCGTATGGATGTATATCCACAACCGAGCATTAAGGCGCCTTCCTCTGCAATTAGAGTTAATGCTTTATCTCGTTGTTCAGTGCTCTTCAAGTCAAATGCACCAAACAACCCTCTGTTTCGGATATTGAAAAGAACTTCCGGATGTTTCTTCTGAAGCGATTCTAAGGATTGTTTTAAATATGCACCATTCTCAGCCGCTTGTTCTACGAGCTTTTCATTCTCAATTATCTCAAGATAGATAGTAAATCGTACCATATCTACTAAATTTCCACCCCAAGTTGAGTTGATTCGGCTGGATTCCTTAAAAACGTGGCCTTCTACTTCATCCAAGCGCTTGCCTGCAAAAATACCGCAAACCTGAGTCTTTTTTCCAAAACAGATAATATCAGGTCTACAGTCTTCGCTATAATGTTGATGTGCCCACATTTTTCCAGAAATTCCTGCGCCGGTTTGAACTTCGTCATAGATTAAGAGAAAATCATTATCATCAGCTAGTTTTCTTAAATTACGGAAAAACGCTTCACGGAAATGATTGTCTCCACCCTCACCTTGTATTGGCTCAATAATGAGTCCCGCAATTTCGCCAGGATTCGCATCTAATGCGGCGGTGATTTGGGCAATCGCTTTCAACTCTTCCCTTTTTACATTTTCAATCACGTCATCGGTTTCAGGAAAACTGAGTTTAGGATTATCAATCCGTGGCCAATCAAATTTAGGGAAAAACTCTGTTTTTCTTTTATCGGGAGAATCCGTAAGAGACAATGTATATCCGGATCGGCCGTGAAAGCATTCTTTAAAATGGATAATTTTCGAACCACCATTCTGCTTCCCAGCAGCCCTGTTTTTACGCACTTTCCAATCGAAGGCAGCTTTCAATGCGTTTTCTACCGCAAGGGCGCCACCCTCAACATAAAAGGCATAAGGTAAATATTCCGGCTGTGCCAATCGACCTATTGTTTCCACAAATTGTGCCATTTGAGTGGAGTACACATCTGAATTAGTTGGTTTATTCAGCGCAGCAACTGTGAGCCTATTCTTATTCTCCAAAACATAAGGATGGTTGTACCCTACGGACATAGAGGCAAACATTGAAAAAAGATCTAGGAATTCTTTATTGTCACGGCCATCGACCAGCCATGAACCGTGGCTTTTTTCTAGGTCAATAACAAGATCCATGCCATCCGCTAGCATATATTTCCCAATGGTGTTCCGCACATTCCCTGCTGCAACTGTTGTCATATATTACGCTCTATCAATTATTATTATTATACTTATTCTATTCACTTAAATCAAACTTAATGCCTTGCGCCAAAGGGAGTTCTGCACTCCAATTGAGGGTGTTCGTTTGTCTTCTCATGTATTGTTTCCAGGCATCAGATCCAGACTCTCTCCCTCCGCCTGTCTCCTTTTCTCCGCCAAATGCGCCACCAATTTCTGCCCCGGAAGTGCCAATGTTAATATTGGCAATACCGCAATCGCTGCCCCGGTGGGACAAAAAATATTCTGCATTGCTAACATTACTTGTAAACATTGCTGAAGACAATCCTTGAGGTACATCGTTGTGAAGATTGACAGCTTCATCGAGCGTGCTAAAAGGAATCACATACAAAATTGGCGCGAAAGTTTCGGACTGAACAATATCCCATTCATTTTTCGCCTTAACAATTGCTGGTGTTACAAAATTTCCTTCTCTATCAACCTTCTCACCTCCACATAAAACTTCACCACCGGCATCCTTTACAGCTACAATAGCATTCAAATAATCACTCACAGCATTTTCATTAACCAAAGGTCCCATTAAAGTATCAGCTTCCATAGGATTGCCAATGTTCACTTGTTTATAGGCGCCCAACAGTCTTTCGATAAATGTATCCTGAATACTTTCGTGAATAAATATTCTTCTCGTGGAAGTACAGCGCTGGCCGGCAGTACCGACAGCGCCAAACGCTACGGCTGGAATGGCCAAATCCAGGTTGGCAGTTTCATCAATAATGATGGCATTGTTTCCACCCAATTCAAGGATTGTTTTTCCAAATCTTTTCGATACAGTGGTACTTACATGACGACCCATTTCTGTTGAACCAGTGAATGAGATCATTGGAAGTCGATTGTCATTTAACATTTTTTCTCCCACGATAGAACCGCGACCAATTACAGAAGAAAAAATCCCCGTATAACCATTTCTTTCCATTACTTCATTACAAATATTTTGAATTGCAATAGCACAGAGCGGTGTGCTGGATGATGGCTTCCAAATAGTTGTATCGCCACAAATGGCTGCGATAAAGGCATTCCATGCCCACACTGCCACAGGAAAGTTAAAGGCGGAGATCACTCCAATGGCTCCCAAAGGATGCCATTGTTCGTACATACGATGATCGGGACGCTCAGAATGCATCGTTTTACCATAGAGCATACGGGATTGTCCAACAGCGAAATCAGCAATATCAATCATTTCTTGGACTTCACCATCTCCTTCCTGTTTTATCTTTCCCATTTCCATGGATACTAGGCTGCCCAATGCGTCTTTCTTCTCACGAAGAGCATCACCCATTTCACGTACTAATTGACCGCGAATCGGTGCCGGTACTTTTCGAAAATCTATGAAGGCAGCTTCAGCTTCTTGAATAATCAGTTCGTAGTCTGACTCTGTGGATTGATAAACGCTCCCAATTACCTCCCCAGTTGCAGGGTTAATCGAATCTAAGAGTCCCCCCTCTTGAGAGGTTGACCATTTACCCGCACCCGAACAAGCGCCGTAATTTACTTTTTGAATACCGAGTTCTTTTAAAATTGAATACATTTATAATTTCCTTTAAAGTGATGCTACTACATTATCAATCGCATCAGCAATGCGGTCGATTTGATCTGCAGAAATGGTTAATGCCGGCGCGACCCGGACGGTGGAATGGTGCGTTTCTTTTGCATAAACACCTTGTTTGAGAAGCTCAACTGATACGGTATGTCCATCAAGGTTCGGTTCATCATGCATTTCAAAAGCAGTCAATAACCCTTCGCCACGGACTTCTTTCACCTTATCTGGGAACTTGTCTTGCATTGCTTTAAACCGCGATATCAATTGTTCGCCTCTTTCTTCTGCCTTTTGCGCAAGATTTTCATCTTCCATCACTTTTATGGCAAAAGTAGCAACAACTGCACCCAGAGGATATCCTCCAAAGGTTGAGCCTTCGGAACCCGGTGTTAATACACCTATCACTTCATCGCTCCCCGCCACAAATGAAACGGGTAGAATGCCACCACCTGCTGCTTTACCACAACCCATGAGATCTGGTTTAACACCAAATAATTGATGGGCGAAATTTGCGCCTGTTCTTGCGAATCCTGTTTGGACTTCATCCATTGCTAATAAAATATTATACTCTTTACATAATGCTGCAACTTGGGGCCAGTAATCTTTATCGGGGACAATAACACCTGCTTCTCCTTGAATCGGCTCAACCATGTAAGAGGCAATTCGATCTCCCTTTTCTTCAAACAAAGATTTAAGAGCGTCAATATTGTTGTATTCTACCAATTCAATACCGGACAATTTTGGACCGAAATCTTCATAAGCATCTGGATCGTCAGATAAGGAGATTGCCGTCATTGATCTTCCATGGAAATTCCCTTTAGCCGCTACAACAATGGCTTCATTTTTAGGAATTCCTTTTATCCGATAACCCCATCTTCTGGAAAGTTTAAACATCAATTCGGGTGCTTCAACTCCGGCAACTTTGGGGACCACGCGATCCATGCCAGTTACACCGGTAGCTGCCATCAAAAATCCTGCCATATATTTATGTCTGATAGAGCGTGGGACTGTGGGCAACTTTTCTTCCGTCAAATGTTTAACAACCGCATCCACTATGGTCTGGTTTAACTGACCTTGGTTAACAGCAGAATAGCAACAAAGACCATCAATCAATTCTTCTTCAATGTATGATGAAATATCTTTAGGGTCAGGTTTTCGCACAATTAAGGTTGAAGAATCTTTTACATGAGAAACAACGACATCTTCTAGGGGGCTATAATTATTACCGCCATTTTCTCTTTCAATTTTTTCATGTTGGGACGGCGTCAAATCGCCCAAGCGAACGCCATTAATGGTTAAATCGTCACCATATCCTGTGATTGTTACATTAGCCATAAATATTCTCTCGACATATGTTGGTAATAAATTCAGTAAATCAGCCGGCGAATTTACATTTTCACAAGCAGTTTTTAAAAGGGTTGTTAGTGATTTTCTATAAGAAAGATACGAAAATGAAAATAAGGGGGCTGGTAAAAATTAAAGAATCAAATCGGTCAAGAACTCCTCCATGTCCCAAAAGCAATTTCCCTGAATCTTTTACACCAGCATCGCGCTTAAACATGGACTCAACAAAATCACCCAACTGTCCACATACTCCTACAATAAAGGTGAGAACTAGAATATGAATCAAAGATAGCTCATACTGAATAAAGCCATAGGTATTCATGAAGTAGAACGAGGCAAAAGACCCAACGATACCACCAACAAATCCCACAATAGTTTTATTTGGACTGATTCGTTCTATTAGTTTTTTCTTCCCCCATAGAATTCCAAATGTATAAGCACAGGAATCACAAATCCAGACAGAAAATATCATTACCATGGTAAATCGAGATCCATTCATTGTATCCCAATTTCTCAATGCGATCATTGCGCCAAGAAGTCCCGCGATATATACAACACCTCCGAGTGTAACAGAAATATTTTCAATTGGCTTTTTTCGGCCACTAAACATTTCCATAAAAAGACCAATCACAATTAGCAGTATAATGCTTGTGAGAATATTTGTCGGGTGTGCATGTGGATACTCAATGTAGATGAAACAAACAGAAAAGGCCATGAATATGCCCACAAATTTATTTGGATAAATATCACTTTTCTTTTTAAGAGAATAGAATTCAATTAAACTGAGAAAAATAACTATAGTAACAAACCCGGCAAATACCATTCCACCTTCATTCAATAAATAGATAATTGCAGGAATGCCCAAAATTGTAATGGGCAATCGATTCCAAAATGAACTTTTCATATTTATACTAAAACTTCCAATTCTTTTTGTAAAACTTTTACGTGAATGGGTGTACTGCCCAGCATTTCACCGTCGATATTTAACGTATTTCGATCTTCAGGTTTAATAGTGAATTCACTGACTTGTCGATAATCCACGGCAGGGTCGCCAATGTGTTTTCCGCTAAATACTTTCGGAAATAATCTTAGCAGTTTTATTCGTCCAACTTTTCGGGCAATAATAAGGTCAATCAAACCATCATCCAATCGCGCCAGCGGTGCCATTTGCATCCCCTTACCCGTATGGATTGTATTGCACCCGATAATAAAGCTAAAATCAGCACCAATTACATTACCATCTATTTCAACTCGGGCAAATCGTTTGCGATGGCGAATTACCTCAATAATAGAAGCCACGTTATAGCGTTGTGTCCCCATCCATCTCATTTTTTCCGCCAAATTATTGGCGTCAGTTGGGATGCCCCAACCGACAATGTTGAAGCCGTAATAAATAATACCATCAGCATCACATTTAAAAATATCAATCGAGCGACGTCTGCCCGTTATAATCCGTTTCGCAGCGTTAATTGGATCAAGACAATCCATATCGTGCATAAAGGCATTTCCTGTACCGCCAGTAATAAGGCCGATAGGAATTCGCAATCCATCCTTGCGGGTCATTACACCATTGATCGCTTCATGCATGGTTCCGTCACCTCCAATGCAACAAAATCCGTCATAACCAGTTATATCCAATTCACGTGCTAAATCTCGAGTATGTCCAGCATATTCTGTTTCAATTACCGTAACCTCAGCATTGGCAGATTCAAAAATCGGCATCACCATCTCAAGGATACGTGGTCCTTTTTTTGTCCCGCCATGGGGATTAACGGTAATGTAGTATTTTGCCAAATTAATTTCTGTGTTTCATGTATTTATTATCGCCCCACTCAATCACTTCAATCTTTACTTTTGCTGTACCGTTATTTACAAAGTCCAGTTTTTTTGCGGCACCATAAGAACAATCCAATATACGTCCTTTTACATAGGGCCCGCGATCATTGATACGTAAAATAAGCGATTTATTGTTCTCTAAGTTCGTCACGCGGGCAATGGTATTCAAAGGAAGAGTTTTATGAGCGGCGGTTACACCATACATATCATAAACCTCACCATTGGCCGTGAGTTTACCGTGAAAATCTTCTGCATAAAAAGAGCTAACACCCGTCATTACTTTTCTATGTTTTACTGTTGATTTCGTCTTGAGTGCGGGCGGATTCTTCTTTGTTTTAGACGAACTTAATTTAACCGGTCCAGTGCGATACCTTGGTGAGTTTGAGCACCCATTCACCAATGATAAAACAAATATTATTAAACATAATTTTTTCATGAATTATGAATGGGTTTTGACAGAACCAATTAATTCGAAGGCAGAATCTCGATTTGTTTTATCTAAAAATGAATCAAAGGAATCAAGAATGTTTTCACCAATTCCTGGATTTCTAAAGTTAGCAGTACCCACTTGCACAGCGGTAGAACCGGCCATCATATATTCCACAGCATCTTTTCCATTTACTATGCCACCCATACCGACGATCGGGATTGATAACTTTTGATATAACTTATGCACCATTGCCAATCCAACAGGTTTAATGGCAGGTCCCGATAGACCGCCATAAGTTGTATAGATATTGCTCATTCCCGTATTCGAGTTAATGCTCATACCCACAACTGTGTTAATGGCAGAAACTGCATCTGCGCCGGCATTTTGGGCGCTCATGCCAATTGATACAACATCCGATACATTGGGGCTTAATTTCATAATGATAAGGCGATCGGTAAGTTTGCGTAATTCTTCTGTTAATTTAGCTGTCATATCACAATCTACGCCGAACTCCATTCCGCCCTTTTTCACATTTGGACAAGAAATATTGATCTCATATCCCACAATCGCCGAAGAAACCGATTCAACCATTTCCATGATTTCTACATATTCTTGAATATCTGTTCCGGCAATATTCATAATAATTTTTGTTGAGAGACGCTCGTAAATAGGTAGCATATCTTGGATATATTTTTCTACGCCAATGTTTGCAAGCCCAATCGAGTTAATCATTCCAGATGGCGTTTCAACGATACGAGGTGGTGGATTCCCTTCCCTCGGCTGGCGCGTAATTGATTTCGTTACAATAGCGCCTAGTCGATTCACATCTACAAGCTCCGGCGCTTCTGTTCCATAACCAAATGTTCCTGAAGCAACCCAAATAGGATTTTCAAATGTTTCATTTCCAATCTTAATTTTTAATTCAGCCAATGTGGATATCCTTTGCTTCATAGACGGGGCCATCGAGACAGACCAATGAATATTTCTGGTGGTAGCTGTGGTCCTTGACCTCACCATTTTGGCGCGACACAACACAGCCTTGACAAAGGCCGATTCCACACCCCATATAACTCTCAACCGATAATTGTGCCGGTACGTTGTTACTCATGGCAAATTTACCAACCGCTTCCAGCATTGGTTCAGGGCCACAAGCATAAATATATGGATTATTTTTTTCATGGATAATTCGCTCCAAAGGACCCATTACATTGCCTTTTTCACCATTCTTTCCATCATCAGAGGTGAGATAAATGTCATTATCAGGTTCATGTGTCATAAAATGCTCATTCCCAGTTCGGGCACCAATAATAATGGTATGATCAACTTTATTGGAATCGCACTCATGTTTCAAATTTAGGATTGGTGCTAAACCTACGCCGCCCCCGACTAAAATAGGGTATGATCCATTCTTCCAATTCGTGAATGTATTTCCCAACGGTCCCATTAATTCCACCGTATCGCCGGTCTTCTTTTCCGAAAGAATTTTAGTCACATCACCAAAAATTTTATAAATGATTGAAACTGCACCATCCGTAGCAGAAGCAATACTCATGGGTCGACGTAAAGGGTGGTTCCAATTGTCCATGGCTAGGATATTAATAAACTGGCCAGAGCCGGAATAAGCATCGGCTATTTGAGGTGCTTCAAAGTGCATTTCCCAAATATTGTATGCCACTTCCTTGTTTGAAATTATTAGAGCGCGTTCAATTTTCATTTGTCGTTGAGGTGTCTGAAAGGATGGCGTTTAAAATTGTTATTCTAGATTGAGATGGTTTAGCTTGTTCAGAATTGCCGTGATACTTCAATATCCAATCATAATATTTTATAGCACTGTCCGCTTGGATGAATGTGTAATCATACTGGAATGCCAAGAAATATGCAGCTTTTGCACTCGATTCAGATACTGTATCGCCAACTAATATTTCTCTATATCCATCAATAGCTAGAGCGGGGTCATTCAGCCACTTATCTTCTGCATTCAGTAATTTTTGATCAGAAGTTGAAACCATTGGTTTATAAAAATCGTCTTTCATAATAATAGCAAGAGCATAATCAGTTTTAGGAAATTCAGAAATTATACGATTCCTTAAAGCAATTGAAATAGAAGAATCAGCTTTTTCTTCAAGGATCATTGATTTTGCATATAATGCTTTGGGCAAAAGTTGAGATTGTTCCGCATATTGAATCAATAAATCTAAATAAATGAGCGCAGTATCACTGCGTGAAAAATGAAAAGCTTCCAGTTCAGTAATGTTATATAATATTTTTGCAATTTCATCTTGTTCATTTACAGGTAATTTGAAATTCGGGATTGTATCCAATTCTGTTATTTTCACAAACCATGGTTCAAAATCCAATTTTGATTTTTGATAAGCACCAATTTCTTTTATTTTTAATTTTGCCGGTTCCACATAAGGTGATTTATTATTTTCTTTTCCTACTGATCCAAATTGTTTCAATGCTTCCTCGAGGTTCCAATCGCTAAATATTGAATAATTCCCAAGAATGTAAAACGCTTCTGCTGATACAATAGTTTTGGGATATTCCTGGATGATGGTTTCCAGTCGATTCCGCGCTTGAGTTGTCAAATTTTGCTGTTCGAACAACTTAACAAGTTCTAACTCAAGACTGGGAAAAATAGATTTATAGGATTCATCTAAAAGCATATTCTTGATTGAATTGGTTGCGAGGTCCAAATCGCCATTTAACCGATATATCTGAACTGTTTTGAGATGCCCTTCCTGAATTTGTTTTTTAGATTGAGAATTTTTTATTACTTGATTATAACCTGAAAGCGCCCGGTCGTAATCCTTATCGTTAAAAGAGAGCTCAGCGATTCGATAATATATTTGCCCTTTTTCGTTTGGATCACGAATATTTTCAGCCGCTTTTTCAAGATTGTCCATAGCCTCGGTCTGCATATCCTGTTCAAGTAAAATTTCTGCAATAGCCAGATAAACTTTTGCTTCCATATCTTCTTGAAGGCTATGGTTTAAAAGTTCGTTCAGTCCATTAATTGCCGGCTGTGGCTTACCTTGCTTCCATTTGATAAGAGACGTCCAAAATTCCACTTCAACAAAAACATCATTGCCGAATTCATTTTTCATTTCACCTAAAGTGCCATTAGCCGCACGAAGTTCACCGCGGTGAAAGTGTGATTGTGATATGAGAGACAGTGCTGACTTTTTTAATTTAAAATCTGGATATTCATCAAGAACCGCACGGGACTTTTTAATAACCAAATCATAATTCTTTACCGCTGTTTGTGGCAGTTTATCACCACGAGTTTGAAGTCTTATTTTTTCTGCTTTCTCAAAATACGCCTCCGCATTATAGTACGTATTGAAGTATGCTTTGAAATTAGCACAGGATATAATAATAAAAACTGCTAGAGTAATTAAAATTCGGAACCGGGTATAAATAGAATTTTTAGCCATTTTTTGTTGAAAGAAGTTCCTTCATTTAAACGATCATTTGAAAATAATTTATTCTATGCGATTTAATTCTTTTATCTCACTTTGTTTGCTTGCGAGAATGACTATGGCTCAAGGTACTGTTTTTGATTCGGAACCAGGTTTTATTAAAGTTCTTGCCGATACAACAACCGTACCGATTTATGTTAATGGTTCTTTGGTGGGGCACACACCATTGGAGAATCCTATTCCTGTTTACCAAGGGATTCATCATATCACACACCACCCACCTTCCATTTCTGATCCATTCCTGCAATACACCAAAACCAATGGTGTTAAGCAGATATTTGTATTAAGTGGTGATACCGTGACAGTTATCCTTAATACCCATTTGCTGGCAAATCGAATTTCCCAAGCTAAGAAAGAACACTATTTTACTAATTATATTGGTATTGGTGTAAGTTTATTGGTCCTGTGGCAATTATGGGTTTTAGCAAATTAATGGTTTAAAGAATTATTGTCATGGTAACAATCATCCCTAGATTCTATTATGAGTAACAATCAAAATTTAGATAATTCAGTAAAGTTTCGCCCCGAATATAAATGGCCCGTAGATGGTTCAAAAAGGGATTGCCCTAAATGCGATAAACTAATGCAGCTTCAAGTAGACGATCGAGATTACTACGGCAAGCCGTGGTGGTGCCACTCTTGCCAATGGCAATATTCTGAAGAAGATTTAAACGGGTAATTCGTTTAAGCTTCAAATACTTCCGAATAGTCCATCATTATATTATCCACAACCCATCGTACTAAAACGTAGTCATCCAGAAGACCAATTTTGGGAGAACTGTCTGGAATTTCATCATATTCTTCCAGAAAATATTCTAACGCAAAAACGATTCTTTTTTGAAGTTCTTCATTCAATTCGGGCAAATCTTGCAAGATACCATATAATTTAGATATGTCTGTTACGAGAATAATTTGGTAATCAAGCAAGGTCGGGTGAGACACGAGACGTTTTATCTTTTGGGGGATTTTTTGTAATACCATGGGTATATCTTTTAAGTCAATTTCGGCGATTCGTCTTTCATATTTCGCTTTGTCTTCTTCAGTGAGTTGCAGTTGGTCTTTAAGATTCATCAATAGTAATTTAGACCGAATTATAGAAATAAAATCATTATGAATGCAGAAGAAATAATTAAAGATAAATTATCCGAACATATACTTCTCGTCCATTTGGATCTGCGCGATACGACAGGGAAGCATATACATCATAAGAATTTTGATGGCGGACTTCATTTATCCGCAATAATTGTATCGGATGATTTTAAAACCAAATCTTTATTAGAACGGCATCAGCTAGTTTACAGTGCTTTGGGAAGTTTAATTAAAAATGAGATTCATGCATTTAGCATGAAAACCTATACAACGGAAGAGTGGGCAGCCAATGTCTCTTGAAGTATTAACCATTTCTTACACCGATCCGAATGCACCAGAACTTTTTGAATATTCCCTAAAAAACTCCGGATTTGCAGTTATCAAAGATCATCCTATTCCCCCTTTTCTTATTGAAACAGTTTATACTGATTGGGAAACATTTTTTTCAAATGATGATAAAAATAATTACTTATACCATGAAGAAAAACAGGATGGCTATTTCCCTTATCTCACAGAGAATGCTAAAGGGTATGACACCAAAGATTTAAAGGAATTTTACCATGTATATCCTTGGGGAAGAATACCTGAAATAATTGGGCCTTCTTCTTTAGAACTATACGAAGCTCTGACAAATGTTGCATCTACTTTATTGGGTTGGATTCAGAATTCTACACCAAGTAAAGTGAGAAACTTATTTTCAATCCCACTCCAAGAAATGATTAAAGGCAGTCTTATTAATTTATTTCGGGTAATTCATTATCCTCCAATCTCCGGTGAAGAAGAAAAGAATGCCATTCGTGCTGCCGCTCATGAAGATATAAATTTACTGACTGTATTGGTTGCAGGAAGCCAGCCTGGATTACAAGTGAAGGATATGGATGGAAAATGGCATGATGTGTCATGCGACAAAGGAACCATCGTAGTCAATTCGGGAGATATGCTAAAAATGGCTTCAAATGGTTATTACCCCTCCACAACCCACCAAGTGATTAATCCTTCAGCTACGGCTAATGTAAGCCGATATTCCATGCCTCTTTTTCTACATCCCAGAGATGAAGTTATATTGAGCGATGAGCAAACAGCTGGATCCTTTTTAAAAGAACGATTAGAAGAAATTGGCCTAAAATAAAACAAAACGCCCGCGAAAGGGCATTTTTATTAACTATTAATCATTTTTGTTATTTGGCCAACATTGCTTCCCTTTTTGCCTTGAATTCTGTTCCGTCACTCCACTTTGGCCATGCATCATTTTGGCTTAAAGCATAACCGACTCTAAATAAAATTCGGGCGTCTTCTACCATCCCAGAGAAATCCCAATCATCTTTAACCTCATCCGACACACCATGGTAATGATTGTTGGTATAATCATTTTTCATTTGATGGCCATAATCTTTTCCTTTACCAACAACATCTAAACCTGCATCAACATAAAGAGCTGGAACGCCCTGCTTGGCAAAAGCAAAATGGTCCGAGCGATAGTAAAATCCCTTTTCTGGTTCTGCATCGGGAATGAGATATTTATCATCCTGAGATGCTGCAAATTCCAGAACTTGATCTAATTCAGAATTCCCCTTACCCACAACAATCAAATCTTTTGTCCGCCCATATGTATTCCCCATTGCATCAATATTAATGACGGCCACCGTTTTCTCCAGCGGATATAGCGGGTTAATGCTATAATATTTTGCCCCAAGGAGTCCTTGCTCTTCGGCTGTAACCGCCAAGAATAAAATACTCCGCTTCGATCCTTGGGTTAGATTTGCGAAAGATTCAGCCACTGCCATGATCGTCCCAGTTCCGGATGCATTATCATTGGCACCATTATAAATTTGGTCACCCTCAAGTTTTATATTTTTTCCAAGGTGATCCCAGTGTGATGTGTATATTATATATTCATCTTTTAGAACAGGATCGTTTCCCTCATATTTTGCCACAATATTATTAGAATCAAAACGGCGTACATAATTACTCATTCTACTGGTGAATTTTGCTTCTAATTTGACTGCTTTAAAGTCGTCACTCAATGCGGCAGATTTTTTTTCATGATAATCCAATCCATTCATTTTGAATAATCGTTCTGCCGTTGCTAAAGGAATCCAACCTTGAAAGGACAATGGCGTTTTTGTGGGATCATCAATGGTAAGTTGCTCGCCATCGTAACCACCCTGCAACACGCCAAAGGGATAGCCGGCTGATTCAGTTTCATGAACCACAAGAACCCCTGCTGCACCTTGGCGTAACCCTTCTTCAAATTTATAAGACCAACGACCGTAATAAGTCATTGCTTTCCCGCCAAAAATCGCATCGTCTAATTTCCCGTCCTTCATAACAGGAGGGTCGTTCACAAGGACAATAATCACTTTTCCTTTTACGTCGACGCCTTCAAAGTCATTCCAACCATATTCTGGTGCATTCACACCATATCCACAAAAAACAACATCCGCATTTTTAATATTTATTGATTTTTTTGTTTGGAAAGAATTGCCAACAATTTCATCACCCAATTTCATCACCCAACGCTCGTCCTCAGTTATGAACTGCGCTTTAATTTCGGACACAATGCCCGTCATAGTCGCTTTTTGAATATACGTGCCGTTTGGGTTACCCGGCTTAAGTCCCAATTCTTTATAAGTATTTGAGAGATATTTTATAGTGAGTTCCTCCCCAATCGTTCCTGGGAATCGTCCTTCAAACTTATCTGATGCCAAGGTGGATATATGTTCTCGTAACAAGTCGCTTGTAATGGCATTTTGAGCTTTAAGTGCATCGTCGGCATGGACATATCTGTTCCATCCCTCTAAAGGCTTTTCACAACCAAATATTATTAATGCAAGTAGGGTTAATCTGGATTTATTTAACATACTTTACTCTCCAATTGTTGTATTTAATAAAAATGAATTAATTATCTGGATTTTGGGAAAGGAATTTCGAATTCCCTGTAGACTGATAAAAGACGGATAAAATAAAAATGAGAGCAATGATTTTTTGTGAAATAACATTAAAAATAAGAGAAAAGTCTGAAATCTTTGGGCTTGGGGCAAAATCTAAGATAAGGACATAAATGAAATTGGAAAAAGCAAAAGTTAAATATCCAATCGCATAACGATTCTCAAAGCGACTGTCTTTATACATTACGATTGAAAAAATAATTGACGTTAAGAGGTAGGATCTAAAAGCAAGCTTTACAAAAAATATGTGTGGATCGAGTAAAATATTATGCGGTGTAAATCCGACACCAACGAAGCATAAACCGCCTAGAATACCGGCTCCCGCTCCTATCTTTGCTAAGGTGTTAAGAGCACCCTTGTCTTTGAATAATCTCATTGTATAGTAGAAGAACGCCACGAATGAAATTCCACAAATAGATAATGCAACTGTGAACAGCGCCATGGAAAATAAATTCCCCGGAGTGATTTTCCCTAAGTCACTAAAAAAATTCCTGGAAAAAGAATAACCCACTGCTTCCGGATCATTCATTGTGCCGCCAACGTAGGTCATCATGGAGAAAGCCATTAAGATGGTAAATAATATCAAACTGTAACGCGGTATGGTTACAAGGAAATGTTTTTGAAAATTCAGGTTTTTCATGCTTTCCTAAATTAATAAGACAAAGGTCAAATTATAAAGAATAATAATTGGTGAATTTTGCAGGTAAAAGTCATTTGTTCTTTATGTTTCAAATCGTGAATAGTCCACATAGTTAGAAATTAAAAAGCCCCGAACTAATGCGGGGCTAATTTATTTTGAGCGGAGGGGGAGGGATTCGAACCCCCGAAGAGTTTCCCCTTGCCGGTTTTCAAGACCGGTGCAATCAACCAGGCTCTGCCACCCCTCCAAATCGATCTATATATAAAAATATGAGAGGCGAATTTATGAAAATTCACACAAAAGTCACCTTTTGATTTTGACTATTTTATTAAGGACATCTTCTTTGTTTTAACAAAATTCCCGGTCCGCAATTGATAAAAATAAATTCCTGTGGGCAGATTGCTCCCATCGAAGGATATTTGATGAATGCCGGCAGATTTTATTCCTTTATCCAGTTGCATAATTTCTACACCCAAAGTGTTATATAAGGTTAAGACAATCTCCCCAGCCAACGGTAATTCATACTGAATTTGAGTCACTGGATTAAAGGGATTTGGATAGTTCTGTTTCAAATCAAAATTCTCAGGAATAATTGAATCATCTTCCGTAGACAGATTGCCACCTTCTGTTGGCTTTAATATATAAAGCCCTTCTCCAATAGACGATACCAAAATGTTACCACTACTGAAATAAGGATAATTACTCCATGAGCCTACAAACCCAACTCTGTCACCGGATATGAATGTATCAAAGAACGCAACTTCGACGGGATTTTCAGGATTTCTAATATTCAATATCCTCAGTCCAGCAGAATAATTAGATTGATATAAAAGATTGCCAACCACGTAATTATTGTGGTCAATTGTCTTTAATCCCGAATTGTATTTAGATAAAATTATCGGATTATCTAAATCTGTTAGGTCAAATATAACTGTCGTTTGATACTCATCGTATCCATTGTACTCATTTAACTCATCATTAACAAAAAAGAATTTTTGATCCTGCGAAAGCCACCCTTGATGAAAATATCCAAATTGTGCGTTGTCAAATTTTGAAATAATCTGAGGATTGGCCTTATCACTAATATCTGCAATACTCAATGCCGTTTCATTTGAACTAAAGGCAATCTCCTTACCTTGATAATCTTTGTCCGGGCCAGCATACTTAACAATTTGAGCATCATGCGAATAACCAGTACCAGAACGCCCAGTTCCGTTATGAGAAAAACACCCTGCAAATGTGGGTTTCGCTGGATCTAATAGGTCAATCATATGAAGGCCACCATTGCAGATGTACTGAGAGGTAGTCGCGCTGGAAACGCCAGTAGCATATGCAAATCCCGTGGCTTCGTTTATCGCAATATTATGAACACTGCCTACGTTATTATAATGATATGTCATTTCAAATTCGGTAAAAGTGGTAACGCTTCTTAGATTTGTGAGGTCGAAAACTTGAACACCATGATTCCCCGCATTGTCTGCAACGATATATACGTAGTCTTTATAAACTTTCATATCGCGCCAAATAGAATTAATTGTTGCAGTGGGTAATAAGCCTACTACAAAGGGATTCTCCGGATCGGTTACATCAACGAAAGATGTACCAATTAGCAACCCAACTATGGCATATTCTTTCCCGGTGGTCGAATCAGTCCAGCCCCAAATATCATTTGTTTCTGTTAGGGTTCCGCCACTGAGTTCACTCGTCGTGATATACCCCATTAAATCGAGGCTATTACAATCGTAATCTTCAGCTTTTCCATTTTCACAAAGGATTTTTGCACCTGTTATACTAACGGATTTATTATTACTGGAAACACTATGGCTAAGCGTCCAATTATTATTTTCATCCTTATTGTAGATAAATGCTTTTTCACCATATGTGGCTCCGATGGCTAATTCACCACCAACTAATTTTAAATTTCGGCCGAATTTTCCTTCATGGGATATTGGCGATTCAAGCGTTTGAGAAAGTGAAAAAGTTATAAAATCTTCAGTGGAATAGATGTAAGATTTTTCACCATTAAAATTGCCAACTGCAATTTGATTGCTTTTCATTGCAATTGAAGCGCCAAAATAGGTACCAGTCACATCCTCAGGATTATCAATTGTTTTTACCTTTTTCCAAGAATTATTTTCAAATTTATGAATTTCAATAAAACCTTTTTGATCAAATCCAGGAGATCCGATAATTGCATACTCATCTGTCAATTCAACTGAAAAACCAAAGCGTCCTTTGCTTTGGTAATTGTAAGGGGAAAATACATGGCTTTCAATCCACGAATGGGTAATCGGGTCAAAAGTATATTGAACGGCTACATTGCCATCCCGAGAGCCAATTAAAGCTTTTTGTCCATTTATAGAAATGGAATGACCAAAATGGCCATCATCAACAATATAATTATATTTAATGGGTGACCCTTCTCGCCATTCAGATCCATCTTTGTATAACGTAAATACCTTCCCCTCGCCATGATGGACATCTCGGTCGCCGATTAAAATTACATTATCACCGATGGCAACTTCAGAACCAAAATCTGTCGTCCATTCTTCGCCATTAGGATTGATGGTTTTAATTGATGTCCAATTATCATGTTCATCTTTTTGATAAAGAAATACCCTGCCCTGCATATTTCCGCGATGGGGCGAACCAATAATCATTAAATCATTTTTTACATCAATGGAATAACCAAAATCAAACCCAACTTCATCATGTATTGGCGGCTCGATAAATCCTTGATCTAGTCCTCCAATTGCATTGGGTGAATAAATATATACTGAACCATTATTTAAGGATGAGCCTGTTTGGCCTATGTAGAACGTACCTTCAGATATAGACAAATCTCCCGTAATTCCAAAACCCAATGAATTGTTATCTCTATTTTTGGGTGAGTCTGGATGCAGAAGGCTTTCTGCAAATAAAATAAATGGTACCAAAAAGATTAATTTTCGCATTTGTGTTCCCGCTAATTTGAATTTATTACTTGACGACCGTTGAGAAACTACCTATTATTTCCTGATAAAAAATACGATTTAGATTTTCACCATATGCGCCTGAATATTGAGAACTTGAAGTTATGGCAACTACCAATGCTCTCGTGGGGACTACCATGATATATTGCCCCCCATACCCTGCTGCGTAATACATCTTTTCTCCATTAACCATCCGCATCCACCATAAATACCCATATCCATTAGATTTATTAGCATTGAATGGTACAATCATTTCTGAGGATTTATTTACCCATCCAGAGGAAATTATTTCTTCTCCGGCGGATTTCCCGTTCTGCAGAAATAGTTGCCCAAGTTTAGCCATATCTCTCAATCTCATATTTAATCCAAACCCTCCATTAGAAATGCCATAAGCATCGTCTTGCCAAGTATAATCTGTAATGCCCAATTGTGGAAAAAGGTATTTTTTACCAAATGAATTGGCAGATTCTTTTGTACTAGCAGTTAAGATATATGATAAGACATGGGTACCAGCAGAAGTGTAATTCCAATAGGTTCCCGAAGGATATAATAAATCATTCACTAATATATAATTCAATGGGTATGCGGCTGACATATAGGATGTATCATCAGGAATTCCCGACGACATCGTAAGCAATTGCGCAACGGTGATTTTTCCTTTTATAGAATCTGTTAAATTTGGATAAAACGATTCTAAGCTTTGAAATTCATCCGCCATTATTCCTTTATCAATTGCTATACCAACCAACGTGGATAAAAAACTTTTAGTCACGGACCATACGGGATATTTGGTGTTTAAATCACCATATTTATATTCTTCCGCAACAAGACGACCTTTATAAATAACTGCAATACTATAAAAGTTAGCCAGTTCCTTTGCGGCAGTAATTCCATCATTTAATTTTTCTGTATCAATACCTTCTGCATTCCGACTCCCAGTTTGAAAATCTTCGGTTAAGTCAAGATTGCGCCAATCGAGGGTAAGTTCAGCAGGGCTAGGTTTATCCTCGCAGGACAGAAAAATAAAAAGGATTATGAATAATCCGGAAAGACACTTTAATGGGTAAGGAGGATTCATAAGTAACAATTTACATTTAAAATAAGAAAAGCCCCATTCCAATTCATCGGGAGTGGGCTTTTAATTTATGAGCGGAGAGGGTGGGATTTGAACCCACGGTACGCTATTAACGTACGCACGCTTTCCAAGCGTGTACCTTAAGCCGCTCAGCCACCTCTCCAGATATGATTAATAATTATAATTTTACAATTATTAATTATTCAGATTTTTCTTCGGTGACCTCTTCTGTCTTAGGTTCTTCAGTAGAAGGATTTTCTTCTGCAGGCGCTTCAATTGTTTCTTCTGAAGGTGCTTCTTCGACAGCTACTTCAGGAGCAACTTCCGGTGCTTTTTCTGCAACTTCAACCGAAGGCATTTCGATATCCACCAAATTGGCAGCATCTTCCATCTCTTTGAGGGCAACTTCTATATTTTGACCTTTTACCATAGAAATCATAGATTCATTAAAACGCCAAAATCCTTCTTTATCAGAAGGAACACTTTTTACGTATTTAACGTGAACTAAATCTTTTGCACCGTGCTTTTCTGCTTTCTCAGCAAAACTCTTTTGTTTCTTAGCCATAAATCATCTTCTCCAATTCCAAAATCATGTAAAAATAGCCGGCGAATTTAATGAGAATATTCTATTTATCATTACACTATTCATGTCTTCCTTACTTAGGGCGCCATTCGTATTCCATAACTTCCCCATCTTGCCAGCTTCTAGGCTTCTTTTCTCCGGTAACAACACGCATGTGTGTATTGTCTAAAAATTCCATTAGACTAATTCGATTCTTTTCAGGATTGTTCATTTCTAATGTTAATACCCACGGCTTTTTACTGAAATCAAAACTGAACTGCCCTTCTTCCTGATCGCTAATTTTTGTCCCCAACGAAAGGCCCTGCATAAAATTCCCCTTGATGCCCGTTTCGTCTGGTTCGAATACCCATATTACTTCTATGATTTGACCTTTATAATACCAATTTCCCGCCATGCTACGGATATATTCGATAAATTCTACACTGACTTGTTCAGCTTTGTTTTTGGCATAATCCTGCGCTTCAATCGATAATGAATAGATGACACTGGCGCTTAAAGATTTATCTACAGGAACTTTAATATTGGTATGCATACCTTCCGTTAAATATTTGTCAAATAAAGGAATCTTGTGCCTCGTTACCCTATCTTTCAATCCTCCAGTTCGGGTCCACACCATCTTCCCATCCATGAGATCTTCACTTATTTCTATAGTAATCTCTGCACCCATCATATTGGATTTATTTTCAGGTTTATGAATCGTAATCACAGGGCGCGTCACATCAAACTTCACACTATCAATTACAATGGATTCAGACTCATTCATGGCTAAGTCTTTACCCTTGAATACAATATTATAAATTGAGCCATCATTTAATAAAGGTGGATTCTTAGGCAATTTGGGTGACTCAAATATTGTTTCCAACTCAATACCTGCAAGATCAAATGTCACAGGGGAGTTTGGATCAGGTTTTCCGCCAATTTGGGTATAGACAAATTGGCCAAAACTCAATCCTTCGGATATATAATAAGCTACGTCTAAATGATTTTTAAACGAATTCGGCTCAGGGTACTTAATTTGCAACTTAGGCGGAATATCATCATACACTACACTCATTATGAATTTTTTGCCCGTATTCCCAGCCTTATCCGTTCCTTGGAGTGTGATGCGATACATGGCATCCGTAATGAGGTTTAAGTCCGGTAAAGTGGAATTGTCATGCGCTCCGACCGAATATAGTTCTGGGGTGAGTTCAAATGTATGTGGCGCCGCTGGATCAGCCTTACCGCCCATATGAATCCATGTATATTTTCCACTGACCAGATCTTCATTTACATTCCATTTTAAAAGTTGCGAATTCACTCGGGAACTTGTGGATGGTAAAACCTGTGTAAATTTGGGTTTAGTTTTGTCATAAGTCACATTTTCTGCTAATGTTATTACAGCTTCATTCCCAGATCGGTCAATTGCCGTTACAATAAGATTATAAACGATACCATCAGATAAATCTGTTTGATGGAGGAGTGCGGTTTGGGCGAAAGCACCCGAATTCAATTCATCCCCGGTTAGGTCGATAGAAACAGGCGTTGATCCATTAGTTGGCGTCCAAGAAAGATTTGCCATGAGGAGTGGCTCATCCAGATCATAGCTCACTTCATTCAAATTGGTAAACCCATTTGTGGTCGGAAATATCCCTGTTATGACTGGTGGTGTATTATCAAAAAATAAAGTACCTAATTCGAAAGATGAATTGTTACCCGCTCGATCAGTACCAAAAAAAGCTACACTATATCTTGCGCCACTAATAAGTGTGGGTGGTGGATTAAAGTCCACTTCAGGATAAACACCGTCTTGAAGCTGATTGCCAACTAATTTTGATTCATGATTTCCCACTGCATCAAGGTTACCATCAACCCATGTCCATACAACATTTGCCACCGAAAGCACTTCATTTGTTTTTAATCCAAGGACTGTACTTTTGATATATGATTCTGCTGTCGGAGAAATGATGGCAATTTCTGGTGGAATATTATCAAATGTAATACCAGTATTATCTTCAGAATTTCCCTCGTTTCCAGCTAAATCGATTCCAGTGACGCTCACATTATAAGTGGCATTACTGACCAAATCTGTAAGTGCATTTATATTAATACCGGTTTTTTGTCCAGGCATTAATTGGTTTTCTGAAAGTTCAATCTCATGTGGACTCATTGGATCCGGAATTCCGCCGCGATGTTCAAATATTATTTTCCCTGACAATAAAGTTTCATTTAAATCATAATCCAAAGCGATTTGATTGTAGAATCCATTCGACTTGGGATTAATCACAGCTACGATAGGCGGAGAGGAGTCATAGGTGATATTTTCTAGAGAAACATTCACCGCCACATTCCCAGCCATATCTTCACCGGAGAATTCGATTGTATAAATACTACCGTCATTCAGATTTATATCTGAATCAAATACTTCCTTATAATGGCTACCTTGTTTTAATCGGTCACCGGTTAGCTCAATTTCGTGTGGATTTTCAGGGTCCTCCATCCCACCTGTCCTCGTAAAGATTATTTTTCCTTTTCCCATCTCTTCTGTGGTAGAGTATGTTACGGAAGCTGAATTTACATGGGAACCAGATTTAGGTTCAGATAACGATAGGTCAGGTGGCAGTATATCAAAAAATACATCACTTATCGGGGCGATATTCGCTTTGTTTCCTGCTTTGTCATAAGCGTCAATAGTTACACTATAGCGTCCTCCATCGGCTAATTGCGAAGTGATACCTAAGTCGTAATCGGAATGGAGGCCATCATTCAATTCGCTACCTTTCAATAATACTCTGTGAGGAGAATCAACATCAATCGTTCCGCTGGTTTGCTCAAAATTTACAGTGGCTCTCTCGAGTACCTCGTTAGAGATATAGGAAATAACAGTCGTTTTTATTTGTTCAGAATCAATGGGTCGGCTAATAGACATTTCGGGAGGTTGATTATCAAAGCTTACATTCGATATTTTGATTGGAATTGCCTCATTGCCCGCAGGATCAGAACCAGTGAATACAATATCATAAATGGCACCATTGATTAAATTCGGGCCATTTGCCAATTCCTTTTGAATGAAATCACCCATTTTCAGTTCTGCGCCAGTGAGCGAAACTATTTGGGGAGATCGCGGATCCGTAGTCCCGCCAGTTTGGGTAAATGTAACAGTCCCATTTATCAATAATTCACTTAATGAATAGCTTAAAGTGTTATTGTTTATATGGCTATTATTATCAATTTTAATTAATCGTAATATTGGGGGTATTACATCATAGGTAATATTTTTCACCAATACTTTTTTAGATTGATTCCCGGCCTGGTCTAATCCATCGATTGATAAATTATATGTTGCACCGTCCGTCCATCCCAATTCGGAAAACACCTTTTCTTCAAAAATTCCTTTTTTCCGTGAGATTTCATCTAGAATTACAGCATGAGGTGAATTTGGATCTGGTCTACCAGAAGTACGGGTGAGTATTAACTTCCCTTCCGCAACATCTTCACTGATGGAATATGAGATGCCCTCACTGTTTATATAAGAGTTTTTTGCCGGTGAAGTGATTAAGAAGATTGGAGCTTCATTATCAAATACAATATTCTCAACAAGAACTTCCGGCGCCAGGTTTCCTGCAGCATCCCGACCTTCAAAACGAATATTATAGACGGCACCATTGACGAGACGAATAAATGAAGATGGTAGTTTCCCACCGCGAGTGCCTTTTTGTCTTTTACTTCCTGCCAAGGTAATCATATGGGTTGTCTTAGGATCGGAGGTACCACCTACGTGATCAAAATATATTTTTCCATCCACTAAATCTTCCGTCAATGTATAGGCGATATCAGGCTCCCTAATATGTTGTCCATTCGATGGGGCAACATCAACAAATTCCGGCGGAGAAATATCATAAAGAACACCATCAATAACCATCAGATCAGATGGGTTCCCGGCCAGATCTGTCCCTTCTATGGTAATTTTATATGTTACTCCATTGACCAATTCCGGCGGTGATAAAAAATCAAAGTCTAGAAAGTCTCCACCTTTGAGCTGATCACCCAGAAAATGTTTCGAATGGGATGTCTTCGGATCGTTCCCAACAATTGCATCCCAACGTACAGAGCCAGACTTTATGGGTTCACTAATACTTATAGTTAACTTTGTGTAATTGACCGGCGTGTTGGGTTGGGGATTCAATATAGATAACGTCGGCGGTGTTATGTCAAACATTACATTTTGAATGGATTTTGATTCAGCCTTATTCCCTGCAAGATCTGTACCTTCGATTAATATCGTATATGGCATATTTTCTTCTGGTTGAATATCATAATTCACTAAAATATGTTTACCCAACCCATAATCTTTAGGGCGTAAGTCATAAGATGTTTTTTCTTCTCTATCGTTAATCCAGATCATTTTTCCAGATACTAGAGGTTCATTGACCGCATATATGACATCAAGGTAATTCACGAAACTATTGGTTTTTGGATGGGCAATTACAAATTCAGGTGGCGAAATATCATAAGTAATATTTTCTACTTTCAGTTCTTCAGAAATATTCCCGGCAAAATCTTTTCCATTAATTGATATGGAATAATTCATTCCATCGCGAAGCGTTACCTTATTTATGAGGTCTGACGGACTTCTTTCACCCAATTGTAGTTCAGTATCAACTAACTCTGATTCCAAAATTAAATCCGATCCTGAGTGCTGAAAGAAAATTTCGCCTGAGGCAATGTTTTCTGATAAAGTCCACCCAATGTTCGAATGATTAATAAAAGCGCCAGATTCAGGTGTAAATGCGCTGAATTCGGGTGGAGTTAGGTCTATCTTAACGTTGGTTAGCTGAGCCGATGTTGCAACGTTCCCTGCGCGATCAAGACCGTTCAGTAAAATTGTATAGCTAAACCCATCTTTCAAGGCCGGCACAATCAAATCATCGGAGTTGTATGACCCAGCCGTTAATAATTCCTGTCGATTATATTTAACAGGAGAGGATTCACCCATAGTACCCACTCCTGTCCAATCAATACTGAATTCGTATATATTCTCGGATACATCAAAATTTAACTTTGTCTCCGTTGTGAAAATATTGGATTCCGGATATGTTAATACAATAGTCGGTGGCGTTATGTCGTATAAAATTTTATTTACTCGTGCAGTGTCACTTTGATTTCCGGCTGGATCGAAAGCGACATAAAGAAGTGAATACTCAGCACCATCCACCAAATTGGGTGAATTATTAAGTTCCATAGGGCCAACCTCAGTACCATGAAGTTCTTCATTTTTCAAATCAATAATATGGGGTGAATCTGTGTCATCAACAATGCCACCTGTCCAACGCCATATCATCTGAGCTGATACCAATTTTTCACTATTAATAAAATGGACCTGCTTATGATTAACAGCATCCCCATCCATTGGACTGATAAGAGTCAACTCAGGTGGAGTGAAATCATATTGAAGTCCAGGTACAAAGGCTCGTTTAGTTTTATTGCCGGCGCGATCAGTACCACTAATGGTCATGGTGTATAAAGCATTTTCAACTACATTCGGATTATTGGATAATTCAATTTCTGCATGATCGCCCGAAGTGCGTTCTTCTAAAGTCAATATAGCCGTATAAGGTGCCAATGTATCTTTAACACCACCGAGCCATATCCATTTAAATTTTCCTTCGTGCAATTCTTCAGATAATGTGTAGGTTACTGAACTAGTTTGGGAAATAGACCTTGGCAAAGGATAAGAAATCGTAATTACCGGGTGAGTAATATCATATAGGATATCGGTAATCATAATGTGGTTCGATTCATTCCCTGCAGGATCGAATGCAAAATATGAAATATCATATACTCCTCCATCTACCAGTGGCGGCAACTTTGTGATTTCACCCAGCTGAAATTCATCGCCATTTAATTCATTACCACCGAGGGCCATTGCATGGGTAGTGTCAGGATCCTTAACTCCACTGATCCACGTCCACGTAATTATACCCGACTCCAGTAATTCACTATTTTCATAATGGATTTTTTTATGATTAACCGCATCTCCAGATTTTGGACTGTTCCATGTTAATTCGGGCGGTGTAAAGTCATATTGAAGTCCCGGAACAAAGGCCCGTTTTGTTTTATTTCCGGCTCGATCTCGACCTTTGAATGACATGGTGTATAGTGCGTTTTCTACAACTTGTGGGTTATTCACCAATTCAATTTGGCTATGTTTGCCTTCCGATTTTTCTGCTTCAGTCAGGAGTGCGGTGTATGGCGCTAATGTATCCTCAACTCCTCCCAACCATATCCATTTAAATTGCCCCTCAAATAATTCTTCCGATAAGGAATAAGTCATGGCAGTTGTATTAGAGATGGATCGGGGTAATGGATATTCAATCACCATCTCTGGAGCGGTATAGTCATATAGAACTTCAGTTATTGTTACAGTATCCGCAATATTCCCTGCGCGATCTGAACCACTGAAAAAGAGAGAATAAATTCCACCATCTTGAAGCTTTGGCATGTTGAGTAAGTTGATGCTGTCATGAATGCCAAATGCTAATTCAGCGTCCGCCAAATCAACCGTATGGGGCGCATCAAGATCGGCCACACCGCCTGTTTGCATCCAAGTGACTGCACCCGTATGCAGTTCTTCTGAAATATTATATGAAATCAATTGATGATTTATTGCCACACCAGACTCGGGAGAAACATTGGTAAACTCTGGTGGAGTTACATCATAAAGCACATTTGAAATTGAAATTGGATCACTGTCATTTCCCGCCAAATCTCGACCGGTAAAAAGAATTGAGTAAGAACTGCCATCTGTTAAAAGAGGTTCATTGGTTAATGAAATATGAATTTTTTCAGCGGACGATAATTCTTCACCCACCAGTTCAACAAAATGAGTAGAAAGTGAATCACTATATCCTTCCGTTTCTGTCCACAGAAATTCACCTGTTAATAGTTGCTCACTTGCGGCATAACTAACGGTGGCATTATTAATGGCTTCCCCATCGAATGGATAAATCATAGTTAATATTGGTGGCGTAATATCATAATGAATGGAATCGATGCGAACTGTGTCACTTACATTTCCCGCTAAATCGACGCCAACCACTAAATAAGAATATACACTACCGTCATTCAGTTGAAAATGGGCGGATAAATCTGTGCCTGTCTCCACCTGAACTGTATCTGCAAACTCGTGGGTATAGGGCGCATTTGCATCCGCTACACCACCTTGCCATTGTGCCATTACCTTCCAAGATTGAATGGGTTCATTGGTAGAAACATTTATCAATTGGTGATTCACCCATGCGTCCGATGGCGGATCGTTTATCGCTAACACAGGCGGTGTAATATCGTAAATCACATTTTCCATAATTCCCGGTGGGTCGGCCACATTCCCTGCTCGATCTATGGCGTAAATTTCAGGATTGTACATTACCCCATCCACGAGTTTCGTTTGGTTGGTTGGTTTAAAGCGACCGGCAAAACCAATTTCGTTTGGGGTAAGAATAATTGTATCGACAGAAATATGGGAGAAATTGGTGTCGGGCGCCCAAACGATATATGCTGAATCGATTGGTTCTGAAGTGGTAAACGACAAGGATATATCTTTGAGATATTTATCCATCTCCAGCGTCATAAGGGGCGGGCTAATATCATAATTTACATGGAAAATATTTTGCTTAGTGGCCATATAACCTTTAACCCCTTCTCCGTCAAAGTGAATATTATACGTAGCACTATCCCGAAGAACACTATCACTGGGAAACACAATTGTATAATCTCCTTGGATAATTTCTTCTAGATTGATTTTTGCACTATCCATTTCAGCGGGCACCTTCCAATGGATATACCCCCATTTTAGGTCCCCATCTAAATTGTATTTCACTGTGCTATTATTCACAAAACTTGAATCTTGCGGACCTAAAAAACTAAGGATCGCTTCTGTTCCATCGGGACTTAGCTTTACATCCATAATAAGGACGCCATTAGAGTCATATTCAAACAAGTGCGTTATACTCGTTTCATCATAATATTTATATAAATATTTATGCATAGATTTTCCATCGGGACGTCGGAACCATTCATCGCGCGTTGTTCGGCCTAATGAATCATAGTCAAGTTCTTTGCCGCCATATTCAAAGGCATCCACATCAAAGAATCGGTAATTTTCCGGTTTATCAATTTCATTCATATCTGAAGAGGTGAATCGGTCATTCCATTTTTTGACAGAATCGACACCGAAAACCCATTCGATATATGATAAGGACTGAGGCTCTCGTCCGAAGATTGTTTGGTAAAATACATGCCCTGTTTCGTCAACCATATCTCTTTGACGAATAATTGTTTTGGATTCGATATAAGAAAATTGTTCCTGCGCTGTTGCATCTCCTTTTTTATTTACTATCGCCTTAATGATGAGGCGATCCAAGTCATCATACTCAGCGCGAATATGCTCTTTTTTTAGAACTTCAGATTTGGGAACATTGTAGCCAGTGAGGAAATCATGTTCATTTATAAAGTATTTCACCTGACGTTGGCTAGCGGTCAGGACAAGTAAAATTAGTATCAGGGCTGTGAGTTTTACGGTTTTCACAAGCCCCTAATTTAGGAGGGAAATTTCCCTATGGAAATGGGGGATTTGTAAAAGTAGCAATATTGATGGGCAATAAATATTAATTGTCATTCTGAGGAAATGTAATGAGCGAAGAATCTCAAGCATAAGTTTATTATGTATTCTCCCATTTGAGATACTTCGCCATGATAAATCATGACTCAGTATGACATATTTGGTTTGTATTGTAGATTCATATATGGAAAAACTTTACTATGTATATATCATGGCCAGTGAATCAAAAGTGATTTACACTGGCATGACCAACAATCTTTTTAGGCGTGTTTATGAACACAAAATGAAACTTTTTAAAGGATTTTCAAAAAAATATAACACCTATAAACTTGTATGGTATGATGAAACTGATGACGTTACCGCAGCTATTGAATTTGAAAAACAAATTAAAGGATGGCTTCGAAAAAAGAATGTCGCCTTAATTGAGGAAGAAAATCCCAATTGGCATGATTTGGCTGAAGAATGGTTTAAAGAATAAGATAAAAGTTTGACCGCTAGAGTCGCCTTGAGATCCTTCCTCTCACTTCGCTCGAGTTCAGGATGACAGTGTTGTTGTTTGTTAAATTTTATTTAAGAAATAAAAAAAAGATATTGTCATTCTGAGAGAATGTAATGAACGAAGAATCTCAAGCACTGGCTTTTTTATATACATTCGATTGAGATACTTCCTGTCGTCCCTGCTTTTTGCTCCCCCCTTTTAATTTCCACCCTCATAAGAGGGTGGATTTATGGGGGTGGTGATAAAATTTAGCTTTACTCTCCATTCTCTTCTGCGCGGCGTTTTTGACGCAGTTGATCTTTGGCCAATTCACGCATATCCGCCACTTCATCGGATTCATCCATAATCTCAACACCGAGCAGCGTTTCGATACAATCCTCTAGAGTTACAATCCCAGTGGTGCCGCCAAATTCATCTTTTACAATAAACATATGAGATCGTGTTTTTGTAAACTTATTCAATACAGCTTCTACTGTTTGCTCTTCGTAAACCCAATCCACCGGTTCAACAATATCGGCCATTGTCTTTTCGAAATAATCATCGGCCATTGTTTCTAAAAGAGTATCTTTATAAACAATCCCAAGTATATCATCAATGTTTTCCTTGAAAATGGGAATACGAGAAAAATTTATATCTTCATGTTTTTCCATTATCTGCCCTACTGTTTCGTGGTCTTCAAATGCAAAAATAACAGAACGGGGTGTCAAAATTTCTTCGATTTGGATAGTTTTAAGTCTGAATAGATTTTCAATAATATCAGATTCTTGCTCATCAATTGATCCTTCATCTTCTCCCATTTCTGCCATGGCAGTGATTTCTTCTCTACTGACTCTCATTGTATCTTCTTCTGAAGGCGTTAATTGGGCTGATAATGCTTCGCTCAACCAAACGAATGGAAATGTAATCACCATGAGACCGCGAATTGCATAGGCCGATGGACTGGCTAACTTTCGCCAGTAAGTAGCGCCAATCGTTTTGGGAATAATTTCTGAAAAGATAAGGATACAAAAAGTCAAAATTCCTGATGCCATGGCTACAGATCCTGAACCAAATACTAACAACGCTTGAGCACCTACACCCGCTGCGCCAACAGTATTGGCGATTGTGTTTAACGTCAGGATTGCGGCCAAAGGACGATTAATATCATCCTTGAGATGCTGTAGCAATTTACCGCTACGATGATTGGTTTTTACCAGTGTACCGATATGGGAATGGGTAATTGATAGAATAACTGATTCCAGAGTGGAACAGATAAAGGATACGCCTAAGGCGAGGAAGAAATAACCGAGTAATGTGGACATTGTCTACAGCAAACTTACGCAGTTTAGGATGGTGAAACTCCTCCTTTTTCCTTACGATTAACTGCAATCCACATCGGGAGATAGATTAAACCCATCATGGCAAATCCTACCAATTCGAAAGTGATTAAATAATAGGGCCAATCGCCAATTAAAAATGGACTGTCTCCTCCGGGTTTTGTACAAATGAACCAATAATTGGCTCCTTCGCCCAAGAATGTATTTACATAACCCATGACAAAAATGACGCCATTCGTAATCAATACGGTGTTTAATAATGACCCTTTACGACATCGCATTCCATCTACCCACATGAGCCACACGACATTTAGAATAATTAACCCATGGGAGAGAAAATTCCAGAAGATAGAAATATCGCCATAAGGCCATCGCGTTGGATCCGGTGTTAGAATGGATTGAAGCGCGCCCGCCAATCCCCAGAAAAAAGCCAATTCAAAGGCAGTTTGGTTTTTCTTCCATAAAGCGTAAGATGATAAAAATAAACTTAATCCGCACATGTGCAAAGACAGATCTTCTTTAATGGAGAAATCGTCTATATAAATTTGAAAGAAGTCAAAGAGTACTTCCTGGAAAATGGTAAAAACAGCTAAGAAAATAGCAATAGAAAATCGCTTAGAAGGACTGAGATATTTTTTACCGATATATGGGAGTGCGAACCAAATCATCAAACAACCCATAATGTAAAGAGTGTGCTCTGTACCGAAAGTTGGGAAATCAGAGGGTGACATGGGACGTATTGTGTTTGTTTCTTTCTATTGGGCTAAATCTATATTTATACATAAACGCAAAATGTCACTTTAAGAGCAAATCTAATTTAAAAATTCCGTATAATTGTTTGGTGTAATCGTTTCTGTTTCAGCATTGGGGTAAGCATTTAAAAAAGTGCTTGGAAATCGTGATGCCTTTTTTGGATTCCATTTATACTCAAAGGCAAAGAGACCACCATCCCGTTCTTCAATATAGTCTATTTCCTGTTTTGATCGGGTTCTCCAAAAAAAGTTATTCGTCCATCTTTGATTATAGTGATTGGCCTTTAATCGTTCACTCATAAGATAATTTTCCCATAAAGCCCCAGTGTCGGTCCGCAAGTCCAGTTGGGAAAAATTATTAATGATGGCATTTCGAATTCCATTGTCATAGAAATATATTTTCCGTGTTTTTTTCAACTCATTTCTCAGGTTTCTACTGAAGGTGCCTATTCTAAAAATAACATAACTCTTCTCAAGAAGATCAATATATCGTTCAATGGTTTGATTGTCTGACCCAATTAATTGTCCTAATTCATTATAACTCACTTGATTTCCCATTTGCATGGCAAGTGCTTGCAATAATCTTTCTAAAATAATTGGTTTTTTCAATTTTTCGAAGGCCAGCAAATCCTTATAGAGGTAACTATCAGACAATAACTTGAGGATTTGAATCTCTTCCCCAGGCTGATTGATTACATCGGGATATGAGCCAAAAATCAACCTACTTTTCAAATTTCTTTTTTCTTCTAATTGGCTCGTATGGTCAACCAGTTCATTAAATGAGATTGGAAATAAATAATAATTATATTTCCTACCGGTTAACGGTTCATTGATTCTGTTTGCCAATTCAAAGGATGACGACCCCGTTGCAAAAACCTGAACATCCTTCAATTCATCAACCATGAGTTTCAAGGTTATACCAATGTTGGTTATCCGTTGTGCTTCATCAATAACAACCAATTCATTTTTCCCCACCAAAGTTTTTAGTTGGGTTGATGTTACATCCGTTAGCATGTTGCGGACATCCGGTTCATCCCCATTGAGCCAAAGTGTTTTCTTTTTGCTTTTGTCAGCGATTTTCCGGGCCACTGTTGTCTTTCCCACTTGCCTTGCGCCAGATAGAATGACGATCTTTCCCTTGCCAAATGACTCAATTATATTTTTTTCAACTATTCTTTTAATCATCGTATTATCAGTATTAATTGTAGAGAATATATACATTTTGCGATTACAAACGCAAATAGTTATAACATTTTGCGTATTGAAACGCAAAATGTTGATTTATTTTTCTAATAATGCCATAATGCTGCGATTATCTGCTTCGCCACCCACCATCATGGGTTGGGCACGGACCATACTCTTTTCCCCTACATCGTACATCCATGAAAAAACAATAGTGATGGGAAAGCCTAAAAACAAAAGAATGATGATCATGCGTCCGGCCCAGTCCGGGATGCCGAACATGGGGAAAACAATCTCAATAATTTGCATAATGACGAAAGCTACCACGGCATAAGCGGCGGCGGTGCGGTATACTTTGCGTTTCTTTAGTTCGGAGAAGAAGCTCATGGATCAATCCTTTGATTTGTCATAGCGAGGTTATCCGCAATTTGCGAGGAACCGTGGCTATCTCCTTGTTCAGGTGATTGCTTCGTCGTTTCACTTCTCGCAAAGACAATAATGTTATTTTTGGTATATAAACTCATTCTACCTCACCCAATCTGTTGTCATTCTGAAGGAATGTAATGACTGAAGAATTTCAAGCATTTGTTTTGTGTTATGCGTTTGTTTGAGATTCTTCGCATTCGTTTCACGAATACTCAGAATGACAGTGGTGTTTGTGTTGGAGTAAAAGCTCACGATACCGCCTTATCAATTTTCTTAAGCGCTTCACGGGCCATTTTCTTCTCTTTTAACGATTCCGGTGCTGGCTCCCAGATTTGTAAAAAAGTTTCAATATTCGATTTGGCCAAACGGTAATTCTTTAATTCTAAGTTTGCCAGGCCGGAATAAAGGAATGCCTTCGGATAGTAAAACGGTCTAGAATTGAATCCGCTGAAATAATTGTCCTTTAACGAATCAAAATGTTTGAGCGCCATCCCATAGTTATTTTCACCCATATATGCTATGCCAATATTAAAATTAGCAATGAAGTTTTGATAACCGTCTGCACCTTTTAGAATGTTATTATAAATACTAATCGCTTTTTGATAATTTTTACTGTCTAAAAATACTTTCGCATTTTCTAAATTATTATCGGAGAGGACACCAAAGGCTTGGTTATACAATTCATTTTGGCGAATATCATTATTTACTAATCTATAAGCATCAATGAGGTGCAATTTAAATACACCGCTTAAATCAGCAAAAGCTATATCATTTGTCGAATCATTAAATATATTCTCAATTTCTTCCAATATCATATTTGCATTTTCTTTTTCATTAAAGATACCTGCCAATACTCTTGCCCTGGTTATGAGTGTTTGTGTGTAAAAATTATAGTTAGCATTTTTATTATAGAACCCTAAGGCTTTATCGGAATAGGTTAAAAATGCACTACGATCTGCCCGTGATGCAGCCAATTGCTGAAGCAAGAATAAACCATCTCTAGACCAATGTTTACTTGTATTTTTTTTTGCTTTTTCCAATCGATCGACTGCTTTGCCATAATCGCCACTCACATAATATCCATACCCAAAAGCGATGTCGGTATCAATTAATTGCACCTCTTTATCTTCGATTGCCCGAACCATACCAAAATATTCATTGAATTTACCTGCATATAATACAGCGTTTAATTCATTGTATTTATGATGAGGGTCATCGGGATAAATGGCCGACGATTTGGCTGTTAATTCAATATTCTTTTCATGATCTTCAACTCCTACGTATGCCCATCTAAGATGTTGGATTGCAAATTCAAATGAAGGGTCTAATTCATGACTTTTCTCAAAATACGCTATTGATTCATTCGCTCTAGTATTATGAAATAACATATCACCAATTTCAAAGTATGCCAGTTTTTCATTCGGATATTTGTCAATAATTTCTTCATAAACAGGAATTTTTGATTGAAAATTTTTGATGGATTGCGCTCGAATGTATAATCGCTCTTTATCCGGTACAGACTCAATGTATTTCACTGCCTTTTTTATATATTTATCATGCAATTCACTCATGAAATGCCATTGATAAGAATAGGCAAGTTTATATGCGGCCAATGCAAATGTTGAGTCCTCTTCCATTGCTATTAAATATTGTTTAATGGCGCCCTTAAAATCCAATTTGTAAAATGCTTTTTCACCCAGGTTGAAGTATTTATAGGCTTCCAAGTTTTTAGTGGTAAGGCTGGCGATAGCGACTTGATTTTTCTCTACTTCTTCGGCCCGCTCTGCCAAACTAATCCGCGTCTGTTTAGAAATTTCATCAATAAGTCCGGGGATATTCTTCTTCCCCTCTGCCTGCACATTGGTGGAATACAAATATTCATTCGTTTCTACATCCAGAATCTTTAGATCTATGGTATAGAGATCCCCAAACTGCTGAATAGATGTAAGAACCAAAGCACCGATATCCGCGCGGCGGCAGATTTCCATACCTATCTTTTCGTCCACAATATCTACATTGGGTTTGCCAATTTGTTTTAATAGATCAAACATGCGCGAACGGGTGAGTACCGAAAGATAATTGGATTGTTCTAAAGATGTAATGAGCAATCCCGAGAGACCATTTAGAGAAGCATCTTCAGTATTGTTTTCAAAATCCGCAATAGCCACGGGGATGCGATCGCCCGTATAGTTCACCAGTTTTTCACCACCATCACCAAAGAGGTTTATTTGGCCGATCATGATTCCGGCTACCACGCCGAGGACTAAAAATATATTGCGCTTTTTCAAATATATTGGACGAGCGTCTGTCTTTACAGTCATGTCACCCACTTGGGTTGGGGGCGCTGCTTCAATAGAAGATAATGGTTGTGTTTTAACAACACCATCAGGAGTGCGATCGAATATCCATGCGACAATTGCAACAATCGGGAAACCGATTAATAAGACAACAACAACAGCGGTTAAAATCCAATCGGGCAAATGCAATGCTGGGAAGGTTACTTCACCGATCTGCATGATGATCCAAGCAACAACAGCATAACTACCACTTACACGAAAAACCTTTCGGCGTTTTAATTCTTCGAAAAAATTAGACATATATGACCCTCCTGAAGCCCTCTAGAGTAAATCTATTACATTTGGTTGCTTTGTAATTTAGAATAAAAAATTATGAGATGGTATAGCTAAGGGATGGGGATTTTAACTCACCCACATTATTAATTTTGACTCCCCCCTTTTTGATTTCCCCCCTCATACGAGGGGGGACCTTGGGGGGTGTATTAAAATTGCACTCCGCACTTATAAATAAATCATTTATGGATAATGGAGTGGTTTAATTGAAAGAAATCACTGTGTTAAACGATAAATTAAAATGGCGGCCCTTGTTGTTGTCCTAGGGAATGTAGATAAATCTAACCCTTCATTCTCTGAATGGCCCCCAAATCCATCAGGACCCAAACCCGCTAAGGAGGCATTCACATGAGGTGCTATAAATGATATATCTGCCGCACCGCGCTTGCTGGGATCGAGTGCTTCCAATTTGCCGTATCCTAAGGCAATGTTAACCGCTTCAAATTTATCGAGCAGCGCATAGTTAGCTTTGGTTGGCTCCATGGGGGGATAGCTCGTTTTAAATTCGATATTGGCCGTTGTGCCCGGAAGATTGCGTGACGCGATTTCTTTCATGGATTTCATGGCCTTTTCGAGTTGCCCCATTGAAATTGTTCGAATGCCCCCGTGAACGGTCACCGATTGTGCCACCACATTGGTTTTACCGAATGTGGAGCCGCGTGAATTTACCGGATCATAAACCACATCAGTGCCCCCCACTATTGTGCCTGGATTAAATGTGAGATATTCTTCCGGAGCCAATTCCTCTCTAAAAGCATTCAAAATTCTGGATGATTCAAAAATGGCACCATAACCGAGTTTATCTTTAAATATCTGAGAAGAATGCCCTTGGATGCCCGTAGTGGTTAAAATCCATGAGGAAGAACTACGTCTGGAAATTGTGCCCGTATTCATGCCATGGGCGCCTTCAAATCCAAGTCCGATGTCAGCCCATTTACCCGCATCAATAAGTTCTTTTCGAACAATGGCCGGCGGCGCGCCCAATTTTTCTTCATCCCCGATGAACACCAACGTGAGATTCAAATCTTTTAAAACACCCACCTTTTTCAGCGCTTTCATGGCGTAGATCATAGATATGTCACCGCCTTTCATATCTGAAACTCCGGGACCGTAAGCCGTATCGTCCGTTCGTGTATATGTCTGGAATGGGTGATCCGGTTCAAATACCGTATCCAAATGGCCCACCATAACAATCTTTTTGCCCGTGCCACCGCGCATTTCTGCAAACAAATGTCCGGACCGTTTCACGTCATTAGGGTAAGTGACCCAATAAGTTTTGAAGCCCAGTTTATCCAATTCTTTTTGGAATATTTTGCCTACTTTTTTATTCCCTTTAATATTCAGGGTACCGCTATTGATATTAACCACTTTTTCTAAAAGATTAATCGCTTCATTCGTATGCATTTCCACATAGGATTGAATGGCCTTTTCCTCTTTGGATAGACCTTGCCCAACGGCAATTGAAAGTGTTAGTAGTATTGTTGTTATGTATTTCATGTTATTTCCTTTTTTGCTAACTCATAATATTTATCATGGCTCCCCCCTTTTAATTTCCCCCCTCATACGAGGGGGGATCCAGGGGGTGGTTCAAATTATTTGATCTCTTCCCTCACCGCCCGAGCAATGGCCACCGCATTTGGCGTATCGCTATGAACACAAAGCGTCTGCGCATCGATAGGCACCTCGCTCCCATCCACCGCAATGGCTTTACCTTCCATCATCATTTTAGCCTGGAGTGCTGCCTTTTCTGGATTAGTGATTAATGCATCATCAAATTTTCTGTCTCGCAATGTGCCATCCGATTCATAGGTACGATCTGCAAATGCTTCTGCCATTGTGTCGAGGCCTAATGCATCAAACACGGTGAGCATTTGAGAACCGGCCAATCCCATAACTTTTAACGCAGGATTCACTTGAATTATCGCTTCGCCAATAGACTGAGCCACTTCTTCATCGTTCACAGCACGATTGTATAGGGCGCCATGAGGTTTCACATGGGTCAGCTCCAACCCATTATCCACACCAATATCTACCAACAATTGAATTTGATCTCGAACAGAAACCAGCAATTGGTTCCCATCCATATCCATATTAATTCGGCCAAAATTTTCTTTATCGGGATACCCGGGATGGGCGCCCACATTAACGCCTATTTCTTTTGCCATCAAAACCATAACCGTCATCATGGCCTCATCACCGGCGTGACCACCACAAGCCACATTGATTGATGTTACATGATCCATAAGCTTTTCGTAGGTACGATCGGCCAATAAACGATTCAATTCTCCCATATCAGAATTAATGTCCATTATCCTTTTTTTCTCCCCATTTGGACAATGATAAAGGCAAAGACAAAAGGCACCAAACGCTCTAAAGGATTTCCTTCTGGTTTAATATCTGAATAATAGAAAAATAGTGTGCCGAAAAAGCCCACAGCCATGGCACCAATTGCATAAAGTTTTGAAACACCGCCCTGCATTCTACCAATGAGTAAGGGCCCAAAAGCGGCGCCCATTGCAGAAAACGCAAACAGCACTCGACTATAAATGCTTTTATCCACAACAATAGCCATAATAACTGAAATTACACAAATGATTGCCACGACAATCCGCGTCTGGTTTAAACTGACTTCTTCCTTTTTAGATTTCAAATCATGACTCACACTGGATGCAGCTACCAATAATTGGCTATCCGCCGTAGACATGATGGCGGATAAAACTGCCGCTAGAATAATTCCTGCCAATACGGGTGGCAATAATTGATTTCCCATAACAATTAGAATTCGTTCATGACCTGCAATATCCATAAGAATTCGACCTGCCCAACCAAGGAAGATCATTCCAGGGTAAATTATAAGCGCCCAACCAATAGCAATCATACGGCCTTGCCGTACTTTCTCCCCCGGTTCAATTGCCATAAATCGATTTACCACATGAGGCTGTCCAGGATACCCAATGCCGATACCCATAGTCCCAAGGATGAAACCCAATCCTACAATACCGCCCATCCCCGAAGGTGAACTAAAAATCGATTGATTAGAAAAACTTGCGAAAATATTACCCATCCCCGCTTGAGAAACAGCCACAATAGGTAAAATAATAGCCGATAAAGCCATCATAACACCTTGGAGGGTATCACTGACGCTCACTGCCCAAAAGCCTCCAAGGAGGGTGTAAATAAGAATGATTCCAGCACCGAGAATGATACTGGCATTTTTATCGATACCAAAAGTGGATTGAAAGGACTGTCCCGCTGCGTCAAATTGTGAAGCAATATAGAATACAAAACAGAAGAGAATGATGGCCGATGCGAGCCAACGCAATTCTTTAATGGATTTTCCTTGATCATCCGTGGCTAAGACATCCGTCAATGTAACGGCTCCGATCTTCTGTCCATGTTCACTGAGCCTCGGTGCTATATAAAACCAATTAATCATAAAACCAGATAAGGTTGCGGGGAATAACCAAATAGCCGGCAATCCCCATAAATAGGCCGCACCACTTACGCCTAATAACGTCCATGCCGATGATGATGATGCAGACGCACTCAATGCCGCCACCCAAGGACCTAGTTTTCGTCCACCGAGAAAATAATCTTCCGTTGAATGGGTACGCTTGTTTGCCCAAAATCCAATCAAGATTAGGATGATTTTATAGATAATTAATGTTACAAGTATTGCAGTTGTATTGGTCATAGCTTATGAATTAATGTCGGTTTTTCAATGATTGAATATAGGATTCCTGGGCGAGTCTTAACGCTTCTCCCTCCTCTATAGAAACTAGTTCAAATTTAAATTCATCGCCTCCTTTCAATTGGCCAACTTTACACAGGTCCGCCGTAATAACATTGGCAATTTTCGGATATCCCCCAGTTGTTTGGTGTTCCACAAAAGAAATGATGGGATCGCCACCACCCGGAACTTGGATTCCACCCAATGGAATACCTTCGGTTAATATTTCGTTTCCCCTTTCGGAGTTTATATTATTCCCCTTCAATCGAATGCCCATTCGGCTGGATAAATCAGAAACAGTGTATAGTTTTGATATGAATTTAGTCCAAGTAGATTCAGAGAACCAGTCACTTTGTAAACCTCTGTTAATACGTATTATAGATAAATCGACATGAAGCTTTTCTTTAATAATAATAGGTTGGGATACTGATGACAGATTGCCAATATTTAAGGTATCTCCCTTTTGCAATGGCCGACCATTCAATCCGCCCATTTTTGACATAACATGGGTCGACTTTCCAGATAAATATTGGGGTACATCCACACCACCACGGACGCATAAATATGCGCGGGCGCCGGTTAAGGTTGGGCCAATTGTTAGAATCTGCCCTTCTCGGATATAAACACCGCATTGGTGGGGTATTGGTTCATCATCAATGAATGCTTCAAACTGACTGCCGGATAAAGCAATAAACGCATCAGTCTCAAATTGATAGATGCCACCCAAAATTGTTAATTCTAAAGCGGCGGCAGATTCATTATTACCAACCAATAGATTGCCGATTCTTAATGAGAATGAATCAGCCGCACCAGAAGCAGATATGCCGAAATGGGCGAATCCATTTCGACCTAAATCTTGCACGGTAGTTTGTAATCCCGGCTTTATGACAGTGATACTCACTTGCCGCCACTATCTACAGAAACAAACCGTACCCTATCGCCCATTTGGAGAACACTGCTTTTGGGATTCTCAACATTAAAAATGGATAAATCTGTTTTGCCGATAATATTCCACCCACCAGGAGATGATAATGGATATATACCTGTTTGATTGCCTGCTATTCCAATGGAACCAGCCGGAACGGATTTTCGAGGAGAATCCAATCGAGGGGTAGCAATAGATGGGTCCATTCCGCCGAAATAGGGGAACCCAATTGAGAAACCGATGAAATAAACGAGGTATTCACCTTCAGAATGGCGTTTTATCACTTCACCTTGGTCTAATCCTGTATAATCCGAAACGCGAGCCATATCGGGACCATTTTCGCCGCCATAGATTACGGGCACTTCCACAATGCGACCTTCTGGTCTTTCATTATAATTCATATCCCTTAGAACAACTTTCAAATGTTCAGTGACCCTACCTAATGTTGCTTCATTGTCCAAAGAAACCATCACCGAACTGTAAGCAGGGTGAATATTGATAATATCCTTCATAGGGTGGTCAATTAAATATTGCGTAAATGAAAAAACCTGCTGATGCAGGTTTCTCGAGATGGTATCTCCAAATTGAACGAGAATCGTCCGATCAGAAGCGGGTATTATTTTTGGAAATGAGATCGGACTTATTCGCTGAGTTTCTCTACCGAATGTATGGGTACAGTCCAAATGCGATCTGCGTCATCCTTGAGTCGAAAACGAGTAGGATAATGGGCAATGCTATCTAAGGTCAATTCAACCCCTGCTATTAGCTCTCCCTGCACCTCATGATGGGATTTTATCATTTTAAATTTTGTCCCGGCGTTTACACCGGCATGATCTTGAGATGTTCTATGAAATTCTTTAGTAGACATATTTTTCCTTAATTCTGAACTGTAAGTTAAAATTTATATACATTTGTTTCAATCTCTGGATACTATATTTTGTTATATTCTTTGCAGAAACTATATGGAAAAAAACCAACATACGATATTCGGCATCAATGGATGCACCGCTGTACTTGAATCCAGGAAGTACAAAATAACTGATATTTTGATTCAAACTGGCAGTCCTGCAGAACGGGACGGGAAAGTGACTCGCATCCTCGGTTATCATGGCGGACGGATTAAATTTCTGACAGCTGCCCAATTCAAAACAAATTTTGTTAAATGGCGCACCCAGGGAATTATTGTTCGTTTCACTGGAAAAATTGAATCCACCCTTCCATCGTTTCAAAAGAAAACGGGTAATATTGGTCTACTTGGTTTGGATCGAATTGAAGATCCACAAAATCTTGGACAAATTATCCGCACAGCAGAATGCGCCGGTATTGATGGTATCGTTATTCCCAAACACGATAGCTGCGGTATCACAGATACGGTAATGCAAGTGAGTCAAGGCGCTTTTACCCAAGTGCCGATCTACCAAGTAAGCAACCTCCATCAAACGATTATTAAATTAAAGAATGAAGAATTTTGGGTAGTCGCTATGGAGAATAGCGTTAAAGCCAAAGAATGGCATGAAGTGGATTATAAAGGGAAAATTTTGATAGTTGCCGGTAGCGAAGGGCGGGGAATTAAAAAATTGGTTTTAGAAAGTAGCGACTTTCAAGCTACCATACCCATGCAAGGAAAAACCAATTCTTTAAATGTATCTGCGGCAGTCAGCGCTGTTCTGTTTGAACGGCTTCGGCAATTATCCGCTTAGATCAGCATTCTTCTTTTTACTTACTAAAAATTCCCAATCACGAATGTGCACCACAGAATGGGCTGGAATATCCACTGATTGAACCGTGGTCGTGGGAAACAATCTCACTTGAGTCCCATTAATATCCAAATCTATTGGCATTATGAATTCATCAATCACATTTGACCATTTATATAATAGTTTCCCATCTTTTTGATTGTATTCAAAAGTAGGCGGACGATGGTCATATAAATACTGTTGAAAAAAGTAACCCAAATCTGCACCAGTTTTATTTTCTGCATGAGCTATAAAATCATCTGTATTCACATTGGATTTGGCATTATTCACCGCAAATGATTTTAGCAAGTCCCACCAAATGCGGTCATCGTTAATTACATGTCGTAAGGTGTGTAACATCCACGACCCTTTGTTATAGGAATCACCGAAGGCCCAATAATTTTCATTTTCCGGTCCGACTATAGGTAATTTATTTTGAATCCCTTTTCGCTTTCGAAGCATAAAATCAATCATCACATTATAGCCCAACTCCTGTTCGATAAACATTGCTTCACTATAAGTGGCCGTTCCTTCGTGAATCCACATGTGAGCCGGATCGGTTGCAGTAATACTATTCCCCCACCATTCATGGGCTGTCTCATGGAATAAGAGACCGTCAATTATGCCGTAATAATCTTTCGTCCACGATCTATGATCGCCGCCCCAATTATTCCAAATATTTCCATAGGTTACAGCAGATTGATGTTCCATCCCTAGATAGGATACTTCTACCAGCTTATAGCCATCATTCCAGAATTGGTATTCACCAAAATATTTTTCGAAGAACCGAATAACTTTCCGCGCTTGAGGAAATACTGTGGATGCCACTTCTTTATGATAATCCAATACAAAATGGTTTAATACTTCTACCTCATCACCCCTTTGGAGTGTATCCTGCAACAAAACATAATTCCCCAACTGTACAGATATATTATAATTATTGATGGGACTTTTAACTTCCCAAGTATAAGATTGTTTGCCCGTAAAAACGTCTTGTGTCGTGCTAATTAATTTTCCATTACTCACACAAACCAACTCTTTCGGAACAGTGAATGTCATGGTGGCGCCACGATCCGGCTCATCAGAAATATGGTCTTTCAATGGCCACCATAATCCACAGCCATCGCCTTCGCAAGCCACAGATACGTAATCCCGGTCCATTTCATCTTTACCCCAGATAAAGCCACCATCCCAAGGTGGATTCTTGGCTTCTTGTGGATGCCCCTCATATTTCACCCGAAAGGTGAATTCGGTACCTTCTTTTACTTCAGGAAAATCAATGAAAACAGCATCTTCACTTCGACTTGTGGACAATTGCTTTTCTTGGTACCAAACGCCATTCAATTGCATTGCTTTGGCCAAATCCACCTGGAGTTTTGTAAAATCATTCACTGCAATAGCGGTGAAATCCACATATCCTTTGAGGGATTTATTTTCCACATCAATATCTATATTAATATCATAATGCTGCACGTCATAACTACTGCGCTCTGGGAGCAATGCGCCTAACAAACGATTGCGTTCTGTTAGTTTCGGGATTGATGGTTTATGGGTGGATAAAGGTACTTTCATTCCTGGCAGTGGTATAGTAACACAACCAGCGAAATAGGCCGCCACTAGAACGGAGATAAGTTTATTCATGATTATATAGGTTTCAGTCTAAAAACTAATACTGAGGCCGATAGACATAGTTGTATCATCACCCTTATAATCTTTTATATAAAAATCGCCGAACCCATCTTTTCCTGATTGCTCAGGTGTTCTATCGTATTCTATCAAGTCTTTTGCATTTCCAGGATTTTCAAATGTTATACTTTGACCGGCCGTATAATATTGTGGGTCATAATTCATAAAAACTTTTGGCGCAGGACGACTGTCATTTTTTAGACTGTACTTAACTACAATATCCAGCCATTCTTCTGCTGTATGAATAGTAAATGTATTTTTCCAATGAGTTAATACATCGTTACCTGCTGGTTTATAATAGTATTCAAATTTAATGTGGAAATTATCTCCGATTGGCATACTCAATTTAGGCATGTGACCTATGTCACAAAAGGCCAAATTATGTTATAGTTTTAAAGAGACTTTGAAGAAACTAAATTCTTCAATCCTTCAGGAAGAGCAATGACTCCTCGATGGAGGTCGGTTGATGCACTTTTAGATACAATAAATTCCCCGGCACTATTATTATATCCAAATACTGATTCCACTGTTATCATCCCCGGCATATCCAATGTAATCCACACCTTTTGTTTAACAATATATTCAGCGCCAGAATCTTGATCAAATACACCCGTCTTCTTCCAGTCCGTTTCAATATATTCTGCAGATAAAAATCCGTTTTGACTCATCATTGTCATTCTAGTGTCGTTCGGATTAAGAACCTTATATCCCATCGATTGTATGTAAGTAATGAATTCATCCACGACAACCTGTGAATTCGTTGAATATTCAATTTGAGTTGGGAAAACAACTTTATTTGAACTGCAACTTATCAATGTTATTGCTATAAACAGAACTGATAGTTTTTGAATTTTATTCTGATTCTTTTTCATAATTAACCTATTTTTATTTTTTATCCTTTTTACAATCAGCACTATTGAAAACATTTTCAATGCTTGTGGCCACATCTTCAAAAATGTCTTCAAAACTATTTGAAAAACCAGCGCCCACCTCGTTCACCAGTTCACGCAATGTTTCCGCAGGATTTTTTTCTATTTCTTTCTTTTTGGCCATATATCTTTGAATTAATTTAACTCAATTTAAATAAGATTAATTTAATTGCTAACTAGAGAAATCATTTTTAATTAAAATATAAAATAATAGTGCCCTAAAGTACATACAATCAATCTTTTGGGGGTCCATAATTAAAGGGTAATTGGTCTCCCACTCGCTCCCAACCCATATATCCCTGCTGTTCTATCATATATACTTCAAAATATCTTCCATTTTTATCAATAATAACTGAATCCTTATCTAAAATTATATATGAGGTTTGTTGGTATGTAGGTGTAGACCAATTGTCCAAGCCGTAATTCATTTCTTCTGATTCTTTTCTATATCTTACCTTCATTCTTTTTTTAAAGGAAAGCATCAATTCGCTTTCAACGCTTGCCAATGAAACCAAACTATCACTACCCAACACCCTAAAATGAGTGTTTAATTTTCCGCTTTTTTGATCCTTTATTAAATAAACTTCGAATCCTTCTTTCACCAAAGGATCCCTCTTAGTCCCTGATATTGATAACCAATCATCTTTTTCGATAAGACTATCGGTCTCTACTCTATATCGTCGATCAAATCGATTTCCCAACGTTGCAAGAAAATGGCGCAATGATCCTTTATAAGCTATTTGCCTATTTTTGTCCCATTTCTTCTTTTCCCTTTTTGTTCTCGGTTTCAATTCCGTAAAAAATGAATCACCCGCATAGCGGACATATTTATTATCCAAGGTGAATTCTTCTAAATAATATTTTACCATATAGCCTAGTCTACGATTTTCGATCTCTAGTGGTCTTGATGAAGATGCAATGAAATCTTTCCCTACATCCTTAAAAGACAAAACATATTCATTTATAATAGTACAAGACACACCGTTTCTACTATTACCTAAAAACGCAGCTTTAAAAATTTCATAATCTTTTTTCCATTGCTTATTAGATTTTGCCGTAACCATGATTTCTTTCATATTAATTGGTTCAGGCGTTAACCGAAAATCCATGCTAAACTTCTCATCACTAAAAATGATCATATCTTGTTTTTCTAATTCATAGCCAATCATGGAAACAACCAATTCGTAGCGACCTTGAGATATATTATTTATAGTGTAAAATCCATTTTTATCTGTCGTTGTACCTATGGATGTTTTAGAAAAAAATATATTTACACCAATAAGGGGGATTCCAGTTTCTTTATCAACAATGCGACCATCGATGCGAGATTGAGCGCCAAGAGCACCAAGAGTTACCAGAAGAGCAATTAACCTCGTCAATGGCAGAATTTTCCATTTAAAGATAATTTGTAAGTGAATCATGATTGGTGAATTTAAAAACAAAACCCCCAAATCTCGAGAAGAGAAAAGATAGCTTTTCTTAAGTACTAGGACCAAGACCTCCTAACATACCTTCTTTTAGTTGAGAGCAATCTGTGAGCGGAATAGAACGGCTTATTCAATCAATAAAAAAACCACCAACCTTGTTTCCAAGATTAGTGGCTTTTTTGTACCCGGAGCCGGACTTGAACCGGCACGGCTTATTCAGCCAATGGATTTTAAGTCCATCATGTCTACCAATTCCATCACCCGGGCAATTGCGAGGCGTCGGCCGGATTCCCTGCCAGCCCTTCCTCTGGTCGGGAGCAGGCTGGGAACTGGCGATTCGCCGGCAGTTCATTTCTTCAGTGAGGCGTCGGCCGGATTCGAACCGGCGAATAACGGTTTTGCAAACCGGCCCCTTAAACCACTTGGGTACGACGCCAATGTCATGAAATAATCCAAATGTCAAATTATTTCGGGCCTGAAACTAGGGTCTTTTCAACAAAAATCAATCAGACAAATCGAAATAATAGTTCCCTCACAGATTCCATCTTTAACTTCAATTCATTAATCGCTTGTGTCTGCATCCATAATTGAGTTGAAATTGATAAAAAACCAATTATTATCAAGCCGTATAGGATTTTAGTATGCTTGTCCACTTAAGTACTCCTTTCAGTCCATTGTCGGACTGGTTTAATTTCTAGTATGGATATAAATAATTTAAACATCTATCAGCGACTTCGGGACTTTAAAGTCCCCACCACTATTCTTGATGAAATTTTCTCAAATAAAGAGGATCTTGGAACACTATTAAACTCCTGGAAATCTCTAGAATCGAGTGGTCTTAATGGCGATGAGATTGCCGAAGAAGTCTCCAAAGTGATATTTGATGAATTGGGCGATGAGATCAGTCAATCCTCCATAGAGGATGAAAAATAATTATAACGGATATTGGGATATTTTTTTGTCGGCATTTTCTGATTATATTTAATTTTTGAAAATTCTTTAGCACCCTTCTCAATCTCACTTCCCCTCAAATTTATTGCTTTTTCTGAAGCGCTAAGATCAACCAAATCCATGTATGCGATACTGGAATAATCCACAGAATTCATAACTGCAGATTTAGGTTCATCCATATAATTTAATGGATTAACATCTATCCGTAGCTTCATCCTTAAAACTATTTTGTATTTTTCATACTGATCTTTTTCTTGAGCCAACAATGAATCATTTAATATAAATAAAAAGCCAACTATTTGTAAAATTAACTGCGAATGTCTTGTTATAATTTTATTTGGGAGAATTTTCATGTTATACCAGCGCTAGATACACGACCAAAGCTACAGCGCAATAAGCACACCCTGATGTCCAACCTGTAAATCTTTTTGATTTTTCAGCATCCTCTTTGAATTGTTTTTCATTGTTTGTTTTTTTAATGGCATTCCGTATCTGTTTATTTGGGCACTTTTTCAAATCCCGATGAAGTGTTATACGTTGGCCAAAACTCAAGCTTCGAAGCCCTTCTTTGGACGCTTTTTTAATCATGTCTGTATTACAGGGAGAAGACTTTGGATTTAATTCCTGCTCTCCTGCACTTAATGAACCTATTAGTAGAAATATAAATATATAAATAAAAAGCCCCTTGATTGGGGCTTTAAATATTAAGTTTATTTTTTGTTTAATCATCACTTCAATAGAACGAGTTTCTTTGTTTTTGAAAATTCTTTCGTTTTTAACCTATAGAAATATACCCCACCTGATAATTGCCTGCCATTTTTATCCAACCCATTCCAAATGGTTTTATAAGTCCCCGGAGCTTGGTTCTTTTTAACCAAAACAACCACCTCATTTCCAAGCACATCATAAACGGTTAAGTTCACCTTTGTCTGATAAGGTAATTGATATTGAATCTGGGTGATTGGGTTAAATGGATTTGGGTAATTTTGACTTAAAGAAAATGATTCCGGCACTTGTACAAGATTGACCTCTTGCTCCCCTTCTGATATCACATTTTGCCCAGCACTGTAAAACACATACGACAAAATAACAGGTGACTCATTATTCTCAACCTGCCCCATATCAACCCGAATCGGTTTTAAATCAAATTGCTTAAGAGACCCAATCTCGTAAATGGCTTGACCTGATTTTTGTTCATTCCTTGATAAAATTATTTCAGAATCATTTGTCGCATTGGCATTTGAAAAATTGAGCGTTACATTTTCTGAATCATATTCAAAAAAGAGTTGGGCTGTTTTCGCGCCAATCGGTGGTTGAATTTCAAATCCATTCATCCGCATTGAAATAACCGGTTTCTCTGCCGTATTCAATCGGAATAATTTTGCCAGGCCATGGTGGGCTACAGACCAGCCCCAAAATCGACCAAATACCATGGCATCATCCAAATCATAATCAGAATTTCCATCAATAACCATATGAGGATACAAACCCTGGGTTGGGCCCAATTCGAATTCAGAATCATTACTTTTCCAACCGGAAACCAATTGATTTAAATCTAACACATTGATTTTCATATCCATATTATAATCCCCTAATGGAGGTGTATAATAATTTATAATATAATCATCAGCCGCACGCCCAGCAGAATCCACCATGTTGGTGATGGTAATTTCAATTGTATCTAAACTTACCAGCGGCGGGTCAATTGTTATTGTTAATTCTGTCGCCATTGAATCCAAGGCATAGTTAAAACCGGTAGTATGAAAAGATTTCGAATCAACACTGTATGATTTGACCGGTTCCGAAAATTCAAATTTTATCTGGCTGATTTTACTTGTATTTACATTGGACATATTTAAAATTGACCCTTCTTGCGGAGTAACACTGACAATAGTCGGCTTACCCAAGTGAGGATCTACAATAAAACCATCACTCGACTTTACAGACGATTCATTCCCTGCTTGATCAACAGCTTGAACTAAAAAGAAAATTTCTTCATAAAGCGGCAGCGTAATTGTTTTACTAAATGTTGAATCAATATTACCTGTATTCACCCAATCCATTAGATCTGTGGAATAATCTTTGGATCCCAATGCAATATTATAAGAACTCACCACACCCAAACGATCGATAAATCCATGCCAGTTACCAGCGACGGATAAGTTACTCTCTACATAATCTACATCTTCGCCAAGACCATCGTTGACTATACCAACTTCTGGCTTCATACCGTCAATTATTATTCCGTCACTCACTACAATTTCTGAAGTATTCCCCACTTTATCTTCCGCTGAAATACTTAAATAATAAGTTCTTCCTTCAATAAGAGAAAGAGGATTGTACTGAATAGTATCCTGAAGTCCGAGGTATCGCCAGTTTACGGTGTTACTACCTCCGGGATATGTGCCTAAGGCAGCTTTAATCTGGGAGATATTATCGAGATCTTCATTCAATGTCCAGGATCCAATATACATATTTTTAGAAGATTGGTAATCCATATCTGTAATACCATCCTTCGTACCATCTACAACATATTTAATGCTCGGCGCTAAGCCATCATAAGTAACAATTAAGGCAGCGGCAACATTCACATCATTTACATTGGCAACATTATGACAAACATTTTTAGGTATATTTATTGTGATGTCACCCTCGGCACTAGGGACAACTTCGAAGAAATAATTTTTATTTCCACCAGAGAACGATTGGCCCGTTCCACCGCTAATCTCAATATCACTTAATGTAAAATCAGTGACGGAAGTGCCAAAGGAAACTTCAATAGGAATAGCGCGACTGTTTGTTGGATTAGCAATGGTCGTGATATAAGTTTGAATTTGTCCATAAACAGTAGTGAATGCACTGGATGCCGGCAGCAATATATTCCCTGTTTCATCCCTTAAATTTTTAACAGAAACAATATAATCCTCAGCATAATACAAATAAACTTTTGGATCAATTGTATACACTAGCCCATCAGTGCTGTTAGTTAAATCATATGCTACATTGAATCGAGTACGGTTCGGATTATTGGTTTGAAATACTATGTTTGAACGAATACTCGCCAGTGTAGGTCTACTGCCATCTAAATGAAAGATCGGTTCACTGAATGTTAAAACTATATTGGTATCTACGGCCACATCGGTGGAACTATCTGCCGGTGTTATGGCAACCATTGGTAAGGTCATATCTCTGATGGTGAAATTCCATGTATCCTTATCCAATATACCGGTTGATAAGTTTCCACGACTATCTGTTACTACAGCATTACCAACAATTACATAATAAGAAGATAAACTATTAAATAATCCATCAGGATTAACAATAAGACTATTTCCACTGATGGTAATTTTTGAATCATCAATTTCTATTTTCTCAAATTCATTATCCGCTGTGTATTCATAAATGATGAAGTAGCCAGGATTAGTAATAATATTTTCATCAAATTTTATAATTAAATTTTGATCGCCAGTCACGTCAATACTATTGTCCGGTGGAATAAGACTAACTATGCTCGGCCCCTTTAAGGTGTCATCTGTGGTGGTAAAAATACTGCTCCCCACATAACCTACATTATCGGATGTATCTTCAATCTCGCTCGTGATGGCCGCATAAATTGCTTGTTGGTAATCAAAGTCATTTCCGGGATCTACAGTGATTACTGTCATTGTTTCATTAATGGTGGCATCAAAGGATAAATCTTCTCCATCCGCATTGCCTTTTTTAAGAACAACAACATCATCAATTGAGCTATCTGTAAACTGGAGATTTGAAATCTTTCTTATCGGTTCATTAAAGGTGATTATGACTGATTTATTTCGTGGCACATCCACGGATTTATCCTGTGGATCAAATATAGCAAATGGCCTTTGCGTATCCTTGGCAGTGAATATGACGCTGTGAGCGCCTACGATATTATTGAGGGAATCTTCTGTACCAGCACCTAGACCAACATAGATGGACTGTTGGCTAGTAAAATCAACATAAGGGTCAATGGTTATCATTACCATTTCTTCGCTGATCACTGCATCGAAAAGGAGATCTTTTCCGTCACCATTAGTATCTTTTAGAGTTATTAAGTCATCTACGCTCACATTGGAAATTCGATCATTATTCAAAAGTCTTACCGGCTCAGTAAATGTAATGGTAATGTTGCTTTCTACACCAACATTTACATCACTATTAGCAGGGTTGAACGCCACCAAAGGAAATTGATCAGACTGAGAGGTGAATACTGCAAAAGCAGGGCTAATTAAATTTCCCACAGTATCTTCCACAGTTTCGCCAATGCCCACATAAATATTTTGCTGATGTCTGAAGTAATCCACCGGATTTACGGTAATAATTGTTTTGGATGAATTGATTGAGGCTGTGAAGCCCAATACACTTCCGGTTGAATCTGTGTCCCGTAAGTCAATGATTGTATCCAAAGCAGCATCAACTAAAACTTGATTATTTTTTAATCGTATAGGTTCGCTAAATGTTAAAGTAATATTTGAATTGTAAGCGACTCCTGTATCACCGTGAGCTGGATTAAATACGACCGTTGGTGGATCCACATCTGCGACTATAAATGTAATACTTGAATCGGGAGTAGCATTATCTAGAGAATCTTCTAACGTTGATCCAATAGCAACATAAACTGTTTGAAGACTTTGAAAATAATTAGTGGGATTAATAGATATAATCTTTTTATTTAAACTAACCGTAGCTTCGAATGGAATATTATCGCCACTGATATTTGTATTCTTCAGAGTTAATAAGGCATCTATATTATCATTTGTTATGGCACTATTGTCTGTATGGCGAACTGGTTCAGAAAAAGCAATGGTTACATTACTTCCAATTCCGACTCCCGTAGCATCTTTCCCTGGAGAAAAAACCATAATGGGTGGCGCAAGGTCATTCAATGGTAATGGGCCCGTTGTTTGGGCTGTACCCATAGCCAGAGCAGCTATGTCAAATATTGATGACCCATTGGTTGGTTTAAATGCAACTGTCTCAACACCATTTGGTGTACCAGTGATACTTAGATTGAGCCGAATTATTGTTTCTCCACCTGCCAATGCGGTGCCATCAGACTTACTAATACCCGTGACTGAAACTGCTGTAGCGGTTCCGTTATTTTGATTAAAAACCATATTGAAATCGGAAACTTCTAAAGCGCCCGAATTACCATTTGTATTATAAACTGCTTCACTAATTGAAATAAGTACATAACTATTATCATTTGCAAGAGAGCCGCTAACGATTCTAGGGGCATCCACATTGGCAATAGTGAAAGTAGTACTAGATGCACTGATGGCATTGTCAGATACATCTTCAACAGATGAACCAATTGCAGCGTAAACAACTTGAGAAGAAGTAAAATCACCGGTGGGATTCATGGTAATTATGGTGTATCCGCCGCCGCCATCAGAATTCCATACAGCGCCATTAATTGTACCATCATTAGCGCTTGCACTGCCATCATCCGCTACAGAACCAGATCCATCATTTAACTTCCAATAACCCATTATATTCCCGGAAGAAGTATAATTTCCTGCGTCGGCTAAAGTATTGAGAGGCGACCCTGAATTATATAGTGCAGCAACACCAGCAGATGAAACCGTACTATTCCACACAGCAACCTCTCTAATATTACCTTTAAAATAACGAGAGTCTATTGTGTTAGCTCCAATGTTGATTTGAGTTGGTGAGGACAATGCCATTGTATTGGTAGTTACCAATGAATTCTCTAATGCACCATTCACATAAACAGAAATTGTACCAGTGGCTTTCTCACGAGTCGCAACAACATGATGCCAATTGCCATCGTCAATCGAACTTGTGGATAAAATAGTTTTGTCTGATGTTCCCGTACCAAATGAAAATTTTCCATTTAGGATAGATGTTCCAAAATCCATTCCCCATCCTGCAACATCGGCATAAACGATACCCAATCCTTGATAAAACCTTGAACCAGTTCGGGAAGTTGTTGTTTTGACCCATGCCTGAATTGTGAAATCGTCCTGTATCTGCCGTTCAACAATTACATAATCGTCGTTACCATCAAAATAAAGTGACCCCACACCACCGGCAGAACTCACTGTAGCATCGAAGCTAATATCGCTTCCATTAATATCGGAATCTTTTAAAGTCAACAGTGCATCCACATTGGTGTCGGTAAGGTCCGTATCGTCTATATTTCGGACCATTTCGGCGAAAGTAAGCCTCACATTTGAAGCAGGTGAAACACCCGTGGCACCGTTGACCGGATTCCATATATAAGATGGTCCTTGTGTATCAATAGTTACAAAAGAGGCATTGCCTCCAGAAATTGCATTGTGCGAAACATCCTCAACCGTAGAACCAATCGATACATATACAGTTTGAACGGAACTGAAGTTGCTTACAGGATCTATTGTAATTACTGTTTTAGCTGTATTAATCGTTGCATCAAAAGAGATATCACTGCCGTTTCCATCCGTATCTTTAAGTGTAATTAGGGCATCAATATTGGTATCAGAAATTCCTGAGTCATCTATTAACCGTACAGCTTCAGAAAAAGTTATCGTTACGTTATTATTGATGGCCACACCTTGCGTTCCATCCGAAGGAGAGAAAGTAATCGTTGGTGCAATAATATCTGCAGTGGTAAAAGTAGTATTGGAAGCGGAATTAGCATTGTCTGAAAAATCTTCTACTTCCGTTCCAATGGCGGCATAAACCGTCTGATTGGAACTAAAATTACTGACAGGGTTAATAGTGATAACCGTATTACCACCGGGGGAAATAGTCGTCCAAGATGCGCCACTGATTGTACCATTGTTTCCTATACTGCTGCCATCAGCAACGGTAGAACCGCTGCCTTCATTAAAACCCCAATATCCAACGAGAGATCCGGAAGATAAATAGTTGCCTGAGTTTGAAGTTGATAAAATAGGACTTCCTGAATTATATAGTGAAATAACTTCATTGGAAGTCAACGCGCTATTCCAAACGCTTATTTCATCAATTAATCCATAAAAATATTCGGATAGACCGTATCCATCGTTTCCAATAATAAAATTTCTATCACTAGATGTAGAAGCGCTGGATGTGACAGTTCCAACCAAAGCACCATTTAAATACATGCTAACCGACGAACCGGACCGCGTTATTATGACATTATTCCATACATTTGGTGATACTTGGGCATTACTGGAAAAACCATCCACACCAATCCAAGATGATAAGTAACCATTCGGACTAATTTGAACCTCATAATTTCCAATTTCTCGTTTACATAATATTTGCTGGGTGGTTCCTAGCGCATTTGTATTAAACCATACTGAAAATGCATAATCACCGGTACCAAAATCCAAACTTCCATCCGAGGGATCCGAAATTTCAACATAATCATTTATTCCATCAAAACTCAAAGCAGATCCGCCACCACTTACAGTCGCATCAAAAGGAATATCACTTCCACTGGCATCAGTATTTTTAAGTGTGATGAGTGCATCCACATTGATATCTGTAAGGCCAGAATCATCCGTATTCCTCACCGATTCATTAAACGTAAGTGTTACATCACTTGAAACTGCAACATTGATTGAGCCGTCTGTTGGCACCCAAGAAATTGTTGGGCCGACAGCATCTAATGTGGCGAATGATGCATTTGCGGCAGAAATGGCATTGTCCGCGCCATCTTCAACAGTGGATCCTATAGCTACGTAAATTGTTTGGCTCGAAGAAAAATTACTCGAAGGTGTGACAGTAATTAAGGTTTTGGCCGAATTGATTGTAGCGTCAAAACCAATGTCAGCACCGCTGGAATTATCCAATTTTAGTGTAATAAGACCGTCAACATTAGAATCGGTGAGTACACTATTATCCGTGTTACGGATAGCCTCATTGAAGGAGATTAATACATTCGCGCTCAGAGAAACACTGGTCGCACCATTGACCGGAGAAAAGGTTACGGTGGGCGGCGTATTATCTATTGTAATAGAAAGGGCTGTAGTCGCGGCACATATACCTGTCCCTAAATCAACCGATGCTAGGTTGTTACCCATTTCACCGGAACCGTCACCGATTGTTGTATTATTTCCTATACCCAGTTCCCCAGCTAAATTAAAACCAAAAGCCTTGACAGTACAGTCGTCTAAAATAACGGACGTATAATCAGAGCCGCCTGATATGCCTAGAACTACCCTTCCCGTGCCTAAATCTATTGCAGATAGGGCATCGCCCATTTCGCCCGCATTATCACCTATATTATTGGTATTGCCTTGACCTAACTGACCACGGTCATTTAATCCCCAAGTTTTAACCTTACCATTATCCATAATTACTGTTGTATGGTTATATCCCGCATCTATAGCGATGGCGGTCCGGCCCGTTCCTATATTTACTGAGGGTAGATAACTTCCCATTTCATTAGAAGCGTCACCTATGTTGCTATTATGCTCCTGACCCAATTGACCATAGTTGCCTCTTCCCCACGTTTTAACAGTACCATCATCCAAGATTACAGCATAATGATATTCGCCAGCGGTGATTGCAATGGCAGTCCTTCCTGCGCCCAAGTCCACAGCTGCTAAATTATCGCCCATTTCACCCGGTCCGTCACCCAATCTATTGTTATGCCCCTGACCTAATTCGCCATATTGATTCAAACCCCATATCTTTACTTGTCCATTATCAAGAATGACGCCAGTACTATTACTACCAGCAGCGATGGCAATGGCAGTCCTTCCTGTGCCCAAGTTAACAGCAGAAAGATTATCGCCCATTTCACCCGATCCATCGCCTAAATTATTTTTATGGCCTTGCCCTAATTGTCCATAAGAATTTCGTCCCCATGCTTTAACATTGCCATTATCAAGTATGACAGCTGTATGAAAAAGACTTACAGCAACAGCTACCGCTGTTCTTCCTGAACCCAAGTCAACAGCAGAAAGATTGTCACCCATTTCGCCTGACCCATCTCCCAAATGATTTGTATGCCCTTGACCTAATTGCCCAAAGGTATTTTTACCCCAAGCTTTTAATTGGCCATTGTCAAGAATGGCTGCTGTGCTATTTCCCACTGCAACAGCCGCCGCTGTTCTTCCTGAACCCAAGTCAACGGTAGAAAGATTGTCACCCATTTGACCGGCGCCATTACCAATAGTATTGTTATGCCCCTGTCCGGTGGCACCAAAAACGTTAGATCCCCATCCTTTGACACTTCCATCAGTAAGAATGACATTTGTCGTATAATAACCACTTGATATTTGGTTATTCAATTGCCCCGGAATCAGCGTTCCCGTAGTAAATGTTGAGCTTTTGGCAAGTATAGGATTGTTTTGAAGATCCTCAACAGTAGCACCAATGGCAACATAGATGGCTTGACTTGTTGCGAAATTGACAACTGGATTAATAATAATGGCTGTTTTAGCCGCATTAATAGTGGCATCAAAAACGATATGGGTTCCAGTTGCATCTGTTTCTTTTAACGTAATTAAAGCATCAACATTTGTATCGGTAATTCCAGAATCATCTAGATTCCTGATTGCTTCATTAAAATGAATTATAACATTGGTTGTGGGGGCCACATTGGTAGTACTATTATCTGGGTCAAAAGTTATGGAGGGGCCGCTAGATATGGGTGTTAATTTTGTAGCTGGACATTTTCCTGTACCAAGATCAATGGCTGATAAATTATCACCCATTTCATTGGCGCCATCTCCAATATTAGCCGTGTTACTTTGACCAAGTTGACCTGCATTATTTAACCCCCAAGCCTTAGTACCACATAAGTCCAAAATGACAGACGAATGCAAATAACCAGCTGAAATGGCTGTGGCTGTTCGACCGGTACCTAATTCAACGAAGCCCATTTGATCTGATGCATCGTTACCGATATCATTGGTATGTCCGAATCCTAATTGCCCATAATTATTCCAACCAATCCCTGTAACAGTACCATCGTGTAAAATTGCGAGCGAATGATTTGCACCGGCGGCAACTGCCAATGCTTTAATATTATTGGCTAAAGTTGGAAGTGCATCACCCATTTCACCTGCGCCATCACCCAAATTATTGATATGCCCATATCCAAGTTGACCTCTATTATTATAACCCCAAGCTTTAAGGGTGCTATCATTTAAGATTGCAATAATATGATTTGTCCCAACAGCAATATCGATGGCTGTTATACTTGTACCAAGATTAACAGCTAAAAGATTATCACCCATTTCATTGGAATCATCCCCTATAGAGTTAATATGCCCTTGGCCTAATTGTCCAAAAGTATTTTTACCCCATACTTTTACGGTACCATCATCAAGGATAACGGCTGTATTTCCTCCACCCGCAGCGAGATAAACCGCCGTTCTGCCTGTACCCAAGTTAACTGTAGAAAGATTACTGCCCATTTCACCGGAGTCATCGCCCAATTGGATAGTGTTTCCTTGACCTAATTGGCCAAAAGCATTTTGTCCCCACACTTTTATGGTACCATCATCTAATATCACAGCTGTATGGTTATCTCCAGCCGCAATGGCGACGGCCGTTCTACCGGTTCCCAAATCTACTGCAGAAAGATTATCACCCATTTCACCGGCACCGTCTCCAATGTTATTGGTATGGCCTTGCCCCAACTGACCATAGGTATTATTACCCCAAGCTTTAACACTCCCGTCATCAAGAATAACGACTGTATGATTTGCGCCAGCTGCAACCCTAACAGCTGTTCTGCCAGTACCTAAATCAACTATAGAAAGATTATCACCCATTTCACCTGCACCATCACCCTTATTTAGAGCATCTCCCAATCCAAGCTGACCTGATAAGTTTGACCCCCAAGTTTTCACCGTGCCGTCACTAAGGATTACGGCTGTATGATAGTCTCCGTTTGCGATATTGCCTTGGGCGGTAGTTTGCCCTACAGATGATGCAACAAGACCCAACATAATAATTCCATAAAATGATAATTTTAAATTTTTAATCATAGTTGATTTGTTGTTTTTTTTCTTTCATAAATAATTTAGCGAGCATCAATAATAAAATATCCAAATGTGTTCATTAGAATTCCACTATTACCAGCATCAACAACGCGGGATTCATCTGAAATAATGAGCTTAGATTTACCTTTTTTTAAGGTTTTAAACTCAACTGAAACGACCACGCCACTTCCGTTTACCGATTGCGTAACACCTTCCGGTAGAAAAACAGTATAAATATCTAAATAGGACCCTTCATCCTCTACAATTATCAAAGGTTGATTTGCGTTTTTAAAAAACTCGCCTGCCACTACATCTTCAATAGAAACATATTTCGGATCATACTCCATTTTAATATGTATGCCGGCGGCACCATTAATTTGAAGAGCTTCAATATCTACCCAGGACGATGTTCCAGACGGAACTTTTTTCAGAAACGGGTCAAACAAAAGCGCTGGTGGATCAGCATCCCCAAATTCATTAAAATCAAATTCCGGTACATCGCAAGCGATGAAAAGGGTGAAGCAAAAACAAGTGATTATTTTAAAAGCAATTTTCATCATGGCAAATTAACACTCAAAGTTATTAAGGGCGCATTTAGGTAAGGATTATAATTCATTCCCATTTTCATATTAAGGGCTCTGTTCCAAGGTAAATCATCGCCTTTAGGTTTACCGAGCTTATATGCATTATATATATTCAAAATCCATGCTGTTGCAATAATTCCTGTAAAAGTCTTTATTTGGTTATTGTGCCACTCAACATCCTTAACAGCTCGCCGGACCTTCTTTTCTGATGTGAGCATATCAACTGAATTATTCTGTTTCAAATAATTATCATTATACAATTCATAAGACCAGTCATAGGCGCCTGAATATTCACTATAATTATAAAGTATCATACCTACGCCAAAGGCTACCGTTCCAAAATACAATCTAGCTGCTTTCTTCTTTCCAACTGAGAGTTGCCCAAGACCGGGCACTATGGTGGATAACACCATGGGTTTATAACGATCTGATTGCAACATTTCCATCATGGTTGGCCCAATAATTTTCCCCTTCCTTGCAGAGGTCAAAGATTTGGGCGGTTTAAGCCCCATGATATCCCATGCTAACAGCCGTATCTCAGTAACCAGCCCATCAACAGGTCCTTTATAGGTAATGTCTCTATTCGCTTTCATCATACCCGTAACAGTTGAAAATAATTTGATTATAATATTATATTTGTCACCATCCTTGGTTATTTCGCCACCGATGACATATTGGGAACCGATTACAGCACCATTATCTTTGGCACATTCACTATTTAAACAGGGCGCAAATCCCCAACCTTTGGATTCAAGCATTATTTTTTTAATGTTTGAACGAGAGATTGAAACCACTCTCCCCGTTCTATCGATCTCCGTTCCAAATTCATCTGTGAGTGATGCCGCTTCCATTTGGATTATACCAATACCATTAAAATCCATAACACCGATTGTGAACTTTTCCCCCGTATTGATACCCATTTTTCTTGCCATAAGTTCAGGAGGTGGCTTTAACCCCATTATTTCATATGCTAAAAACTCCATGATGGTGAGCACACCTTCTACTGCACCTGTATAAGTGGCGCCAATACTTCGTTCAGAAAGTCCTGTTTCTACCAAAATTATTTCAGTCTCTACAGAATATAGATTTCCAATTTGGGTGATGGAACCATCGATGACAAATTTTGCTCCAAGGACTTTACCAAATTTATCAGCGCAATTATCAGCAATACACCCACCTTGGGCTTTGGCAGCGCCCTGAAGTGTTTTTATAGTTTCGGTACGATTATCTATCGTATAGAGATTTATATTATCAATTTCGCTACGAAACCGATCAGTTAGAATTAATACTTCATTTGTATCCAACCCAATGGATTCAAATTCCAAAATTATAATATTATTTTTACCTTCTTGAGATAAACCCATAGAAGGAACTGAGATAAATAATATAAATGGTATGAATAATTTTTTCAAAATGAATGTTGCCTGCACCGCATTAACGGCGGACTTAAATTAATATAATTCTATAACAGTATTACCATAAAATGTTGACCATGTGATTTACTTCACAAATATCTAAAAACCGAACACATAAAATAATTGAAACACGGGCATTTTATCTATGGCCATTTTAGGTCCAAGCACTTTGCTCTTTTCTAATTCCCAATTTTTTGAATTATAGAAATTTTTATAATATCCCAATCGACCTTCAATTGACATCGCTGCGGTCAAATAATACCTCGCCCCTACCATACTTGAAAATCCAAACCAATTCTTAGACATTATACCGCCAATTACTAAACTTACATTTTCATTATCTTTATCGAGGTTTTTTAGAAAATCATCCCAATCCTTCGAAGTGGCGCTGGCCGTGAGTTCAATAGTTCCTTTATTTAACATAGGCGCTAAAGTAAAATTCAATTCCAATTTTTCACGGGGAAAGAAGAAAGTCTCGATACTTAAAACGCGATAAGTCAGGGAACGACTAAAATTAGATTCACCAATCGTACCGGTGTGAAATGAATGGGATTGACTGTACCCAATTCTGGCGTTGGGATAAAATTGATATTTAACACCCCAATCCATTAGAATGTTGCGGTTGAATAAATTCATACTTGGGATAACGTCGTTCGAATCTGGATCGAGTCCCACCAATCCAGGATTATAAAAACCGCCTCCGAGATAAAAAGATAACTTTGGTTGGGCAGATATGCAGGAAATGACACCTACAAATAGGGTGATTCTGAAAACCGATTTGATAAAGATTTCCCGTGCATAGATTGACGGCAAACCTTTTTTGGGTAAGGTTTTTTGGCGTGCAGAAAATTGCACGCAAAGGTGTGACTGTTTTTTGGGAGTATTTTTATTCATTTGGTATGTGGCGTTATACCATTCTTTATCTGCTCCCCAGACAAAGAAATTCCGCATCTATTACTTAATGAGGAATTTCATATAATTCCGCTATAATAAACAATAATTATTATTAACCTCAATTAACACTGATTGTTTACTCTTTCGCCATTGATTTTTCATATTTTTCATAAACACTTTGTGTTATAAATTTGCGCTTACTTCTTTTAAGTGATATAAAATAAATCAACCAAAATGAAAAAAATCTTCCTTATTATAATTATTTTATATGGTTGTGGCCCTGAGCTACAGTCCGTTATCCATAGAGATGAATTCAATCGTGTTGTTTTAGAGGGGGAATTAAAGGGCGAATCTGATACGTTATGGACTCACATCTATACCTATCACCCACTAAAATTGGCAGAAAATTCATCGCTAGTTGACACTGCAGAAAATATATCCGTCGATGACGATGGCGGACTTGTATGGGGGGAAGAACCACCCTCACCTTCCCCCAGCGATACTCTTCCAATCGTTGATGCGAACATTTCTCAATTGGACTCCCTTCAAATCCCCATTGACATTGACACCGTGAGAGCTTCGTTATCCATTTTCACAAAGACCAAACCTGATGGAGAATGGAAAACGTGGTATCCTAACGGTATACTCAAAACAACTTCACATTATTCAAAAGGAATTCTATCTGGAGGATTTTCATATTATGACAGTACTGGCGTATTAATCCAAATAGATACTTACATCAAAGGAAAAAAGAATGGTCTTTCTACGTTCTTTGTAGATGGAGAAATAATAATCCATGAGAAAACCTTTAAGAATGATAGTTTAGATGGAGCTTGGACTACTTGGCATTCAAATGGGAGCCGCGAGGTAATACGATTATTCAAAAAAGGAAAACCTATCGGTAATTGGATATTTTCTAACCGTGGCGGAGAATGGACTCGAGAAGAACAATACAAGAAAGGAATTGCCCATGGTATATGGACATTCTTGGATTCTGCCGGGGTTAAAGCGCATCAATACTATACGAATGGAAAACTCTTAGCTGAATACAAAGAAACAAAATGGGCAAATGGCCAATTAATGGAGATCCCTTCATTTAAAAATGGCCTCCCCCATGGTACTTGGAATGGGTATTGGGCAAATGGAAAAACACGTTATTCTTTAAATTATAAGAATGGAGAAAAAAATGGAAAAGAAATCCGTTATGACTCAACAGGTGTAATCTTATTAAAGATTAGTTATACCAAAGGTCTCAAAGAAGGAATTGCGATCGAATACTATAAGAATGGAAAAATAAAACGATCCGCCAAATACAAAAAAGGACAACTAAATGGTAAGACCAAACTCTTCAATAACTTTGGCATTAAGACAGAAACCATTACGTATAAGGATAGTCTCAGAAACGGAAATCATATCTACTGGTTTCAGAATGGACAACGATATAAACAATTTGAATTTATCAATGACGAATTGAATGGTGAATTTGGCGAATGGGACAGCTTAGGGCTTAATATTGTAAATGGATTTTATTATGACGGTCACCGTCATAATAAATGGCTTTATTTTGATACCAAAGGTCGTCGGGATAAATATATTTTTCTAGATATGGATTCAATCAACACGGATTATATTTTTAATTATTATCCGAACTGGCAAATAAAAGAGGAACCTAGTTTTAATAATGATGGGCTTTTTGATGGTAATTGGAAATCTTTCTATCAAAGTGGAGAGCTATTGAAAAAATATGGTTATAAAAATGGACTTAAGAATGGTGTTTGGCTATCGTATCATGAGGATAATCGACTCAATAACTACAAGTATTTCAATTCGGATTCTTTGGTCACAGATTACAATTATCAATATTATAAAAACCTCCAAATCAAGGAAATGCCAAACTTTAGCGAGAATGGCCTTTATGATAAAAAATGGATATCATTTTTTAATAATGGAAAAACATGGAAAACGTATCACTATAACAATGGAATAAAATCTAGCATATGGACGGTATTTAGAGATTCTACCTACAATACGCATACAGAAACAATGTATGGAGATGATAAACGAAACGGCTCGTATTTTGAATGGTATTTAAATAACAATCCAAAAGAAGAAGGTTCTTATAAGAATGATAAAAAAGATCTCTTATGGACCTATTGGAATGAATTTGGAGAACGACGATTTGAGGAATGGAACAACGGCGAATTAAATGATACTTTTGAATTCGAGTATTATCAAAATGGGCAAGTCAAGGAGGAACCATCTTACGAGAATGGTAAAAAACATGGCGAATGGGTTCGGTATTTTCCTGACGGCACAGTAGGTGGAACCAGATCGTACAAAGAAGGTCTTAAAGATGGTATTTGGATTGATTACTATCGATCAGAGCAAATTGCATTTGAAGGGAAATATAAAGCAGATTATAGAACGGGTGAATGGAATTGGTATTGGCTGAATCGGACACTTATGAATAAGTCGATTTATGACAATGGCAATCCTACATTTGAAGAATGTTATGACCGCACAACAGGAAACATTAGAGATTGTTCAAAAGTTGTTATTCCATCAGATTTTTAATCAATAAGACATCGAAATGAAATACATCATTTCTATTTCATTTCTTTTCGCTCTCTCCTTTTGTCAGGAGGAGACGTTCACCATTCATGGTAAGGCAGCTTTTGCCCATGGGGTACTCATCCCCGATGCCAAAGTCATGCTTTTAGATACTACCCAAAAATTAATCCAGAAAACAAAAACTTCTAAAAAGTTTTTAAAAAAATACGGTGGTGGTAAATTTGAATTTTCTAACGTGCCACCCGGTGAATATATTTTATCCATAAGCTTTGAGACACGTTTAAATTTAAAAACTAGAATTACGCTAAAAAATATAAATTTAGACTTGGGAGTTATTTATAACAAGATCCCGTTCCCTAAATATGACATCACTGAATATCCCGTTAGTGATATGAAATATATGCGCCCCATTCCAACAGAGCCCATCCCGGAGGATACCATAAATATTCGCCATATATTGGTTGAATTAAACGGGCAGGCGAATACCGTAATTGTAGATTCTATCACCCAAGATTCTGTCTATTATACACAAGTCAAAGATTTAGCACAAAAGTCTATAGACCTTTACAAAGTTTATCTTATTTACAACCATTTTGGAAAACCCATATTTCAATCGCGATCGTTAAAAAATAGAATGAGTGACTTACAAAAAAGAGATGGATACATTCTTTTACATAGCGGTGATAGTGTACAGTACAATATGATTTATTTTGGCGAAGGACGGATTGGTCCAGAAGCGGCAACCTTTCAATTGAACGACGATACAACGATGAAAGCAGTTTATTACTCCTTGTATGATATTTATAAAATAAAATCAGGCCCCTCCTATTTGGGCAATTCAGTACGAAAAGGGTTTATTACTGGATCAATCGGCATTGGGAGCGTTATTGCACTTCAAATGTATCAAGCTAAATCATTCACGCCACTTTCATATTACACCCCAGACTTCTCCCCCATTCGCCGGGAAACGGGGCAATATTTTTACCCTGCTATAACCACTTTATCACTTTGTGCCATTGGCTGGATAGCATACGATTTATATAAAGATAAACGGACAAACTATATGGTGCCTAAATATGAAAAGAAACCATTCCCTCGAAATATGTTTGTCTTTTCTCTATCGGAATGGATGTGGAAAAATTCACAGCCAGTCATTCGGCCTATTATGAATAGTAAGCCTGTGAAATGGTGGACTAATCGAAAATTAAGAAAGATAAAAAAACAGGCGACTAAAAGGAAATCCGTTTCCGGCTGAGCGCCGGTACCCCAAACCAGCGAACGATTTTATCCGCCAGTTTCCATGAAATTTGTCCCAAGGCTAACAATGGACGAATTGGCCCAGAATTCACAATAATTTCACAGGAACCTTTTTTCAGAGCTTTTATGACTGCATCAGCAACCTTTTGTGGCTTTGATGATCCCAATAAAGGAGGAGGATCAATTTGACCATCATTAAACATACCAGCTTCTGAAATAAAACCTGGGCAGACTACCGAAATATCAATGGGTGAATCGTTATATTCTTGGCGCATGCCATCAGCCCACATGAGCAATCCAGCTTTCGAAGCAGAATATATTGAATTATAAGCCACACCTTTTTTCCCTGCCAAGGAGGAAATATTTATGATATGCCCCTCACTATTATCTAACATTCTAGGCATTATTGCACGCGACAACTCCAATGGACAGTGAAGATTTATATTTAGAATAGACAATATTTCTGATTTCGGGATGCGGTCATAATGTTGGTAATGTTCAATCCCGGCATTATTTACTAGAAATTGTATTGGACCATGATTAGACCAGATGTCCGCCACCAATCCCTCTAATCCATCAATGTTTGAAAGATCAAATGGAATAATTTGGCATGAGCCCCCTGAATTCTCAATGTCTACTTTTGTTTCCTGAAGACCCGCTTCGGACCTGGCAACGGCAATTATATTTGCTCCATGCCTAGCCAGCGTTTTTGCGATATAGGTTCCAATGCCACGGGAAGCACCCGTAACTATGGCAGTTTTGCCATTTAGATCCAATTAAAGAGAGCCTGAGAGTGCTTGGATAGCTGCCAGAAGTGTGGCTGGATTGGTAGAATGGGGAGAGTTTGATGGATCTAAAATATTCATTTGTGCAGCAGCTTCTGTATATTTGCCTAAATAGTAATAAGACTGAATAAGAGCCATACGCACGTCTTTATGATCCACAGAAGTTTTATGGATAAATTGGTAATTTTGATCTTGATTTAGTAAATCTAATGCAGCGGATACAACAGTGTCATAAACTTCAACAGATCCACCAATCAATGCACCGCTTATGGCTTTCCCTGCAAGGCAATCAAGTTTGCTCCTTCCAGAAATTTTAGATCCATAATCATTTATTACATTTACAAAATCTATAAAGGCGCCTTTTCCATGGTCATTCATGCTTTGATCAAACAATGTTCCCCAACCTCGACCATACATGGCTTCACCATATACGCTATCATAGGTTGCGTGAATTCTTGCTTTATTCATTGCATCCTGAAATTTTTTCCGACTGTCATTATAATTTTTGTTCTCAAATTGAGTCCACCCTTCAGATATCTTAGACATAATTATACTTGATTCATCCATAATTCCAGTCAATTGTATATTTAGTGGATTGGATTGAACAGAACTATTATGGGTAACCTTTAACGATTTGGTTGAACTTGCCAGTGTAGGTGTAAAACTAATGGAAACAGTCTGGGATAGGCCTGGTGCAATAGTCAATGAATTATTACCACCTATAACAGAAAAATCACTGGATGGAATTGATAATGCCAATTCTAGGTCAAATCCTGAAGAAGCATTGTTTGTAAAAATTAAATCTAAATCTTTTGTTTCACCGGACTTAACCATGCCGAATTCCAGCTTAGTTTGATCAAGTGAGAATGATACTGGAGCAACACCTTCTCCGTAGAGATACATTTCACTAAATGCATAATCATTACTCACAGATATTTTTGCATTATATTTTTGGGCAGAAGTAGGTCTAAACGTAATGTAGATTTCTTTTGATTCATTTTTTTGAAGCGTTAACACACCGCTAAAGTCCATGATAAATGCAGGTGAATCCAATATTATAATTTCTCCTATAAAAGCTTCAGATGATTTGTCTGTGTTTTTAACTCGGATCTTTTGTGAGACTGTTTGGCTTACCTCAACTTTTCCATATTGAAACTCCAAAGGTTCAAAAAGAATTTCAAAACGTGGATCCTTCTTATCTTCACATGCTACAAAAATTAACAAGGACCCAACAATGAGATGAATTGTTCTACGAAAAATCATCTTGAGATAATCATTTTCTTTGTTTCAGAAAAGTTACCTGCATTCAGCTGATAAAAATAAAGACCGCTACTTACTGGATTTCCTAATCCATCTACACCCTTCCAAAAAATATTGTACCGTCCGGGCGACTGTTCACTGTTCACAAGTTGGATTAATTTCCTCCCAAGTATATCATAAATCACTAGAGATACATGCCCACTCTCAGGAAGATCATAATGGATACGAGTTTCCGGATTAAAAGGGTTTGGGTAATTTTGTTTCAGTGCATATTCTGTTGGAATTAGGCTTCCTAATTCGACGGCTAATGGCATCCCACTCCCACGGGGAATCAATGTGTAATGACCTAGATGGGTACCAACACCAATAATTGATGTACCATCATTTGAAACAAAAGAGCGAATCTCCCGCCAAACTTCACCATCCCAATAACCAATAGATACAAACTCAGGGTCTAAACCGTTTAATAAGAGCGAAATAGTGGCGCCTGCATTCAGTTTTTTACCCGCAGGACCCACTGTATAAATTGATCCTAGATTAAACTTATTGGCCATTCGCATTTTTTCAGTCCCCGGACCAATGGCATCTTTTCCAGCAATCACATAAATATCTTCGTCCAAACTATTCTCAGGAATTGACATAATATAGTTTCCATCCCGGGAAGAAATATCACCACCCACTTGGGATGATGTGAAATTCACATTATATTTGAATGTTGTATCAATGGTTGCCCTACCATACCGCATGGTTCCTTTTACATTTATATCCAGGGTTCCCGAGGTATTTAATTTGAACTGTTCTATCATTAACAATGAGTCATTCGATGCAACCGGATTTACTTCTAATACCGATTCGAAGCCTGCATTGTTGGCCGTTACGGTCATGTGATCTGAACTCATAACAGAATTTCCTACAACATAAATTTTCATCACATCCGAAAATATTGAATGCTGCATATAACCAGCTTTTATTTCAGGAACCGTTGAATCGGCTATATAAAAAGATGCCCGAAACATATAATTCCATCCGTCGAGCGATTCACCTCCGATTGAAAAATTATTCATAGGATCAAGACCACCGCTACTATTATAGTTAAAGGCATAAGTATAATTTTCACCATTAAGATTCTTATCCATGGCAAAATAAGTACCCACAGAATCATCTTCAACAATACCAATTACAATTGGGCCTAAATTGGATAATTGCTCCTTATAAGGAGTTAAGTCAATTCTTGTCCAATCACCCGTTAATGAGGCCCTTGAGGTTGACCAAAGAATGGGTGACACGACATCTGTTACAGTTCCATTCGCATCACTCATTTCCCAGACGTGAATATAAAAATCTTTATCCGCCGATGCAGGCGTTCCTGATCCAGAAAATTCTTGATCAAATGCCATAATAACTTTCAACTCCACCAATTGATTGGTGGCCATTTTTGGGTCAAAGGCTACACCCCAGCCCGATCCTTCGAAATTATTGCCCCATCCCAAAAATCCGAATGAACTTCCATCGGATGTGGTGAATGAATCAGCCGTACCATCATCATGGGCAATTTCTTCAAATCCTGTCCATCCAGATGCATCCGTACCTTCAGATGCATAATCATAATTGATGGATCGATTTTCTGTACTAGCAATAATAAATAATGCGCTGTTTACTTTTAAACTGTCATGATAAAGTAAATGTTTTGTCCCATTTGATAGAGTGTTGACTACAACGGTTGAATCATTGAATTCTAAAGAGCGAAAATTGGGCGAACCGCTACTGGTCGTATTGAAAGTTATTTCCATCGAATCTGCTGAAGATTCATATGCGATATAATTGGCGCCATAATCCTTAACAGTATTCCCAGCAGCATCCACTTTCCCGGATAAATGTTTGGCGGTTAATCGTGCGCGCATGGGCATCCATTGGTCATATCCAAACTTTGGGTCGATCAATTTGTTATGAAGATAATTGGCTGTGAACCAATTAACAAGCCACTCCTTATGAGTAAGACCGGTGCCATAATTTGTCATCAACTGATCGAATGCTTGCCAACTTTGTTTTGGATTACCTCCAGCATTCATTTGAACAAAAGCTTTGATGGATGCATCACCAAGTTGCTCCACAAAATAGAGGACAAATAAAGAAGCCATTGAATAATTGGCCGCACTCCCATCCCATGTCCAGCCCATTTGATCTGCTTGATTCAAATAATGGGCATGAGAAATATAATCACCACCTGAAATAATTGTGGCCATTTCACTGAGACCTTCATTGAATTGAACCGTTTCATAAGTATCATAATTATAATGGATTAAATGTTGTAATTCGTGAGAGAGGGTACCTTCTGTATATGAAACACTAGCGTAGGAATCGATGTAGACAATATCCCTTTGATTGCTACCGGTACCTGTTGTTTGATCCAATCCGTAAAAATAACCACCGGCTCCTGAAAAAATATCGGTAAAAAGGAAATCAACAATACCATCGCCATCATAATTAGGTGGTGAGCCAAAATATTCTAATTCAAGATCGTAAATACCTTTTGTAGTATCCCGAGATCCTAAAGGAGTGTTGCTTTCTAAAAGTGTAATGTACTGAGAAGCCAAAGAGGACGAAATATTGTTTGAAGAACTGATCTTACTTGTGTCGGCCCAAATGGCCGTGTGGTCACCTTTGGCTAATAATTCAGCAGAAACCTCTTCAGATTTGGTCCCACCCTGATCGTCATCGACAATCACCCAAAACTTTTGAATTGTGCCCACGCTTGTAGTTTTATTTAGAGTTGGTGGTGCAAGCATTCGGTTGTAAACATCAGGATAATACCGTTTCATTTTTTCTAAATGCGCTTTTGTGAATTCATTCGTCAATGTTGGTAATGCGCAAAGCGGTCGTTCGGGCAATGTATCTATATAGTCAATAGGTCCCGATTGAATAGTCGCACGTGATTGCTGAGCCCATGAAATGGACATTAAAAGTAATAATGTAAATTTAAGTGTATTATGTTTCACAATGAGTGTCTTATAGAATTTTAAATTAGGGCTTTCGTGTTTAAGGAACCAAAGTAAATAATGATTAACTACCGAGGTAGACGCTCAGGCATATCCGCCACAACATAGGCCATCACCGCCATGGTAGCTACACAACGGTTAAATTCATCTTTATCCAACTTATCCCATGTATCGGCATTAGTATGGTGGTACCAAAAGTATTTTGATCCTTCAACTTTCAATCCCATACCAGGGACACCTTCCCGCATGATTGGTCCAATATCGGCGCCGCCGCCACCTTTAATCATAATTCCCGATTCAATAGGATATAATAATTTTCCAATATCAGTAAGAATTTTAAAAGCATCATCGGAACCGGTAAAGCCAAATCCTTTCGGTTTAAAGACACCACCATCTGATTCAATTGCTAAGATATGATTATTCAGATTGTCCATGTGAGCATCACGGTATGCATTACCGCCCCGCAGACCATTTTCTTCATTTGTCCACATAACTACTCTTACTGTTCTCTTGGGTCGCAACCCCAACTCTTTCATTAATTTTACTGCTTGCCATGCGGCAACACAGCCACCACCGTCATCCATAGCGCCTTGCCCCACATCCCAAGAGTCAATATGGCCGCCCATGACTATTACCTCGTCAGGGAACTCAGTGCCTTTAATCTCTGCTACCACATTCCGAGATGGCGTATCATCTTCAAAATGTGCTTCCATTTTTAGATTTATTTTGACGCTTTGTCCCCGTTCAATCATTCTTGCAATCATAGCTGCATCTTCAACAGTGATTGCTGCGTGAGGAATTTTCTTTACGCCATCTTCATAACGCATGCCGCCAGTATGGGGCGTATTCATTGAATATGGCCCAACTGAACGTATTATACTTGCAACAGCACCTGCCTTTGATGCAGCGATTGCGCCACCGGAACGATACTGTACAGTTTTACCGTAATTGGTAAAAGGAACATTGAATAAAACTATTTTCCCTTTTGCTTCAGATGATCTATTTACTAAATCATCAAAACTATTCATAACAACAACTTCTCCTGTAATACCCTCTTCTGGCGTTGAGATACTTCCACCTAGGCCAAGCATATGAAGTTCTTTTTTCCATGGAGATATCATATACGCCGATTCCTTTCCGCGGACCCATTTCGGAATCATTACTTTTTCACCATGGACGTCGTGCAATCCATCGGACTTCATTTCTGCTAAAATCCAGTCAATAGCTTTTTCAAGATTATCCGTTCCACTAAAGCGTGGCCCAAAGGTATCACATAATTCCGCAAGTCTATTAAATCCTTCTGAATCCACAAGGGCTGCATCAATCAATCTTTTACTATCAATCTCATATTTTGAAGCAATGGGCCCCAACCCATCCGTTATTTTATCAGATTTTATTTGTGGAGGATTACAAGCAACTAATGCAATAGACAAAATTGATATAATTATATTTCTCATTTATTTATCTTTCTTTTGAAATTGAATTTTTTTGAAAACTTCAGTTTTATGGTTCATGACAGTCTGTATTTGACCATCCTTTTGAAAATGTGAAATGTTCAGCTGATCGGTAAAATTTGGAATAAATATTGTATTCAGAATATTTGCTGTCCAAAAATCATCCATATTTTTAATTTCGAGGTAACACCATGTTATATCATTCTCTATTTCTTTACCAACCCATTGAAATGTAACCTGCTTATTATCCAATGATACAATTAAATGTTCACTCAAATAATCAAAAATCAATGAATCAGTTTTTATATACTCTCTTTTCGACCCCAGTTTTATGGGAGGCAATCTTTTCGATTCTATAACATTCTCAAGATCTTCTGTAAATAGTTTCATGGTAATTTCAATAGTATGTGATTTTCGATTCAATTGGAAGGTGGTAATGCTCACATGAAATGGATGGCTCCACACAAATGGAATAATCACCAACCATATCAAAATTCCTTTAATATGAATATTTTTCAACATAATTGAAGCTGATGTTATGTAATTTCGTTAACTTTTTTAAACATAATAATTTCAATCCAAAAGAAATATTAAAGGGGGATTCATTGAAACAATTTAAGTTTTCCATCATACTCAGCTTTGTCATAAGTACTATTTTCGGACAAGTTGAAGATAAGTTTAAACAGCTTGATCAACAAATCGCTACACCTAATATGTATAGATCTGCAGCAGGTTATCCTGGTCACGGGTATTGGCAAAACCGTGCAGATTACGTGATTGATGTTACCCTCGATGACGAAAAACAGCGGATCGAGGGATTTGAGACAATTACTTATACCAATAATTCTCCCGATGACCTAAACTATATTTGGATTCAACTCGACCAAAATGTTCGTGCCAAAGATTCTGATACATATAAGATTACGACTGGAAGCATGCGGGACAAAATGAGCTTTTCGTCCATGAAACCGGGATTGATCGTCGGCGATGCAGATGCGAGCCCAATTCTGAATGAGTTTGACGGAGGATTTAAAATTGATAAAGTAATTGCTAAAGGAGGAAGAAAACTAAAATACACCATCAACAAAACCATGATGCGGATTGACCTTCCCAATACGTTAAAATCCGGCGATCAAACAGATTTTTCAATTAAATGGTGGTATAATGTTCAAGATAGAATCTTTTTAGGAGGCCGTCCAGGATATGAATACTTTAAAGACGATGATAATTACCTTTATACTATTTGCCAGTGGTTTCCTCGATTGGCAATGTATAATGATGTATACGGCTGGCAGAATAAACAATTTTTAGGCCGTGGCGAATTCACACTTAATTTTGGCAATTATGAAGTCAATATTACCGTACCTGCAGATCATGTTGTGGCGGCTACGGGTGAATTACAAAATGCAAAATCTGTTTTAACCAAAGAACAGCAAAAAAGATTTAAACAGGCTAAGACATCCAAGAAACCTGTCTTAATCATAACTCAAGATGAAGCAACTGAAAATGAAAAATCACGCTTGAAACGTACTAAAACATGGCGCTTTAAAGCTGAAAATGTTCGCGATTTTGCATTCACCAGTTCACGAAAATTCATCTGGGATGCTATGGGTGTTAAAATGGGCAAAAGGACTGTCATGGCTATGTCCTACTACCCCAAAGAGGCCAATCCTCTTTATGAAAGATTTTCCACGAAAGCAGTTGCCCAAACCTTAATAACCTATTCCAAATACACATTTGACTACCCCTATCCAGTGGCCATTTCTGTTGAAGCCGCCAATGGAATGGAATATCCGATGATTTGCTTCAATTATGGGCGCCCAGAAAAAGATGGTACTTATTCCGATCGCACCAAGTATGGTATGATAAGTGTAATAATTCATGAAGTGGGACATAACTACTTCCCCATGATAGTCAATTCTGACGAACGGCAGTGGACATGGATGGATGAAGGATTAAACACTTATCTTCAATACCTCACAGAGCAGGAATGGGATAGGGACTATCCCTCGCGACGTGGGCCGCCAAAAAATATTGTTTATTATATGAAGGGTAATAAAAATAGCATTAGTCCCATTATGACCAATTCCGAATCCATTTACCAGTTTGGTAATAATGCTTATGGCAAACCCGCCACTGCATTGAACATATTAAGGGAAACGGTTGTTGGTCGAGATTTGTTTGATTTCGCTTTTAAAGAATATGCCCAATCATGGATGTTTAAACATCCAACACCATCAGACTTTTTCCGCATTTTAGAAAATGCTTCAGCCGTCGATTTAGATTGGTATTGGCGTGGCTGGTTCTATGGCACCGACCCTGTAGACATCTCTATTGATAAAGTGTCATGGTACACATTGAATTCCAAAGACCCAGAAGTTGAGTTTCCTTTAAAGAAAGAAAGGAAAGAAGCTCAACCACGACAAGCCTGGCAAATTAATAATGAACGTGACATTAGAAGAACTCTGGTGGAAAAAGATAAATCCGCCAATGATTTTTACAATAAACATGATCCATTTGAAGTGACAATTCTTGATAAACAGGATTATGAAAAATATATGGAAAATCTTGACATGACAGAAAAAGAAATATCCATATATGAGTCCAATTTAAATTATTACGAAATTGACTTTTCTAATGTTGGTGGATTGGTAATGCCAATCCTGCTTCAATTCAATTATGAGGATGGAACAACATCTGAGTTCAGAATCCCCGCTGAAATTTGGCGTATGAACCGTGACAAAGTAACCAAAGTTTTTGCTACCAAGAAAAATGTAGCCACCTTTCAATTAGATCCCCATTTAGAGACAGCGGATATTGATATGGTGAATAACCATTGGCCTAGAAAAATGATTCCGTCAAAGTTTGAATTATTTAAAAGAAAGCAAAAGTCTCGCGGACAAGGTTCAGGTGGGAATAAAATGCAGCGTGCTAAAAAAGCAGAAGAAGCACAAAAAAAGAAAAACGATAGTTCTGAGGATTGAACTAGTTCCTTTTAAATTTATATAATAAAAAAGCCCCGCAATAATGTGGGGCTTTTTTTGTTTCAATATTAATTGAACGGAATTATTCGCCAGCGACAGATGCTTTTCTGTAATCGGTGACTAGTTTTTTAATTTCGCCAAT